>Ga0306926_10000535_pt1 | contig 35682 bp, 34 predicted proteins | sample flu12Cox44000178_FD_203759 | JGI IMG/M metagenome (GOLD analysis project Ga0306926, IMG submission 203759) | Lab enrichment of tropical soil microbial communities from Luquillo Experimental Forest, Puerto Rico - flux8day.12C.oxic.44.000.178 (v2)... | ecosystem: Environmental > Terrestrial >...
CCTGCTCTCGGTAAAAATGCATGAGGCTCTCTTCCGGCTCGGAGTGTGCCCGCTCCTCGGTCTCGGCAAGATAGGTCGGCACACGCAGATAGACCTGCCCCCGGCCGGGATGGCCCGCCGCGGTGTAGGCTTCCCGGTACTTGCGGATCTCAGGGGCAAATTCGGAGAACGAGCCGTAGCGGGCATTGATGAAAATCGGCAGCCCACGCTCACCGACTTGGGGATAGGTGTCGGGGCTGGCCGCGGCTATCCGGATCGGCGGCAGCGGTTCCTGCAATGGCTTCGGGGCCACGGTGATGTTCTTGAAGGTGTAGTACTTCCCCTCATAGGAGACCGCCGGTTGCGACCAGGCCTGCTCGACGATGTCGAGGACTTCGACAAAGCGCTCGCGGCTCTCGGCATAGGAAACGCCATAGTCCTCGTAGGTCCGCGGCAGCCCGCTGCGGCCGACGCCAAATATCAGCCGGCCGCCGCTGATTTGATCGACAGTCGCACCCTCCTCGGCGATACGCAACGGATGGCACAGCGGCAGGACCTGCACCGCGATGCCGATCTTGATGCGGCTGGTGCGGGCAGCGACCGCGCTCGCGATGCTGAGCGGCGCGGACAGGAGCGAGCGCTGTGGGTCGAAATGGAGCTCGGCCAGCCACATTACGTCGAGGCCCCAACGCTCGGCGGCGTCGATCTGGGCGAAGGCTTCCTCGAACGCGTCCCGTTGGCTGCGGCCGGGGATGGCCGGAAATTGGTGGAACATACCGAATTCCATGATTCTTTTCTCCTTGGGGGTCGCGGTACAAGGGCGGCCGGATCAAGATAGCGCGCCGCATCGGCCTCCCGCTATCATGGCGCGCATATAAAAGTCACGGGAGGCCCGGTGATGAAGCAGTATTGCGACGGCGGCGAAGCGATCCTGGAGGCGTTTCGCAGCTTGGGCCTCGACTACATCATCTCCTCGCCCGGCTCGGAATGGTCGCCGGTCTGGGAGGCGCTCGCACGTCAGAAGGTCAACCAGCGGTCGGGTCCCTCCTACATCGATTGCTGGCACGAGACATTGGCCGTCGACATGGCGATGGGCTACACGCAAATGACCGGCCGTATGCAGGCGGTGCTCTTGCACGCCGGCGCGGGGTTGCTGCAGGGCTCGGCCGGCATGCATTCGGCGATGCTCGCCGAAGTGCCGATGGTGGTCATGTCGGGCGAGTCGATGAGCTTCGGCGAAGACCCACAGCTCGCGATCGAGCCGCAATGGTACAGAAGCCTCAGCATCGTCGGCGGCCCGCAGCGTCTCGTCGAGCCGGTAACCAAATGGGCGACCCAGGCGGCAAATGTGCACACGCTCTATGAGCACGTCGTGCGCGCCGGCGAGTTCGCGCAGCGCACACCGATGGGTCCGGTCTATCTGAACGCGCCGCTCGAAGTGATGCTTCAGGAATGGACGCCGTGCGACAATCCGCGCCGGGTCCCGCCGCCGCCCAAGACCCGGGCCGCGGACGCGGATGTCGAGAAGATCGCCGAATTGCTGTTCGGCGCCCGCAACCCGGTAATATTGACCGAAACCGCCGGCCGCGATCCTGCGGCCTTCGCGGCGCTCGTCGAACTCGCCGAGCTCTTCGGTATCCCGGTCGGCGGGCGCGCGGTTTTTGCGAACTTCCCGAAAAACCATCCATTGCATCTCGGCAGCGGCATCCAGCCTTTTCTGAAGGATGCCGATCTCGTGCTTCTCGTCAGCTGTCGGGCCCCTTGGTATCCGCCGAGCAAGAAGCCGACGAGCGGAACGGTCGTCGCGATCGACGAGAACCCGCTCAAGGGCACGATGGTCTATCAAAGCCTGCAGGCCGACCATTATCTCGAAGGCGAGGTCGCGGCCTCGTTGCGCCTATTGGTCGAGGCGGCAAAGGCGACCGGCGTGAGCGCGGTCAAGCAGGCCGAGCGGCGTGCCGCGTGGCAGCGCGAGCACGACCGGATCGTGGCCGCGGAGCGCGCCGCCGAGGCCGCCGCGAAGGATGGCGACAAGATCGACCCGCTGGCGCTGGTCGGCGCCTTGCGCGAAGCGATGCCGGCGGACGCGATCTACGTCGAGGAGACGATCACCCACGCGGGCCTATTGCAGCAGCACCTGCCGTGGACCGAGCCGCGGAGCTTCTTCCGCGCCGGCGGCGGCCTCGGACAAGGGCTCGGCACGGCCCTCGGCGTCAAACTCGGCGCGCCGCAGCGGCCGGTCGCGGCACTGATCGGCGACGGATCGCTTCTCTACAACCCGGTGGTCCAAGCCTTGGGCGCGTCGAAGGGGAACGACCTGCCGATCCTGATCGTGGTCTGCAACAACGGCCAGTACCGCGCGATGCAGATTGGCCACCTGCACCACTACCCGAACGGCGCCGCGCAAGAGGCCGACATCTGGCACGGTGTCACAATCGACGGCCCCGACTATGCCGAGTTCGGCAAGCCGTTTGGCTTCCACGGGCAGAAGGTCGAGCGGCCGGCCGAGCTGACGGGCGCGATCCGCACCGCAATGCGCGCGGTCGAAAGCGGCAAGACCGCGATCCTCAACGTCGTGCTGAGCCGCTAACGGTGAGCTCACCGCTCCTCGAACGGCATCTCTTCGACGAACTGAAGGAGGCTGTCGATCGCGGCTTGGCGTCCGGCGAATTGATGACGCCGACGCAGGTTGCCGAACAGACCGGACTTTTCCGCGAGCGGTTCGGTCCGGCTGTGCTGGATGGGCTGGACGGCGACGCTCTGCTGCGACTTTTGCATGGCCGTCGCGACAGCGATGCCAAGTGCCTGATGCACTGGTTGGAGTTCAAGCACGACGACGAGTTCGCCGGTCACTCCTTCGGCGGAATCGGCGGCGGCGCCGCTATGAAATACGGCATTTACCAGCGGCACAGCGACGGCGCATGGATGGGCGGCTCGCCGACCCGCCCACATGTGCTCTCTCTCGAGGATGCGATCGCAAAAGCGCGGCAACAGCGCGACGAACTTGTCGCGGGTAGCAGGGTCCTGGCGGGCTTAAACGAGGCCGACACCACCGACGAGAACTATGCCCGGCTTCAAGCTGCCATGGAGCGGGCGGCGCCAGAGCTGTCCGGGGACGGATGGTCCCACAAATATTGGTTCCTGATCTATCCAGACCGGCTGGATGATTTCCATAGTCCGCGCTACCAGCGCTTCCACCTGTTTAAGCTGCTTCAGATGCCGCCCGACGGCACGGGCATCTTGGATTTCAGCGCACCGCGCTTCGTCTCTGCCGGCCGGTTTTTGGGGGCTGCGCGGGAGCTGGGGGTATCTGTCACCGCGCTTGACGGCGTCCTGAACCGCCGAAATCCATTCCATCGCTATTGGCGGGTGGGCACCACCCATGGCGATACTGGTGAAAGCGAATGGGGTGCGATGCGTGACGGCGGCTTTGTTTCAATAGGTTATAGGCAATGGATTCCCGATCTGTCAGGGGTCATCGGCCAGGCCTCGGCGAGGGACCAGGTACGCGAGTGGCTCCTCCGCCGGTATCCGAATGCGCCGGGGACAGCCTCCCGCGTAGCAGGCCAATTCCTTAGGTTCACACAAGATTGGTCTGAGAACGACCTCGTCCTGGCCTGCGAAGGACGAGATGTTCTCGGCGTCGGGCGCATTCGTGGCCCATACGAATATGACGGGAACCTTTCCTTTCCTCATAAGCGCGCGGTTGAGTGGCTCACGCGCGAGCCCTGGCAGATGCCGGATCAGGAAGGCTTGCAGAACGTAGTTTGGGAGCTCGGCAGGAATGCATCGAATCTGCTCGAACTCGAGCGGAGGCTTTCCCGTCGAGGCGTAGAGCTCGGTCCAGTAACTTATGCGGCTACGCCAAGCCCTTTACCAAGGCTCGACGCTTTGGACGAACGGATTGATCACATACTTCGCCGGAAATGCCAAGTGATACTGTACGGCCCTCCCGGCACCGGCAAGACATACCATGCGCTCCGCGTCGCCAAAGAGCTCGCAGCGCGCCATGCCTTCGGAAAGACGTGCCGCAGCCTTACCGATGCGGAGAGTAGAGAGATACCGGACCTTGTGCGCCTTTGCACGTTTCACCCTGGTTATGGCTACGAAGACTTCGTGGAGGGCCTGCGGCCCCGGACCGTTAATGGCCAGATGGTGTTCGAACCCCGGGACGGAATCTTCAAGCAGCTCTGCGCCGATGCAGCCAGGCAGCCGGGCCGGCAGTTTTTTCTCGTTGTCGACGAAATAAATCGCGGGGACGTTCCTCGCATCTTCGGTGAACTCATTACCATCATCGAGCACGACAAGCGTGACACGGCAATCAAGCTCCCGCTCACCGGCTCCGCTTTCGCGGTGCCACGGAATGTTTTCCTGATTGGCACGATGAACACAGCCGACCGCTCGATCTCGCTGATGGATACGGCACTCCGGCGGCGCTTCGGCTTCGTCGAGCTGATGCCGGATAGTAAGCAGCTCGCTGGCCGCAATCCGGGCGAGCTGCCGCTCGGCGCATGGCTCGACGCTTTAAACGGGCGGTTGCGCCGGCACCTCAAACGCGATGCCCGCAACCTTCAGATCGGGCACGCCTATCTTCTGCCGCCGCAGCCGATCACCTCGATGGCGGAATTTGCTCGGATATTGCGCGACGATATTATCCCCCTGATCGAGGAGTATTGTTACGACGACTTCAGCACTCTCAGAGAAATACTTGGCCCCGAGCTCGTCGACGTGCAAAACGGGCTCATCCGCGACGAGATGTTCATGCCGAACCGGGAGCAGGATCTGATCCTGGCTCTGTCCTTTGAGCAAATGCAGCCGATCGCTCTCGATCAAGGGCTCGCGAGCGGCAGTCTCGCGATCGAGACGCCCGATGAGGCTGAGGCAGATGAGGACGGGCAGTTGGACGCCGCCGATGCAGAGTCCTGACGGTGCCGGCACGCTGCTGATCGAATTGGCGGAATGGGAACGGGTTGGCCCCGCTGAGGACGAGCGGCTCAAGGGAATCTCCTTCGCTGACAACCTCCCGGCTCGCCACCTGGCCGAGGTCCTGCGCGATCGGATGGATATTCGCGAGGGGTATCGGGGCCTGGAGATCGCCACAACTTCATTCGTCGGCCGTGTGGATATAGGCCCGCTGCGGATCGCAATCCGACCGAAGCTGCCCGCGATGCCGCTCGCCCGACTGCTGCGCTACGCCTATGGTCTACGCGACATCACAACGATCGAAGAGACCCACGCGCCAACGACTCCACACGGTTTTCAGGATCTGCTGATTGCGATGCTGGCGGCTGAGGTCGAGGAGCTGCTGTACCGGGGGCTCGCGCGTCGCTACGTGCCGCTGGCTGAACCGCTGGAAAGCCCCCGCGGTCGCATTTTGGTCGCAGAGTTGGCTCGTCAGGGCGGAATTACGGATGCACGGCTCCCGTGCCGGTATTTCGAACGTCGCGCAAATTGGCATCTGAACCAGGTACTGCGCGCGGGTCTCGATTCCGCGGCACGTATGACCGAGGATCGCGACCTCCGGCGCCGAGTACACCGCCTCGCGGGCGCGTTCGGCGATGTCGAGCGGAAGGAGAAGATCGAGATTACCGATGTAGACCGAGCAGAGAGCGGTTTGAATCGAATGAATGCAGCCAACGCATCGGCGTTGTCGATCATTCGATTGCTGCTGGAAATGCATGGATTGGCGTTCGATCAGGCCGAAGAGCGGCTCCGGACCCATGGGTTCCTTTTCGACATGAACCGTTTCTTCCAGCGGTTGGTCTCGCGTTTCTTGCACGACAATCTGATCAGCCAACGGATCATCGACGAGTGGCCTATCCAAGGCGTGTTTTCTTACGCACCGGAGGCGAATCCAAGACGGCGCGTTGCTCCATCGCCGCGGCCTGATTTCGCGCTCATCCGTGGCAATGCATTAAGAGGCTTTCTGGATTCAAAGTATCGGGACATATGGGAGCATGGGCTGCCGGCCAACTGGCTCTACCAATTATCGATATACGCGCTCGCAGCCCCGACTCGGGTGAGCATCCTGCTCTACGCCACCATGGCGGACAGGGCGCGAGACGAGCAGGTTGACATCCGCGAGCCGTTCCTGTGGTCGACCAAAGACCCAGCATCCGTGATCCTGCGTCCGGTCCATCTAACGTGGTTAGCCGAGCTTCTCGACCCCGACCACATCCATAGCCGTGCCCTTGAGCGCCGGCGGTGGGCCGAGAATTTGGTGGTCCTGCAGGCGCGGCATTCTTTGCGCGAGACCCAGGGACACGGCCCCCAAGCCGCCTAACGCCCCAAATTGCCAAACTTGGCACGCTGGCATAGTCGCCATGCCTCAAGGAGCTTCCAGTATGCGTACCCGAAACGTCAGCCTGACCGCTGAGCAGGACGCATTTGTAGAAAGTGTTGTCAAGACGGGAGAGTACCCGAATGCGAACGAGGCAATCCCCTACGCGATCCGCCTCCTCCAGCAGCGTCGGCAGGCGCCGTCGAAGACGGCAAGACCGCGATCCTAAACGTCGTTTTGAGCCGGTGACTCCCGCACTGTCTTCCTTGCAACCCTCTTGCCACGACGAAGTTCCGCACCATATGGCAGGGCGGTTCGTAATTATCAATTGGTAAATTATTATATGAGCAATGACTGGTTGATGCCAAACGGCGATGCGAGAGTTTTCAGGCTTCCCTGCCGGTTCCCTGCCAAGCCCTCGATTGTTGCCGGACGGGGTGCTCAAGACTATGATCGCATGCGGTTTTTTGGCGCGGAGGGGAGCTCCGAAAAATTTTTACCCTGAGTTTTCCCGCGCGGCAGGGAACGGAGAGGCGGCGCTAACCCTGCCCGCTTCCCGCCCTTTGGCGCCGCCGAGGCCACCAGGCTCGGCATCCATGGCCGGGAACTCGTCCGGTGGACATCCACGCCTTGGGGCGGTTGAAACAAAGACGATCCCCGGACAGCCGCACGATGGGAACGCCCGGGACCTGCGACCCCCAGGATCAGGGTGCGGGAAAATGGGTGCGCAACTCCTGGCCCGCACCTCGGCTGGGTTTGCATCGATCAGGATGAAGGCGAACACGCAGGGAGCCGGCCCATTGTTGACCCAGGCGTGCATCGTGCCCCGCTGGACGACGACATCGCCGGGTTTCAGATGCGCCACCTCGCCGCTGTCGAGCTCGAGGTCGCATTCGCCCGACAATAGCAGGGCGTAATCGACCGTCTCAGTGCGGTGCATGAATGTAGGCGCGCCGGGCGCGAACTCGGTAATGCGGATGACTGTGCCCTGCCCGGTGCCGACATAGTTATAGCGGGTGACGAACCCTTTGCGCTGAGCGGCATCGGCAGCGTCGGAATTGTCGGCCGGCATGCGATCCGTCGACCAGATCTCACACCCGGCGATGTGCGGGCGGCCGAGCCTGCTGACGGCGGGGAGCCGTTCGTCGGTCTTGACGACGGCTTTGCCGTTCGCGTCGTGCCCGGTGACGATGCGCCTCACTTCCATAGCCATGACTGTCCTCCGTTGCTGACCTTTCGCGTGCGTCAGGATACAACCCGGGCTATCGGCCGTGCTATTCGTCGGGCATGGCGAGCGCCGAACTTATCGACAACCGGCTCTTCGTCCTGATCCTGCAGCACCCGCAGGAAAAGAGGGAAGCCTTGGCGACGGCGGCCGCGACCTGCGCGTTGCTCAGCCATGCCCAACTGGTAGTCGGGCTATCGTGGCCGAACCTGTCGCGCGCGCTGGGCCGTTCGGTCGATCCCAAGCGCTGGGCGGTGCTCTATCTCGGCTCGGCGCGCCCCTCGGCGTTCGGCGATCAGCGAGAAGTGATCGCGCTCGACCGCCGTGGCGAGCCGGCGGCGGATCAGCAAGCAACATTGCGCGGGCTCGACGGTGTCGTGGTGCTCGACGGCACCTGGAAGGAGGCAAAGACGCTGTGGTGGCGTAACCCATGGCTGTTGAAGATGCGCCGGCTGGTGCTCAATCCGCGGCACAAGTCGCGCTACGGCCGAGTTCGCCGGGAACCGCGCCGCGAAGCGTTGTCGACCCTCGAAGCAGTGGCGCTGCTGTTGAAGCACCTGGGCGGGGGGCCGGAAGCCGCGGCTGCGATGCTGGGCGCTCTCGACCGCCTGATCGCCGAAGCGCACCCTTTCCGCCAGCCCGAAGGGGTGCACGTCAGCGGGCAGATCGGGATCGACGCCGCAATCGCCACACTGGGCGAGCGCATGCGTGTCCTGCAGAGATCTTGAGGACTTCGCGGCAGAGGGCGACGGCTTACTGCGAGAGCGGCGTAGCACCGGTACGAGCGTAGAGTTCCGCGGCGTCTCGCGCCAGCAGTCCACGCGAATCGAGGCGCATATACATCATGTGACCGCCCTCATAGACCCGCAAGCGGATCGCCTGGCGCACGGCGGCGGGGACGGCTAGCTGATCGATTAGCCAGCGCGAGGCGAGATAGGGCGTCACCAAGTCGTAACGCCCGTTGGCGATTAGCACTTTTGTTCCCGGGTGTTGGAGTAGTGCGATCTCCAGCGACGACATCGCCAGACCGAGCCCGTCGCCTTGGCGTTCGCTTTGCCAGTTCCATTGCCGGGAGATGTCGTGCGGGAGCACGCGATACGGCAGATCCGTGTGGTAGTTGAGAGTGTCGGCCACGTAAGTGTTGAACGCGGCCCCATAGGCCGCGACAGCCGGCTGGAGCAACGGATCGGGACCATTTTCATCACCCTCGTCCGGGCGGGCGGGGCGGGTGATCGTACCGTCATAGAGGCTCACCACTTCGCCCTGGCCGCGCCGGATCTCGCAGGCGAAAACGTGACGGGGAACGCGTCCACGGTGGCGGCGGACGATTTCCTCGGGAAGCGCGACGACCTCGGCGACCTTGGCGATGAAGGGGTCACCGGGCGGCGGATCCCCTTTGAGACCGGCGAGACCAACGAGGTAATCCGAGAGAGCAAAGCGCTCGACCGCAGCGTGGTCTCGCCCTCGGAGCGACGGATCGGCCACCGCGGCGACAGTGGCAAAGGACGGCAGGAAGAAGGCCGCGGCGAGCAGATCGCGCTCATCCTGATGCAGGGCAGAGAGGTCGAGCGCCGGCGAGATCAATACCAGGCCGTTGACCGTGACGCCGACGTCGTGCGGCAGTTCCTGCGCCAATGTAGCCGCCCGGAACCCGCCATAGCTCTCACCGACGAGATAGACCGGCGAGCTCCAACGCTCGTGCCGGGTCAGCCAGAGGCGAATGACCGTACCGAGCGAGGCAATGTCAGCGCGCACGTCCCAGAAGGGCTTGTCCGGGTTTTCCTCTTTGCCCTTGCCGCGGCTGAAGCCGGTGCCGACCGGGTCGATGAAGACAAGGTCGGTGAACCCAAGCCATGTCGCCGGGTTGTCGACGAGGCGGACCGGCGGGCTCGGCACCGCCCCGTTTTCCGGGGTCTCCATGATCCGCGGCCCGAGAGCGCCCAGATGAAGAAACACCGAGGCCGCGCCGGGACCCCCGTTGAACACAAAGCTGACCGCCCGCTCTCGTCCCGGCGCGGTATCCGTCAGATAGGCGATCGTGAAGACCGTGGCGGTCGTCGCACCCTTCGCATCGGTCAGCGAAAAGGTCTCGGCGATCGCGTCATATTCGAGCCGATGGTCACCGACTGCGACCGCATGGTAGGACGCGACCCGCGCCGGAAGCTCGCCGTTCGGCTTCTCATCCGCGCAGACGCCGCCCGAGCTGAACGCGATCAGCAGCAAGGTGAGGATCGCAGCGATCTTCACCATTGAACCTCTCATGTTGGCGCCGGTATTGGGGCCGGCCCAGCAGGCCGGACAAGTCCGTGCAAATCTTGTCGATTGTATGAGCACTTCAAACTTGACCGGGCGAACCCTACCGTCTTTTCGTATCGTGATGCGATCTGAAAAAAGGAGACTCCGATGCCGAGTTCTGCTCGCGTTGCGCTAGTTACCGGCTGCGGCAAACCGATCGGCATCGGCAATTCGACCGCGCGGGCGCTTGCCGCGGCTGGCGTGACGGTGGTCGTCTCCGACGTCGTGTCGACAGGTGTCGCCAACGAGCACAATGTCGAGGGCGATCTCGACAGGTCTTGGGGTGGGGTCGACAGTCTGGTCGAGGAGCTCGTGAAGAGCGGCAGGACCGCTTCCTCGACCCTCGGCGACGTCAGCGTCGAAGCCGATGCCGGACGGATGGTCGAGGAAGTTCTGGAGCGCTATGGCCGGCTCGACATACTCGTCAACAATGCCGGGGCGCCGCAGGGGGCCGATCGTAACGAGATCGAGGATGTGCCGGTCGAGGCGTGGGACAAGACAATGGATGTCAACGCCCGCGGGGCATTCTTGATGTCGCGCGCGGCGGTGCCGACGATGCGCCAGGCGCGCTGGGGCCGCATCGTCAGCGTTTCCTCAAAGGCCGCGTTTCGGCCGGGGCGGCATCGCGCGGCCTATGCTGCCTCCAAGGCCGCGATCGTCGGTTTCACCAAATCGCTGGCGTTTGACCTCGCTTCGTTCGGAATCACGGTCAATGCCGTCTGCCCCGGTCCGATCCGCACTTCGCGAGCGATCAGCACCAACCGCCGTGAGTATGGCGACGACCTCGAATTCGGGTTCCGAGAGCGCGCCAAGACCATCCCGGTCGGCCGCTTCGGCAGCCCCGACGAGGTCGCGGCGATGATCGCCTTCCTCGCCTCGGACCAAGCGGCTTTCGTCACCGGCCAGGCAATAGGCATCGATGGAGGATGGTGAAATGAAGAGGATCGATCTCACCGCGTATGGCACGCCGGAGGAGGTGGCTAGTTGCGTCGAGGTGCCCGATGTCGGCGCCCCGGGCCCGGACGAGGTCGTCTTCGACGTGCTCGCATTTCCGATCAACCCCGCGGACGTCTCGTTCTGCCGCGGCAGCTACCGGCTGAGGCCGCCGCTGCCGGCGACCCCCGGCGCCGAATGCGTCGGCCGAGTCTCGGCTGTGGGGACAAGCGTCACCCAAGTGCGGCCGGGCGATCTCGTGGTCAACATGCAGCGCGAGAACTGGGTGCAGCGCCGCCGCATCCGCAGCGAGGACGCGATCCCGGTCCCGGCGGGCCTCGATCTAGCGCAGGCGGCCATGCTGCGCATCAACCCGGCGACGGCACTCTTGCTGTTAGAGGACCATGTCGACCTCAAACCGGGGGACTGGGTGATCCAGGACGTCGCCAATTCCGCGGTCGGCCGCCATCTGATCGTGCTGGCGAAGGCGCGGGGTGTGCGCACGGTCAATGTCGTGCGCCGCGACGGTGTGGCCGCCGAATTGCGTGATCTCGGCGCCGATGTCGTGGAGAAGGACGGGCCTGACCTGGCCGAGCGTGCACGAACGGCCACCGGCGGCGCGCCGATCCGGCTCGGCATCGACGCAGTCTCCGGCGACGCGTGCAGGCGCATCGCCGACAGCGTAGCCGATGGCGGCGTTGTGGTCAGCTATGGTTCGATGTCGGGCGAGGATCCGGCGATAGGGCGCGCCGCCCTCAATATGCGCGGCGTCAGCCTGACCGGGTTCAACCTTGGTCGCGGCCTCGCCAAGCGCACCCCTGAAAAGGTGCGGGAGGTCTATGCCGATTTGGCGGCCAAGATCCGCGACGGCATGCTGAAGGCGCCCGTCGATTCTGATTACCCGATCGAGGACATCAAACCGGCGCTGATCCGCGCCCAGCAGGGCGGCCGAAACGGCAAGGTGCTGGTGCTGCCGAACGGACCGCTTTGAGCCGAGCAAAGCAATTGACTGGAGAGCCAATGACGGACGCGACCCACCAAGACCTGATCCTCGACCAGTTCACGCGCCAAGCGACGGTTTTCAGCACCGCCCCAACGATCACCGACGAAGACGCTCTGCAGATGATCGTCGAGGCCGCCCGGCCGGGCCCCGACGACCGCCTCCTCGACGTGGCATGCGGCCCGGGCCTTGTTGTCTGCGCCTTTGCCCCGCACGTCTGCGACGCGACCGGGATCGACGTGACCCCGGCAATGCTCGATCGGGCCCGCAAGCTGGCGGCGGACAAGGACTTGGCAAATGTCGCGTGGCGTCGCGGCGACGTTTATTCGCTGCCCTACGATGATGCGAGCTTCACGATCGTCACGACGCGGTTCTCGTTCCACCATTTTCTCGACCCCGCCGCGGTGTTGCGGGAGATGGTCCGGGTTTGCGCCGCGGGGGGACGCATTGTCGTCGTCGATGATTATGCCTCAGAGGATCCGGCGAAGGCGGCGGCGTTCAACCATCTAGAGAAATTGCGCGACCCGTCCCATTCGCGCTGCCTGACCTTGACGGAACTAAAAGGATTTTTCGGCGCGGTCGGTCTTCCCGACCCCGACGCGAGTTTCTACGAGCTGCGCGGGGACGTGCCGAGCCTGCTCGCCCGGTCGTTTCCGAACCCCGGTGACGATGTCAAAATTATCGAGATGTTCAAAGCATCGGCAGCCGACGACCGGCTCGGGGTCCCGGTCCGTCTCGACGTAGACCAGATCTACTACGCCTATCCGGTAGCGATCCTCGCGGCGACGCGTCCCGCAGGATGAGCTTCCCGGCGCTGTTTGACCGCTACCAGGGCGAGGTATTGCCGGAGTGGATCGACGCCAACGGCCATATGAACCTCGCCTACTACGTCGTGCTGTTCGATTACGCGACCGACGCACTGTTCGATGCGATCGGCATCGGCCGCGCCTATAAGGACGCCACCAACCACGGCACCTTTGTTGCGGAGACGCACAATCTCTACGAGCGCGAGTTGTTGGTCGGCGAGCGGGTGCGCGTCGCAACCCAGATCCTGGGGAACGACAGCAAGCGCCTGCATCTGTCGCATGAGATGTTCAGCCTTGCGAGCGGGGAGCGCGCCGCAACGCAAGAACTGATGTTCCTGCACATCGACCTCGGCGCTCGCCGGGTCGTCCCTTGGTTACCCGAGGCGCGCGAGCGCGTTTCTGCGGCGGCCGCGGCGCATTCCCGGCTCCAGAGACCCCGCTGGGCCGGACGCCGCATCTCAATGCCGACGCACTTGCAAGGGAATTGAGCTCAGGGGCGTGTCATCGGATTCGAACCGACGACAGTCAGATCGATTATCTGTTTTAACCTGCTCTTTACCGTTTCGTCGAACTCAGGAAAACCGGCAGAATTGCTTGATTTTTCGGGGCATTCGATGATACTCGCCCCTCTGCGATCGGGTAGCCCATGACCCACCTTGTACGCGACCCTTATGCTGGGCTTGAGGCGGCATGAGAAAGATCGTTACGCTCGGAATATTGCTGGTTGCAATCCTCGATCTAGTGCTGGTGGTGCGCGGGCTGGCGCCCCAAAATAGTGTGACGGTGCTCCGCGGTTCAGGATCTGCCAGTGATATGGGCTTTAGCCACATACTGAAGGCGCTCGGAAAAGTAAGCCTCTGACCTGACCCGGGTACGTCTAAAGTCTGCTCGGCGTCGGCTCGACAGGCGGGTCGTGTCCGTCATTTTCCGGATTACCCGCGATTGCGAGGCCGATCACACCGCTGCGGCAGTTTGGAAGTCGTACGCGGCTGATCATTGTGTGCTTGTATGCTTCAGTGCGCCCACACAGAGGCTGACGACTCGGCAACAGGCAAAGGAGACCACATCCATGACGATCGATGTAGCGACCGGCATTGTCCGCATTCTCAAGCAGGAGGGTGTGGGTTGGGTTTCGACGTTCCCTGTCTGCCGGGTGAACAACGCGCTCGGCCGGGAAGGGGTGCCGATGCTGATGATGCGTGACGACCGCTACGCCGTCGCGGTCGCCGACGCGTTCTCGCGCATCACCGCGGGCTCACGAATCGGGGTGTGCACCTTCCAGGGGGGCGTCAATGCCGCCGGCATGCAGTACGCCTATGCCGGGATGGCGCAGGCCTATGAGGATGGCTCGCCCGTTTTGTGCATCACCGATGGCGTGCCGGCCGGCGCCTCGGGCAACAGCCAGTACGATGTCGCCTCCGCCATGAAGACCGTGTCGAAGTGGTTTGGCTATCTCGACAAACCCGAGCGCACGCCGGAGCTGATGCGCCGCGCCTTCACGATGCTGCGCAGCGGCAGACCGGGTCCCGTAATCCTGGCTATTCCCAATGCCACGGCCACATACGACGAGACCGCCGACCCCTACCGTCCCGTGAAGGGCTGGAAATCGGCGCCGGACCCGGCGGATGTGCGCGCTGCCGTCGACCAGCTCCTCCGAGCCCGCAACCCGCTGATCTATGCCGGCGAGGGGGTCATCTATGCGGGCGCCTCGGAAGACCTGAAAGCACTGGCGGAGCTCGTGAATGCGCCGGTGATCACGACCCTCAAGGCGAAAGGGGCGTTCCCGGAAAACCATCCGCTGTTTGTCGGCGTGCGCGGCGATCAGGTGGCACACTACCTGAACAAGAGCGACCTGATCCTCGCCGTCGGCTCTAGTCTGTCGCCGGGCCGCTTTAGCCACGGCATTCCCGATCCGGCAAAGAAGACGATCATCCACTGCAACGTCGACGAATTGCACATCAACAAGATGTATCCCACGGCGCACGCGGTGATCGGCGATGCGCGCCTGACCTTGCAGGCGCTCCGCCAGGAAGTGTCCGGCCGCACGCCCGGCGCCGGACGGAATGCGGGTGATGTGGCGGCGGAGGTGAAGGCGGCGCGCGACCAGGGGCTCGCCCGATACCGGCAGGTCATGAACTCCGGCGAGACGCCGATCAACCCCTATCGGGTGTATGGCGATCTGATGGAGGTGCTGGATCTGAAGAATTCGTTCGTGACGCACGAATCGGGTAACACGCGCGATCAGTTGAGCACTGTCTTCGACACGCTGATCCCGCGCGGCTTTCTGGGCTGGGGCAATGTCTCGACGCTCGGTTTCAGCCTGGCCGCTGCCATTGCCGCCAAGAAGGCGTTTCCGCAGAGGGCGACCGTGGCGGTGACGGGCGAGGCCGGCCTTGGCTACATGCTCGGCAACCTCGAGGTGCTGCTGCGCGAGAAACTCGGGATCACGGTGGCGCACATCAGCAACGGCGGCTTTGCGGGCTATGGACCCGGCTTCTGGGGGCCGGGACACGATCCCTTCACACATCGGGTGCTGGGGCCCGACGAAGTGGACATGTCGAAGGTGATAGGCGCCCTCGGCTTTCACACCGAGCGGGTGAGCGAGCCGGCGGAGGTCATCCCGGCCCTGCGACGGGCGCTCGAAGTCAATGCATCAGGCCGCCCAGCCTATATCGAGTTCGTCTGCTGCCAGTACCCGGTCTACGGCCAATGGGTCGGACGGGGCGAGGGATGACACGATGCCAAAGCTGATCCCCGTCCCCGACGCATCGGGCAAGCCCTTCTGGGACGCCGTCAATCAAAGGCGGCTCCTATTGCAGCACTGCGCTCAATGCGACCGGCTGCAATACCCGCCGCAGCAGGCCTGCCAATTCTGTAGCTCGGCCGCCGGTCTGACGTGGAAAGAGGTCGAGGGGAGAGGCCATATCGCGACCTACATCGTGATCGAGGATGGCCGCCTCAACCGGCGCATGCCCGATCAGCCCTATAACCTGGCAATGGTGACATTGGACGCGGACCCGCGGGTAAATTTCTATTCCAATCTCCCGGGCACCCCACCCTACAAGGTGCCGGTGGGAGCGGCCGTCGAAGTGACGTTCGAGGAGGTGGCGCCAGCCCAGCTGATTCACGAGTGGCAGGTCGTCGGCTAGCTCGTCCCTCCATACCTTCACCGGGAGAGGGTAGTGACCCACTCTTCATGGCGCTAAGCATGTAATCGTCGCAACGGTATATCGGAAGAACCTCGAGCTGAGGTGGGGTATGTTGATACATCGGTTGCTGATCCTCCTTGCGCTTCCAATCCTCCTCACCGACTGCGGCATCGCCGCGAAGGTCAATGCTCGGAGCGAAATGGAAGCCTCGAAGGCGGCTTATAAAGATTGCCTTGCACGGAGCCCCCAGAATATCTCGGCATGTGAGGCCTCGCGGCTTTCCTACGAGGCCGATATCAAAGCTTATAGAGCAACCTCTGCTGGTATACAGCCTGGTCGCAATGATACGATCAACCTTAACGCGACGCAGGAGCCATAGGTTATAAAAATGCCCCAAGCCGCACCAAGCGACCAAGAAGTAGCAGAGTTCCTACGAGACCATTCCGAGCCACTCGTGGAAGTGCCTCCAGAGGCAATGAACGAATTTCGGGCCGGGAAAATCGCTGTTCTCACCTTGTCACTATCAGGAGCGTCGTCAGACGAGCCAACGTGGGAGGCAATCGGATTTGTGGATCACGAAACCCGCGCTCTTCGTCTCTTGCATGAAAGGATCGCTGGTTTGACTGCGGTTACCAAACGCGCGGTCTTCTATTTTTCATCTCAAATCTGGCCACCAATTCCTGGCAACGCTTTCGTACCGCTTATCAGCCCTTCAAAGACGAGAGCGCCCCGACCGAAGCGCGTATCACCAGCTGAGATTTCAAACTGAGTCACTACCCGCAAGAGCATAGACGAAAGGGGAGCCATGAGCGCGTCAGCCGGGTATCAGTGGCGGCGAGACAAGGACGGGCTCGGCGTATGGGAGCACCGCGGCAAAGTCGCCGTGGCCGGTGTCGGACATTCGCCGGTCGACCGTCGCTGGGACGAAGTCTCGATGGACAAGACGCTGGGTGCCTACTCCATCCTGGCCTGCCAAAAGGCGATGGATGAGGCGGGTGTGACGCCGGATCAGATCGAGGGTGTGGTCTGCTGCGACAGCCATATTGCCGGCGGCAGCGGCGGCTCCGCGTCCCAATGGGCGCCACGGCCCTACTTCGCCCCGCCCTACGATTCGGAGTGGGGGCTCACTCTGGTCAACGCGCAGTGGCTGATCGAGCAGATGGGCCTGCCCAATATCAAATTTGCGCCGACAGGAGTGCCTACCATCAGCGAAATGGTGGGCATGGCAGCCCAGGCCGTGGGTGACGGCATTTGTCACACCTGCCTCGTCATCTACCCGACCGGCAATCTCGAAGGCCGCTATCGTCGCGGTGGTGAGAACGCCGACGACTACGCCCGCGGCGCACGCCAATGGACGGCACCCTGGGGCAATCACGGCGGCAACGATTTCATCAACATCTTCCCGCACAATCAGTACTGCCTGAAATACGGTGGCAAGCACGACGACCTTGCCCCGTTTGTGGTCAACCAGCACCGCAACGGGCTGCTGACGCCGTGGGGGTACAATGCCACCCACAAGGTACCGCAGCTCACCATCGAGGATTACGTCAATTCGCGCTACATCCTGAACCCGCTCAGGCTCTGGGACTGCGACCGGCCAGTCAATGCCTCGGCCGCGTATCTCTTCACGACGGCCGAGCGCGCCCGCGACATGCGGCAGCCGCCGGTCTATGTGCTCAATCACTCCCAGCACAATTTCCGAAAGCGCAGCACACAGGAAGATCTGGACGAGATCGAGGACTGGACTGGCCGCGCCGCCAAGCGGATGTACGAGGGCGCCGGGCTTGGGCCCGAGGACGTCGATATATTCAATCCTTACGACGGCTATGCACCGATGGCGCAGTTCTTTCTGGAGGGCTTCCAGTGGCACGGCGTCAAACGCGGCGATGCCTTCGCGTTCTACGCCGGTGATATCAGGGTCGAGGGACCGCACCCGTTCTGCTCAAGCGGCGGCAATTTGGGGAACGGGCGCACCCGCACGGCCATGTACACCGACAGCATAGAGCAGCTCCGCGGCACGGCTGGCGCACGGCAGGTCAGGGGTCGCGCGGAGACCGCGCTAGCGGCATTCACCACGCCAAGCAGTGGCGGCTGGATCATGTTCGGCAAAAACTCGAGCTAACGGTTTCCCGCCTTACGGCACCTCCCAAGGGTTGACTAGGGTAAGGCCGCAGCCCGCGAAATCTCCGGTGTCGCGGGTGGCAAGCCCAGCGCCGGCGACGCGCGCCGTGGCGGCGATCTGGGCGTCGAAGGCCTCGATCGAGCGGCCTTCGCGGCGGCGGGCGGCGACAATCTCCGCGTAATGGACGGCGGCAGCCTCGTCGAAGGACAGCACGCGGCCCTCGAAATCGTCGGCGAACATCGCCGCGGCCGCGGCCGCGAGCGCGAGGCGGCGGCGCCCCTCGGGAAGCACGGCGATGCCGTAGAGGATTTCGGCCTTGTTGACGCTAGTGGTGTAGAGCGTGGCGCGCGGCTGGCTGGAAACCCACGCGAACACCGCCTCGGCGGGTTCCGAGCGCATAAGTTCGGAGAGAACGTTGGTATCGAGGACGATCACTGGTCGAACCGGGGCGGGTCCCGAACCGGCACGGGCGGGTGCGGCTCAAGCTCGTCGGCGCCGCCCAGCGGCAGGAAGCGCCGGCGAATCGCCTCGGCCAGGTTCGGCTCGGCGCGCGGCTTCTCGCCGCCCAGCGCTTCTTTTAGAATTTGCCGAAGCTCGGCTTCCATCGACCGGCCGTGGCGGGCGGCGCGCACACGCAGCTCTTCCTTCAGCGCCGGGTCGACGTTGCGGATGGTAAGCGTCGTCATCCAGGTTTCGGATCCCTGCCGCATCATATGCTAACATTGTATGCAATGCCTGCGTTGAATGCAAGCACTGAACTGACGTGGCTTAGGGGCCACGGGATGGCGCTGTTCTGTTCCAGTGGCACGGCGTCAGGCGCGGCGATGCCTTCGCGTTTTACGCGGGCGATATCAGGGTCGAGGGACCGCACCCGTTCTCTTCGAGCGGCGGCAATTTGGGGAACGGGCGCACCCGCACGGCCACGTACACCGACAGCAGCGAGCAGCTCCGCGGCACGGCCGGCGCACGGCAGGTCAGGGTTCGGGCACAGACTGCGCTGGCGGCATTCACCACGCCAAGCAGCGGCGGCTGGATCATGTTCGGCAAACCCCCGAGCTGACAGCCAGTGACAACGGAGATCACCGGCTTGCGGCGATCACTCTCGGATCCTCAGGGCCCCCGGGTCTTCCCTCACCCCAGCAAGGCCACGATCCACGCCAGGGGCCTCACGCTCTACCATGAACCGCTGTTGGCCATACTGGTCCAGGGTTCGGCAGGCGGCAGCGCTTCGCCGGCCTGCAGCAGCTCGATGGAGATGCCGTCCGGCGTGCGGATAAAGGCCATGCGGCCGTCACGCGGCGGGCGGTTAATCGTCACGCCGCGGGCAATAAAGGCCTTGCAGGTGTCGTAGATGTTGTCCACAGCGTAGGCGAGATGGCCGAAATTGCGGCCGCCGGTGTAGGGCTCGGGATCCCAGTTGTAGGTGAGCTCCACGGCGGCTGCCTCGTCGCCGGCGGCGGCGAGGAACACGTTGGTGTAGCGGCCCTTCTCGTCCGGACGGCGGCGGATCTCGCGCAGGCCCAGCACCTCGAAGAAGGCGATGGTGTCCTCCAGCGAACTGACGCGGATCATAGTGTGCAAATATTTAGTCATGGTGTGTCCTCCGATCAGTGTGTTCGACATTTCCTTCGTGCCGTCCCCTCATGGGGTCGGAACCCCAATCGACTTCAACCGCGCGTGTGCACGGCCCGCGCGCGCTTTCATCCCGTCGAGATACGTGCTCACATCGTTCCCCGGCAGGTTCAGCACCTTGCACCCGAGCTGCCAATATTCCTCGATCTGCGCCTCGGTCTCCGCCGATCCCCGAGCGAGCTTCCCGTGTGCATTGCACGCCGCCGCGATCCGCCGCACCGCCGCTTTGAAGGTCGGGTGTTCGAGGTCGAGGTGAACCCCTAGCTGGGCGCTCAGGTCGGAATGCCCATAGGCGATCATGTCGATCCCTTCGACCGCCGCGATCTTCTCGACATTCTCCAGCCCTTCCAGCGATTCGATCGACGGGAACAGGACGATATTTTCGTTGGCCCAGGGCGCGTATTCGGTGGCGTGACGGGCACCATAGCTCTTGTATCCCGTGTGCGGCCCCTGGCCGGAGATGCCCCGGTTCCCGATCGGCGGATACTTCGCCAGCCGGACGATCGCGCGTGCCTCCTCGGCGGTTTCTACCTCGGACACCTGGATGCCCATGATGCCCCGATCCAGGATACCGGGAATTAGATGCGCGAATGACTTGTGGATCCGAACGATGGCCGAGACGTTCGTGGCTTGGAACCAGCTCGCCAGGTTCGCGATCGTTTCCATATCGAATGCCCCGTGTTCGTGGTCGATCGCGCAGTAATCGAAACCAGCGGCCTCGATGATCCAGGGAACGCCGCGTGAGGCGAACTCCTTGAGGCCGGTGCCCAGCGCCGCCCGTCCTTCGCGCACCGCCCGCCGTATGCTGTTTTCTTTCATGACTCGTTCTAGGCTTCGCTCGTGTTAGCCCGTCATAATAGTGCTTGTGCGGTGGAGCGCAGAATCAGGTTTTGACCACTATATGCCGCGAAACACGAGGAGGGCGTCTACCGCCTTCACTCCCTGACCTGACGGCAGCACCATCAGCGGATTGATGTCCAACTCTGCCAGGTGTCCTTCATGGTGCATCGCGAGGTACGACACGCGCACCAGGGCATCCGCGAGCGCCTCGAGGTCCGCCGCCGGCCGGCCGCGAAAGCCGTGGAGCAACCGGGCTCCTTTGACCTCGGCGATCATCGCCTGTGCTTCCGCGCGCGTGATCGGGCAACGCCGCAAGGCGACATCGTTGTAGACCTCGACCATCACGCCGCCGCTGCCGAACAGCAGCACCGGACCCAATTGCGGGTCGCAATTGACGCCGACGATGACTTCGACACCTTCTCCGACCATCTCCTGCACCGACACGCCGGTGATCCGAGCCTGTGGAGCGTAGGCCTTGGCATTGGCCAGGATCTCAGCGTAGGCGGTTCGCACTTGTGCCGCGTCACGCAAGTTCAGCCGAACGACCCCGGCCTCTGTCTTGTGCAGGATATCCGGCGAGTCGAGTTTGAGAGCCACCGGAAACCCGAGCTGCTCTGCGGCCTCGACGGCGGCCTCTGCAGAATCTGCCCGGCGCTCGCGCGAACTCGCCACTCCCCAGGCTGCCAACAGCTGCTTGCTCTCGGACTCCGAGAGTGTCGGACGCCCCAAGCCAAGAACCCTTGTGATGGCCTGATCCTGCGGCGCTGTGCGCGGCGGGGCCGTGGCAAAGCCATCGGCCAGGCGACGCTCGCGCCAGGTGTGATACGCGAGGCGGCTCTGCAGGCCTCGGGCCAATTTGTCCGGCGTGTAGAAGATCGGTATCCGGGCGTTCTTGAGCTGTGCCAGGCCAGCCTTCGTGTCCCGGCTTCCGGTCCACAAGAACACCACGCCCTTGTCGGTCCGATCACGCTGGCTGATGACCTGCTGAGCTTGCGTGTCCGCCCCGGCGCTCGCCACGACGAGCGTCCCCATCCGGGGATCATTGATCATATGCTCCATGATTTGCGGGAAGGACTCACTGTTGGCAAAGCCTGTCACATCGGCAGGATTGGCCGCCCACCCGAAGCCCTTCAGGATCCCGTCGATGCCGTCACGCGCCTCCGGCCCGAGCGGCGGCAGATCGAGACCGGCCTGACCGCACATGTCGGCGGTGAGCGAGCTGATGCCGCCCGAGTGGGATACCACAGCGATGCCGGGCACGCCGGGCTTGGGGGTGTGGGCCAAGAGGTGCGAGACCTCCAGGAGTTCGTCATAATCCTGGACCCGGGTCACCCCGTATTGGGCAAAGATCGCATCCCACCGGGTATCGGCACCCGTCAGCGCGGCCGTATGCGAGCGTGCAGCCCGGGCTCCCAGTTCCGAACGGCCGATTTTGATGAGGACGATCGGTTTGCCGCGCTCGGCGGCGAGCTTTGCGACTTCGAGAAATTTATCGGCGGCTTTGAAGCCTTCGACAAAGCCGGCAATGACCCTTGTATCCGGATCGTCCAGCAGATAGCGGGCGAAATCGGTAAAGTCGAGGTCTGCTTCGTTCCCGGTCGAGATGATGTAGCTGAAGCCGATGCCGTTCTCGACCGCCCGCACCAGGAACGGCCCGAACGCCGTAGCACCACTTTGGCATACGAGGCCAATCGGCCCGGTCAGACCGGACGCCCCGCGCGAGGAAGCGGTGGCCCAGATGTCGTCTTTGACATTCGCGAGCCCCAGGCAGTTGGGGCCGCTGATGCGCATGCCCGAGGTGCTGGCAAAGGCGCCCAATTCCCGCTGCAAATCACGCCGGTCGTCGACGCCGCGCTCGGCAAAGCCGGCCGAGATCACGATCGCCGATCCTGCCCCCTTGCGGTGGCTCTCCCGGAGGATATCGAGCACCTGGTCCCAGGGCACCACGACGCCCACCAGATCGGGGGCCTCCGGCAGGTCCGTCACGCTCGGGTAGGACTTCACCCCCATGATTTCGTCATAACGCGGGTTCACGGCATAAACCCGCACCCGGTCTTTGGCCTTGAGTGCGGCAGCCAGAAACCGCCCGCCATACTGCATCCGCGGTGTGGCGCCGACGATCGCAATGGAACGCGGGTTGAGCATTTTGTGGATCGACGCCATCTGTGGTTCTGTCCAGAACTCCATGACACCCCCCTGAAAAGAACGCGGTCCCCATCGGCTCGGCTAACTCGGTCGGCAAGCCTACGATCTACGAACGGGGCTGCCATCGGCCGATATTCCCGCCACATTGGCTGAAGCAGAGGGCTTGCGTCAGAGCCTGCTGGCCGATGCCGGACGAGGAGATTTGCTCAAGCTGGCTGTCGAGGGTCTGCCCCGAACGTAGGGACGCGGGCATAGCCAATCCTGATTGTCACGTAGAGATGCCCGCGGGGGCCCGGCCAAATTTTGCACCTCAACGCACTGGCCGAGCAGCGTCGTTGTTTGCGAGCCGGGTTGACGGCTCGATGCTCTAATTTGGGCCAAAGACCACCTCGCCGGTTAATCCATTCTTATCGGACGCGCCGCAAAAATCCCGCAATCTCAACGCGGCCGGAGAGACGCCTCGCCCCAAGATATAGCACTCCTGCTGCCGGCGGATAACAACCCCGCCACCCCACTCTTGCCACAAAGTTCTGATCTAACCACTTGCAGAGGCGGGACAAACCTTGCTTTCAGAATACGAGCATCATGACAAATCCATTTCAGACCCGCGAACCACATATTGATGGAAACCCTCTGATCCGGACTCCCCAGCGCGAAGCCTACGACGCGTTGCGCAACTACGCAGCCGCGTCCGCTGACGATGATGAACGCGAGATCGGCGTTGTGCTGCCTGTCGGGTGCGGCAAATCCGGGTGCATCACTCTTGCGCCCTTTGCCTTTCGCGCCAATCGGACCCTGGTCGTTGCCCCCGGGGTTTCGATCGCCGGGCAGCTCGTCGCCGACTTCGACCCGTCCGACGACAACATGTTCTATCAGAAATGCCGCGTGCTCGCTGGCGGGCCCTATCCCGAGCCCGTCGAAATTCGAGGCACCACGACCAACCGTGCGGATCTCGATGAGGCGCATGTCGTGATCACCAATATCGGCCAGCTGCAGGGCGGCGGAGAAAACCGCTGGCTCCAGGCTTTGCCTTCGGATTTTTTTGACCTGACCCTGTTCGACGAGGGCCACCATAGCGTCGCCGAAAGCTATGCCTTGCTGAAAGCACAGTTTCCGGCCGCCCGCATCGTCAATTTCAGTGCGACGCCCGAGCGCGCCGACGGCCAGGTCATGGCCGGCCGCGTTGTCTACTCTTACCCGATCTTTCGCGCCATTCAGGAAGGCTATGTCAAGCGCCTGAAGGCGGTTCAGCTCAACCCCCGGACATTGCGTTATGTGCGGCGCGAGGACGATCAGGAAATCGAAGTGAGCCTCGATGAAGTGCGGCGCCTCGGTGAGGATGATGCCGATTTCCGCCGCAGCATCGTAACGTCACGGGAGACGCTGAACACGATCGTCGACGCCTCCATCCGCGAGCTCGAGCGCCTGCGCACCGAGACCGGCGACAATCGCCTGAAGATCATCGCATCGGCGCTCAACTACCACCATCGCCAACAGATCGTTGAAGCCTACCGCGCCCGTGGGCGCCGGGCCGACTATGTGCATTCGCGCGAGGGAAGTGTCGCCAATCAGCGCGTCATGCAAAGGTTGGAAAACCACCAGCTTGACGTCATCATTCAGGTTCGCAAGCTGGGTGAGGGCTTTGACCATCGCTTCCTTTCGGTTGCCGCAGTCTTCAGTATCTTCAGCAATCTCTCGCCCTTCGTGCAGTTCGTCGGCCGGATCATGCGCGTGATCCAGCAAAACGCCCCGGGCCATGTTCTCAATCAAGGAGTCGTCGTCTTCCATGCCGGCGGCAACATCCCCCGGCAGTGGACCGACTTCCAGACTTACAGCGAGGCGGACCGCGAATATTTCGATCAGCTGCTGCCACTTGAAGGGATAGATCCCGACGACCCACGGCCCGAACGCGAAATCGAACCCATACTGCCTGGTTTTGCAAATGGAATGGAGGTTCGCGCGCAGTCCGACGTTCGGCTGCAGGAGATCCCCCCTATCACAGGATGATGCCGCCCTGGCCGCCATCCGCCTGCTGCAGGAACGCGGCTACACCGCCGACGACGTCAACGCCGCCTATGAAACCTTGCAGCCAGTGCCCGCCACCAAGGCTCGCCAGCGCCAGGCACGGCGCCTGGGCCTCGACATGCGCGTCCGCACGGAGGCTGCGCAAATTTTAGGACAGCGGGGCATCAATCCCGAAGGTCACGAGCTGGATCGGCAACGGCTCGAGCGAAGCAATCTCATTGTGATGAAGGCCGCTCTCGACCGCCAAGTAAACGCCACAGTCGGGCGTTCCACAAGGCAGCGGCATGATTTTTCCCGCGCCGAGCTCGACCAGATCGATCAGGCGTTTCCAACCATTATTGCGAATGCGATTGCTGAGGTGTTCAATGGCACGAATTAAATCACTCATTGCACAAGTGCAGATCGACAAAGCCGGGAAAGCACACAACTGCCAGGCCAATCCGCGGCATCGGCTCGATAAGGGCGATCTGCGTCTCAAGGTCAGCAATGGTCGAAGCTGGGATCATTATTGCCGCGCGTGCGCCGAACTCATCATTGACCGCGACATTCAGAAACTCACGAACCTGCTAAGGTTCGAGGTCAGTATCGTCGTGCTGCCGCCGGGTAATCCCTCAGCGCAGGCGGTTGATCGAGGAAAAGGGGGAACGCTTCAGCCTGTGTGACGCTCCGCGGGGATTTCAGTGTGTTCGATCACGTTTTTATCCTGATAGCGGTCGAGCAGCGCGAGCGGCTTGTAAACTAGCTCGTTAAGCAACGGGGCGAGATCGCGATCCGTGGCACCGATTTCCTTCGCGATCCTGATGCGCTCAGAAAGAAACCTGCTCTCCCGGCTTAAGTTCTCCAGTTCCAGCCGTCGCCGTTCGGCCAATTCCCGGTACTCGCGATCCTTCCGTCTCTCGTGGCGGTCGTTCAGATATTTACGCAAGACCTCGAGTGGATTGAGTGTTCCCAGGAACTCCCAAAAGCCCGGCGACGCGAGATTAACGGCAGAGAGAACGAGCTGTTCTGCGTGTGGTACAAAAGATGCGACTTCCTCGGCTGTTGGCGGCCAATCCCGAGTGCGCCGGACGGCTCGGCGACCCGGAGGCCATCCAAAATCCAAGCCGAAGGGATACCGAGGAAATGGAAAATCACGTGCGGCGCGGCGCATTCCGTCGATTGTCGCGTCGAACAGCAAAACGGAATCGTATGCGTGCTTTAAATCACCGAGGAAGGCGGCCGCCAATTCGACTTCAACGTCTCCCTGTCCATGCACCCTAAGACGTGCTTGCTCCGGCATCACTCTCCCCGCTCACGTGCCACGATCGCTGCTCCACTGGACTGGGAACCTTATCACCTTTTAATGGCGACTACGGCTGGCCTCCGACGCCAGTTAAGGCCACTTCGAGAAACTTGTCGCCTCTTTGAAGCCTTCGACAAAACCGGCAATGACCCGCGTATCCGGATCGTCCAGCAGATAGCGGGCGAAATCCGTAAAGTCGAGGTCCGCCTCGTTCCCTGTCGAGATGATATAGCTGAAGCCGATGCCGTTCTCGACCGCCCGCACCAGGAACGGCCCGGACGCCGTAGCACCGCTTTGGCACACGAGGCCGATCGGCCCGGTCAGACCCTCGGCCCCGCGCGAGGAAGCGGTGGCCCAGATGTCGTGCTTGACATTCGCCAGCCCCAGGCAGTTGGGGCCGCTGATCCGCATGCCCGAGGTGCGGGCAAAGGCACCCAATTCCTCCTGCAAATCACGCCGGTCGTCGACGCCGCGCTCGGCAAAGCCGGCCGAGATCACGATCGCCGATCCCGCCCCCTTGCGGTGGCTCTCTTGGAGGACATCGAGCACCTGGTCCCAGGGCACCACGACGCCCACCACATCGGCGGCCTCCGGCAGGTCCCATCGGCCGATATTCCCGCCACATTGGCTGAAGCAGAACGCTTGCGGCCGAGCCTGCAGGCCGATGCAGGAAGGCATCAGCGATCGTTATGAGGCCGTAGCTTCGGTTGTTAGCCAACGCCACGCGTTGGGCTCGGGGCCGTGCTCCCCAAGCGGTTCTTGCTGTGTTAACCGGCGCCGCCGGCTGGATCTAACCATTTGAATTAATGGGGCGAGTGATCGGATTCGAACCGACGACATCCAGATCCACAAACGGGTCCGGGCCCGCAAGAGCATGACGAAGGCGCGTTCTGGCGAGTACCCGGTCGAGGACCGGCGCAAGCGCGAGAAAGAAGAGCGGCGCGAAGCCGAGCTCGAGCTGGCCTAGCCGGCCATAGTGCTGCTCTAAGGCTTTCCGAACGCCGAGTCTTCAGCCTCCTCTCCGTCTTTCGGATAATTGCGCGGTAAAGGAGCTGCGGTTCGGTTAGGTTGGCGCTTCGGGAGACGACCCGAGCCGATGATACGACGACGGGTGTTTTTTACCGCCCTCGATGACCTAGAGGCGAAATTTGCTCCGTTAACTATACTTTAACGGTTCCCTCTGCGTCCGCCCGGTCTAATATCGATCAAAACTGACGGACCAACCTTTCGCGCTGGCGGCAGGCGCCGATCCGCCGTCGGGGAGGATGCCATAAACCTTCGCATTTCCGGGTTGGTGCAGTCCTACCGTGGCTAGCCAAGGTTTGCTGCGACGTTCAGATCCGATGCCGTCTCGGCGCCGGTGGGCAGGTTTCCGCCGGGGATGGCTGATCGCGATCGGAAGCGGGATTTTTCCTTTGGTACATCAACTAGCCGACAAGCGGAGGGAGGAATGGCTCTGCCGTCAAGAATAGGAGTAGCGTTCGCCGCCGCGTTCATTGTCTCGCCATCCATCGCCTCGGCGATCCCGCTCGAGTACGGCTTGAATGCCTCGACCACGCTCAACGGCGTTACGGAACAGATCACTGGGTCCTTCGGTTTCGATTCGGAGTCAACGGTCACTGGGGCACCGGGATGCTGCACACAACACGCTACCCAATTCAGCTTGATTGGGCCGGCACCTTACGCGGGGATATATGTTCACAGCCTCGACGGGGCCGCGGCCAATGAGATCATTGGCGACAACCCAATCATGGGCCTAGGGATTTTTCTATTCATCACCTTCGCTAATGATCTCTCGGCGGCGGATGATCCCCTTAAGTCCGTACGTTGGGTAAACCAAAACGCGCCGTTTGAATTTGCCGTCGATGATTCCCCGACCGGTTTTGCAGCATGCGGAGGGACGTTCTTTCCCCCGTTCGAGTCGTGCGCTGCTGCCGTTCCCGAGCCCGCCAGCCTCGGTCTACTAGGGATAGCGCTCGGGCTGCTGTGCGCGATCCGACCTGTCCACCGGCATGTGATCAGTAGCCGGGTCCTCAACCCGATCCGGCCGGGGACCCCGACGCCGGAGCGTGCCCTTACCCTATAGAAACAGCTTGAGCTGCCTGACAAGCTGACGATCTACGAGCGATACGGACACGTAAGGGCGAAGCGGCCGCGGCCCTAAATTCGAGATTCCTCCCGACTAGAGCCCGCTTCGGCGGGCTCCTTTTTTTACCGGCTCCGACGGGCGGTAGTAATTTCGCCCACGCCGACGAGAACTGCCGCGATACCGGCCGCGATGGCAGCGTACCGGTTGATACTTACGGAGTAGGCCAGCGCCAGCGTGAACGGGTCATCGGGTGGTGTAAAGCCAAGATATGGGACTATCGGCGGCAACTCGTCCCACGCCGACGCGAACCAAAACCCGGCCGCCGCGAACGCGAACAGCGCCGCAGCAATACGAAGCCAGAATGACGAGCTCATTTTGTGCCTGAGGTAAAGTGCCGTACCCAAGTTCGTACCCGGCTTTAGGGCAGCCTTTGGTAACCATCGCTCTCGTGAGTATTTGGATTATTGGGGCGAGTGATCGGATTCGAACCGACGACATCCAGATCCACAATCTGGCGCTCTAACCAGCTGAGCTACACCCGCCACCGGCCGCTGGAGGTAACGACTCGCGGGCGGGGCGTCAAGGCCGGGCTCCGACCGGTTCCAGAACATCAAGCGCAAGCCTAGTTGCCGCACCGGGCGCGTGACTCGGTCGTGGCTCGCCCGGCAGAACGAGGGTGCCTCGACGCGAAGCGTCTCTACGTATATAATTGATCTCGAATTATAGACAGGATACGGTATGGCACTGAGCCTCAAGGACAAGGAGACCGACCGCCTCGCTCGCGAAGTCGCTGCGTTGACTGGGGAGACATTGACGGTCGCGATCCGCAAAGCGCTTGCCGAGCGGCTGGATCGCGAGCGCCTGCGCCGGGGCCAATTCTCGCGCCTCGCCGACCGACTGATGGAAATTGGCAGACATTGCTCGGCGCTGCCGGATGTCGACACGCGCAGTCCGGACGAGATCATCGGCTACGACGAAACCGGCATGTGGCGCTGAATGGTCGTCGACACCTCGGCTCTCATCGCGATCCTTCTGGGGGAACCCGAGGCGGCTCGTATCGCCCGTGCTCTCGCCGACGCCCGGGTTCGTCTGCTTTCGGCGGTGAGCCGGGTCGAGCTTTCCTTCGTTATCGAAGGCCGAAAGGGTGAGACCGGCCGGGCCGATGTCGAACTTATGCTCCGCGATGGCGGCTTCGACATCGTCAGCGTTACGCCGCAACAAGCCGAGATCGCGGCCGACGCATTTCGCCGCTTCGGGCGGGGCCGCCATCAGGCGCGGCTCAACATCGGTGATTGCTTCGCCTATGCGCTTGCCACAGCGACCGGCCACCCCTTGCTGTTCAAGGGCGATGACTTCGTCCACACCGACATTCGCCCGGCGCTGCCGCCGGAGCCGGCGGCGCCGTGACGGCTCGTGGTTGATCCTCGGCAACCGAGTTTGGGGCTTTGGGGCGCTCGACACCCTTCCTAAATCTCGCCGATGACGATTTCCGCTGACGGCTGGCGCCGCCACGCGTTGCTGACCCCGTCGCAGATGGGCGAGGCCGACCGGCTAACGATCGCCGGTGGGGTTGCCGGCAGCGCTCTTATGGAGAAAGCCGGCCGCGGCGTTGCCGACGCGATCTCGCGGCGTTGGCCGCCACAGCCGCTCGTTGTGCTCTGCGGTCCGGGAAACAATGGCGGCGACGGCTTTGTCGCGGCGCGTGTGTTGGCGGAGCGCGGCTGGCCGGTGCGCGTCGCCCTGCTCGGCTCGGTGGCGGCATTGCGCGGGGATGCGGCCCAAGCTGCCGCCAGCTGGCACAGTCCGGTCGAGCCCCTGGCGCCGAGCACCCTCGATGGCGCTCACCTCGCCGTCGACGGCATCTTTGGCGCCGGGCTGACACGCCCGGTCGAGGGCGCCGCGCGGGCAGTCATAGAGGCGCTGGCCGAGCGACGGCTGCCGGTCATTGCGATCGATGTCCCGAGCGGGGTCGACGGGGCGAGCGGAGAGGTCCGCGGGATTGCGCCGCGGGCGGCAGCGACCGTCACCTTTTTCCGTAAAAAGCCCGGCCATCTGCTGCTGCCGGGACGCAGCCATTGCGGCGAGACCATCCTTGTGCAAATCGGTATCCCCGAGACGGTGCTCGACCGCGTCGGGCCCGATACCGCCGCGAACGACCCCTCGTGGTGGCTTGCAGAAATTCCCAGGCCGAGGCTCGAAAGCCACAAATACACCCGCGGGCACGCGTTGGTTGCCGGCGGCGCGGTGATGACCGGCGCGGCGCGGCTGGCGGCAAAGAGCGCCCTTCGGATTGGCGCCGGGCTCGTCACGCTCGCCGCACCCGAGGCCTCGTTTCCGATCTATGCCACGGCATTGACCGGTGTCATCGTCCACTCGGTCGCCGGTCTCGGCGATTTCCAAGCCCTTCTCGACGACAAGCGGCGCAATGCCGTGCTGATCGGACCGGGCGCCGGGGTCGGAGCGGAGACCCGCGACAGGACGCTGGCCACCCTCGAAGCAGGAAAGCGCGCCGTGCTCGACGCCGATGCGCTGACTTCGTCTTCCGACGACCCCGAGAAATTGTTCGCGGCGATCCGCTCGCCCTGCGTGATGACGCCCCACGAGGGCGAATTCGCGCGCTTGTTCGAGGCGAGCGGCAGCAAGCCAGACCGGGCGCGTCGCGCAGCACGGCAAAGCCGCGCGGTGATCCTGTTGAAAGGCGCCGATACCGTCATCGCCGCTCCCGACGGCCGTGTGACGATCAACGCGAACGCGCCGCCCGAGCTCGCCACCGCCGGCAGCGGTGATGTCCTGGCTGGGATTGTGCTGGGGCTCTTGGCCCAAGGCATGGATCCGTTCATGGCGGCCGCGGCCGCGGCCTGGATTCACGGCGACGCCGCCGGCCGCATCGGGCCTGGTTTGATCTCGGAGGATCTCGTCGAGACGCTGGGGCCGGCGCTGCGCCACCTGTCGTCCGGCCGTTCCCTGGTGGTTCCCTGATCGGCCGAAAACGGCGGAGCCCGATCCCTGTTCCGGCGCCTCGGCCTCGCTGATCGGCGCGACAATTTCCCTGTTCGCTAAGTTAGGGAATTTGAGCCCCAAGTTGTTGACTCAATGGTATGTTGGCGGCGCTGATCCGGCGCGCAAAGAGGCCATTTGCGGATTTCGTTGTATTCATCGGTGCCGGGAATTTGGCGCCAACCGCGCTAACCTCGTTTGGGGATTGACGGCGTTCGCATTCTCGCGTCTCGTCCGACGCGATCCGCGGGCCACCAGAGCCACCATGACCGAGCCTACTCCTGCTCCCGCTCGTTTCTTCGAAGGCGTCTTCGACCGAACCCTGACGAATCTCCGGAGCGCGTGGCGCGAAATCGCCGAATCCGCACGCGGCGTTCTGGCGGGAGCGTCCAGAGCCGAGAGCTCGAGCGGCGATGCCGACCAGTTGCGTCAACAGATGCTGAGCTGCCTCGACGGGCGCGGCGGCGAAGTCACGGCGCGCGCTCGGGCGGCCGATCTCGGGCGTACCTATCTCTCGCTGGATGCCGAGGGGCGCGAGCGTTTTCTGCGGCTGCTCGCCGGCGAATTCGATGTCAACCGGAACGAAATCGACCGCTGCTGCAACGCTCTGATCAACGCCTCCGGCGCCGACCGGCGCGCCGCCACCGAGCGGGCGCTGCGCACCGCATTGGAGCCGCCGCGCATCACCCTCTTACGCCAGTTCAACGCGCTCCCTGAAGGGGTGAAGTTCCTTGTCGATCGCCGGGCCGAACTGATCGATCTCGGGCAACGCGATCCCTTGCTCGCCAGCCTCGATGAGGATTTGAAGGGGCTGCTCGCCAACTGGTTCGACATCGGCTTTCTCGAACTTAAGCGAATCACCTGGGAATCGCCGGCGGCACTCCTCGAAAAGCTGATGGCCTACGAGGCCGTGCACGAGATCCGCGGATGGACGGATCTGAAAAACCGGCTCGAGGCGGATCGGCGCTGCTTTGCCTTTTTTCATCCCCGTATGCCCGACGAGCCGCTGATCTTTGTCGAGGTGGCACTGGTCTCCGGCATGACCGGCGACATTCACGCCCTGCTCGACGAGGCCGCCCCGATCGTCGATCCGCACTCGGCCGACAGCGCGATCTTCTACTCGATCTCGAACTGCCAGCGTGGCCTCGTCGGGATCAGCTTTGGCGACTTTCTGATCAAGCGTGTCGTCGATGCGCTGGCAACCGAGCTGCCGCGCCTCAAGGTGTTCGCGACGCTGTCGCCGGTTCCCGGTTTCCGCGCCTGGCTCGAGGGGCTGAGCCGTGCTGGGCAAAGCGATCTGCTGCTGCCGGCCGAGCGGACGGCTATCGAAGCGGTTAGTGCAGGCGCGCCTCAGGGGGATCTTGCGGCGTTGGTGGATCGCTATGCCGACCCGAAGATTGCTGCGGCGCTACGCGATCCGCTGATCCGGCTCTGCGCTCGTTACCTATTGCATGAACGGACGCCCTCAGGCAGGGCGCTCGACCCGGTCGCCCATTTTCATCTCAGCAACGGGGCGCGGGTCGAGCGGCTGAACTGGCTGGGCGATACCTCGCCCAAAGGCCTGCAACAATCGGCCGGCATCATGGTCAACTACCTCTATCGCCTGTCTGAAATCGAGGTCAATCACGAGGCCTATCGGGGCGAGGGGCGGGTCGCCGCTTCGAGCGCGATTCGCAACCTGTTGCGAGTCAGCTGAACATCTCTCCCGTCCCGTTGCTAGCCCCAATGCGGTCCAGCCACTTTTCGCGCTCGACCATGCTCGACTATGTTGAGGGGGGTGGCTGTGCTAAAAACGCGCCCGCGGCTCGCGCGGCCGCTCCCGCAGGCGCGGCGGGCGTGGCGGAATTGGCAGACGCACTGGATTTAGGTTCCAGCGATGCAAATCGTGGGGGTTCGAGTCCCCCCGCCCGCACCATGGCGGCTTACGCGGGCAACCAGTTGGTCATCATAGGCTCTGCTCCATGCAAGTGACAGAAACCAGCGCTGACGGGCTCAAGCGCGAATACACGATCACCGTGCCGGCTGGCGATCTCGAGCAGGAGATTAACCGCCGGCTGGGTGAAATCGGCCGACAGGTCCGGCTGCCCGGGTTCCGGCCCGGCAAGGTGCCGATGCAGATCTTGCGCACGCGCTTCGGGCCCTCGGTGCGCGGCGAGGTACTGCAGAGCACCCTCCAGGCCAGCTCGGCCGAAGCGATCAACGAGCGTCAGCTGCGGCCGGCTTTGCCCCCCAAGGTGGATATCCTATCTGCCGGTGAGGGGGCCGATCTCGAATACAAAATGGCGGTCGAGGTGTTGCCCGAGATCCCGGAGCCGAGCTTCGCCGACCTCGATATCGAACGCCTCGTTGTCGAAGTTCAGGACGAGGAGGTCGACCGGGCGGTCGAGCGGATCGCCGAGCAGCAGCGCAAATCGGAGGTGGTCGAGCGCCCTGCCGAAAGGGGCGACATCCTGCTCGTTGATAGCGAGGGGAGGATTGGCGAGCATGAGATCCCGGGTGCCGGCGGCAAGGATCGCCGGATCGTGCTGGGCACGGTCAACTCGCTTCCGGGCCTCGAAGACCAGCTAGTCGGCGCCACTGCCGGCGAACACCGCAAGGTCCGCGTCACCTTTCCGACTGATTACGCGGTTGCAGATCTCGCGGGTAAGGACGCGGACTTTGACGTTGATGTGAAGGAAGTCCGTCGGCACTTGCCGACTGCCATAGACGACGAGCTCGGTCAAGCAGTTGGCCTTGAGAACCTTGCAGAACTGCGTCAGGAGCTACGGCAGCGACTGCAGCGTGACTATGATGCGGCATCACGTCTGCGCCTAAAGCGGTCGCTGCTCGACAAGCTGGCGGAGCGGTACGACTTCCCTGTCCCACCGGGGATGGTGGATCTCGAGTTTGACAATATCTGGAGGCAATATGAGACCCAGAAGGCATTGCCACCCGCCGTTGCCGACGCCGACGCAATGCCAGCCGCCGGTGCAGCCGGCGCCGATGCGATCCCGGCCACCCCGGCGCCGGGCATGAGTCAGAGCGATGAGGCGGCGAAGGGCGAATACCGCCGGATTGCGGAGCGCCGGGTTCGGCTCGGCCTGCTGCTTGCAGAAGTTGGGCGCCGGAACAACATCACAGTTGGCCCAGACGAAGTGAACCAAGCGATTGCCCGCGAAGCGCGTCGCCATCCCGGTCACGAGCGCCAAGTGATTGATTTCTATCGCCAGAACCCGGGGACCATCGACACTCTGCGGGCACCGATCTTTGAAGACAAGGTTATCGACTTTATCGTCGAGTTGGCAAAAATCGGAGAACGGAAGGTTACGCCACAGGAGTTGTTGGGTGAATCCGAGCCTAGTGAGGATGCGTTACCGAGTTGACCCAATCCGAGCCGAGCGCCCGCCGCGCGGTTCTGCCGAGGAGGGCTTGAATGTCCGAGCATTTTGAACACTACATGAACAACTTGGTCCCGATGGTCGTCGAACAGACCAACCGTGGCGAGCGGGCGTATGACATTTATTCGCGCCTGCTTAAAGAGCGGATCATTTTTCTGGTCGGGCCGATCCACGATGCTGTCGCCAGCCTGATTTGCGCCCAGCTGTTATTCCTGGAAGCGGACAACCCGAACAAGGATATCAATTTCTATATCAACTCGCCGGGCGGCGTCGTGACTTCCAGCCTCGCGATCTACGATACGATGCAGTACATCCGTTCGCCGGTAGCCACGGTGTGCATCGGTCAGGCGGCGTCCGCGGGTTCGCTACTGCTCGCGGCCGGCGCCAAGGACAAGCGCTATTCACTGCCAAACTCGCGAATCATGATTCATCAGCCCTCAGGCGGAGCACAGGGGCAGGCTACCGACATCGAAATCCAAGCGCGGGAGATACTGGCCTTGCGGGCGCGCCTCAACGAGATCTACGTCAAGCACACTGGCCAGCCGCTCGAAGCGATCCAGTCCGCGCTCGAGCGCGACAAGTTTTTGTCCCCCCTCGAGGCGAAAGAGTTCGGGCTAATTGACGAGGTGGTGGAAAACCGGCCCGGCCGCGACGATCCGGAGAAAGGTTTCAAATAGCTGAGGGCGTACGCCTGACGACGAGTGCGTTATAAGCCCGCTTCGTATGATTAACTGGTTGTTGATCCGCCAGGAGCACATATACTTGGGGGGACCGGCGGCTAGGTCGCCGGCGACGGAGTGGCGATGACCAAATCCAGCGGTAGCGACTCGAAAAACACACTCTACTGCTCGTTTTGCGGCAAGAGCCAGCACGAGGTCAGAAAACTAATTGCTGGACCGACCGTCTTCATCTGCGACGAATGTGTCGAGCTCTGCATGGACATTATCCGTGAGGAGCACAAGACAACGCTTGTCAAGTCGCGGGACGGGGTCCCTGGGCCGCGCGACATATGCAAGGTGCTCGACGACTACGTGATCGGTCAGGATCATGCCAAGCGCGTCCTCTCGGTGGCCGTGCACAACCACTATAAGCGCTTAGCTCATAGCGCGAAAAGCAACGATGTCGAACTCGCAAAGTCAAACATTTTGCTGGTCGGGCCGACTGGATCCGGAAAGACGCTGCTTGCACAGACCCTGGCGCGGATCATCGACGTGCCGTTCACGATGGCGGACGCGACGACGCTGACCGAGGCGGGTTATGTCGGGGAAGATGTCGAAAACATAATCTTGAAGCTGCTTCAGGCCGCCGATTATAACGTCGAGCGTGCACAGCGCGGGATCGTCTATATAGACGAGGTCGATAAAATCTCACGCAAGTCCGACAATCCGTCGATCACCCGAGACGTATCAGGGGAGGGTGTCCAACAGGCGCTTCTCAAGATCATGGAAGGGACAATCGCCTCTGTGCCGCCGCAAGGGGGCCGCAAGCACCCGCAACAAGAATTTC
>Ga0306926_10000540_pt1 | contig 35507 bp, 28 predicted proteins | sample flu12Cox44000178_FD_203759 | JGI IMG/M metagenome (GOLD analysis project Ga0306926, IMG submission 203759) | Lab enrichment of tropical soil microbial communities from Luquillo Experimental Forest, Puerto Rico - flux8day.12C.oxic.44.000.178 (v2)... | ecosystem: Environmental > Terrestrial >...
AAGGGATTCAGGGGATGTGTTCACGGGCGGCCTAATAGCAAGAGGCAAGTCTCGCTTATGGACCTGGAGACGTTGCAGAAGTTGGGCGTTTTGCCAGGTGCTGTGAAGGAGAACGTGACGACCGGCGGGTTGGATTTTCAGCGGTTGGAGCCAGGCCAGCATTTGCGAATTGGCGACAGCTTACTAGAGATGACGGTGCCGTGCCATCCGTGCTCGAAGATGGATGAAATCCGTCAAGGGCTGCAGGAAGAGTTGCGTGGGCAGCGTGGTTGGTTGTGCCGGGTGGTGGAGGGCGGGAGAATTCGGCGTGGCGAGCGGATCGAAGTTCTGGCTATTGTTCCGGAAGCTGCGCAACAGGAGATTTCAGGGTGACGGCTAGGGAGGGGGCTCAAGGCGTGGTGGGAATTTTGATGGGGTCGGATACGGACTTACCAGTGATGGGCGAAGCCGGTAAGACGCTCGAGAAATTTGGCATCCGATACGAGATGGAAGTGATGTCCGCGCATCGGACGCCCGTGCGCGCGCACGAATATGCAACGTCAGCAGCGGGGCGCGGGGTAAAGGTGCTAATCGTTGGCGCGGGAGCCGCGGCACACCTTGCGGGCGTGATTGCGGCGAACACGACGTTGCCGGTGATTGGAGTTCCACTAGCGACAAGTGCGCTGAATGGCCTCGATGCGCTACTTGCCACCGTGCAGATGCCGGGCGGAATTCCGGTGGCGACGATGGCGATAGACAAAGCGGGAGCCGTCAACGCGGCGATTTTTGCCGCCGAGATACTCGGTTTGACCGACAAGGAAATTGCGCGGCGCCTAGTGGCTCACAAGGAAGATCTAGTGCGGGGAGTGACGGAGAAGAACGCAAAACTGCAGGAACAGCTGCGGTCAAAGAAATAATCGCGATACCCGCCTTCGCTTTCCCCTCAAATACCAGTCAGCTATCCGGCTTCCATCAATTTCCGGATGGCTTAAGCAGCGTTGGCGCATCCGCGGGACGTTCCTTTTGCTGAAGAGCGGGTTTGGGCTCGTTGGGCGGGGGCAGTATCCAGGCGAAGCCGGTTTGAAAGCCAATCGCGGCCACTGTCTCGCGAGCGTTCGGTGGGGAGATGGCGCCGACTGCAGCGCGGAGAAACTGCGTAGCATCGGCGGTCGCGATTTTGTTGCTGATGCCTTTGAGAAGCATGGCAGCCACGGTACTCATCACGGGATCGGAATTGGAAAGTTTTTCAAGGCGGGGATCCTTCTGCCGCAGCATCTCAAGCATTGTGGGTGTCGTTACGCCGGGCGGATAGTCGAATTCGATCAGGGTGTGCGGCTGGTCTTTTTCGGGAGGCCAATCCTGAAGGAAACGCGGGCGCGGGACGCGCGTTTCCCAATAATCCCCGCGCTGGGGCAGTTGCTCAATCGAATAATCGACGTGCCAGACTTCGGGGCCGTATCCGGGGACGACGTCAGCTATCACCAGTTGAGCGAGCGGCTCTCCTTGAGGCAGCTCCATCTTGGCGTGAAGATTTTTCACAACTTCGTTTAGGCGGTCGCCCAGACCTTCGCCGACGAACTCGATGTCTGTCGCTTCAGCGCCCTCCAGGCCTGCCTGCAGCTTAGGCCCCTCCGCTTTGACGTGTCCGTGAACATGCGGAAGATCGTGGTCCAGTCGAGCAATCTGAACTTTGGATGATGGCGAAAACCAGTCGACGGCGCCCAGAATTACGCCCGCGCGGTCGCCGGAGAGTGGAACCGGAATAGGAGGATGTGTCTGAGCTTCAAAAGGATTTTCGACAGTGGCGATTAAAATGGCGTCTTTGACAACTGCAACCACGACACGCCCGGCAGCGAGGTTAGCGATTACTTCTTCGCCCGGCTGATCGGATGGGTTTTGGGCCAGAACTCGGGGGTCGTGGGAAAACGAGAGAAGCGATGCTACACCTGCGAGAAGTGCGAGCGCGAATATTCGGTGTAGCGAAGGGATAGCCGCGCGACGGAAAAGAAGCGACACGAAAATTAATCTCCGGAGACGGATGCGATTTCCTTGCGCGCGATGGCTTGCACGGCGGTGATGGCGATGACCTTTGCGATATCTTCCGAGGAGCAGCCACGCGACAGATCGTTCGCCGGCCGCGCAAGACCCTGGAGAATCGGACCGAGAGCTTCGGCGCCGGCCAGGCGCTCGACAAGTTTGTAGGCGATGTTGCCGGAGTCGAGGTCCGGGAAGATCAAGACATTCGCGCGGCCAGCCACGGGTGAGCCGGGGGCTTTGTTTGCGCCTATCGCCGCGACCAGAGCGGCGTCGGCCTGGAGTTCGCCGTCAATGGCGAGTTCCGGTTGACGGGCTTTGGCGATGCGCAAAGCTTCACGGACCTTTTCGATATGGGAGTGTGCCGCGGAACCTTTGGTTGAAAAGGAAAGCAGGGCGATGCGTGGTTCCGTTTCGAGAAAAGCGCGCGCATTTTCGGCTGTGGCCAGCGCAATTTCGGCGAGCTCCTGTGGGGTGGGATCGGGGACCACAGCGCAATCTGCAAAAAGCAGCGCTCCTTTTTCACCGAAGGCGGCGCGATTACGCTCAGCCGCCAACATTAAGAAAAAACTTGAGACAATGCGCGCATCGCGGGCCAAGCCGATCGAATGCAGCGCCGCGCGAACGGTGTCCGATGTGGAGTTTGCGGCGCCTCCAACAGTCGAGTCGGCATGCCCAGCGGCAACACTGAGCGCCGCAAAATAAAGCGGCTTGCAAGCAAATTCCTGAGCTTCTTCGTGGGTGATGCCGCGAGCGTGACGGCGCTCAAAATAGATTTCTGCGTACGCGCTGACACGCGGACTCGATAAGGGATCGAGAACCTCGATGCCATCGAGCTTTAGGCCCGCTCTATCGGCGGCTGCGCGAATGATCTGTGTGCGCCCCAACAGCGTGATTTCAGCATAGCGCTCGGCCGTTACCTGGGCCGCAGCGCGGATGACGCGCTCGTCTTCGCCCTCCGGCAGGACGACCCGTTGCGGATAAGCCCGCGCTTTGCTCTTGAGCCTGTCAAGCAATTCCATTTCAGTGAACTTATCACAGATTGGACGGCGATAGGGCGCGCGATGAGCCTGTCGGGTCACCATGTGAACGAGCTTCGCTGCCCTATTTACGGTAAGTTCTAGTAAAATTGACCAGCCTCGAAAGGTCTAATGGAAATGAGTATCCTTAAAGCCATTACTGGCGGATGGAGATCTCCTGATCGGATCCGACACAGCGGAAAGCGGCTATCAGAGATTCTCGATGCGCATGCGAAGTTTGTGCGCGGCGACGAGACAGGCATCCGCGCCAATCTCGCTGGCGCGGATTTGTCGCGTGCGGACCTGCACAAAATGAATCTCGCCTACGTAAATCTGCAAAATGCGAATTTGACCGGCGCCAATCTTCGCGAGGCCAGGCTTGTATCAGTGGATTTCAGCAAGGCGAGGCTGTACCGGGCAGACCTTCGGAAGGCGGACCTCACGGAAGCGAATCTCAGCGGAGCAGATCTTTCGGAAGCGCAAGCGGGCGGCGCTGAGCTGTTTCGCGCGGATTTGCGCAATGCGAATCTGCGTCGCGCGAATTTTGGAGCCACGAATTTCCGCCAGGCGGAAGTAAGCGGGGCGAATTTCGAAGGCGCAATTCTACAAACCACGATTTTGCGCGAAACGAACCTCGACGGCGTCGATCTTTCGGGCGTTGATCTCACGACGACGCTTCTCCCTCCTGGTTATAAGCGCTCGAGCGCAGCGAGCGGCTAGGGATTGCGACGCCGTGCAGCTGAATCGAACCGGTACAACGCGGACTCCCTGGATTGAAGTGGAAGATTACCGTTTGCCCGGCGGCTGGATTGGACGGGAGCAAGTGGCTTCTCGCGCGCGCGGATACTGCGCGTCCCTGGAGAAAGGCCAGATCGTTTTTGTTAGAGCGCTCCCTTTTTATTTCCCAGTTGAAGACCAGGAATTTCTTCTCACACAGCAGTGGACCGAGCTGCGGCTGCACAAGAACGTGTCGTACCGCCCCTCGGAAGATATCCTGCGCGGCGTTTCAGGCGACGCGCGGACGATCGAGCGAATCCACGTGATCATGCGCAACTACAGCGCGCAGGTGATCGAGTTTCTTACGAAGTTCCTGGCACCCTACGCCACAAAATGGGTCCTGGATTTCTCCAGCTTCCGCCCAATCGAGGAGGAGGGTCGGGACCTCCCGGTTCACAAGCGAAACGACCTGCTTCATGTCGATGCCTTTCCCAGCCGGCCGACGCGCGGTGGCAGAATTCTGCGGGTTTTTACAAATCTCAACCCCAAGCGAGCGCGTGTTTGGAATACGACAGAAGACTTCGAATCGCTGGCGCATCAGTTTGCGAACGATGCGGGGTTGCGGCAAATTGCCGAGGGCGACACCCTTATCAGCCGCACGGTGCAAACATGGGGTGAGAAACTCGGGTTTCGCGGGATGGGTAGAACGCCTTATGACATGTTCATGTTGCGCTTCCACGATTATTTGAAGGAGAACGCGGATTTTCAGAAGACCTGCCCGAAATTCCGGCTGGAATTTCCGCCGCTCGCCACCTGGCTCGTGTTTACGGATTGTGTTGCGCACGCGGTAATTTCCGGGCAGTACGCGATCGAACAGACCCTTCTAATTCCTCCGCAAGCCCTGGTTGCTCCAAACGCAGCACCGTACCGGATTCTGGAGAATCTGGCCGGACATCCGCTCGTAACATAGCTATGTTCGCCCGGATCTGCACCTGGGCTCCCTTTCTTTTTTGGTTTTATTTGCCGGCTGCAAAATCTGCAGAATCAGCGCCGTAGCCGTAACCGCCCCGGGGCGGATTGGCGCGGCGGCGCGTTTCGATGCCGAGGCGTTTGATTTTCTGGTTCAACGTCGAGAGCGGAATTTGGAAGCGCTCGGCCGCCTCGGTCTGATTCCAGTTGGTGCGCTCGAGCATGTCGACGATGATGCGCCGCTCTACTTCTTCGAGAATTTCAAAAAGTGACGGAGCAGGTGCCGTGGTGCGCGCGCCCACTTCGCCCGGTAGCGGCGGCAGAAACTCAGCGAGTTGTAGGCGCACACCTTTTACGATCTCGCGCGTGCGAACATTTTCAGGTAACAGGTCAATATCAAGCCCTTCTTGCGTGGAAAGCACCACTGCACGCTCGACGACGTTTTCGAGTTCGCGGACATTACCGGGCCAGTCGTAATCCATCAACAGCTTCATCGCGCCGTGTGAGAACTGGCGCGGCGGTTTGCCGTTCTCATGGCAGAACTGCTCAAGAAAGCGGTCGATCAGGAGCGGAATATCTTCCTTGCGATCGCGCAAGGGCGGAAGCTGTACAGAGATCACGTTCAAACGGTGATACAGGTCGTCGCGGAAACGTCCTTCGCGGACGAGCTTGGTCAGGTCTTCATTGGATGCCGTGAGGATGCGCACATCGACCTTGATCGTTTCTGTGCCGCCCAGGCGCATGAATTCGCGCTCTTGAATCACGCGCAATAGCTTGGCCTGCGTCTCGGGGCCGATCGTCGAAATTTCGTCGAAGAAAATCGTGCCCTGATCGGCAACTTCGAAGAGACCCTTCTTGGAGACAACGGCGCTGGTAAACGCGCCCTTCACGTGGCCGAAAAGCTGCGACTCGAGCAAGTCGACAGGAATCGAACCGGTGTTGACAGGAATAAAAGCCTTATCCGCGCGAGTGGACGCAGAATGGATGGCCTTGGCAATTAATTCTTTACCGGTGCCGCTTTCGCCGTAGATCAGAACGGTGGAGCGCGACGGGGCGACCTGGGTGATTAAATCGAAGACGGCGAGCATTTTTTCGCTCTTGCCGACAATGCTGGGGAAATTGTAGCGCTGCTTCAGCGCACGCTTCAGCTGGACGTTCTCTTCTCGCAGCCGGCGGCCTTCGATCGCCACGGAAACTTGCGCAATCAGCTCGTCATTCGACCACGGCTTGGTGATGAAGTCCTGCGCGCCGCCCTTGAAGGCTGCGCGAGCCATGTCGATCGAGCCAAACGCGGTGATGAGGATGATCGAGAGATTCGGATCGCGGCGGCGAATCTCGCGAAGCAGTTCGAGGCCGTTGCGATCGGGTAGACTCACATCGAGCAACATCAAGTCAAATGGGCGATCTTCGAGCCTCTGCAATCCAGCTTCGCCCGTATCCGCGGGCGTGACTTCAAAACCTTCGGATGTGAGAAGGGCTTCGAGACCCTCTCGAATTTCGATTTCGTCGTCTACGACGAGTATGGAACCTTTAGGCATGGACAGGTTTTCTTGCTACGGGAAATTCGAGCCGGAAAGATGTTCCCTTGCCTGGCGTGGAGCGCACGTCAACTTTTCCCGCATGCTCCTTTATGATGCCGTAGCTCACCGAAAGACCCAACCCGGTGCCCCTGCCGGAGGCCTTTGTTGTGAAAAATGGATCGAAAATGCGATGGAGGTGCTCTGGAGGGATGCCCGCTCCGGTGTCGGTGACCTCAATTTCCACCGAACCGTTGTGGGCCCCCGTACGGACTTCCAACATGCCGCCGCCTGGCATCGCATCGCGCGCGTTCATAAAGAGATTCAAAAACACCTGCTGTAAGCGCGTGATGGAACCCAGGACCGCCGGCAATTCTTGTGTGTAGTTCTTGATTACTTTCACTTGTGCTGTCTTGAACGGATGCTGCACCAGGGTAAGAGTTTCCTCGAGGACGTTATTCACATCCACTTCAACGAACTCGGCTGCGCCGGTGCGCGAGAAATTGAGCAAGTTGTTGACGATTTCGCTGGCGCGGAAGGTCTGTTTGACGATGCGTTCGATCGTTTTCTGGCGCGGGTCGTCAGACGGGATCTGCTTTGCTAGCATCTGGATGTAGTTTGAAATCACCGCGAGTGGTGTATTTACTTCATGCGCCACGCCGGCCGCGAGCAATCCGAGTGAAGTAAGCTTCTCGGTTTGCACCATCTGCTCCTCGAGGCGCACGCGCTGTGTGATGTCGTCCAGCAAAATCAGCCGCCCGAGCCTTGCGCCATTCTTGCCGACAAGCGGGGCGATCGAAGCGTTGACCACCAATCGGCTTCCCGCTCGTGTGTTCAGGTGGAATTTGTAGATTCCGGAGACGTGGTCTCCGGCTGCACGCGCGGCAATTTCAGCGGCCAGATCCGAAGGCAGCACTTCCTGCAGGCGCTTGCGAATCGCGTCCTGCCGCGGTACCCCTAGCAAACCTTCCAGTTGCGGATTCCATGATTCGATGCGGTCTTCCAGATCGACCGTCAGCACTCCGATGTTGAGCGACTCGACGATATTCTCGCTGAAGTCCTTGAGCCTCTCGACCTGCATGGCTTTTTGTTCGAGCGATTGATAGAGACGCGCGTTTTCGATGGCGATGGCGATATAGCCGGCAATCGTGGAGAGAAGTTCGAGGTCATCCGTCGATAGATAGTCGCCATCCACCGTCTTTCCCAGGCCGAGCACTGCGACAGTACGTTCGCGGAAGCGGCAAGCGATGAAATAATTCAGTTCCAACTCCTCGAGCGTGCGGCGAACCGATTCAGACTCCTGGACGGCAGCGCGGGCCGATTCGAAGAAGAGACAGCCTCGTTCGAGACCCGGCCGCGAGGGGTTAAGGAAGCTGAGATCGAGCAAGCCCTCGGGTCGGACGCCCATGCTGCGCGAAAGAACGAATTTCGACGGATTCGCCGGGTCCTCGAGAAAAATGGCGAGCCGGTCGACGAGCAGCGTTTGAGACACGCGGTCGAGCACAGACCCAACCAACGGCTCGAGCCGGACTTCATTGGTGAGCGCGGTGCCAAATTCGATTAAGGTACGGCGATAATCCAGGCGGTCGCGGTAAAAGAAGCGATCGAGGCGCGCCTGCACCCAATCTCTGAGAGGCTGGAACAAAAATGCGGCGACCACAATCGCGATTACGCTTCCCGCCGGGCCCGCCGTCAGAGTGGTATGGAACGCCTCACCGATGAATGCCACCGCCGCAAAATAAATAGCCACCACACCGGCGGTTGCGAACGTATACGCGAGTCCGCGCTTGAAAATTATGTCCACGTCCATCAGGCGGTAGCGAATGATGGCGTAGCCGAAACACAAAGGAATCAGCGCCAGCGAGCATGCCGACGCCTTCATCCACGAAGCTGGGACGATGCCTAAAACATACGGCACGATGTACAGCAGCAAGAATGGGATTGTGCCGGCAAAGGTTCCTCCCGTCACCCACTTCAGCTGTTGCCGGAGGATAGCGGTGGGCGCGCGGCGGTAACTCATCAAGAAAATCACCGCGGCGACCAGGAAATAAATTCCCAGATTGGCTTGCTCCACTTTATCGAGCCAGTAGCGTGTGCTCACGGCAGGCAGGAACTCGAGTGTGCCGCTGGCGATGAAAACGTGCAGAGTCAGAAGCGCTGCGGGAATCGCATAGGTGACAGCGAGCTTCGGCCAAATCCAGCCGCGACGCTCCGGAAACACGAGCGCGAAATGGACGAGAAGAGCCGGCTGGAGAAGTAAAGCGACGACGTTACTCCAGTAAATTACCCAATCGAAGGAATTCAGTTTGCCGCTGTAGTGAAAGCTGTAAAGAATGAACGAAACAAGGCAGAAGATGTAAAAGTGGATCGCGCGGGGCGCATTCCAACGCCGGGCGAAAATAAACAAGCCGATGAAGAGATACAGCAGCGCTGTGAATCGTAGATAATTCTCGATCGAAGAAGGATTTTCCTGCGGCGCAGTCACAACCGGCGTTTCAAAAGTCGCGCCGTCGCGCCGCATTCCGTATCGAACGTCAGCCCACGGGCCCGCCTTGAACAAGACGCGGGTCACATCCGTCGCTCGATGAATCGGGAAGCCTCGGACGCTCTCGACGTGATCGCCCTGTTTGATCCCGGCTCTCGAAGCGGGCGAATCTGCCACCACGTGCCACGCTACGACGCCTTGCGGGCTGTCCATCCAGGTGACACCGTCATCCGGCAGGACATAGCGGGAGCGCTGCTGATAGTTAAGAACGGCAAAAATGACGGCCGCAAGCGTAAGGATGGCTAGCACTACCGCACCGAGCCGCATTCGAAGGCCGTCGTTCACGCACCTACACCCTTACCCTTCTGAGATTTATGCGAGCACGTGGATTTCCACAAATCACAGAATTCATATCCGGGAAGTGCCTATTTTTGTTCATATTAGGAGGCACTAAGACAGCCCATACGACGAAGTTTCTGTTTTTGGGATACGCCTTCCCAATTCCGGTATGGCAGGATCAGAGCCTAGAACTGAACGCTCAGCCCTCCACGGAAGTAGCGATATGAGGGCACAAGGACCACGTGACCATCTCCCGTTGAGACGGGGACGTATCCTTGGGCTAGGAGGTTTCCGAAGTCCGCCAATGCTTCCATGTGACCTGGAAAGAAGCTGGGAAGTTGCTGGCGTATTTCCATGTTGAGATACGGATCGAGATGGAACAACGACTCGCCGTATGGATCGAGGTGAGAGACAGCCTGTCCGCCGATCCATTTGTATCCGACGGAAACCTTCGTTCCAACGTGCGGTACGCTCATGGAAACTCGTCCCGCGAGGCTTTGGCGATACCGCGTTACGAGTTGATCGCGTAAGGGGCCTTCAAAAGCCTCGTCATCCGGCGCGAGAACTCCAGCGTAGTCATAGACGATTGTGGCGTCGAGATTGTCATTCCAACGATGACGGAATGCAGCGCGCACGCCCGTCGAGCTGGTTCTTCCGCCGTCGTAGGCGAATACGTCCGAAAAATAATCCTGAAGGTAATCGGGACCCGAAACAGGTCCGCGTCCGAACACCGCTGTATGGCTCGAGTTGTCGTGGAACACTGCGGCGCTGACATTTGAACCATTTCCCAGCGCATGCTCGACCGCGATCTCCGCATGCAAATTGTTCTCAAACACTGGCCGGCCGTTGCGAAGCAGCAATGTCGGAAAAGCGTCGAGAGAATTCATAGCCGACTGCAGTCCGGCTTGGGAGCCGTCCGACGTCTGCTGCCAGGTGCTCATCGCAGCGAGTGCAGCCAGTTGCCAAGAAGGCGAAAGTTGAAAAGCAATCTCGCCTCGCGGGCGCACGGCCATTGTGGATTCTCGGAAACCAGCAGCAACGTAGTCACTGCCATAACGAAGGCTCATGCGGTCGCCCAACGCCAACTGATTATCGTGAGACATTCGAATGCCACGAAAAATGGGGCCGCTGGCGCCTAGTTCGGATTCTCGAACTACCACGCTTGTAACGGGTCCATCTCCGAGTTTCCCCGAAGGAACCCATTCCGCGACCAATCCTCCGGCAGGTGAGCCGCCCTCGTAGCTGAACTGGCCAGCCACGTAAAGCCGGCCGCGCTCGCCGACGGCGACGTCATAAGCGAAAGCGGTCGCAGGAGAGTTCGCAAGATTCGAAACTGAGCCTGGGTGGTCGGAGCCAGAAGTCACATCCAAGCGTCCGTGAATCGCCTGCGCTTGCTCAACCTCACTTTGATTCGGAACTCCTTCGACGATGACGGTTCCATCCTGCCAGCGCAAAATCGACCGCGTGGCCGATGAACTTCGAAGTACCCAGATCCATTCGTCCGAAGCTAATTGCTCGGCAGGCTGCTTTCGCAGTTTCTCGAATGAGGTCAGCACCGATCCAAGAACGATTTCAAGCAGAGTGGTTTGTTGGTCGCTTACCTGGATATGCTGCTGAATTGACGGCAAGAAACCAGCGAGGGTGACCTTTACCGAATACATTCCCGGCGTCAGGGTGGCGGTGGAGAAACGGCCGCGATCGTTGGTGAGAAGCTCAGTGGGCGAGAAACTCAGAAGGTTTTCCGCCGAAATCGAGACGGTGGCGCCCATCTGGGGAGTCCCTGAAGGATCCATCACAATGCCAGAGATTTTGCCGGAGTTTGGCGCGGCCGCCAAAGGCAGCGCGCAGAGCGCGAGCAATCCGAACCCCAGGCCCAACACGCGAATCAATCTGAGATTCACGAACACCTCACTTCCCCTGAGGGCCCGCCGGATAGGCAGCGGCCTTCACGGTGAATTCAGAAACCGGTGTGATCGTTTGTTTCGCGAGATTATCAGTAACCGCCACTTCTAGCTTGTATTTGCCAGGACCGAACGAACCTAGCGTCACCACGTTCTGGAGCGTCAATTCCTCGCCGTGCTCGGGAATCTGGTCGGCGGTCAAATCGAACTTCTTCAGCGGCTCTGTGTCTTTGTCTTTCAATACCCGGAATTGGACCGAAACATCCGCCTTGTGTGTTTTTTCGTCCACCTTCAGATTGTAGATTTGTAGGAAAACACCCATCGTTTCCGACGGTAGAAATGCGGAATCCATTTTAGGGCGAACCTTCACATCGCCCAACACAAACTGGCCAAGACCTATATCCTTGGCGGAAACCCGCTGAATCTGATCGGCAATGATAAGCGAACTGGCTGAAAGCTTGTCGTCCTCAAATCGGGGCACGGCCAGACGAGTATTGACCACGCCGACGTTGTTGCTGTTCACGTCCTTCAGCACGATATCCAGACGGTAAAGACCCGGGCGGAGAGGAACCGCCTTCTGATAGATCGAGGAAGTGCTCAAAGACTGTTGCAACAGCGCAGCCGGCACATCCCGATGCACCGTATCTTCAAATGTCTGGACGGGACGTCCGCTGAGCGTCGTGATCCGGGCGAATAGATTCACTGTTGCCGAGTCCACACCTTCTTTTTCCGCGAAGCTCAATTGCCTGGTCGGGATCTGCACCGTGATGGGCACCAACACAGTGTCCGAGGTAATTCGCAGGAAGTCGAACCGGTAATCAAACTTTACCTGGTCTCTAACCACCCGCGATGTAACCACCGCTTCCAAATCTTTGAACTTGACGGGCGGAGCCTGCTGAATTTTGGCGTTCAGCTCAAGGCGCGTGAATTCATTTTGGCGCTCAGTCGGCCCCCCGGGCCCGTATGCACTATGAGTGCCGTCCGTATTGCTGAAGCGATCGGTCTTGCTTGCCAGACCCATGGATTCCATTTGCGTCAAGCCAGCGCCAGGGACATAGGTAAGGGCGTCTTTCTCGCTTGGATCCATGGTTAGGTGAAATTCGCCTGTCATCGTGGGATCGACGAATTCGATGTTGACGTCCTCGCCGATGCCTTCCAGGTAGCGGTAGCGCCAGTCTTCGAACGGGTACGTGGAGGTGCTGCCTCCGCCCTCGTTTGCCGGACGATCGTAGCTACCACCGCTCGGATGGGAATCAATTTCATCCGGCGGACCCCACATGATGTAAATCCGTCCCCGGTCCGTTTTCCAACCCGGGATGCCTGAGGCGTAGTGCTCGTTGGCGTATGCGATGCGCCGGTAGTGTTCTTCTTTGAAAGTGTTCTCTGCCGAATCGGGGTCGGGGTTGCGGCGCTGCCAGAATTGCTCGATGAATTGCTCGCGCTCCTCGTTGGTCGTAAGGTGCACGAAAGCGCTGCGCTCTTCCGGGGAGATGATGTAGACCACGTCTTCGTTAAGCCACTTCTTGTACTGTGAGTCGAGTTCCTTGAAGAGGTCTTTGTCGCTTTTTGCCTTCTGCTTGGCGGCCTGCTTCGCCGATTTCTGGTCGCTTTGATTCTTGGTGGAATCCTGCGCGAAAACGCCTGGCACACACACCAGGCTTCCGGCTAAGATCCCGAAAAGAAATGGTTTGATCCCCCGGCCCATCAGAACCTCTTAAACGCCAATAAGCCCTAAAAGTCTAACCTGTCCCCAGGTACAGGTCAACGACGGAAGGCCCGTTAATGGGTTGGAATGGCACTCCGTGCCATGGGTTGCCCGGCGTTCTAATTAAACCTAGCGTTCCCTAACGCTAGCCGCGCCATGAGGAGATTCCCAATGGTCTCTATTGGCCCAGGGAAACGGCCCGCGGTTTCCTTCGGAGCCATTTGGATTTAAAATGGGTGTTCCTGGTTGTAAGGAGTTAGGTGCAGGGAACTCAAAATCAGAGTGCCTGCCTGTCCTAATCCGCGCCCCGACGTCTAAAACAGGAAACATTCTAAACTGCCGGGGCGTAGTATGAATGAGAGGTTTGTAAGCGGCTTCCGTTTCGCCTCGCGGGTCATACTCATTAGTTCATAGAGGTTGCTCTCATGAAGACGTGGAAGAAAGTGGCGATTGGTGCGGGCCTCCTTGTCGCCGTCGGGACCGGGTACGGAATTGTCTCGTACGAATTAAATAAGGGCGTTGTGACGGTGCAAAGCGGCCGGGTTGTCCGGCAGGACCTGACGTCCATCGTCACCGCCTCGGGCGAGATTCGCCCAAAGAACTACACGAACGTGATGGGCGAAGGATTCGGAAAAATCACGGAAATCAACGTGCGGGAAGGCGACCACGTCAAGAAGGGTGACGTTCTATTGCATCTCGAGAATATTCAGCCAGGCGCCGACGTACAAGCCCAGATTGCAAGTATCAGCGCCGCTGAGGCGGGAATGAAGGTGGCCGACGCGAACTACCAATCGGCGATTGCGACGCTGGCACAACGCACCTCCGACCTCGAAAAAGCCAAATTCGATTGGGAGCGGTCGCAACAACTCTATAAAGAACAGCTCATATCCAAACAGGATTATGATGCGACCAGGGCCGTTTACAACGGCGCGACCGCTGCACTGAATGCCAGCCAGGCGCAAGTAGAGCAAACGCGCGCAGCTCGTGAGCAGGCGCGCTCGACCGCGGAACAAAGCCGCGCGGTGCTGACCCATACGAAGGACGTGCTGCGCAAAACAACCTATACGGCGCCTATCGACGGCATCGTGAGCTATATCGCGGTGCGCGTGGGCGAAAACGTCGTGCCCGGCATTCAGAATGCCGAGGGCAGCTTTCTCATGACGATTTCAGACATGAGCATTGTCACCTCCGAAGTGAAAGTGGATGAGACGGACATCACCAATGTACGCGAGGGCCAGGCGGCGGAGGTTACAATCGACGCTGTGCCAGGCAAAGTATTCAAAGGCCGTGTGAGTCAGGTGGGTGAGCTGGCGATTCTGCGGACGTCCGGCCAGGCGGCCACCACCCAGACGACCGCCAATACGCAGGAGGCGCGCGATTTCAAGGTAGTGGTAACGATTGACGACGCGCCGGCTTCGATCCGTCCGGGGCTTTCGACTACGGCGAAGATTCAGACCGCGCAAAAGCAGGCGGTGCTGACGATTCCGATTCAGGCAATTGCAGTGCGCTCACAGAAGGAACTCGACGAGCAAAAACATGGCAAGAGTAATAACGTCACCCTTGCGGCTTCCAAGCCGGCAGGCAAAGCCTCGCCAGAAGATATCACTGGAGTTTTCGTCTTGCGTGGCAAGAAGGCGGAATTCGTCCAGGTAAGGACAGGAATTAGCGGCATCACGGACATCGAAGTAACCAGCGGCTTGCAGGAAGGCGAAGAAATTGTGATTGGCAGCTACAAAGCCCTGCGAACTCTAAAGCCGGGAACGAGCATCAAAGTGGATAACACTGTGCCGAAGCGCGAAGAGTTGACGAGTTAAAGCGCCGGTTCAAATCCAAGGAGCTCGTAAGAAATGGCTGTCGAACAAGCCGGCGTCCTGCAAAGTTACCGGGAAGATCTGATCACTTCAGGAATCGTCATTCAGGTGGAAGACCTCTGGAAAACCTATGAAATGGGCGAGGAGAAGTTGCATGCCCTGCGCGGCGTAAGCATGGAGATTAAGAAGGGCGGGTACGTCGCGATCATGGGGCCTTCCGGCTCAGGCAAGTCCACGCTGATGAATCTGATTGGATGTCTTGATTCGCCAACGAAGGGAAAATACTGGCTGGCCGGCAAACTCGTTAGTGAACTCAACGACGACGAACTGGCTTACATCCGGAATAAGGAAATCGGCTTCGTTTTTCAGACTTTCAATCTTCTGCCGCGCGCTACGGCGCTTCATAACGTTGAACTACCGATGATTTATAACGGTACGCCCGCTGAGGAGCGGATTGAGCGGGCAAAAGCGGCGTTGAAGCAAGTCGATCTAACGGACCGTATGATGCACAAGCCCAACGAACTATCCGGCGGACAGCGCCAGCGGGTTGCAATCGCCCGCGCGCTCGTCAATTCGCCCTCAATTCTACTCGCGGACGAGCCGACCGGAAATCTGGATTCCGCCACCGGCGAGGAAATCATGGCGCTTTTCGCTCGCCTGCATCAGCAAGGCAATACCATTATTCTAGTTACGCACGAGCAGGATATCGCTGCCCACGCTCATCGCGTGATCCGCCTCCGCGACGGAAAGATTGAGCGCGACGAACGCACCCGCTAGTATCCCTTAAGCCATCAATTTATCGCAGCCGGTGATTGCAACACGATGATTCCCGTCTGCGTGCGAACGGTGTCCGTGCCCATCAGCAGCGCCGTGTTTTTGTCCACGATGTAATAGGAGATGTTGAACGTCACCGCCGGATTGGTTCCTACAAGTTTGGCTGTTCCGCGGCCGAAAGTGCCGTCAGGAGCTGCAATCGTGCTGTTCGTTGTGTCCAACGGATCGCTTTGGAACACCGAATTGAACGTATTGATGTCGAGATTTCCTACTCCCACTGACGTGCCTGACAATGTAATCTGTCCGCTCGCATCCGGCTGATAGGACGAAACACTGTTGTGAGAGACGCCCTGACCGGCCAAGCCTAGTGCGAAAATTCCTGTGGCCGAGGGCGCCAAAGTCCCCTGCGGAATTGCCATACCATTTGCGGTAGCCGCAGAATCTAGCTCTAGCATCACAGCGGAGCCGGTTGAGGTAAGGTACGTTGAAAATTCAGAAGCGCTTGCGCCCGACGGACACAGCTTCAAATCGACCCGGCCGGTCGTTTGGTCCACTGTGTAGGCACACGATCCAAGCATAGTCCCCGACTGAATCGTTCCGGCGTTATTGACGTCAACAATACCGCTCTTGATGTTTCCAGCGCCGTCCGACGCGAATACTCCCCCGCTCGCATACGCTCCAGTGCTCGAAGTGCCGCCATTTGTGAATGGATAATTTCCTGCGGTCAATTCGCTCAAGGAAAACGAATTTCCCACAGGTGCTGCAAACATGTCTCCCGCAAGGAAGGCAGTCCTATCCGTTTCGACCAGGTGAAGGTGGGTGCTATCAATGATGTAGAAAGCATATTGCTGTGAACCTGTGCTGTTGGACGTTAGCGTGATGGTCCCGCGGCCCGTGCCCGATCTCGCGGGGTCAAAGGAATAAGAACCGGTGAGACTTGTGTCGTTGGTTTTTGCTACGCCGCTGATTTTGGCGTCGAGGATAGTGGGCGCTGCCAAGCCGCCGCCACCGTTTGCGGAAAATTTGCCTGCTACGCCCATGGGAGAAAAACTTGGATCCGCACCCGAAAGACTGAAAACATATGGTCCATTGACGATGGTGGGCGAAATCGAAAGGTCGTTCAGGTTTTGCTGGTCAAAAGTCCCGCTTCCGGTGACGTTCTTATCGAATCGGATCAGCAAGCCATGCTGATTCGTCGTGAGAACAAATGCGAACGTCCCCGCGGACTGAAGGCCTGAATTCAGGCTCATCGTTCCACGCCCGTCCGGTCCCACCAGATATGTGCCGTTGACCGCGAGCGGCCCTGATACGCCGGTCAAAAAACTGTCGCTGTCCTCTACGCCGCTCACCACCGTGCCGTTTCCATCAGCGACGAAGCTTCCCGCCACTGCGAAGTATCCGGACGAATTATCGCCGGAATAGGAAAAAGCAAACGGTCCTTTCAACGAAGCGTCGGAATAAACGATTGTGGCGGTGCCCGATGCTGTTGCTGCGCCGTCGGTTGCGGTGACCGTAATCGTGGCTGCTGGTGGAGGAAAGGATGGCGCATTGTAAAGACCTGTTGTCGGATTGATCGAACCGATGTCGCCCCCCTGAGTGGAACTGATCGTCCATGTAGCATTGGGGTCGTCTACGCTGTTCAGAGTGGCGGTGAACTGGTGGCTGCCTCCCGCCGGCACAGTAGTCGTAGTGGGCGTGATGGCTAGGCCTGTGCCCGCGCCGACGGTCACCACTGCAGTATTCGACGTGACGGTTGTCGTTGTCGTGCTCGTTCCGGTATTGATCTGAGTCGCGACAGCAGTGACGTCAACTTGTCCATTGTCCGTTCCGCCGGGAGCTACCGCCGGCGCGGTGTAGATGCCTACCTGAACGTCCGTGGTGGATGGAACGATCGTGCCAGTCGTTGAGTTTCCCCCCGCCACTCCGTTCACGTTCCAAGTTACGGTTGTATTTGTGGTAGTCGAAGAATTAGACAGGTTCACAGTGGCTACGAATTGAGTGGTCGTATTGACGGGCACCGTCACTGCTGTGGGAGTGATGGCAACCGAGGTAATTTTTGTGGCGCCACTGCTACCGCCTCCGCAAGCTGAAAGCATGCATAGAAAAATCCCCATCACCGCCAATGCACAAACGAGCTGAGCGTTCCTTAGCATCAGATGATTTATCTCCAAACTCACAGGCTTGGGCCCAATGAGTATCAAATTGAGAACAAAATAGTGCTGATTCAACTAGATTCCGTCTAACGACTCGGCGAGTTCCATTTCTTTTCAGACATGCCTCAGCAAAATATTTTGAGCAAAATTGGCAGATGTGCGCCGGATATGATGCGGCGATCAGGGCGCAGGCTGCATTGGTTTGACGGGATTTCGACGCGTGGAGCCGGTTCCCCGTTTCGCGCGTCGTCTATTCCATTATGAAATCCACGGTTCGAACCGGCGAGGAAGCGCCGCCTGCTTCAGCGGCTTGCAGTTCGATGCGGTATGCGCCTGGGGCGAACGTGTCCGTCGGAATCATGAGAGCCAAGGGCACCATAGGACTTCCCTTTTCCGCGAAAGGTGACGCATCAATGGTTCCGGTGGCAAATATCGGTTTCCCGGTTTTCTGATCGACCACTTGATAGGCAACGCGGAGCGCGGGGGGGCTCGGGTTGGCCACACCTGGATCGTACACCTGCGCATAAAGAGCTACTTTGTCGGACTTCTTGAACCGATTGCTGCCAGACGGAATTACCTCCATTTGGTGCACCACGAGTGGCGTGTGATCCGCGAGGAGATCCTCGTCCAACGCTCCGCCCAGATCAGACACGCGTTCGAGATGTTTTGTGAGAGCAATACCGCTGAGGCTGAATGCCTTGCCGTCATAGGCGTCGATGCTGAGCGGCGTTTCGTATTTTCCGAAATTTTGCCTGCCGCCGGACAAGACCACAGTCAAACGATATTGACCTGGAGCGATTACGAACTGATTTTGATAGTGAATGGGGGATTTGGTGATTTCCTTCCATGCGTTTTTTTCGAGATCAAACGTTTGCTGGTCGCTGAAGCGCGCGGCTACTGAACCGTCCGGACGGTAGGCTATGCCGAGGACATTCACGTCGGCGTGATACTTGCCCTTTACTTTATTAAACTCCACCGAAGACGGCGGAATTTCCATCGCCAGGTTGACTCGCGCTTCGTTGGAAGCGGTATAGAAATAGGGCGCCGCAAGAGAGCCCGCATCGGAACCCGCCGCTGCACCGGATGCATGCGCCTCCAACTCCTTCTCTATCGGTTTTCCGGCCAGGGCGTCCGCCGGTTTCACGTTGCAATATCCGCTACGCGCACGCACGTTCGTCCCGCTTCGCTCCACCTTGACCTTCAAGGTGTGGCAACTTCCCTCTGCCGAGTCTGACGGCGCAAAACCAAGGAGATAGTATTCATTTTGCTCGGCGGCGATTTTTTGCAAGCCGTTCAGTAGATCGTTTGTGTTGAATATTGGAAAACCACCTGTGCCTACCGCCAGCGCATACAGCACCTGCTGGTTCGTCGCCGCCGATGGCGGAAACGGCGGCACGATGGCTCGCGGCTGCGTGAAATTCGAATTCGCGAAGGGCTGACCGATCCCGCCACGCGGAGCTCCGCCTCCACCTCCTCCCGTTCCGCCGCCCCCTTTTCCCCCAGTGCCCCCTGTCCCTCCTCCGCCTGACCCGCCTTTGCCGCCACCGCCGCCTCCCGCGCCACCACCATTGCCTCCGCCGCCACCGTGACCGCTACCTCCGCCGCCCCCACCGCCGTGTTGTGGATCCGGGTCTAAATCTGACGAAGGATGAAACGATGCAAGCTTCATTCCCGCACTCGCGCCGCCCGGCTTGCTTGAACCCAATGCAGCATTCCATTTGCCCTGTCCACCGTCGCCCGGCTTACTTTGATTCAACCGATTCATCGCGATAAGTCCGCGGACATCCAGCGGATAAATCGCCACATTCGCTTTGTTGCAAGCGTCGATCGTAGCTGTCAATTCCGAATCGCGCTCGGGCGTAAGCGGAAATCCAGCGGTGAAAAGGACGAGGCTTTTACGCCCGGCCACCGAAGCCAGATTTTTCGCCAGTATCCGTATCGATAGCAGCACGCTGTACGCGCCAAAATTATTTTCGGCCGAGTTGAGCGACGGGCCGCTCAGCCCGGGCACTGGTTCGATTGCATTCGGCGAGGGAGGATTGGTGGTAATGGAAGAATTCTTGATGCCGGAGACCACTTGCTTCAGCTTGGCCGCGTCAGTCGTGAAATTTTGAGTAATACGCAAAGCGCCCGTAAACTCCACAACGGCCAGCGCTCGATCGGGTGCTACGTTCGCATCAATAAACTTCTCGGCGGCAGCGCGAGCGCGGGGCTGGTCGCTTGAGTCCATGCTGGCGTCGTCGAAGAACAATACCGTATATCTCCGCTCGCCAGCCGCGGGCGAGCTCGGATCTCCTCCAAACGAAAAGTTCGCCACTTGTTGCTGTTTATTGTCGTCATACACCTTGAAATCATTCGCGGAGAGATCATGAACATAGTTGCCTTTCTTGTCCGTAACGATCACGTCCACGCGCACGAGGCGTGTCTCGCTGCGCACCACAGGGGCATTTTGCTGCGGTTGCGGAGCAGGCTCCGCGGCAGCGGGCGGCGCAGCAGGTGAAGCAGCATCCTGAGCATGGGCGAGGCAGGGTGAGCCGAACATTTGGCATCCTACAAGCCACGCGCAAAGCATGCCCGCTATCCTCAACCGATTGATGATTCGGTGGCTTTTCATTCGGCACCTCTCTGGCCCCTAATACGGAATCTCCACCACGCCATTTTCAGCGGAAAGCTGTGCGGCTTGCGAATCCCGCACAACCAGCCGCACCAGATACCCGCCAGGCTTTACGTCGAAACTTGTCTTCACCGTTACGCCCGTGTGACTCAGCCTTTCGAGAGTGGTGTCGCGCAATCGCATCTCCAGGACTTTTTCTGTTGCGGTCACGAAATTGCCGTTTCGATCGAACAGCGCCGCCACAATCGTCAAATCGTTCTTGTTGCGCCCGTCCAGCTTCTCAAAACGGATTCGGCCTATATCCACGTGCGTAAGTATGGCCAGTTTGGCGTCGCTCGCGTCCACCTTGTAATACTGTGTGTGAAGCTGGATCGGAAGCCCGTGTTGCTCTTCTTGCGAAAGGACCGCCTCTTCGATCTCCTGCTTTACCGCGTCGCCAGGGGTCTGTTCGCGCTTGGGCGCATAAAAGCCTGACCTTGCCTGGATCGCGTATTTCTCTTTTGACGCAAGCTCGACCTTCAAAGAATGGAATCGGCCGTCATACTTCAGGTTCTGTGGAACGAATCCGATCGAGTAAGAAGTCTCCGGCTCAGCGACGAGCCGCCGAAAGCCTGCGGTCAGATCGTTGCTGTTGGCAAATGCCTGCCCGCCGGTGCCGTTCGCCACGCTCCACAAGACATCCGATTGCCGGACCTCCTGCTGGTAGCGATAAGAGCTGTGAAACCCGGCCAGCGTGACATCGCCAGTAGGCTTCGCGCTGACGTCGGGCAAGGCGTCAACTGTGTACAGTCCCCGCGCGTCGAGCGTGCTGATCGTTACGTTCGAACGTGCCGCACCGTCGATCACTTCGGAAAGATCGTACTCGCGAGTCGGTATCAGAAATCCTGGTGACATCAAAACGATGAGTCGCTGGCCGTTGACGGCGGTCATTCTGCGAACGATTTCCTTAAGCCGCTGAAACGAATACTGGGTTTGCATATCGGCCGTGGAAAGGATCCGTAGCGCCATTGCCTGCGCTATTCCCTGCGCTGGGCCAAGAAATTGCTGATTATTGTTGAATTGGCACGCAAGCGCATCATTCGTCGCCACGGTCGTCGCCTGCAGGTCGTGCTGATTGATGATCAGATCGGCCTGCAGGTAATTGATGCTGGGACATTCGCCGATGCCCGTCGCGCTGCCCGCGGTAACCGATCGCGGCTGGATGCCTTCCAGCGCCTCATGCAGCTTCGCGCGATCGTCGGTGAAATCAGTCTGTGATTGCCCGGATATTGTTAAGATCGCGAAGCGATCGGACGGTTGAAACGAGTTCTTGACGTAATCATCGGCTATGTTTCTGATTCGCGCCAGATCTCCGAAGGGAAGATGCACGTCATCGAAGAGGAGGGCGACGAATCGCGAAGGCTGCACCAGTGTTGCCGGCGCTTTTTCCGATTCGGCCGGATGAGATGAGTTCGTCTCCGCCGCCGGCTGTGCAGTTGGTGCCGGTGTTTCCACCGAGAAGTGCGAGATGAGCTGCAGCTTGCCATCTTCGAAAACTCGAAAGTCGCCTTGGTGCAGATCGGGCACCGCAAGACCGTGCGCGTCGCGAACAATTACCCGGATCGGTACCAGATTTACGCGCACGGAGAAAGGTGAAGGTGAATCTCGGGTGCTTACCTCCTGCGCAGAATCCAAGGAATTAGAGGGCGCAGTCGGCGCGGAAGCGTCGGAACTTGGTTCGGGACTTTGAGAGGAATTGCTCTGCGGGGATTGCGCGCAAAGGCTCGCACCGGGCGCGGGCAAGGTCGCGAGGAGCAGGCACGAAAGGCAGGCGAGCCGCACCAAGGTCGAAGAACGAATGTACGCTACCGTCTTAGCAAACATGCGCGCTCCATGAGCGTTGCAGCTCTAAGACTTGGGGTCCCGTGTGCCGCGCGCTTGCCAGGACTTGGTCAGTCTACTTGGAGGCTCGAGCGTGGTCAACACAGCTCGCCTTCGAGCGGACCGTCCGAATTTGAGCCCAGAAGAAGGTTGACTCATCGCATCCGGGCTGCCAATGATTCGTTCCCGCGAAGCCAGAAACTCCTGATCGCGACTACGCGCGAAGGAAATCCGGCTGCCACTCCCGGATCATTTTCTTGATCACCTTACGGTCGTTCAATTTCTCGTCGAGGACCTTCTTCGCAAGGGAGGGCAATTCCGCATCGCTCGCGAAACGCAGCGCTACTAATTGGTTCACGCTGAACTCGGGGATCCGAGGGCGCATATCGGCGGGCAAGAGTTGCAGCATGCGAAGACGCATCTCGAGGCGGATCACTCGATCCTGCACTGTGAGCGCGAAGATCCTGGAATAAAGGGCGAGTAGAATGAAGACGATCGCGAGCAGCAGCGAAAGAACTGACTCAACCGAGAATGCGTGAGCCACGCGATAGAGGGACCAGCCGAGGTTGATCGTGAAGATTCCCAGAACACCAATGTGAAACGCCGGCACGAACTTGGCATGGTTCTCAAAATTCTGAGTCATGAACGCGCACTCCGAAAGGCGAGGATTGGATTCAGCGCGAGAAGTTTAGCAGAAATGAAAAACGGGCAGCTGCCAATAACAAGGGCGAGCCGCCCGCGAAACTTGAGTGGACTAACTAATTACTTGAAGCGCGCAATCAGACGTCTGCGAGCGAATCCGCCCAGTGCCAGGAATCCACTTCCGAGCATTCCGCGGTTTGCGGTCATTCAAGTTTTCACTGAGAACTTCTTCGCCAGCGCCGGGAACTCAGAATCGCTCGCAGACCGCAGCGCTACCAATGGACTTCACGCCGAATTCAGGGATTCGGGCCCGCAATGCGTCGGGCAGCACCTGCTGCATACGGAGAGATTTCCAGCCGGATCAAACGGTCTCGTACGGTGAGCTCATTCTTCTCGCGCTTTGCTCAAGGGTTTTTGTGTGGATTGTAGCAGAAATAAAAAGCGGGCAACTCTCTCCTCAGGAGGGCAAGCTGCCCGCAAAACGGAGGAAATAACTAATTGAAGCGCGCGATCAGACGCTTGCGAGCTATACCGCCAAGCGCCAGGAAACCGCTTCCAAGCAACATCAACGAGGATGGTTCCGGCACGGTCGTCGTTGATGGAGTCGCGGTAACGGTACCTGAGATGTTGTCTCCTCCAAGCGCGTTGTCGGTGCTCGGGTCAAACTCGCCGAGGAAAGCGAACCCGGTGTCGTCCAGGGCAAAAGGTCCGCCGGTTGTCAAAACGGGAGGCGTGCCATCGGTAAAACCTCCCACGCAGCTTGCAGGAATTGGCATGTCGAAGCATCCCAGACCCATCAGCTCGAACATGAAGATATTTCCATTGGGACCCGTAAAAGTGACGCTAAAGAGTCCCCCTCCGTCGGTCGTAAAAAAGTTCACGATACCACTTTGGTTCGGAAGGCTGAGACCTGGGGTCGTGATGTCGGTGTAAGTGAAAGTTACAGGGACGCCGGGGCTCATGCTGTTACCAATGGCGCTGGTACCTAACACGCCGGAGTCTACCGAAAAGGTAAGAGTAAAAGAGTCTCCGTCATTTGACTGCGAAGTTGACGGGAAGCCAGGGATCGCACTGAACGTACCCTCTACCCCGTAGGCAATCGTAGTGTCCGCCCTAGCAGTAAGCGCAGCAACGCCGGTTGAAACCCCCAAAAGTGCCAGAATCGTTAGTAGTTTTCGCATTTCTGTCCTCAATACGAACCCGAGTTTAGAGCCCAAGCGAGTTATATCGGAGCATCTGGGAGACCAAAACTAAAGACTGAAAACAAATGACTTATAACCCAATGGGATTAGCGAATCGGAAACCGTTTTCCTTGGTACTAGCCGGTTTGGCCGACCTTTTTACCCTGCCAGCGCGACTGCAAGAGCCTTAACTCTGCGCGATACGGTGGCAAGCGGGCAATACCGCGAAAACGGTATCTCCCCCGGTTGGCAGAACTAGGGATGGGTTGCTTCAGTCTTCCAGAAGTCGATCCCGGCGGCTTGCTCTGGCACGTCGATTGTGGCCACCGTTTTGAGAGATTGAAGATCGATTATTTCGACAGTTCCGGGATCGGTGCCGACGCCCTCCACCGAGATAAACGCGTAGCGATTGTCCGGCGTGACGACGGCGCCATGTACAACTTTTCGTTTTGTGGGGAGGTTCGCCAGTTCTTTGCCCGTCTTGGGATCAAAGACCGAGACGGATTGGCCGCGCTTGTTGGTTGCAATAAGCCGGCCGTCTTTCGTCATCGCCAGATTGTAAACGCCATTACCTGCCGGAAATCTTCTTGACAGCTTCCATGAAGCCACTTCGACGACAGCGATCTCGTTCGACTTGTTGCAGGCTACATAGACCTCTTCGCCATCGTTGGAAGGCTGCGCCCATGTGGGCACGCACGTGAGTTCGCCCATCTTCATCTGGCCGTGCGGCGCTCCGTTCATGCCCATTTCCTTGTCCTTTGTCAGTACGAAATGGCGCGACACGTCGAATTTGTGCGTGTCTATCTCCGCGAGCATATCGTCCATCATGCAGGCCGAGTAGTGCTTCGTTCCCTGCGGATTCAAGCGCGACCCATGAGGCATCGTGCATGTCGTGATGCGTTTTACTTCCACCATTTCTCCGGTGGCTACCACCGAGATTGACGAAGGCACCATGTCGCCGTGGAAGTTCGCGTTCGCCACCCAAATGAATTCGCCGTCGCGAGAAATATCCATGGTGGCAGGAAAAAGCCCGAGCGGCGTGTAACGAATCACGTCGTCCGTTCCGGCTTTCAGTTTCCAGGCAGAACCGTTCGGCTGTCCGTGGCCAAGAGATACGTACACATATTCTTTGCTCGGTGAAACTGCGATTCCATGCGGGCCATTGATATCGCCCATCGGGAGCAGGCCAATTCGAGTTTGGCGCTCGATCTTGAAACCCTTAGGTCCGAAGCGCAGCAGTACAACTTTGTCAGCCGATTCGCACACCACGTAGACGAGGTAATCCTGCGACGGCGCCGAAGGGGATGTGGAGTCTGCTTTCTGCCCGGCGGCAATCCGCGTTGGCGAAATGGAGGCCGTCAGGATTGCCAGGAGCGTGAGACACCCCGCGAATGCTGTGCCTCTTATTGCAGGTCCTCGATTCGTCGTCGAGCGCGACTGCCCAGTGCCTACCGTGAGTTTCTTCAAGAAGCCGGCTCCTATCCTCTGATTTGATCGCTTGTCTGATTACACTCTCATCGCTTGGTTTGCAATAAGAACCGGCGAGCTGCAAGACATAGCGAAAGACTACGAGATTCGTTCGGCCGTGGAATTTTCGTGGCCAAATGATGAGACGGCCGAGCCCCAGAAACGCAGCGAGGGTTGTAGAAATTCCACTGCAGCGAGCGTTGTGCCCCGATCTGTTCGAATCAGACGAGCGACCCGGCATGCCAGATCATCATTGGTTTCGAGATTGGTGATGATTAGCTTCTGCGAAGGGACAACCGCAGCAGCAATCGGAAATAAACCCCCGTGCGAACTGACGTCGATGGTTCTCGTGTGCTCTTGAAACGGCTCATTCGCCAAGCGGCCGTAAAGAAGAACAGGCATGCCCGTCCGGACCCGCCTGCCGCGGCGCTGCTCGAGACGCAGGGTGCGCGAATCTTTCGATTCGCCCTTCGGTCCCAGCCAACGGCGCAAGAGTGATGCCAGTCCGGACATGGTGAGTCTCAACTGGAAAAAGTGTCCTCCATCCGAGGGCCCACAATACCTGTGTGTCCCCGCCCTCTTCGATAAGGTTACTCCCTTGTTTTTTCATCGCAAGGGCTGGATGAAGCTTGGCTCCGCTGCGCTTCGATGGTAGATTCCCGACACTAGGATCTGTCGACCGTCACCTTCGTTGCCAGAATTCACTCAAGTTGTGAAAGCTCCCACTAGTTCATCCGGTTCGACTCCCAGGCTTGCCGCAAGACTCAATCTGTTTGACGCCACAATGATCGTGATGGGCGGGATCGTTGGCTCGGGGATTTTTATCAATCCTTACGTCGTCGCCCAAATTGTCCACACGCCGCTGCTGATTCTTTCCGCGTGGATCGTGGGCGGCGCAATCGCGCTCGTCGGAGCGTTTATCTACGCCGAACTAGCGGACCGTATGCCTCGGGTAGGAGGTCAATACGCGTACCTGCGCGAGGCCTATCATCCGGTGGTGGGATTTCTCTACGGTTGGGTGGCACTGCTGGTGATTCACGCGGGCGGCACGGCCGCTGTGGTCGTTACGTTCGCGAAATATTTTCAACTGATACTGACCGGAGGCTCCGAGAAAATCACGGCTGTCACCGTCATCGTGGCGCTGACGGTCATCAATTGCCTGGGGGTGCGCTCGGGCGGCACTGTGCAGAGCGTCTTCATGATTTTCCGTATCCTTGCGATTTCAACGGTTGTCTTGTGCGGCGCGTGGTTCATCTGGGGCTCTCCGGCGGCTCCGCTTGTAGCATGGCAGCCGCTTAGCGACCGGCCGCCATCCTTCGGATTGCTCTCCGCATTCGGTGCTGCCATGGTGCCGGTTCTATTCGGTTATGGAGGCTGGCAGACATCGAATTACATGGCAGCTGAAATTCGTGATCCGCGCAAGAATCTGCCTCGAGCATTGGTGCTTGGAGTCCTCGGAATCATCGCGCTGTATCTCACCGTGAATCTTGTCTATGTCCAGGCGCTCTCTCCCGCGGGACTCGCAGCTTCTTCGACGCCGGCGTCGCAAGTGATGCGCCTGGCATTCGGCCGGACAGGCTCTTCCCTCGTCGCCACCTTGATTGCGATCTCGACTGTTGGGTTTCTCAGCCAAGCGCTGCTTTCCTATCCCCGGCTTTATTTTGCTATGGCTGGCGATGGGCTTCTTCCCGCCTGGTTCGCTCGAATCCACCCGCGAACGCTGGTGCCCAGCGGCACAATCATCTTGCAAGGCGCGGTCACGATCGCGGTCGTGCTTCTCGGCACTTACGAGCAGATTCTCAGCTACGTCGTGGTGATGGACTGGCTCTTCTTTGGGCTGACGGCAACCTGCATCTTCATATTTCGGGCGCGAGAGAAGCGCGAAGCGCCCGTCGATCGCAGCGCGGAGACAAGAGGCTTTCGCGTGGCTGGCCATCCCTGGACTACAGGCTTGTTCGTCGCCATCGCATGGTTCATAACTCTCAACACAATCTACAAATATCCTCGCAATGCCGGCGTCGCCCTGTGTATCCTCTTCGCCGGAATCCCTGTCTTTTACTTCTTTCGCGGACGCGCGTGGCGCTCGATCGGCTCAAAACGAGACTCATGAGCCCCCAACGGCGTGAAATTCGCTCGGCCTATATTGAATGGGCGAAACTGCGCTCTGCGGCTCGCTATAAACTCGCCGGCAGCGACATGCTCGCCTATCCTCTGAAAGATTTGCCCGTCCGCATCGAAGAACTCGAAATCGCAAATCCCAGTGACAGTTATGGCTATTCTCCGCTCGTCGAACGCCTCGCGAAAAAGGCCGGAGTTCCTGCCGATTGCGTGGTTCAAGCGCAAGGCACCTCGATGGCGAATCATCTGGCCATGGCGGCGCTCCTAGAGCCGGACGACGAGGTTCTCATCGAGGAGCCCACCTACGAAGCGCTGCTCGCTGTAGCCAGTTATCTGGGCGCGAAAATTCACCGCTTCCCGCGCCGTTTCGAAAATGGTTTTAAACTCGATCCCCGCGAAGTGGAGCGCGCCATCTCGCCGCGCACTCGCCTGATCGTCGTCACCAACCTGCACAACCCCACCGGCGTGCGCACGCCCGATTCCACATTGAAGCTTGTAGGCGATATCGCTCGCAGCCTCGGCGCGCATGTTCTCGTCGATGAGGTTTATCTCGAAACTTGTTTCGATTCGCCCGGCCGATCCGCATTTCATCTCGGTTCGAATTTCATTATTACAAGCAGCTTGACGAAAGCCTACGGCCTTTCCGGCCTCCGCTGCGGCTGGATTCTCGCCGTGCCGGCGCTAGCCGAAAGAATGTGGCGGCTGAATGATCTCTTTGGAGTGATGCCCGCACACCCGGCGGAATTGCTCAGCGTAGTAGCGCTCGACAACCTGCCGCAAATAACGGCACGCGCAAAGGCACACCTCGATACGAATCGCGCCCTGCTGAAAAAATTCCTCGACTCGCGAAAGGATCTCCTCGCAATCTGGCCGGAAGCCGGCACAATCGTGTTCCCGCAACTTACCGGTGGCCACGTCGAAGCATTCTGCCAATTGCTACACGAAAAATACGAAACCAGCGTGGTGCCAGGCCGTTTTTTCGAGGCCCCCGAACACGTACGTATTGGAGTGGGCAGCAAGACGGAAAATGTGCGCGAAGGCCTTTCCCGTATCGGCGCCGCGCTCGACGAGTTCTCCGCAAAGCGCACAAGCGCGACCTAATTCGAATCTGGAGCAACAGCATCCGATTGGCAGCGAAACACTACGTCCGTGCCCGCTTGCTCTTCGACGTCTTTGGCTGAAGAAGTTCGATGAGCGCCTGCGCCGCCGCCGAAAGCGGCCGATCCTGCCGGTAAACGAGATAAACACGCCGCGCAATGTGCATCTGCCGCAGCTTGAGCTCGCGCAAATCACCTCGCGCGATTTCCCGTTCCACGCACATCCGCGGCACGATCGCCACGCCCCGCTTCATCTCCACAAAGCGCTTAATGCTCTCAATCGTCGGCAGCTCGATGTCCATCCGCAGCGTCACTCTGTGCTTCGCAAACATCTGAATCACGCGCCGCCGGTAGGGCGATTCAACGATGTGGGCCACGAATGTTTCTCCGTCCAGCGACGAAATATCCACCTCCCGTCGCTTCGCCAGCCGGTGCCCGGGCCACACCACCAGCGCCAGCGTATCGCGATAGAATTCCACCGTCGTCAGTTCCCGCTCTTCTGGCAAATAAGAAATCACGCCGATATCCAGCTGATGGTTCAGCAATTCGCGAGGCACGTCTCGCGAGAACACCCGGTGCACCCGGATTTGAATCCCCGGATACAGCTTTCGATACTGCTCGAGCGCCGGAAGCAGTGCGTGAATCGAACTTTCATTCACGCCAATCGCCACTTGCCCGCGTTCCAGACCATTCAGTTGTTGCATCCCCTTGTGAATTTCTTCCCGCAGGTTCAGCATGCGGTCCGCGTACTCCAGCAGCAGCGTACCGGCGTCCGTCAACGTGCGCGCGCCCGTCCCGCGCACGAATAGCGGCTGCCCCACCCACTCTTCGAGCTTCCGCATTGCGATGCTGATGGCCGGCTGCGTCCGGTAAAGTTTTTCCGCGGCGCGCGAATAACTCTGTTCCCGCGCCACGGTTTGAAACACCTGCAAAGCCGCTAAGTCCAAACGACCTCCAAGAAGACCCCGTCCCTGTATAAGCGAATCTTATCTCATACGCAACAATTATAAATTGGACACACTTGGTCACGCCGCGTTCCACTGATGCCTGCTTATGGGAGCGCCCATGAACACGATCCACATCTTTGACACCACGCTGCGTGACGGCGAGCAGTCCCCCGGCTTCTCGATGCACCGGGACGAAAAGCTTCGCCTGGCGCGCCAGCTCGAACAGCTCGGCGTTGACATCATCGAAGCGGGATTCCCCATCGCTTCGCCCGGAGATTTGGAAGCTGTACGCGCGGTGGCTGGCGAAATCCGCAGCTGCAAAGTCGCCGCGCTGGCGCGAGCCCGACAGGAAGATGTGGACGCCGCCTTGCGCGCCATCGAGCCGGCCGTTCATCCCCGGCTTCATATTTTTCTCGCTACTTCCGATCTCCACTTGAAGCACAAGTTGCGCATCGAACGGCACGAAGCCCTCGCTCAGGTAAGCGACATGGTGCGCTTTGGTTGCGAGCACACGGAAGAAGTGGAATTCTCCGCCGAAGACGCAAGCCGCAGCGATATCGAATATCTTGGCGAAGTTGCGGAAGCCGCCGCCGAAGCCGGCGCGAAAATCATCAACCTTCCCGACACCGTTGGCTATTCAACGCCCGATGAATACGGCGAAATGTTTCGCACTGTTCGCGCGCGGCTCAGTGACTATCCAAAAATCATCTACAGCGCGCACTGCCACAACGACCTCGGCCTCGCCGTCGCGAACTCACTCGCCGCCATCGCGGCGGGCGCCCGCCAGGTGGAATGCACGATCAACGGAATCGGCGAACGCGCCGGCAACGCTTCCCTGGAAGAAATCGTTGTCGCGCTCCAGGTACGTCAAAGCCGTTTCTGCGCCACAACGAACGTACGCCTTGAGAAAATCTATTCCACCAGCCGCCTGCTCACCGCAATCACCGGAGTGTCCGTGCCTCCGAACAAAGCCGTGGTCGGCGCGAATGCCTTCGCTCACGAAGCGGGTATTCATCAGGACGGTATCCTGAAAAATCCGCTCACATACGAAATCATTTTGCCCGAAAAAGTCGGAGTGCCCAGCCGCAGGCTCGTTCTCGGAAAGCATTCTGGCCGCAATGCGCTGCGGGCCCGGCTCGCTGAACTGGGCTACCAGACCACCGCAGCCGAACTCGCGGACTGCTATCGAATGGCCACTGAGCTGGCGGATTCCGCGAAGCAAGTCACCGACCGCGATCTGCTTTCCTTTATCCACCAGGTTCGCCGTGGACGCACGGTTCCACCGGCCGGTTCCGCGCTTCGAGCGCGGCCCCGTGGGGTCGCAGCACCCTGAAGACAAACTAAAGAGGAAAAAGACATGGCTTCCATTCGCAAGACAATCGCAGTGCTGCCCGGTGACGGCATCGGCCCGGAAGTCACTCGCGCCGCCGTGCATCTACTTCAAGATTGCGCCGCGGCGCACGGCCACAGTTTCGAGTTTCGCGAACTCCCCTTCGGAGGCTCGGCTATCGACGCGTTCGGCACTCCCCTGCCATCATCCACTCTCGCAGAATGCCGCAAAGCCGATGCGATTTTGCTCGGCGCCATCGGCGGGCCCAAGTGGGAAGCGCTACCCCTCGCGAATCGTCCCGAAAGCGGCCTGCTCGCTCTGCGCAAAGCGCTCGGCCTCTACATCAATCTCCGTCCGATTCGTTTGCGCCACGCCCTCCAAGGAATTTCACCACTTCACCCCGATCGCGTCGCCGGCTGCAATTTCGAAATCGTCCGCGAACTCTCGGGCGACATCTACTTCGGCGCCCACGAACTGCGTCGCGACAACGGCCACTCGCGCGCCCGCGATGTCGCCGACTACAACTCCGCAGAAATCGAACGAGTCGCCCGCTATGCGTTCGAGCGCACCGCCTCGCGCCAGGGCCGTCTAGCCAGCGTCGATAAAGCCAATGTACTCGCCACGTCCGCGCTCTGGCGCGAAATAGTCACAGGAGTGGCTCGAGAATACCCGGCAGTCACGCTCGAGCATCTATACGTAGACAACGCTGCGATGCAAATCGTCCTTCGTCCGAAGCAGTTCGATGTAATCCTTACCTCGAATCTGTTCGGCGATATCCTGAGCGATGAAGCCGCTGCACTCGTGGGCTCAATCGGCCTGATTCCGTCAATGAGCCGCGGCGCCTCGGGCGATGGGCCAGCGCTTTACGAGCCGATTCACGGCTCCGCCCCAACGCTCGCCGGAAAAGATGTTGCCTCACCGCTCGGCGCAATCTACTCCGCCACTCTGATGCTGCGCGAGTCATTCGGCCTCAACACGGAAGCTGACTGGATCGAATCGGCAATCGATCGAATTCTCGATCGCGGGTATCGCACGATGGATATCGCTGAACCCGGCAGCCGCATCCTACGCGGCTCGGAATTCGCGGATCATATTCGCGGGGAAATTCATGACGCGCTCGTTCACACCGAGCGCTATGGTTGGGGCGTCTAATTCTTGCGCAGGACGAGCGTGGCCGCGATCATGTCGTGTAGCGCCTGCTTTTTCTCTGTAAATCCCGCCATCATGTAGCCGATCCCCAGCGGAATCAGGCTGGTAATAATTTTCGCGAAGAACCTTCCCGTCGCATGGCCGAAACTGATGCGGCGTCCCTGCAAATCCGTCACAATCAAACCCAGCGCCATTTTCCCCAGCGTTCCCTGATTGGGCGAGCTTTCCAGGTACGCATGGTAAATCCAGGACGCGATGATGCACAAAAACCCCACAAATATAATCATCATGAAAAATGCCACAGGCGGCTCCGCATCCCCGTTATGCATTTCCCGCGCGATTGTCTCAATCGAGCCCACGCCAACGAATGCGATCCCGATCAGGAAAAGAAGGCCGTAAATCACTGCGAGAATGATCCCGTCGATCAGATAAGCCACCACACGCAGCCAGAACCCGGCATAGGGAGACGGAAGCGCCACAGCCATCGGTGCAACCGGATAAGTCGGCACCGCGCCTCCGGATGCAATCGCGGGTGGCGCGTACGCCGCCGGCACCCCACGCGCGATCGGCGGACCACTTACCGGCTCGCCGCAGACGCTGCAGAATGCTGTTCCTTCCGTCAATCGCGCACCGCATTTTGAGCAAAACACTCGTGTCCTCGTTTCAGCGCGGGCTTCCGAAGAAAAATTAAAGCTGCCTTAGTACCAGGCAGCCCGCAAGAATATCGTGCAACGCCTGCTTCCGTGCCGTAAAGCCCGCCATCAGAAAACCAATTCCGAGAATCATGCCTGACAGGATTTTCCCGAAGAAGCGGCCCGAAGCACGTGAAAACGAAATTCTGTTCCCGGCCAGATCCGTCACCCTCAATCCCAAAATTTTTTTGCCAAGCGTAGCTTGCCACGACGAGCTTTCCATCGAAGCGTAATAAATCCAGCCCAGCATCAGCGCAAGCAAGCGGATGGCGAACAGCGGCCGGGACATGGAGGTGTACACCTCCCATGGGTTCTGCGTCGTGAAAGCATGGATGTTGGCCCTGAATAATGGAAAGAAAGCCACTACGCCGGCCATGCCCAGGATGATCGCATCGATAATGTACGCGACAACCCGCAGCCAGAATCCCGCATAGGCTACTGGCGGTTGAGAAACCTGCGGTGGTTGCCACGCTGGTGGAGCGGGTTGCTGCTCAACCTGCTGAGGATGGGGCGGAGGAGGAGCCGCCGAGGGCGGATATGCAGCACTTGGGATTCGCTGAATCACCTGCCCACAATTGGTGCAAAATGCGGCGTCATTGGCGAGCTGTGTTCCACATTTCTGACAAAACATTGTTTCCGTCCCAAACCGTCCGCGTGCCCCTCAAAACCAAAATCATAGGACTCGCGCATGCTACTTAACCCGAAACCAGCCGGTCAACACGCAAATGCCGGCGTCCAGTCCGCGTTCCATTGAGGCAACGCTGCTTCGCAGCAATCGGGCCCACAATGAGAATACGCGAAAACATCCGTGGAAGTTGCAACGCTCAAGCGCCGTCGCTTAGACTCGTGCGTCCAACGGAAGGAGAGGAGCTATCATGCGAATTCATTTCACCATTGCTGCAAACATTCTGGGAACTGCGCTTGCTGCGCTGAGCCTTTTTGCGGGCGGCTATGTCGCCGGGCAAAACAAATTCGGCCAGCCAAGAACCATCATCCACATGGTGATTCTCAAGTGGCGCCCGGGGGTTGCCGATGCCGATAAGCAACGCGCGCTTGAAGGCGTGAAAGAGATGGCAGCCAAAGTCCCCGGCGTAAAAAATATCTGGATCAAAGCCGACCGCATTCAACCGCGCGACTTCAACGCCGCCTACGCCATTGAATTCAAAGACCGCGACGCCGCCGATGCCTACGCCGAAAGCCCGTTACACCAGGAATGGGAACAGAAGTATTACGTACCCATCCGCGAAGTAAGCATCTCCGAGCAGGTAACAAATCCCTAGTTGCTGACAGTTGCTGATTTGATTTGTGTTGATGGCGCGGCCATCTGGCTCCAACCGCACAGCAGTGGCGCAGTGGTTTTCAGTAGCGTAAGTCTGCCGCCGCAGGCAGGCTTCAGCCTGCGCCCCAGCAGCGGACGGCGCCCATTGTCGCTCTGGCACAGTCCAACGCATCGGTCCTTTCGCTTCGGGCTTTCTCTCAAGCCACTGTCGTCGCCGCGCTACAGCAATCCGTGCATTGCACTCACCGCCCGGCCAATCAAAATAGAATCGGAGGTCCGAAATGATCAAAAAAGTGAAAGAAGGCTACAAGGTCGTTTCCGAGAAGGGCAATAGAAACCTTGGCGGCCCCTACAAAACCAAAGCCGAAGCCGAAAAGCGCCTGCGCCAGGTCGAATTCTTTAAGCACCGCAAAGGATAGCGGCGTGACAAAATCCCCAGCCCCATCGCCGCCTACAGCCGCTAAAGTTACCAGCCGCGGCCAATTTCCACAGAAAACCTCTGAATTCCACAATTTATCTCTCGGAAATAATTTTTACGAATACTTGACGAAATATTCTTTTTTGCTATACTCTCCTGATGTCGGCGTACCTCGGATTTGCCGGGGATTGTCCTGACGAACCGGGTCTGCCGCTTAACCAGAGGTGAAGTTGGTTACAAGCACCGGGTTGGCACAAAACGAGTTTCGAGCATATCCGTTCCGGAGGCTGCTAGGGTAAGACGCGGCCACAGGAATAGGACGGACATGCCCGGCGCTCGTTGCCGGGTTTTTTATTTCTCGCGGCTTCGGCTCCAAAACCGATTTCGCGCTCCGCCGGGAGCGGAGACGTTCCGATCAGAATCAGACGAACGGAACGGCGGTCTTTGACAACTGATGGAAGTAGGCATCACGTTGTGCGATCTCTCAAGTTCGCACGACGTGAAACCACAAATTTTTGCTCGAGAAAGTAGCGCAATGTGGAAAGGCGAACTTTCCTGCACGCGCGATCTCGTGGTCCCTTTCATTTCTCAAAAATCTGAATAGTTCCACGGTTCAAACCCGCAAGACACGGAACGAAGGGCTTGCAAGACTCTTCATTCTCTTTCTCGCGGGTCCCGATTCTCTCGGGACGTGTTAGGTAAGTTTTATGGTTAAGCTACTAAGAGCGTACGGTGGATGCCTTGGCGCCAACAGGCGATGAAGGACGTGGCAAGCTGCGATAAGCCCCGGGGAGCTGCAAGCAAGCTTTGATCCGGGGATTTCCGAATGGGGAAACCCAATCTGGTAAAACCAGGTTACGGCCCTCTGAATATATAGGAGGGTGCGAGCAAACCCAGGGAAGTGAACCATCTCAGTACCTGGAGGAAAATAAATCAATTGAGATTCCGAAAGTAGCGGCGAGCGAAATCGGAATAGCCCAAACCGGGGTATTTATATCCCGGGGTTGTAGGACCGCGTGAGTAGAGTTATCAATTCGGAGGCTAGGCGAACCCGCTGGAAAGCGGGGCCAAAGAATGTGACAGCCATGTAGCCGAAAGCTTACCGAACTCGAAGCGGTATCCTGAGTACTACGGGGCACGAGAAACCTCGTGGGAAACCGGGGAGACCACTCTCCAAGGCTAAATACTCGTTGGCGACCGATAGTGAACTAGTACCGTGAGGGAAAGGCGAAAAGCACCCCTGCGAGGGGAGTGAAATAGAACCTGAAACCGTATGCTTACAAGCAGTCAGAGGGCTATGCCGTGTCTTC
>Ga0306926_10000542_pt1 | contig 35493 bp, 36 predicted proteins | sample flu12Cox44000178_FD_203759 | JGI IMG/M metagenome (GOLD analysis project Ga0306926, IMG submission 203759) | Lab enrichment of tropical soil microbial communities from Luquillo Experimental Forest, Puerto Rico - flux8day.12C.oxic.44.000.178 (v2)... | ecosystem: Environmental > Terrestrial >...
TGCCGGTCCATCGGGGTTGATTGGGTTCGAAAGATGGCGCGCGCCGGGCGTCCAATATCTGCCGATCGAGCCATCTATATCTCTCCCGATCCCATTTGGCACCGGCAGACGCGCGTTCTCTGCCGCGTCGCGAACGAACGTATTGCTGTTTTGATCAACTGGGCTCTGATATTCGTAACCCCTCCGTTTCACTTCTTCGAGTTTCGCTTTAACCAAATTCCATTGGGAAGAGAGGTTGTCTCCTTCTGCGAGGATGGCGTGCGGCAACAGCTCGTCGGTACGCCGCCAATCACGCTCGCCTCCATCTATTCTTCCCCATGGAGAGTCCGTATTGCCGTTGCTGAAGAAGTGCTCATTTAGGGTGGCTCTTGCCTGCAGAAATGGGCTCGGAGGGGGAGTCGTTGGCCCAACTTCGATAACCTTCGCTTCCTTGCCATTGTCGTAGAACAGCGCCATGTGGTAGCCCCCGGTGTGTACGCTACCGACATAGATCGGCCTGTACGTCACGCCAATTTTCTCGCTCATTTCGGGTTTCTCGCATTTTGAGGATTGAGGGCGCCCGATGCATTGGGGACAGCGTTAGCGGACTGGCGCACTACGGCCTCCAAGCTTCGGCTTCAAAGTCTCTTGCAAGAGCCGTCGGATGGCGTGATCGGCGCCGTGGGCCGGCGTGGTGGCGCACAGCCTCCAACCGCGTATCGCGTGGCGATACCGTCACTGATCAAGGACTTGGACGATGATGTTCCTGCGACGACGCGTGGAAGACGAGTGTGGCGTCTGTACGGTCCATTGCCTGGCGCACCCATCGGCCAGCAACAGATGCAGAAAGCGCCTGCCTGGTAAAATCAAAACTTTTTAAAGAAAAGAGCGCCCGGCAAAAAAGTCGTTCGCTCCTTGGACCGATAAGTGAAGGTTACCCAGACGTCCTCGCTCGAAAACGTGAAAAGATACTCCTGCGCTCGCTCATCATATGTCGCTCGCTCAAAAAAGCGCGACCGCGAAGCGATCTTTTTCAACGCGTCGGAATCACAGTCGACGAACGGGAAATATCGGTCATTGAGCTCGATGATTGGAACAAGCGAGTATTTTGCCTCGGCGAGTATTGGATCCAGCTCTTTCACGTAAGCGGAGAACCTGAACAGGCAGGACGCTGGATCACTGCGCGCGATTGGCGTCTGCGTCGCAAGCAGCAAGAGCGCCGTGAACGCCGTTCGTCCTATTGAACTCAGCCCCGCCTTCAGCATGACCATGCCTCCGCTCAACTACAGGTCGCAGCATAGAACATAAAGAGAACATAAATCAAGGCGCGATGACGGGGAAGCTCGGACGGCGGCCTCTGTAACGACGCAAAAATAAGGGTGTGGCGTCCTGACGTGGCAGGCCGCCGTCCGATCGGTGAAACTTGGGACAACAAAAAACCCGCGGCGGTCATTCTCGCGCGGGTTCAACAAATTTCCTTCGATGATGTCACTATGCCAGTGATTTGCCCGACGGGTCAAATTTTAAGACGAACGTAACCAATGAAGTTTGGCAAATCGAAACCGATTTGGCCGTTAATGCCTGAAAAGCAAAAAGCCCGCCACCGATTTCACGGGCGCGGGCTGCAGAGCCTTTGCGATGTTGTCCGTATGCGCCTGATTTGCCCGACGCGTCAATAGGGCGATCGAAAGATCGGCGCGGGACCTAAGAGCGAGGAGATCGACGATGTATTTCGTCGCCGCCATATTGGTCGTCCTGTCCGGACTATTCTACGCCGCGGGCTATCACGAGATCGGCTCGCTCGGCGTCCAGATGTGCCGCTACGGCGGCTCGTTCTGCGACAATCCGCACTACGTGCTCGTCGCAGCAGGTCTCGCTGCGGCCTGGGGCGCATTCGTCAGCATCCGCTGAGCAACAAAAAGGCTTAAGCGTCAACAAGAGCCGCGGCCGGCAGAGATCGTCATCGAACCGTAGCGCCCAGGGCAATATCTCCCAAATCCATCTGCCGGCCCAGTCCGGCGCCGTCCTTTTCGCAATCAGCAGCCGTCATTGGTGCGCTGCGGTACCGCGTTTTGTGGTATGTAGCCATGGCATGCTGTAAACGGCAGCAGCCGTTAAAAAATAGAAACGTGACTTGGGGAAAACGCCTTGACCAGACCCGATCGGATTAGCGCCCGCTCAATTCCCGCCGCCTCGCCACATGGCCTTGCGCTGTTGCGCGATCCAATGCTCAACAAGGGCACTGCCTTCACTGAAGCAGAGCGCGACGCGCTGGGATTGCGCGGCTTTCTGCCCGCGGCGGTCATGTCCATGCAGGCGCAGGTCGACCGCATACTGATCAACCTTCGCAGCCTGCCGAGTGATCTCGAAAAATATGTGGCGCTCAACTCGCTGCATGACCGTAACGAGGCGCTGTTCTTCCGCATCGTCTGCGACTACATCGACGAGATCCAGCCGCTGATCTACACTCCGACCGTTGGGCTGGCCTGCCAAAGATACGGACTGATTTTCCGGCGACCGCGCGGGCTTTTTATCTCCGCCAACGATCGCGGACGCATCGCCGAAATCCTGGAGAACTGGCCCTATCGAGCGAAGCTAATCGTCGTAACCGACGGCGAGCGTATCCTCGGCCTCGGCGACCTCGGCGCCAACGGCATGGGCATTCCGGTCGGCAAGCTTTCACTCTATTCGGCGTGTGCCGGCGTTCATCCGGAGCAGTGTCTGCCTGTCATGCTCGATGTCGGCACCAACAACGAGGAATTTCTCGCCGACCCCTACTATATCGGCCTTCGCCAGAAACGAATGACCGGCGTGGCGTATGATGAATTTGTCGACGAATTCGTCAGCGCCGCACGTGCGACTTTCCCCGGCGTCCTGATCCAGTTCGAGGATTTTGCCAATCATTCCGCCTTCCGCCTGCTGCATAAATACCGGGATGACGCTTGCGTATTCAACGACGACATTCAGGGCACGGCGGCGGTCGCGCTGGCCGGCCTGTTCTCTGCCCTGCGCGTGAAGGGCGGCAGGCTTAGCGAGCAGAGGCTGCTTTTCCTCGGCGCAGGCGAGGCTGCGACCGGGATTGCCGAGCTCGTGGTCTCGGCCATGATGGCCGAAGGTACCAGCGAAGCTGAAGCGCTCCGGCGCAATTGGCTGATGGATTCCCGCGGCCTGGTGGTGAAGGGTCGAGCGGGTCTGAACGGCCACAAGCTTCGCTTTGCGCATGAGCAGACACCGATCCACGATTTCATGACCGCAATTGAGACGCTCAAACCGACGGCGATGATTGGTGTGGCCGCCGTCGGCGGCGCGTTCACGCCCGAGATTCTCCGGACCATGGCCCGCCTCAACGAACAACCGATCGTGTTTGCGCTCTCCAATCCGACCTCGAAGTCGGAATGCTCGGCCGAGGACGCTTACAGGCATACGGGCGGCCGCGCGTTGTTCGCCTGCGGCAGCCCTTTCGATCCCGTAGAGCTCAAGGGCAGGACTTTCGTGCCGCGCCAGGGCAACAACTCCTATATCTTCCCCGGCGTCGGTCTGGGCGTTATCGCAAGCGGCAGCCGTTTGGTCACCGACGAGATGTTCATGGCGGCGGCCCACACGCTCGCCAACTCCGTCAGTGAAGCCGACCTCGAACAGGGTAGCCTCTACCCCTCGTTGCCGCGGATCCGGGAAGTCTCGGCCCAGATTGGCGCAGCGGTCGCCGAAGTCGCCTACCAGCGCGGCCTTGCGAGCACCCCGCCGCCCAACGACCTCATCGGATTCGTTCAATCGCAGATGTACGATCCGCACTACTAGTGTCCCGAATCCGAAGTTCGCACCCTTTTGCAGCGGGCGCCTTTGCGAACTTCGGATTCGAAAGGACACTAGAAATCGATCATTCTAGTGGTCCGATTCTAACATTCGCTACCCATCTGGAGAGCCGCTTTTGCGAATGTTAGAATCAAAGGACCACTAGCAACTTATTGATGCTAGTGGAGCTTTGGATTTGACGTTCGCATGAAGCAATTGTGGCGGATGGGCAGCGAACGTCAAATCCGCTCCACTAGTGTGGTTTTGGCTCGGAAGTTCTCTTGACGGACTCGCGGTGGAAGTAAAGAGAACTTCCGAACCACCACACTAGGCGCGTCAGCCGCGCCGAAGAAGGCGCAGCAGGCTACGAATCTCCGTTACGTTTTCGATATCGAAGATCGTGTCGATCACGCGCGTCGATGCTTCGCGCCCCAGCGCGGGCGCGATCAGGTCGCGCGCCTTTTCGATCACCTCGTTTCGTCCCATCGGATTGCGCGGCGTGCCCCGTACGGCCGCGACCCGTTCTGTGAGACGGGTGCCGTCATTGAGATCGAGCTCCACGATGGTCTCTCGCGCCGGCAATTGTTTTGCCAATTCCTCGTCGCGTACCAGATTGACCTTGGCGCGCTGCTTCAGGACAGCCGCGTCCTGCATGCGCGGTTTGTCGTGCGCGGCATGGAATGAGACCGTCTTGTCGATCAGCATGACGGCGACCATGTGCTGCAGGCAGATGTCGGGAATATCACGATTGTCGACTACGTTGGCGACCGAGGGTGCAAGCCTCACCGTCACCTTTTTTACCTGATCGGCTTCAAACGACTTTTTTTCGCGGATGGCGGCAATTGCGTCCAGCGGACCCTGAATCGGCGACCCTACACTCCACTTCTTGATGTCGGTCTGCGTGATCTCGTAACGCTCGCCGAGTTTCTCGATCACCCGGTCGGGCTGCGCTTTTGGCGCATAGGCGGCGAAAAAATTATCCGGACCTGCAAAAATATCGTCGACGCCGTTCCAGCCCGATTTAACCAGCAGCGCCGCGGTGACGCCATTGCGCGCCGGCATGCCGGCAAACACGAAGGCCTTCTCGATATGATCGGTGTCGCGCCGCCAAGCGGTTATCCCTGAGGATTCCTGCGCGGCATAGTCAAGCGCCCAGCGCATCTGCCGGGCATCAAGTCCAGCGGCACAGGCAGCCGCGGCGGCGGCGCCAAACGTTCCGGCAATGCTGTGCGTCGAAAGGCTGCTTTCGTAGCTGAAGGCGGCGCCACCCATTGCCAGAACCACGCGTGTCCCAATGTCGTAGCCGAGCGTGACGGCGCGAAGCAGGCCGGCGCCATCTATTCCGTAGACCTCGCCCGCTGCCAGCGCAGCCGGCACGACCGCACATCCCGGATGCGATCGGGATTCATTGTGCGAATCGTCGGTTTCGTCGGCATGCGCCATCATGCCGTTGGCAAGCGCGGCGTCGATCGGCGGAGCGGTCAGCGACGAACCGATGACGGTGATCGCGCCGCTGCCGCTGTGTTCGCGGATGTAGCGCTGCGCGGCCTGTCCGGGGGGCAATTCCGATCCCGATATCATCGCGGCGATCGTATCGAGCACATGATACTTGGCGTGCTCGGTAACTTCATCCGGCAGGGCTCGTGACCGAGCGGCACCCATATAGGCGGCAAGTGTGTTCATGACCTTTCCAGGACTGGGACTGGCTGTCTCAGCCAGGGCGCGAAGGCGGGAAAGGCCAAGGGCCGTCGCCGCCGCCACGCCAAGAAAAACGCGCCTCGATTGCATGCCGACACTCATCGAATATGTCAGAGGCGAAGTCCAGTGCCTATTTGCTGCAAAACCCGGATTGCGCCTAGTGTGGTGTTTCGGAAGTTCTCTCCATTTTTGCTGCGAGTCAGCCAAGAGAACTTCCGAAACAAAACCACACTAGAATCATAGGTTTCTAGTGTCCTTTTGAATCCGAAGTTCGCAAGACGAGCCCGCAACAAACTGGGGCGAACTTCGGATTCGGAACACTCGCGCAAGAGCATCGATTTGCCGGGTGGTCGCGGAACGCCGTCCCTGATTGCCGCAGTGGCCGCTTTGTCATAGGCTTTGTCCGCGAGAGACTGGAGGAATCGCCGATGGAAATGATCCCAGCGGGTCCAGGATTCGGCGTCGAACTGCGCGGCGTCACGCTAGCGGATATCGTCTCCGACGACGCAGCATATGCGGCGACGCGCTCGGCCTTCGAGGAACATTCCGTCCTCGTCCTGCGTGACCAGGAAGTGAGCGACGAACTCCAGCTTGCCTTCTCGCGCCGCTTCGGACCGCCTGAGGTGACAAAGGTTGGCTCCCAGGGCACCGGGACGCATTTTGTTGTCCTCAGCACGATCGGGGCCGACGGCAATGTGGTTCCGGCTGACCATCGGATGCAGCTGCGCAACAAGGCCAACCAGCTCTGGCATACAGATTCTTCCTTCAAGCGCGTGCCGGCCCTGACCTCGATTCTCTCCGCACGCATCATTCCCGATCACGGCGGTGAAACTGAATTCGTTTCGACCCGCCTTGCCTTCGAACGGTTGGATCCGTTGCGGCAGCGGCAACTGGAAGCATTGTTCGCATGGCATGACTACGCGCATTCGCGCGGCAAGATCGCGCCCGATCTCGCCAGCTCCGAAGAGCGCGCAGCGCTCCCGCCGCAGTGCTGGCGGATGGTGTGGAGAAACCCGTTCAACGGTCGTGGCGCTCTCTATCTCGCTTCGCACGCATATGCGGTCGAGGGCATGGAGACGGAAGCCGGCAGGAGGCTGATCGACGAACTAACCGAAGCGGCGACCGCGCCGGGCTCAAGCTACCTGCACCAATGGCGCAAAGGCGATGTCGTGATGTGGGACAATCGCGCGACCATGCATCGCGGACGCCCTTGGCCGTCGTACGAGCCGCGCCTGATGATACGCACGACTATTTCCGCGACCGAGGCCGATGGCCTCGCTAGCATGCGCCCGCCATCCTGGCAGGCGGCTGAATAGCGTGCGCCGAAACGCACGATAAACCGATATCGGCCCCTTAGGCCGGGTACAAGGCCGCTGAAATCTGCGAAGCGATTGCGAACGCCGCAAAGACTGCCGGCAGGCTTATCAGTCTCAGGAATTGGTCAACGGAAAGCATCGCTATAGTCCCCCGGATCAAGCGATTTAAAAAAATGGCCGCTCAATTCCCCTGCTGAACGGTCTGACGATCGCCGGTCAAAAACTGATCGGTAAAAGCCGCTCCGGTAATCGTGAGCAGCGCAAGAATCGAAATAACCGCAAGTGTTTTCATGCCCAAATCGTCGATTCCGATTGTGGCCAAAAGCGTCTCCGTTCGCCGCATTTTCAGGACGTTCCGGTGAAACATCATGACCGACACGGGTCGCAAGGGGCCCCACCCGGCCGGGTGGAGTCGTGCAAAGCGGCTTGCGTGAAGAAAACGGGTCAAAACATGGGATAAAGCCTCGGTCCTGATTCAATCAGAACCGGGGCGCTGGAATGAGCGGGTTCCCTACCCCGGCAGGTTGGGGAATAATGAGGCGATTTCAGGGATCACTAGCAGCACGCCGCCTTTACTTCCTCCTTTCAGATCCGGATTGCCGTGGGCCGACCTCACCTCGAAACCTGTTTGCTGTGGGCGTTAGTCGCCCTCGGCCCGACCGGCGTCCACGCGGAAACCTGTCCGACCACGCGCGACGAAATCGCGACCGATCGGCCTGATGTCACCAACTCGAGCCTGGTCGTCCCCACCGGCAGCCTCCAAAACGAGAACGGGGTCAATTTCAGCATGCGGGACGACGGCCGCACCATCGACGGTACCAACAGCCGGTGGCGGCTCGGTGTGGCGCCGTGCCTGGAGCTGTTGGTCGACCTGCCAACCTATTTTGCGAACGTCCAGCGGCCGGGCAACTCGGGATTTTCCGACGTGGCTCCGGCCGTGAAGTGGCAGATCAGTCCAATACCCGGAAAGGTCGATTTATCAGCCGTATTCGGCGTGGCGCTACCGACTGGCGCAGCCGCAATCGCCGGCCGTGGCGCGCAGCCCTATCTGCAGTTTCCCTGGTCGTGGGAATTGCATGACGGCTGGAGCATCAACGGCATGTTCACCGAGTTCTTCCGTCCGGCGGACCTCACGACCAAGCGCATCACAGAGACCACTTTCGTGCTGGAAAAGAAGCTTGCTGAAGGGTTCAGTGTGTTCACGGAATATGTCGGCGAATATCCGGAAGGAGCGGGACCGAGCCTGCTTCTGAACTCGGGAGCGATCTACCACATGACCAGGCTCCAGCAGGTCGATTTCCATATCGCGTTTGGGCTCAATCACAACGCCCCGAGCTATATCTTCGGCGTTGGCTATTCCTTTCGCCTTGACGGATTGTTGCCAGCAACGCCGCGGTAGCTGCAGCAGGCTGAAACTCGACAACAAAGAGGACAACATGTCAAAGACGTCAAGGATAGCCAACGTCGAAATTCTCGCCTGCGATGCAGGATGGAGGAATTACCATTTCGTCAAGGCCACGACCGAAGACGGCGCGATCGGCTGGAGCGAGTATGACGAAGGCTTTGGCTCGCCAGGCGTCAGCGCGGCGATTGAGCGATTGTCGACGCGCTTGGCCGGGCAAAATGTCTTCCAGCACGAGCGCATTTATGCAGAACTGTTCGCGGCGACACGGCCGGCAGCCGGCGGCGTGGTCGCGCAGGCGCTTGGCGCAATCGAGAACGCACTACTCGACGCCAAGGCCAAATTGCTTGGCGTGCCCTGCTATGAGCTGCTCGGTGGCAAAATCCGCGATCGCGTTCGCGTGTACTGGTCGCACTGTGCGACGTGGCGGATCAATCATCCCAGCTGGTACAAGCCGCCGATCGAAAGCCTCGATGGTGTCAAGGCGATTGGACGCGAGGTACGCGAGAAAAAATTCACCGCGCTCAAGACCAACATTTTCGCCTATGAGGGCGGCAAACCGACCGGCTGGCGACCTGGATTCGGCACGCCGTTTCAGCCCGAAATCAATGTCGAAAACAAAATCCTGCGCGATCTGCGTATGCACCTTGAGGCAATTCGCGAGGGAGCGGGGCCGGAAGTCGATATCCTGCTTGACCTCAATTTCAACGCCAAGACCGAAGGCTATCTCAGGATTCTCCGAGCAATCGAAGACCTCGACATGTTCTGGGTCGAGATTGACAGCTTCAATCCTGAGGCGCTCGGTTACATCCGGCGCCAGAGCCGGCATCCGATATCCTCATGCGAGACGTTGCTGAGCTTACGTGAATTCCTGCCATATTTCCGCGAACAGGCTATCGACGTCGCCATTATCGACACGCCCTGGAACGGGGTGTGGCAATCGATGAAAATTGCAGCCGCCGCAGAAGCCAATGAGGTGAATGTCGCGCCACACAACTTCTATGGCCATCTTTGCTCCATGATGAATGCGCATTTCAGCGCCGCGGTGCCGAATCTGCGCATCATGGAGATCGATATCGATCGCCTCGCCTGGGACCACGAACTCTTCACTCACCTGCCCGATATCCAGGACGGATATCTCGTGCTGCCGGACCGACCAGGCTGGGGTACGGAGCCGAACGAAGAAGCGCTTCGCGCGCACCCGCCGAAGAGCGGCGGAGGACTCCTGACCTATGGGCGGAAGAGTTCGTAGTCGATGCCGGATACTGTCCACGACATGGGAGCACTAAGATGGCGAGGCCGTCCCCTGAGGCGGCCTCCTTCACGAAGGCAAAGATTCTGCAAAACGGCGCGCCGTTTGATGTAGTCAGCCGCTGGTCAGTCGTTCGCCGAAATGGCGTTGCTGGGCGTCGGCCGGTCGGTGATCTGCTGGCCGAACAGGCTGCCAATCAGCTCGACCGCGGTACGTGCCGTGCGGCCGCGCTCATCGAGAAATGGGTTGAGCTCCACGATGTCGACCGACCGGACCAATCCGCAATCGTGCAGCATTTCCATCACCAGATGCGCTTCGCGATAGGTCGCACCTCCCGGCACCGTCGTGCCAACGCCGGGCGCAACCGAGGGATCGAGAAAATCGACATCGAAGCTGACATGAAGCACGCCGTCACGGGAGTGCACCTTGTCGATAAAGCGGCGGATCAAGACGCCGACACCGAACTCGTCGATCTCCCGCATGTCGGCGACACTGACGCCGCGCTCACGAAGCAGTTCCTTCTCCAGCTTGTCGATTGAGCGCGTGCCAAACAGCTTGAGCCGGTCGGGACCGATCGGGGCTCGCGGCTCATCGCCCAGGAGACCATCGAGACCGCCCTCGCCACACAGAAAAGCCGCCGCCATTCCATGCATGTTGGCCGTGAGCGTCGTTGACGGTGTATTGTAATCCGCATGCGCGTCCAACCATAGGACGAAGAGCTCGCGGCCGATATCCTGCCAGTGGCGCGCCATTGCGTTCACTGAACCCATCGAGAGCGAGTGATCGCCACCAAGAAAAATCGGGACCGCGCCGGTTCGCGCGATGTCGTAGCCGCGGCTGCTCAGCGCGAGCGTCCAACGCTGGATTTCCCGGTAGTGATTGGCTTCCCTCGGGGGCGCGTCGGTGAGATCGGCCATGCCGGCGATGCAAAGATCGCCGTGGTCCGTCACATCAAAGCCGAGGCCTTCGAGCAAGGTCAAAAGGCCCGCGGTGCGAAGTGCGGCAGGGCCCATGAGCGTGCCGCGTTGCGATGCCCCCAAATCAATGGGCGCGCCCAGCACTGCTATGCGGCTCGACTGGTCTGATTTCACGGGACCGATCGTCACGAATCTGCTCCCCGCTGCCTAGTGTCCCGAATCCGAAGTTCGTCGCATTTTGCGGCGGGCTCCTTTGCGAACTTCGGATTCGAAAGGACACTAGAAATCCATGATTCTAGTGTGGTTGTGGTTCGGAAGTCCTCTTGACGGACTCGCAGCAAAATGAAGAGACCTTCCGAACCACCACACTAGGCCTTATCCCGGTTTGACCCTGATTCCCAGCCAGGCGCCCGCAGCCGACGCCGGAGTTGAGGTCGCCAGCTGGCCCCAAGCACCTTTTCCACCGGATTGGGCTTTTCCGGGCGTGTGGCCTCCAGGTTACAGGCCGGCGCCGAATATTCGGCTAGATTATGGATTGTTGTTTTCGGCGCGATCTCTTTCGTCGCCGATATTGTGGTCAGCGGCTTGTTCACTCTTGAAGGCGCTGGTTGCAACGGACGGTCTCTCCCGAAAGTACCCAACTCGAGCCCCGGTTTTTCCGGGGCTTTCTTATGGGTAGTGAACGTCAAATCCGCTCCACTGGCGGTCTCGCGCTTAAAATCGATCCGAGCGAAAATTCGTTGACCCGGATCAATTGATTCAACCGATAAAATCGGTAGGAGCAGCGATGCCAAAGGGGAGCATCCGATGCCAAGATTGCATGCCACGATTTTCACCATGGCGATCGCCGGGCTCTTTGGGTTGCCGGCGATGGCAGCCGATGCCGACCACGGCGCTGATCTCGCCAGGCGCTGGTGCGCCGCCTGCCATCTCGTGGAGGGCGCACAGAAGCAGGCAAGTGCCGACGTTCCCTCTTTCGCCGCAATCGCTCGGCGATCGGATTTCACGCCGGAAAAGATTGCCTATTTCCTGCTGGACCCGCACCCGAAGATGCCCAACTTCCCGCTGAGCAGGAACGAAGCGGCCGATCTGGCAGCTTATATCGGCTCGCTGCGCCGATAGTCCCAGCTCAAATGCAAATCCCTGCCGGTTTTGGCCGACAGGGATCAGCAGAAAGGATGACGAACGGCGGGCTTTTGACCCGGTGGCCCGTCATGGACCTGCTAGCCAATTCAAATCTTTGGCGCGGCCCGGCGCAAGACTATTTTGTGGGCAGTGCACCACAAATCAGAATTTGCCTTTAGTAGCATCCTTGGCGACCGACATAACCTGGCCGGTAATCTGCCGCATGTGCTCCCCGGCGTTGGTGAACTGGCTTCTCAGGAATTCGGATTGGATCCGCATTGCTTCCTGAAGATCGGTCGCATGTACAAGTCTTCGTGCATGCTCGAACGCAGCCTTCATGTTTTGTTCGGTGAATGTGAGAGCCTGTTTGGAAATATCCGTTCCCGCACCCGGTACCGTCGCCATCGATTTGCTGGCGGCATCGAAGAACATCCCAAACGCCTTTTCAGCCTGGTCGATGGTCTTCTCGGCCAACTCGCGTAGTTCGGCAGGAACTTCCAGTTTTGGTTCAGCCATGCTCGTTACCCTCCGATCTTCCAACGATCCGTTACCACATTTGTGGGGCGGCGTCTTTGGTTTGGCGATGGCCGTTTCAGTAATGACGCGGCATCAAGACAACGGGCGGCCGGGCGAAGAGGATGGATCGGTCGCGAGACGCTCGACCAACTGGATGACCTCAAAGCGTTGCCTGGGTTCGAGCTTGAGAAATGCTCTCAACAGCCGAAGGCTCTCGACGGCATCGCTCGGTGGAGCGGCGAGTTTCCTTTGAAGCTCCGGAAAAAAAGTTGGACTTTTCATCTCGCACCCTCGATGGGGGGCATAAAAGTTAAAGCTAAAAAAGGCAGTACGGCAGGTACTAAAGAAAGTCTCGGCCCTGACGGCAGCCCCGCTGATCTCAGCATGGCACGCCTTGCAAATCGACCGGCCGACAGGTTGAAAGTATGCCAAGGAACAACCCCGGCAGCAAGCCAAACCGACCCTGCCTTGCGGGTCTATCCCGGCCAATTGATCAGCAGGCCTTTCAGGTTCAGCAGTCAAAAGGCGAGGCCTGTCCAGTTCTGCCGGTATTTGGCCTACACATCAAAGAACGGCGATTGCCGAAGTTCCTGGGAACGATACCGACTGACTGTCCGGACGGGCCATCACAGAGCACGGTCACCAGATCAGCGGCATCAGGCGATAACGCACCGTGTTCTGATACGCAACGTAGTCGGGAAGATTCCTTGCCATGAATCGTTCCTCATCAATGAGCCGCCAGACGAGCGCGGGAGCAAGCGCAATGACAACCAGCACGCCCCACCATGACCCCAGAGCAAGGGGTATGCCGAAAAGCATGACCAACGCTGCGGCATACATCGGATGCCGCACGAGGGCATAAGGACCTGTCGATATCACCCTCTGATCGGCGCTCGTCACAATTGTCGCGGAGGCGAAACTGTTTTCCCTGAAGACGAAATAAATTCCAAGCCAGCCGAGCAGGACCAGTGCATCTCCGATCAGCACCACGGACACCGGCACGTGGGACCACCCATAGCGATGGTCGAACGCGGGCAAGGCCATCAGGCCGATAAAGCCGATGGACGTAAGCCACATGATGATTTTCTGGACCAGCTCCTTCTCAGCAAAAGGTCCGCCGCTCATCCGCCGCGCCAGCAGGGCAGGATCTTTTTCGATGAGATAGAGGGTGATCCCGAGCGAGCAACCGAAATAGATCGCCAGAAACACCCAGGCCTGCCAATAGCGGAGCGTTCCGGCCGCCGCAAATAACAGCGAAGCCATCACGAGGAACAGGATCGCCAGTCCGCCTAATGCCTTTTGGTGCAGGGAAAGCATGCAGCAAAAATATCTGCAAATTCGCGCGTGTCACGTTTGTCCGGCTTATTGCTGTTTCTCCCAGAAGGACAACAGCCCCTGCGATGCTGAACCACCGATCACGCAGGGAATGCCGATGGCGACCTGACCCAGAGCCGCCGCCGAGACGCAGCCAAGAGCGATCGCGCCAACGCCGACCTGTCCCCAGAAATCGAGGTTGCGACGCGCATCCGATCCCTTGGCCTTGAGCTCCTCGACGGCCGCGAGCGCATCCTTGCGCACCGCCGCGAGTTGCACGGTGTCGGCTGCCTCGATCACCTCAGTGAGCGGAACCTTGATCGCCGGAGGCTGGTTTGGCAGCTCGCTGCGAAGAAACTCGCGGAGTTCGGCGTCGCGAACTGCGTAGCTTGCCAGCGTATAGCGTGCCATGCTGCCAACCGTCAGCTTATCGAGGGTGTCGCGACTCTTCGACCAGGGCAACATCTGCATGATGTGCACGATCGACGCATGCGAGCCCGTGGCAAAATAATATCCCCACAGCGTATCCAGGAGGTCCTGATTGCCGGCAAAGGTGAGCGCGGTATTGAGCTTCTTCTCGTCCTTGGCAAAGGGATTTTTGGTGAAGACACCGCGGAGTTTGTCGAGCATGCCCGGTTTCTTGTCCTCCAGCGGAATCTCGGTCAAAATCGGCAATGTGCCGGCGAGATAGGCATCGATCATGACCCGCCGAGCCGGCATTTTGGCCTCGACCCTGCGCAGCAGATTTCGCCAGTCAGGAAGGCCCGAATAGGCGATGGCACGGATGACGACCCATTCATCCTCCGCCGGTACCGGAAAGAAGCTGTTGACCAGCTGCTCGGCCTTCATCGGGTTGGAGGCAATCGCGCCGGCAATGAAGCCAAGATAGATGCCGGCGTTCTCGGGCTCCTTGAATGTCTGCGAGTGAAACAGCACACGAACTGCGGCCGGTACATGCGCATAGTCGGGCTTAGCGCGGTAGTTGTAGATCCACTGCTGAACCACGCTGAGCGAAGCGCGCGGGTCGATCTCCGGAGCGACCGCGGCATGTGCCAGCGGCATCAGGGCGAACAGAGTGGCTGCGAGAACTCCCCTACGCATGACATGCTCCCACAAGGCATCCGCGCTGCAATTCGGGCGCAACGCGAACTTTCCCGCCAGCCGGACTAGTAGGCATTTGAAGCGGCTATGCGAAGGATTCGGGGAATGCACGCGTCAAAATTGTGGCGGCGTTAACTTGCCTGCAACTCACCTCGGGCTCGACATTTTTTTGCCTTCGGCAGGCAATTCGATCCGAGCATTGCCAGTGAAGGAACTGCCAGGACGTGACGACGAGATACCAGGCGCGCCGCCAGTCAGGCGTCCGGTTGATAGTCGCGGTCGTACTGCTCGCGGCCGCGCCCTTATTGTCGTTGAGACCAGTGGCCGCGGTCGAAGCGCGCGAGACCATTGTGGTCGAGGGCAATCGCCGCGTCGACGCTGATACGGTCCGTTCCTATTTTCACGCAGCGCCCGACGGGCGTTACGATGACACTGCGCGCGATGCCGCGCTCAAGGCACTTATCGCGACCGGGCTATTCGATTACGTGGCGGTCGATCGCGTCGGCGATCGCCTGGTTGTGCGCTTGACCGAGGCGAAGGTGCTGGGACGCGTTACCTTCGAAGGCAACAAGAAGATCAAGGACTCCGATCTTGATGCCGTGGTGCAATCCAAACCGCGCGGCTCGCTGCAGCGCGCCACGGTGCAGTCCGATGTCGGCCGCATCGTGGAGGCCTACCGGCACATTGGGCGCGACGACGTCAGCGTCGTGCCGGAAATCATCGATCGCGGCAACGACCGCGTGGATCTCGTGTACACCATTGTCGAAGGCAAAAAGACCCCGGTGCGACAGATCAACTTCATCGGCAACCACGTATTCAGCGATCGCCAACTCAGGGCCGTGATCAAGACTTCGACGTCGTCGCTGCTCAGTTTCCTGACCGGCGGTGACGTCTACGACCCCGACCGCGCCGACGGCGATCGCGAGCAGATACGAACCTACTATCGCAACCACGGCTACGCCGATGCGAACGTATCCGAGGCACGCGCCGAATACGATCCCGTTGCAAAAGGATTCACGCTGACTTTCCGGATCGACGAAGGAGAGCTTTACCGTTTCGGCAACATCGATGTTGCCTCGCATGTGCCGGGACTCGATCCCGGGAAACTTCGTACTCTGCTGTTGGCCAGGGACGGCGCCGTGTTCGACGGCGGAGCCCTCGACAAGACCGGCGAAGCACTCGCCATCGCGATGGCGAAGCTCGGCTATCCCTTTGCCCACGCCGAGCCGCGATGGACCCGGGACGTCGCAGCACATCGCATCGATGTGGTGTTCGCAATCGAAGAGGGTCAGCGGACCTATGTCGAGCGCATCGAGATTCGCGGCAACACGCGCACCCGCGACTATGTGATTCGCCGCGAGTTCGATTTCGGCGAAGGCGACGCCTATAACAAGACGCTGATTGACCGGGCCGAGCGGCGACTGAAGAATTTGAACTACTTCAAGACGGTCAAGATCACGGCCAGACCTGGATCGACCCCCGACCGCGTCGTGCTTGACGTCGAGGTGGTCGACCAGCCGACTGGCGAGATCTATCTTTCAGGCGGCTATTCGACAACCGACGGACTCATGGCCGAGCTGAAGGTAGGCGACCGCAGTTTTTACGGCACTGGCAACAATGTGCAGGCGATCTTGAGCTACGGCCAATACGGCCGTGGCGCCGACATCACGGCCACCGATCCCGATCTATTCGGCAATCACGTTTCCGGGGGGATTGAGCTCTACGATCGCCAGACCTTCCCCAGTCCCTACCAATCCTACGGCAGCAATACCTATGGCGCGAATTTCACGCTGGGGACGCCGATCACGGAGCAGACCAACATATTGTGGCGTTACTCGCTCTATGACCAGGACGTCACGCTGGCACCCGGCGCCTCGGGCGCGACTGTGTCGCTCCCGATCCAGCAGGCCGCGGCCGCCGGACGACAGCTCGTCTCGGCGACCGGCGAGACCGTCACCTACAACACGCTCGACAACAACAAGAGCCCGACGAGCGGAATCAATTCCCAGCTGCGCCAGGATCTTGCGGGGCTCGGCGGCGACGTGAGATTCCTGCGAACCGCGGAGGACGTCCGCTACTATCAGACGCTCGGTGGCGATCTTGTCGCCATGGTACGCGCGCAGGGCGGTTACGTCACCGGCTGGGGTGGTCAGCAGGTGCCATTGATGAACAGCTTCTTCGGTGGTCCATCCATGGTGCGCGGCTTTGCGCCCAACGGCTTTGGCCCACGCGATCTGACCCCGGGATCAACCATGGATAACGTCGGCGGCAGCATGTACTGGGCAACGACTGCGGAATTGCAAAGCGCAATTCCCGGCGTTCCCCAGGAATTCGGTTTGAAGGGATCGGTCTTTGTCGATGCGGGCAGCGTGTTCCGTTACACCGGTCCGACCATGTTCGGTTCGCAAACCGCGCAGATTGCCAACAACAACATCATGCGCTCTTCAGCCGGCGTCGGTCTTACCTGGGTCTCGCCATTCGGCGCACTCACGGTCAACTACGGGGTGCCGCTTGCGAAGGCTTCCTATGACGTGGTGCAGCCGCTCAATTTCAGCGCAGGTCCATTCTAGTGGCCACATCTATTTACCCCTCGAGCCGAACGGGCGCCTGATGGTCGCTCGATCGTCCGCCCTCTTTTCCGTCGCAAAACCATAGATCAGCGCATGCCGGTCCAGGCATTCCTTGAAACGGCGGGCGAAGTAGTCGTTCCAGCGCTGGCTACGCAGGCCGCGGCGCTCACCCACCTGTTCCATGGTCATGCCCTGCACCAGGACATCATGAACAAGGGCCGATCCATCGGCACCGAGTTCGCGCTCGGCGCGGTTGAGCCGCAACACGGCCCTGCGTTGAGCTTCGGTGATCGGCTCTCGCATCTGCGCGCCATCGACGTATTCGCGTGTGGGATCCACAGCCCGCGGTCCGCGCTCGGCCCGTTCCCAGTCGCTCTGGAACGCGCGTCCGCCACGATACTGCGCCTCGTCGATCTGCCGGTGCGAATGAAGCCGGCCGAGCGGATCGTTGCGGATGGACCGCAACGCGACGATCTTGTCGCCCGGCTCCAGGCCCAGTGGATCATCCACCTCGACAGAGACGACCTGCGCGTTACGCGGCAGATCGTGCGACCGCCGGTCGTGAATTTTTGCCAGCCGAAGCGACTTCTTGCGTGTGGTCCGCGCCACGTTTTCTCCTTTTCGATGTTGATGACTAGTCCGGTCCGCGCGCTCATGCCGCGTTTATCAGCCGCAGCATCACCGGGCCGGCCTGCCGCTCGGACGCGGCGTCGGAACCGCGCGTCAATTCGAAGTGCGGCAGGCAATAGCTTGAACCCGCAAACCGCGGATGGCCGCAGAACACGATGGCTTCGCCCTCTTTGTCGCCCCCATAGGGGTAGCGGCAATCGCGTGCTTGGAGATCGACCAGCGAAACCAGCCGCGGACTGATCCCGACACAGCGAAGCCCGACGGGCTCGGCGCGCTCAAAAGCAGATGGTGGCTCAGCTTCATCCGCCGGGCGTCGGTTCGACCGCGGCGGAAGCAAGCCCGGCATTTTCGCCGAAGCAGGTCTATTTGCGCGTTCCTCCGGCTCGTTTGAACTGGTCAACCCCATTCGCCTGGCGCGGCCAATGGCGGCGCTGCGCGTATAGGCGGTTCCGAATCTCCCGTTGATGGCATCGACCGCTTCCGAATAGGACATTCCCCGCACCACATATTCACGCAAAGCCTCGGAATGCTCCAAGGCCCAGTTCGAGGATTGCATCATCCGCCCTTCTCTTTCATCGACACCCCCAGGGGTTGAATCATGACCCTCGCACAATTTCTGATATTCCGAAGTAAAAGTCAAGCTTGATTTCTGATAATCGTAATTGTATTCATTTCTGGGAATCAGAAAGACTGGCCGCCATGCTGGACATCGCAATGATTGAGCGGGGGTTGGAGAAGCCGGGCAAGACCAAGGGCGGTCTGGCGCAGGCGATGGGCGTGCGCCCTGGCGCGGTTTCCGAGATCTTGTCGGGCTTGCGCCTGATCAAGGCATCCGAGATCGGGCCGATCATGGAGTATCTCGAACTCAATTCGGTCCCGATCATGGGCCGGGTCGGCGCCGGCGCGGTGATTGAGCCGGAAAACGAACAGGTCCCCCCGGAGGGACTCGGCGAGGTCGAGTTGCCCTTTCCGCTATCCGAGGAGACGGTCGCGTTCGAGGTGGCGGGCGATTCCATGCTGCCAAAGTACGAAAACGGCGACGTGATCGTGGTCTATCGCGAACAACGCCACCCGCTTTCGAGCTTCTTTGGCGAAGAGGCCGCGGTGCGGCTGAGGACCGGCGAGCGTTATCTGAAGACAATCGAGCGCGGCAAATCGGCAAACCTCGTCAACCTGACGAGCTTCAACGCCAAGCCGATCAACGGCGTCAGGCTCGAATGGATCGGCGAAATTTGCGTGACGCTGCCGAGGGCCCAGATCGAGCGGCTGCGGGCCAGGGCTACCTCCCGTGCGCGCAAGGCGGCGCGACCCGCAGGCGGCCATGCAACGACGAAGTAAACCGATCGCTCGGCACTTGCATGACCATTTTCTGTTTTTCGGAATTTAAGGCTTGACATAATTCTGATTTTCAGAAATAGTGGCCTCTTCGAAAGCCGCATTGTCCTATGGAGACGCCGCCGCCTGCATGCAATATTTTGTCGTAATGATCGACTACGGACGCCGAGGTCGCGAAGCCGTGGTCGACCCGGAAGTAACCAGGCGAGAGGTCGTCTCGCGCATCGCATCGGGCGAATACCGGAATATCAGCTTCATTCACAAGATCGCGGATCAGATCGTCGACGACGTGACCGACGAGATCCTGGCGGAGGCTGCCGTGCCGGAAATCCGGGATAGTGGTGCCGACCTGCAGGCCGCCCGTTTTGATCACACTCGCGACCTGCGCAAACACGAACGGGTGCGGTGAGCAATTGCGGCCAACACATGATCCCTCGCGACAAATGCGAAGCATTTGTGCGGAGATCATGCGCAAACAATAGGCTATAGCGTGATGGCGATTCCGCCAAGGGCATCACGCTCTAGGGCGCGGGCTGCTTGGCGCGCGTGGTCACACCAACAACACCGTCGAGCCTGTTGTCTTGCGTGCGCTGAGATCGGCGTGCGCCTTGGCGGCTTCCTTGAGCGGATAGGTCTGGTGCACTTCGATCTTGACGGCACCCGACTGCACCACCTCGAACAGTTCTTTCGCCATCGCGACCAGATTCTCACGCTTCGCGGCGTAGGTATTCAGCGTTGGCCGCGTCACGTAAAGCGAACCTTTCTGCGCGAGTAGACCGAGATTGAGTGGCTCGACGCTCCCCGAGGATTGGCCGAACAGCGCGGCGACGCCGAGTGGGGCCAGGCAATCGAGGGATTTGAGGAAAGTATCCTTGCCGACGGAATCATAGACGACAGGCACCTTCCTTCCGCCGGTGATCTCGTCGACGCGTTTCGCGAAATCCTCACGTGTATAGACGATGGTGTGTGCGCAGCCGTGCGCCTTGGCAAGCTTTGCTTTTTCGTCGCTGCCGACGGTGCCGATCACGGTCGCTCCGAGATGCTTTGCCCATTGGCTCAGGATGGTGCCGACACCGCCCGCCGCGGCGTGCAGCAGGATGGTGTCACCCGATTTGACGCGGTAGGTCTGGCGGATCAGATATTGCACAGTCAGGCCTTTCAGCATCATCGCCGCGGCCGTCCTGTCATCGATGCCATCAGGCAGTTTGAGCAGGCGATCGGCGGGAATTAGCCGTGCTTCGGCGTAGGCACCGAGCGGCGCGCTGCCATAGGCGACGCGGTCGCCCTGCTTCAGATCCGTGACACCGCTGCCGACTTCCTCGACCACGCCGGCAGCTTCGCCGCCGAGGCCGCTCGGCAGCTGCACCGGATAGAGCCCGGTACGATTATAGATGTCGACGAAGTTCAAGCCCACGGCGGTGTGGCGGATGCGCGCTTCTCCCGGCCCCGGCTTGCCGATCTTGACATCCTCCCAGACCAGAACTTCAGGCCCGCCGGGCTTATGAAAGCGGATGGCGTGCGTCATGACGTTACTCCCTCCAATGTGTTTTTTGTCGTTCCGCGCTTCCAGCGCGCTGAAGCATTCACGCATCGATCTGGCTGATCAGGACCACGCAGATGCGCCAGCACGGCCGGCCTCGCAATCACCTCGACTTGGCTCAACTGCGCCCTCTTTGTCAATAAAGTCCGACCCCGGAAGGTGCCTCGGTTGCAACTGTCTTTAGACGTTCGGCATCGGCTTTGCGTGAAAACCCACTGCACTGACGGGAACGACACGAGGACCGACAATATCAGGTCGGTTGATGTGCGCCCGAAAGAATTGGTGGCAAGCGACCGCGGCTGCGATTACATTCGCTGCGGGGTAGTGATTCGCAGAACTTCTCGCCTGGGGAGAAGCGAATGCCTGCCTATAGTCATGTTCTCGACGTTGAGATGGCGCCAGTGATGTGTCCCAACTGCGCCGGTCTGTTGCCCATGTATGTGCGCGAGGTCGAGCCGCACTGGAGCCTGGCGAAAATCGACTTCATTTACGAATGCTCGGACTGCGGCGCCGAAGTCACGCACACAGTGACCCGGCCGCAATTGCGGCATTAAGCTCACCACGATTTTCGAAAACAGAAACGCGAATCCGAACCCGCGTTAGTGTGTGATGGAAGGCGGGTCTGCAGGATCGAGATTGCATTCTCTGAAGTGATACGCGATTTCGTCGAGCGCGCGCTGTTCCCATTGCTCGGCTTGCGCGAGCCAGTAAATCCTGTGCTCGGAATCCAGCGCGGCGCGCGCTCGGCACATTTGTTCCTGACTGCGTATCTCCACGAGCCTGTTCATGAACCTCCACTCCCTGCAGTGAAGCCCATTTACAGCGCCACACTTAGCAGAATTGAGTGACAGTGTCTCAGCCCGTTCTGCGGAACCAACAGCAACGTTTTGCCGCATGGCACTGAAACAGTGCAATGCAGCATCAGGTACTGGTTCGGCCTTCTTGCGCGCAATTCCCTCGATTAACGACGCATATAGCAGTGAAATCCGCCGTAGACCCCTGACCGGTCCAGCTCGTAACCGACTGCACTGCGCTCTTCGTCGCGGTGCCAGATCTGCCGCAAGGGTGCGAGCTCCGCTCCTTCCAGTGGCGATTGCGTGCCCGCAGTACGAAAGATGACCCGCACCTGCTCGCTGCCTGCGCGATCGATCGCATGCCAGAGCGCGCGGATTTCTTCCGTCGCCATCCAGTCCTGGGAATCCAGCAGCACGACGGCATCGACCTCGCGCGCCGGCAGACTGTCCAAAAATTGACGGAGCCTGGCGCGAACCGGAATGATCAATCCGGCGTCGTTGCGCATGCGGGCAAAATGACTTCGCTGCAGATAGGGCGGCAGACAGGCGTCCCCAGGACCGCGATAACACCGGCGCAACGCCTGCCAGGCAAAATAGTTGGCCTCGCTGGGATGCCCGTTGATCAGGCGCAGCAGGCGCTGACGAAGCACCTCGTTGAGCGGAGCGCCATTTCCCAACAATGCGCGCTGCCGTGGCGGAATGCCGAGACTAAACAGCAGGGCGGGCGTCCGTGTGATGAGACGGACCAGGCGGGAATGGAACAAGCGATCGAGGCGATCGAGCGCCTCAATGCGCCCCTGATTGTCGACGTCGCCGGTCAACAGCGCACCGAGATCGATCCGCGCCAGCTTCGCCGCGATATGCGCCAACCCAATAATGCGGCCAAGTATTCCATGACGACAGAAACCGTTCCCGAAATGGGCGTAACGCGGGCGGCCGATGACGTTGCGCTTGTCCCAGTACGCCCGCGCTTGCGCGTCGAGCAGCGGCCGCAACCGGTTCCGGTAAAGCTGCAAGTTCCTGGAAGAGGCCGCTTCCCCGAAAAACTGCCAGAAATCGGAATAGCTGGGGAAAGCGCGAACGCCGGCAAGCTTGAGCTTCAGGAGGGAGAGATGGGCCTCGTTGAGATCGACCGCATAGACTTGCGCCGGCCGCGCGGTCAGATAGGACAGAGCGTTACAGCCGCCGGACGAAATAGTGACGATGGTCGAGCCCAACGGCAATTGCAGCGCGGCGAGGTCCGCTTCCGGGTCTTCCCAGATCTGGGTATAGACGAGCCGGCCAAGCCAGAACGCGTAAATTCTCTCCCAGATCGTCGATTCATACTTTGCCCCGCCATTGGGCACCGCGCCCGCGATCAACCGCGAAACCATGCGAACCTCGAATCAACAGTCTTACATGGTAGCGCGCACGCACTTCAGTTTTGCGACAGCCGCGAGTCGTTCCAAAACAATCGTGGAAGCACCTGTCACATCCCTGTCGTGCGAACATCGCATGGAGGAGACTCGAACGTTCTCGACAAGAGACGCAGCCAATGTCCATACCTCGTTCCGAAAAGCCGGGAACCGCATGAGCGCCTGGGCCGCACTTCTTGCTGCGGGACTGCTCGAGGTCGGCTGGGCGCTTGGATTGAAATATTCCGACGGGCTGACGAGATTTTGGCCTACGGCGGCAACCGTGGTCGCGATTGCGCTCAGCTTCGGATTGATGGCGCTGGCGCTGCGATCATTGCCGTTCGGTACGGCGTATGCGGTGTGGACCGGAATAGGCGCCGTCGGCAGCATCCTGGTCGGCATGCTTCTCTATAGCGAGCCGACCGATCCGTTCCGCATTGTCTGCCTCGCGCTGATCGTCGCTGGAATGGTCGGGCTCAAGCTCAACTCGCCGGTCTGAGACATCAGCGCGTTCCCGGACCGAAGCCCTCTTGCGCAGGCCTCGCCAGGCCTCAACGCCGCCAAACAGGGCAAGCGCCATCGAAAGCGGAACGAAATGGTAGAGGAATCGAAACATCAGGAGTGCGGCGAGCAGCTGCTCCCGGTCCTCACTGCCGAGCCCGATCAGGATGGTCGCGTCGAATACGCCTAATCCTGCGGGCGCGTGGCTGGCAAAGCCCAACAGGGTCGCAGCGATGAAAACGGCCATCAGGCGAAACAACCCGATGTCGAGCCCGGCCGGAATCAGCACATACATGGAGAGTGCTGCGGCCGACAGATCCAGCAGCCCGACCACGATCTGCAGCAACACCAACGGACCGGACGGAAGGCGGACCAGCCATCTGGTCTTTCCGATCCTTCTCGGATGCAGCCAGCTCCAGAGCAAAAAACCGCCGACGCCGGCCAGCAAGGTCAGTGCCAGTAACCGATTAAGAGCCGGCGAGAGATGGTCGATGATGCTGATCGCCTCGGGCTCGTAAAGCAGACTGAAGCCCAACGCCGTCATATTGCCGAGCCAAAACGTCAGTCCGGTAAGAAAGCAGATGTTGGCCACGCCCATGGCCGACAAGCCCCTGCGGGAATAGATCCGATACCGGATGACCGGCGAAACGAAGGCGACCGCTCCTATCCCGTGGGCAATCGGGTAGCTTGTGAAGCTTGCCAGCGCCGCGATCCGATATGGGACGTCCTTCCGGCCCATGGTGTGCAGTGCAAGCCAATCATAAAGCGTTATGCTGCCATAGGATGCGGTCACCAGCATCAGGGCCAGCGCGAAGGTGCTGAAGTCGGTTGCCCGAATAATTTCGAATACCTGATTGTAGTCGACGTTCGTCAGAGCGTGGGTCAGCGCGAAGATCGCGCCGCCGCCAATCGCGAGACTCACAAGCAAGCCGCCCAGGCCCTTTATTCGCGCGCTTCCGCCTAGCTTCCTTTGCCAAAATCCGATGTTCAGGGTGTCTATCCAATCCTTCGCATCGGCGACCAACCGGCCCGCCGACCGATTCGACTTAACCGGCAAGACAATGTGACACGTTGATGTGACAGCGGCGTAACCAATAGCACAAAACTCGCAAGCAGATGTGGATTTTCGTATCAGATCCCGGGTCGAAATGCTGACTCAATACGGTCGCATCCCGTTCACGCTGCCCTTGTAAGAAAATCGGCAGCGAATCGAACGCCGTCGAGGCCATAGATGAACGCCGAACTCGACTACGATCTCACTCAGGAGCAGTGGAAAACCCTGCGGGCGCTGCGTCTTGGCGCGCCGGATCGCCACGTCCCGGACCAACCCGTCGTCGCCGAGCTTGTCGCGCTTGAGCTGGCGGCGATCAACGATGGAATTGCGTCTATTACGACGAAGGGCCGTAGCGTGTTGCTGAGAGGCTCGCCACGAGTGCTGGATGTTGCCGCCTGAGGCTGCACGATTTTGTTACCAAAGCGATCGCCGTGCACGCTCAGGCCAGGCACGATCATAGTCCTCACCGCCAATCCGATCGTCGGACATTTCGGCAAGAATCCGGCCCGGTGTCGGCAGCGACTTCGGATCCACGCGCTTGTCCGGATTCCACAGGTCTGAGCGCAGAATTGCGCGGGCACATTGAAAGTAGACTTCCTCGATCGTGATCACGATGACACTGCGCGGTGCCTTGCCGTCCATCTCGAAGGATGAAAGCAATTCGAAATCGACAGAGACGAAGGCACGGCCGTTGAGGCGCAGCGTGTTGCCCGAGCCCGGAATCAGGAACAGCAGTGCGATCCTCGGATCGCGGACGATGTTGCGTAGCGAGTCGATGCGATTGTTGCCGTGCCGATCCGGCATCATCAGCGTCTTCTCATCGTGGATGCGCACGAAACCGGCAACGTCGCCGCGCGGCGAGCAATCGAGACCCTCCGGCCCGCAGGTCGCCAGCACCGCAAAGGGCGACCGCTCGATCAGCGCACGATATGACGGGGTCACGCGGTCGGCGACCTTGGCAGTCGAGGTCTCGCCGGGAAACCCGTAAATCGCTTCCAGCTCGTCTATGGTTGTGACAATCGACATGATTTCTTTCTCCGCTGGTGCAGGCCGCGGGGCTCAGTCGCCCTTGATGATGCGTAGCAAACGCCGCGCATGATCCTCGGGACGGCCGACATTGAGAATGGTAACATCGGGCGCGTTCGTCGTTTCGTCGACGGTGCGTCGCAGCCGCTGGTCGATCAGACCGTCGCTGCTTCTTGCCCGCATCGCCAACCTTTCGGCGAGAACGTCGGGTGGCGCCGTGACGGAAACCACCGTGACATCGGCGTAGCGGCGACGCATCTCACCGATAACGGTCCGCGACACATTGACCACGACCGTGCGTCCGGCGCGAATATCGGGGTCGATCTCGCGCCGCAGCGCATAGCTGTGGCCATGGGCTTGCCAATGCATCGCAAAATCACCGCGCGCCAGCGCCTCACGGAAAGCATCGCAGGACAGTTGCTCGTTGTCCTCGGATGAGGAAGCCTCTCGCGTCACCACGCGCCGCGGATACACGATGCTGCGGTCGTCGGCGCAGGCCGCCCTAGCCAACCCCAAGAGCGTATCCTTGCCGGCGCCGCTCGGACCGACCACCACGATCAATCGGCCGGGTCCAATTCCGGCGGGATTGCGCACAGATATGGCAGGACGCCAACTCACGCCACGCGGCGCCCCTCGCGCCAGACGCTGCGCACCACCGGGATGCCGCGAGCAACGTGGACACGGATCAGGTCGGCGCGTTTTCCGACCGCAATCTCGCCGCGGTCGGCAAGACCAACCGCCTCTGCCGGCGTTTTGGTGACGGTGCGGACCGCGGCCGCCAGATCGATCGAGGGTACCTGCTCCGGCAACAGCAGCGCCGCCATCAAAAGGCTCGAGGGAATGTAGTCGGACGACAGAATGTCGAGCAACCCCTCGCGGGCGAGATCGATGGCCGCGATGTTCCCGGAATGCGAACCACCACGCACGACATTGGGCGCACCCATCAGGATGCCGATGCCGGCCCGGCGCAATCCACGCGCGGCGTCAATTGTCGTCGGAAATTCCGCAACCGCCACGCGGTCGCGAACGGCATCGCTGACGTTTTCCTCGGTGGTGTCGTCGTGGCTGGCCAGCGGAATCCCGTGCTCGTGCGCAAGCGCAACGATCTCCCGCAGGTTGTTGGCGAAGTAGGCCTTCTGATAGGCCAAACGCCTTTCGAACAGCACATCGAGCTCGGCATCGGTCTTGCCGCCGCTCTTGCCACGGTAGTAGTCGCGCAGCTTGGCCTCGTCGCGGAACTGTCGCTGGCCCGGCGTGTGATCCATCAGCGACATCAGCCGCACGTCTGGCCGTCCAGCGAGTTCCCTCGCCTCCTCGACGACGCTTGGCATCGGGATTTCGCAGCGCAGGTGCAGAAAGTGATCGGCACGCAAGAGTGCTTCCTCTCGCGCCGCCGCTATTGCGGCCGCGAGCACGCCCGCACGGCCGTCGACCTCCTCGGCACCGTCCTCGCGCCAGACCCGCAGCGAATCCAGCACCGTGGTAATTCCAGACGTCGCCAACTGCCCGTCATAGGAGACAACGGCTGCGACGGGATCCCAGAACACCTTTGGCCGGGGCACGTAGTGCGCTTCGAGGTGGTCGGTGTGCAGCTCGATCATTCCGGGCATAATTATGTCGCCGGCTGCGTCCTCGCCGCCGGAAGGCGCCTCACCCTCCCCCAATTCGACGATGCGGCCCCCGGCGCAAGCCACCCAGCCGCTGCCGATTACCCGGTCCGCCAAAACGATCCTGGCATTGCCAATGACGGTCTCGAAACTGGTCGCGGTCATCTCACGTGTCTCTCCTCATGCCGCAGCCGCAAAGGCCGCGACGTCAACCACGCGGTCGGCGATCACGCGACGGATTTCATCATCGTGCACGATGGCGACCAAGGCGACGCCTGCGCGTTTCTTTTCGCTGATCAGATCAACCACCACCGCGCGGTTGGCGGCATCCAGCGATGCGGTGGGCTCGTCAAGCAGCAGGATGGGGTAATCGGAAATGAAGCCGTGCGCGATGTTGACGCGTTGCTGTTCGCCACCTGAAAAGGTCGACGGCGGCAGGGTCCAGAGCCGCTCGGGGATGTTGAGACGGCGCAGGAGATGTTCGGCCTGCCGGCGCGCATCCGAGCGCTGCATGCCGGTTACGATCAACGGTTCGGCGACCACGTCGATGGTCGGCACCCGCGGCACGGCACGCAGGAACTGGCTGACATAGCCGATCGTGTCGCGGCGGACGCTCAGGATTTCGCGCGGCTCGGCGGCGGCAACGTCAAGCATCTCGCCGCGATGGCGAACGCCGATGCTGCCACTATCGCAGCGGTAGTTGCCAAAGATCATCCTCAGGATCGACGATTTTCCGATACCGGACGGCCCCGACAGCACGACGCATTCGCCTGCATGGACGGCGAAGGTCACGCCGCGCACGACCGGTAGTCTCACTCCACCCTGCAAATGCATGGTGAAGGTTTTTTCCGCATTGCTGATTTCGATCACCGCAGACATCGAGGCGCTCATGGTGGCAAGATCGAGGAGACGAGCAATTGGGTGTAAGGCTGATGCGGGTCATCCAGCACCTGGTCGGTCAATCCGGTCTCGACGACCTCGCCGCCCTTCATCACCATGATCCGATGCGACAGCAACCGCGCGACCGCGAGATCGTGCGTCACGATAATGGCAGCCAACCCCAATTCGCTGACAAGCCCGCGCATCAGATCAAGCAGCCGCGCTTGCACCGAGACATCCAGCCCGCCGGTCGGCTCGTCCATGAACACCAGTCGCGGCTCGGTGACGAGGTTGCGGGCGATTTGCAGGCGTTGGCGCATGCCGCCGGAATAGGTTCTTGGCGCATCGTCGATGCGCGCGGTATCGATTTCGACGCGCTCCAGCCATGACGATGCGCTCTGGCGGATTCGGCCGTAGTGGTTCCAACCGACCGCCATCAACCGTTCTCCGACATTGGCGCCGGCGGAGACCGCCATGCGCAGGCCTTGCGCCGGGTCCTGGTGCACGTAACCCCAGTCGGTGCGGAACAGGAAACGCCGTTCGGCTTCGCCAAGCGAATCAAGATCACGCAACACGCCGTCGCGCATGCGATAGGATACCCGCCCGGAGGTTGGCGGAAGCTGTGCCGATAGCATTTGCAGGAGCGTTGTCTTGCCAGAGCCCGACTCGCCAACAATTGCCAGCACCTCGCCGGGATAAAGCGTGAAGGAGATGTCGCGGCAAGCCACCAGCCGGCCGTAGTTCTTGGCAAGGCCTTCGGAAATCAGGAGCGGCTGGTCGCTATTTGCGGCACCTATCATTTCAGCCATGCGCGCTCTCCTTGTGCGGAGCGGCGCTTTCGCGGCCACGGTAGCCCGCCGCCTGGCGGGTCTCGCAATAGTCCGTGTCGGAACAGACATACATCCGGCTGCCCCTGTCATCGGTTACGATCTCGTCGAGATAGGCATCCTCGGCGCCGCACAGCGCACAGGGAGCATCGAAGCGATACCGCTGAAACGGATGATCCTCGAAATCGAGCGAGACGACCGGCGTGTGCGGCGGAATGGCATAGATACGCTTTTCGCGGCCGGCTCCAAACAACTGCAGCGCCGGACAATTGTCCATTTTTGGGTTGTCGAATTTCGGCGTCGGCGACGGATCCATCACGTAGCGCGCGTTCACCTTGACCGGATAGGCATAGGAGGTCGCGATGTGACCGAAACGAGCGATGTCCTCGTAGAGCTTGACATGCATCAGACCATATTCGCAGAGCGCATGCATACGCCGCGTCTCGGTTTCGCGCGGCTCAAGAAAACGCAGGGGTTCCGGAATTGGCACCTGATAGACCAGCACCTGGCCCGCATGCAGCGGCGCTTCGGGAATCCGGTGACGCGTTTGGATCACGGTTGCGTCCGACGTCGAGGTGGTTGTCGCCACGCCCGCGGTCCTGGCAAAGAATTTGCGGATCGAGATTGCGTTGGTGGTGTCGTCGGATCCCTGGTCGATCACCTTGAGCACGTCGTCCGGTCCAAGGATTGCCGCAGTCACCTGAACGCCGCCGGTGCCCCAGCCATAAGGCATGGGCATTTCCCGGCTCGCGAACGGCACCTGGTAGCCGGGAATTGCGATCGCCTTCAGGATCGCGCGGCGTATCATCCGCTTGGTCTGTTCGTCCAGATAGGCGAAGTTGTAGGTTGGCGCCTTCATTCGGCGGCCTCCTGCAATGGCTCTGTGCCGACAGCCTGTGCGAATTCCTTGCGCAGCTTGCGCAGCAAGCCGAGCTCGGACTGGAAGTCGACATAATGTGGCAATTTCAGGTGCTCGACGAAGCCGGTAGCCTGGACATTGTCCGAATGCGACATCACGAACTCTTCGTCCTGCGCCGGCGCCAAGATTTCCTCGCCCAGCTCGCGGGCGCGCAGGCTGCGATCCACCAGTGCCATCGACATTGTCTTGCGCTCGCTTTGGCCGAAGGCCAGGCCATAGCCGCGGGTAAAGCATGGCGGCTCGGTTGCCGATCCCTTGAACTGGTTGACCATCTGGCATTCGGTCAACTCAATCGAACCGAGCGGCACCGCAAAGCCTGCGTCCTCCGCAAAAAATTCCACCTCGACCTCGCCGAAGCGAATCTCTCCGGCGAACGGATGGTTGCGGCCGTAGCCGCGCTGGGTCGAATAACCCATCGCCAAGAGAAAGCCTTCGTCGGCGCGCGCGAGATTCTGCAGCCGCAAATCGCGCGCGGCGGGGAAGCTGAGCGGCTCTCGCGTGAGGTCGCCAACGGGCATATCGTCCTCGGGCGGCGAAGGCTCGATCAGGCCGTCGCGACCGAGAATGTCGGTGACGCGTGGCGTTGTGGCTTCGGATACCTCCGACGTCGCGGGCTGCTCGGGAACGAAGCCTTCGGCAAGCTGAGAATCCAGCAGTCGATGGGTATAGTCGAAGGTAGGCCCGAGGATCTGGCCGCCTGGAATATCCTTGAAGGTGGAGGAGATTCGCCGACGCAGGCGCATGTTGCCGGTATTAACCGGCTCGCTCGCCCCAAGGCGCGGCAGCGTTGCACGAAAGGCGCGCACCAGGAAGATCGCCTCGATCAAGTCGCCGCGCGCCTGCTTGATTGCGAGCGATGCAAGTTCGCGGTCATACAGCGATCCCTCGCTCATGACCCGATCGACGGCCAATCCGAGCTGCCCGGAAATCTGGGCAAGCGAGAGTTCCGGCACGTCGCGATCGCCACGACGTTCATGCGCCAGCAGACGATGGGCATTTTCGATGGCGCGCTCGCCTCCCTTGACCGCTACATACATGCTTCAGCCTCCTCGACCGACCAGTCGCGTGGTGCGCGGGATGGCGACGATCGCATCGTCCGCCACCAGCACGACATCGATACCTCGCGGAAACAGAGACCCATTGACCGCGAGCCGCTCAAACAGGTTCTTGGGCTCGATTATTGCCTGCAGCACGGCGCTGCCGTCGATGCCGGGACCACGCAACTCGTAAACCTCTCCCCTGGTCAGGTCCTTGATCTGGAGGACCAGCGTCGTCGAACGATCAGGGTATTCGTTGGTCCCAAGCGCAAAATGGGAGAGATCCGGAAGCGCGCCGGCATCGCCGATCAGGGCGAAACTGCAAATCGAGTTATCGGCGACCACCGGCGCGCTGGTGTGGAACTTGAGCCACTTCGCGACTTCGGAAGTTTCCGACATCTTCGCGTCCAGCCAGATCGGCGTGTCGTGGTCGAACAAAGTCAATGCGATCGCGGCTGTACCGTGCATCATGGGCGTGGGCGCGCCGACAGTGGCGACGACCCGTTGAACGCTGCCTGGACGCGCCATCGCCTCCATCACCACGCGGAAGGTCGACTGTGCCGACTTTACCTTGTCGGCAAATCCGGCCGGCAGTTCAGCAATCGTTGTCATCACTCAACCCTCACCACGCACCATCGTGTAAAAGTCGACCTTTGTGGAAGCCGTCTGCGCGGCTTTCCGGCTGCGCCGGTGGGACAGCGCAGCGCGCAGGGGCGCGATTACCGTGGCTTCGACGGCGTCAACAAATCCATCTGACTGCACCAGTGCGTCGCATAGCGCGATCAATCGCGCCTTCTCGCGCTCCCGGCCGAGCGTGTAGCCGAAGCCAACCTCGCCGCTCGCAAGCCGCACGGCTGCGCGCGACACCGTCGCCTCGCCGAGATTGAACGGCGCGCCGTCGCCACCGATACGTCCGCGCACCATGACAAGGCCATTCTCTGCCTCGCGCACATCTTCATAGGCTGGCAGTGCGATTGCGCCGAGACGTTCTGCAATCTCTTCAGTGCAGCAGTGCGCAAGCACGGCCATCGCCGCGGCGCGCCGCGCCTGCTTTTCCGTCTCGTCCTGCCTGGTCTCGACGCTTGCCGTCATAATATCTCTTGAGTGCTGGCTTGCCGGAATCAAGTTGTCTATGATAATAGACAACTTCATAGTGAAGCGCCATGACTGTTTCGTGACAAAGGCGTGATTTTTCCGATGCTCTGCCAAAGGCTTGCGACATCATGAGCATGCCGGACACAGCTTCAGGCGTGGCGCTGTGGCGACAGGTCGCCGATGGCATCGAGCGCGGCATCGCCGATGGTACTTTCGCCGCGGGAGAGAAGTTGCCCGGCGAGACTGAGATCGCCGAGACCTATCGCGTCAACCGTCACACGGTCAGACGCGCGCTGGCTGCGCTGGCCGAACGCGGTTTGGTGCGCGCCGAGCGCGGCAGCGGCACCTATGTGGAAGCCCGCCGCCTTGCCTATCCCCTGCGCTCACGGACGCGGTTTTCGGAGATCGTCGGTGCCGGCGGTCATGAACCCCGGGGGCAATTGATCGACGCATCGACGGACGTTGCGACACGGGAATTGGCGCGGGAGCTTGGATTAAAGACCGGCGCGGCGCTGATTCGGATCGAGGCGCTGCGCTTTGCCGACCGCACGCCAATCTGTGTGAGCACGACCTGGCTCGCCGCCGACCGCTTCCCGGACGCCGGTCGCGTCTTTGCCAAGCTTCGCTCCATGACCGGACTGCTTGCGCACTACGGCATCAACGACTATCGCCGCGCCTCCACCCGGATCAGCGCAGCTATTGCGGAGGCGACCGACGCTGCGCGGCTGGATCTCGCGCTTGGCCGTCCGATCCTGGTGGTAGACAGCACCGACGTCGACACAAACGGCAGTCCGCTTGTCACCAAGCGCTCCCGCTTTGCCGCCGAACGCGTGGAGTTTCTGGTCGAGAATGGCTGAGGCGCGCGTCAGACCACCGCGCGCCTTCCAATAATGGCAAAGCGCAACTTGCCCGAGATCCAGTCGATGATAGCCACGGTGATCAGGATCATGATGATGGCAAATGCGACCTGATCGAAATCATAGGTTCTGATCTGCTCGGAAAGCTGCAACCCGATCCCGCCGGCTCCGACGATGCCAATGATCGTCGCCTCGCGTACGTTGGATTCGATGAAGTAGAGCACCTGTCCCGCAATAATCGGGAGCACCTGCGGCAACAGGCCAAAACGCACGGCCAGAAAGGAGGTTCCGCCGCTGGCCACGACCGATTCTCTCGCACGCTCGTCGGCGGATTCGATCACTTCCGAGAACAGTTTGCCGAGCGCGCCGGTATCGGACACTGCAATCGCGAGAATTCCCGCAAACGGACCAAGGCCGACGACGCCGACGAAAACCAGCGCCCAGATCAGCGCATCGATACTGCGGATGGTGTCGAGGCAGCGTCGGATCGCGAAGCGAACGAGGGCTCCAGGCGAAGTGTTGCTGGCGGCCAGGAAGCTGATCGGGACGGCGACGACGGCCGCAGTCAATGTCCCAAGCAAGGCGATGGCGAGCGTCTCGCCCATCGCCTTGAGCAGCAGGTCGAGGTGACCGCCGGTTGATGGCGGAAACATCAGGGCGACGAATTTGCCGAGTAAGGCCAGCCCGGGCCCGATCTGGCCGAAGGGAATAGCTAGCCACCACACCGCAAAGATCGTGAGCCCGACCATCCCGAGCGGCACCGCGTAGCGCAAGGCACGGCTTGAGGCCGTCTCGCCAAGAAGGCCATGGTGCCGCTCGAGCACCGCTTTTACCTCATCGGGCCGCATCGTGCGCAGCGCGCTCATGAGACATTTTCCTGACCGGAGAGGCGGTGCCGAACCTGCTCAGTCACGAGATCGATGGCCGCGACGCAGGCGATGATCAGGAGGAGGATTGCGCTGACGTCGGTGTAGTAGAACTTCCGGATCGCCACGAAGAGGTCCTGCCCTATGCCGCCGGCGCCGACCATGCCGACCACGGAGCTCGAGCGCACGTTGATCTCGAACCGAAGCAGCGTGTAACTCGCAAGGGTCGACATCACCTGCGGCAACGCGCCGAACCGCACCATTTCCGCAAAGCGACTGCCGGCCGCACGCACACCCTCGACCGGATTCATATCGATGTTTTCGAGCGCTTCGCTGAAAAGCTTGCCGAGAGCGCCGAAGGAATGGATGCCGATGGCAAGGATGCCTGCCAGCGGCCCTAGGCCAAACGCGCTGACGAACATCAACGCGAACACCAGGCTCGGAACGGTGCGGCAGAACTCGAAAAGGCGCTTGACGCTCCACCGTAGAGGCTCGCTCGGCGCAAGATTGGCCGCCGATAGCGGCGACATCAGGAAGGCGCCAGTCGCGCCGATCAACGTGCCGAGATAGGCGATCAGCACGGTGTCGAACAGAAGCTTGAGCCAGCCGGTGATATTCCAGTACCAATCGGCGACATCTGCGCCAAAATGCGCGATGCTGAGCTTGGGCAGGATTCGGCTGAAATAGCTTGTGAAACTCGGTAGATTCTGCACGAGATTTTTGAGATCGACTTCGCCGATGCGCCCGGCAAGAAAGATCAGGACGGCCATGACGGCCAGCACCAGCAATGACAGCCGCCGCCGCCGCGTTACCTCGCGCTGATAGTCGGCGACCAGGACCTCTAGGCGTGCCCGCGGTAAAGTCGGTATGCTGGAAGGCATGACTTTGCGCAATCTACGAAGGTGGGGGAGCGGCGAAAATAGCTTTGCCGCTCCCCCCAAAGTCTCAGGAGCGCTTCTTGCGCATTTCGTTGACGAACTGAATCATCTCTACGGTGGTCTCATAGTCCTTGTGAGTCACCGGCACGAATTCCTTGTCCTTGCCGTCGGACAGGCGATCGAAGGCCGCCTTGTCCTTGGTCGGCGCCTCCATGAACGCTTTCGCGATGGCCTGCTTGAGATCGGCCGGCAGATCGGAAAGGTAGGCGTAGGGCGAACCGGCCAATAACCCGGACTTGAAGATGACCCGGAAGTCCTCTTTCTTGACCATCCCTTTCTTGACCATGCGCGTCAGGTTGGAATCGGTATCGGAATTCCACCAATCGGCCGCGCAATCGACCGTGCCCTTGTCCAGTGCAATCACGCCGTTCTCGTGACTGCCTGTGATGATGGATTTGCCGAAGAATCCGTCGGCGTCGATGCCGATCTTGTGCAGGAAAAACCGCGGCGCGTTGTAACCCGAGGTCGAATTTGGATCGACAAAGCCGATGGTCTTGCCTTTGAGATCCTGGATTTCCTTGTAGGGGCTGTCGGCCTTGACGTAGATCACCGAGTAGTATCCGACGGTACCATCGTTGTTGCGGGTGGTGACGAAGGGTTCGGTCTTGACGCCGGTCATATAGGCGGTCGAATAGGACGCGGGACCGTAGAAGGCGATCTGGATTTTGCCGGCGCGCTGCCCCTCGATCACGGCGGCATAGTCGTTGGCGATGCGCAGCTTGACGGGAACGCCCAGTTCCTTGGTCAGGTATTCCATGAAGGGCGCGTAACGGTCACTGACGCCGGAGGCGTTTTCCGCCGGCACCACGGCAAAGGTCAACTCCTTGTACTTTGACTTCCAGTCATCGGCGTGGGCGGCGCCCGCGGCAAGGGCGAGCGCGAGCGTGCCTGCGGAAACGAAGCAGCGGCGGTTGAGCATAGTCAATCTCCTGTTGGGGTTGAGGTTCTCTTCGATCGACGCGGCACAGGTGAGACGGGCCACGCGCATTGATTTAGGCGACGGCAGGTACGCCCGGAATGGAATCGCCGACCCCGACCCTGTCCGGCGTGACGACAGTGCTGCCTGCATCGGATTCCAGGCCGTAAAGGCGCTGCGCTTCCGGTCCCGTAAGTTGTTCCGGTGTGCCCTCGAACACAACTTTGCCAGCGGCCATGCCGATCAGACGACCGCAATAGTTGCGCGCCAATTCGAGCGAATGGAGGTTGCAGATG
>Ga0306926_10000545_pt1 | contig 35380 bp, 36 predicted proteins | sample flu12Cox44000178_FD_203759 | JGI IMG/M metagenome (GOLD analysis project Ga0306926, IMG submission 203759) | Lab enrichment of tropical soil microbial communities from Luquillo Experimental Forest, Puerto Rico - flux8day.12C.oxic.44.000.178 (v2)... | ecosystem: Environmental > Terrestrial >...
GCCGCGTGTGGTGGGCCATGAACTCGAGATTCACCCCTTGCTCGCGATATTCACGGTAATGGTGGGCGGGGCCGTGGGCGGGATTGTAGGAATTTATCTGTCTGTTCCTATCGTAGCGACGCTGCGTGTCGTATACCGTAGATTTGTGGTAGCGCAATAGAAGGCTCTTGGAATGTTCCGTCCATGCTCGTGACGCAAATTCCTAGAATCCCGGTCCTCGCTCCCTTGGCGCTGGGTGCCGTCCCTACAATATTTACGATCCTTATTCACGGACTCGCCGTAATGGCAACCGTAAGCTTTTTTCGCCGCGAAAGAAGGCTCGGCCGAGCGGGCGTAAACTTCTGGAGTGATCTTTGGATCGTTACGCTAGCGATATCATTCGCGTTCGCAGCGCACTTGGTCGATATCGCTTTGTGGGCGGTGTTGTTCGTAATCTGCGGAGAATTCCCTGCGCTCGGGACGGCTTACTATCACTCGGCGGTTAACTACACGACCTTAGGTTATGGCGATCTGATTATGACGCCGTCGTGGAGAATGCTAGGGCCGCTCGAGGCGGCAGATGGAATGCTCATGTTTGGTGTTTCGACTGCGATCATTTTTGCTCTCACCCTGCGCTTGATTCAAGCCAGGTTCATGGATCTCAAGGAGTGACCCTGGACTCCCGCAGTTTTCCGATGCCTTCCGGGCAATGATCCTTGCGTTGCACACTCGCTTGACGCCCCATCTTGTTTGACTATCTCCTTGCCAGCAGCTTTCTCGTTCCTATGCAGGTTCCGGCGAGTTTGAAAGCCGACGCTCGAACCGCCGGAAATTGTTCCGCAACTTTCGCGTTCTCCTCGCTGCCACTCGCCATAGTCTCGGACCAGTGTGTTGAGCTCGACCCTGCACAATCCCTTCGAACCATTTCGGCTATCCTGGGCCATTCACGCCGCTCAAAAATCCGCCAAGATGCCCCGTTAGCACAACGATCAGTATGGCGAACGCCTCAAGCGCAAGACGATACTTCGGCAAGGATTCCTGATGGCGCCGCCGCACTCGCCAGTGAATGAAAAATACCGCCCAGATCAAGACGCTCGAAGTGCATCCCAACACGAGATGCATCAAAAGGATGCCCTTCAGCTTTTGTCCTTCGAGCGCCCATTGCCACGCCGCGAGTCCGGTGGCCACTACCGGCACCGTCGAAATCGCAGCGAAGAGCAGATTGAAATAGGCGGCCGCGGATAGCGACCGATTCTTCGTTCGTTGCGCGGCATAGTCGAAAACCACGGCCACGATAAAGAGCGCGATCGGAAAATGAATCAGCACCACGTGCTGCGCATGCCTGGCGAGAAGCAGGGTCTTGATGTCGAAGGGATTCACTCTCATCACTGCCTCACTGCACCGCGATTGCGCCGGTCATCTTCGGATGAATTGAACAGAAATAGGGATAGCTGCCCGCCTTGGTAAACGTGTAGGAGAACTTCTCGTCCGTGTCCAGCACCTTGGATTTGAACACCCCGTCCGTGCTGACCACCGTATGCGGAATATCATCATGGTTGATCCAGGTAACCGTCGTTCCCACAGCCACCGTGAACGTCCCCGGCGTGAAATTGAAGTTATCGATTCTTATCTCCGCGGTTTTCGCTGGTGCCTGCTGTGCGCTCGCCTTGACTCCAGTCGGGCCCGCTGACAGCAGCGCAGCAACCAGCATCATCGGTACCGCGAGGCCCGCCATCCATCCTTTCTTCTTGCTTTTCATACCGCCTCCTTTTCTGAATTACTTCACCACGCTCTTGCACTTACTAGAACTGCCTCGCGGCTCGATTTATTCCCATTCCTTTGAAATGAATCTGGAAAAGCGCCGGGAATAACGACGCGATGAGTAAGGTGGTCTGCGGATGGTTGAAAAGCGGAGAAACTGCGGAAACCACTTCCGTTCGTGCACTGTACCTCCTGAAAAGTTGGCCGCACGACTCGCGGGAATAACAAAGTCGATTCGCCAGTCTGTAGAGATGAACGAACTGAGAAGAGAAGGAGATACAAATGAAAGCAATCGTCAAAGCAGTTGCACGAAAACATAGCAGCGCTCCGCTGGCATTTGTCGCGTGTCTTGCGGCGATGGCGCCTGCGGCCAGTGCAGCACATCGAACTGACACACCCTCCGAGCAGCCCGCGACAGTAGTCGCGCATGTGCCTCTGGCGGGTTCTACGACAATCCAAATGGATCTGCAGGAAAACGGCGGCAGGCAGTACCTCTATATCGGTGCAAACTCGAGTCAGGGCGTCACGGTTGTTGACGTCACGAACCCGAGCCGCCCCAGCGTCAATAGGCGCTTCGCTTGGCCCAACCACGCATCCACTGGCAGATTGCAACTGGTCAGTGCCGGACTTGCTCTGGCCGAAGGGCCGGACGGCGGCTCAGCGCCAGCTACTTCTTTGCCTTTAACAACAACGGTAAACGTGCTCGACATGAGTGATCCGGCAAATCCCCCGGCCGTTCTAACTTTTGCCGGAGTTACCAGCACCCTCAACGACGAAGCGCACAACCTGGTGTACATCACCAACAGCGAAGGGCTGTGGATCGTGCGGAACAACGCAGCGCTCCGCGAGTCTGCGAAGTCATACACGTGCACTTCCGACGACGCATACAACGACGTTGCCGGCTGTCAGTAACCCATCAACCGGAATTTCGAGCGGTTCGTGATGAGCGAGCCGCTCAGGAATCGCAAGCAGAAATAAAATCGAGGAGGAAATACCATGAAAGGAAATGCATCGAAAGGTTTTTACCGGTCAGCCATCGCAGTCGCGGCAGTCGGAATCGCCCTGGCATCACCAGTTGCTCATGCCAAGCCAAACTCAGGCAAGGGACAAGATAAGCCCGCCAACGTGGTTGCTCACGTCCAGCTTTCTGGCGGTCCCGTCACTCGCATGTTGCTGGTGAAGAAAGAGGGAAAAGAGTATCTGCTGCTCGGCCTCAACTCTACGGCGAGCGTCGCTGTCTTCGATGTCAGTAAGCCAGATCGGCCGCGTGCCATCGATACGAACTCGTCAGCCGCCGGCACTCCGTCCGCCGAGGTGAAGGTCGTGGCCGACACGCTCAGTCTCTTTGGGTCCTCGGATGCAAAAACTGCTTCTTCAGCCAACTCCAAAGACATGCGCAGCTTCTCCGGCGTAACGGCCTCGATGAAAGACAAGGCTCGCGGCCTCATCTATGCCACCAACGGCGATGGCCTGTGGATCGTCAAGTCCAAGCAAAGAGTCGAAGAAGAAGCGATCGTGGACAATTACGGCGGCTAGATATCGTCCACCCATCTCAATTGACAAAAAGTCTCGACTTCGAGAATGAAGCCGAGACTTTTTTCGCTTGGACGATTTGAAAGCCGCGTTCAGTTATGCTGATTCGCGAGCGTTGTTCTCAAGAGTGAATTCGCGAGTGGGTTGATCTTTGTGACTGCGTTGGAACGGCTGACGACCGCCGGAACGACCTTTGACAGCGTCCCGCTCCCTTTGTCCGCGAGACCGCAGCTCGTTCCCCCGATTTCGTACTTAGTGGTAAGGCTCGCGTACGTAGGATCAGATGCCTGCGCCACAAAACTGATTGTTTGATCGGCAGTCTCCAAATTAAGAACGCTGCCGATTGCTGTGCCAGTCAGGCTGAGCATCGCGCAGCCACCGTTGGTAAGTGTAATATTCGCCTGGAGATTGTTGCTGGCGTCTTCCTGAATCGCGGCGAGCACGGTAATCACTCGACTGTTCACATCCGACGTGACTTGTCCCGAGTACGAAGCGGACGAATCGCCGAATTTGGTCGCCGCCCACGTTCCCGAATCCGATGACGCGCAATCGCCGGACGGCATCTTGTAGTTGCCGGCCATGCTGAGCCCGTTGCTGCTCACCGAACCCGAGAACGATGCAGTCGGATGCCCCGTGCCGAAGGCCAGCGTGAAATTGATGTTGTTTCCTTTGACGGTTCCCTTGATGAAGTCGGTGCCGAACTCGCACGGTGAACTCGTAAGAATCACCGACTGTGCCGCCGAAATCTCACCGGTCGACTGCGAGAAGTTCGCTTCGACATCCACATTGTTGCTCGACCCGTGGTTCGAGGTGAGGAGCATCGACCATTTGCCCGATACGCTGGCGGGCGAGCCGCCACCTCCGCCTCCGAAGATGTCACCCGGGCTCGGAATACACGACGAGAGAGACGCAGCGGCGGCGATTGCGGCGACGGCCAGCACTGCACGAAAATTTCGCATAAGATCCATTTCTTTCTTTGAACGCAGCGTGATTTTTCTGGCACGCGACCCAGCATTTTGGAACGGGATTGACGGCTGGAGCTTAATCCAATTGAGGTTGCTGGGGAATTTTATTTTCGAGTTTTATCGAGGATGTTTCTATACGACACATGTAATAGCTACGAAGCCTTCTCCTGGGCGTAGACGAGATATTCGGAGTAGGGGCCTTTAAAGTCTTCGATGCGGCCGGCTTCGAAGTGCCAGATGCGGGTGGCGACTTCGTCTATCACGTCGTGGTCGTGGGTGACGAAGAGAACTGTGCCGAGATATTTCTGCAGCGCGATGTTGAGAGCGTTGATGGATTCAAGGTCGAGGTGGTTGGTCGGCTCGTCGAGAACCAGCACGTTGGGTTTCTGCAGCATTAGTTTGCAGAAGATCAGGCGCGCCGCTTCGCCGCCGGAAAGAGCGCCCGTCGGCTTGAGGGCTTCTTCGCCGCTGAAAAGCATTTGACCGAGGACGCCGCGAAGCTGTTCCTGCGTGGCCATGGGGTCGAATTCGTGGAGCCACTCGATCGCGGTGGGTCCTTTGCCAATGGTTTCGCTGTGGTCTTGCGCGAAGTAGCCGACGGCGACGTTGTGGCCCCATCCCACTGTTCCGCCATTGATGGGGAACTGCTTTTCTTCATCGGCGACAAAGCCCGGAGCGTTGCGGATGAGCGATTTCAGAAGCGTGGTTTTGCCCGTGCCGTTGCGGCCCATCAGGGCGATTTTTTCGCCTCGGTCGACGTTGGCGCTGAAAGGCTTGAAAACTTTTGCGCCGTCGTATTCCTTTACCACGCTCTTGATCTCGAGCGGGTGCTTGCCGGAGTGCTGGTCCATCTGAAAGCGGATGAAGGGTCGGGCGATGTTGGATCTGGCCAGCTCGGTGGTTTGCAGGCGTTCGACTTCTTTTTTGCGCGAGGTGGCTTGCGCGGAACGGGTTCCGGCCGAGAAACGGGCGATGAATTCGTTGAGCTGCGCGATCTTCTTATCGCGCTGGGCATTTTCCGATTCGATTCGCGCGCGAATCGAAGTCTTGGCGATGACCATATCGTCGTAGCCGCCGTTGTACATGATGATGGTTTGATAGTCGATGTCGGCCACGTGCGTGCAGACGCTGTTCAAGAAATGGCGGTCGTGAGAAATCACGATCAGGACGCCTTCGTATTCGCACAGATAATCCTGCAGCCAATGAACGGAATCGAGGTCGAGGTGGTTCGTGGGCTCATCGAGCAGCAGCACTTGCGGATGGCCGAAAAGCGCTTGCGCGAGCAGGACACGGACTTTTTGTCCCCCTTGCAGTTCGCGCATCTTGCGCTCGTGCAGCGGCTCTTCAAGACCCAAGCCGTCCAGCAAGATCGCCGCGTCGGCTTCGGCCGTGTAGCCGTCTTCGTCGCCGACGATCCCTTCGAGTTCGCCCATGCGCATGCCGTCTTTGTCGGTGAGCTGGTCGTGCGGTTTGGCGTGCAGCGCTTCTCTTTCCTGGAGAGCTTTCCACAAGCGGTTGTTGCCCATGATGACGGTGTCGATCACGCGATGTTCGTCAAAAGCGAACTGGTCCTGGCGCAGGATGCCGAGTTTCTTGGGCCGGGTGACGTCGCCTTTGGACGGCTCGAGCTCCCCGGTCAAGATCTTCATGAACGTGGATTTACCGGCGCCGTTGGGTCCTGTGATGGCGTAGCGGCGGCCGGTGAAAAAGGTGGTGGTGACGTCCTCGAACAGGATTCGAGGGCCGAAGCGCATAGTGATGTTATTTACGCTGAGCACAGCACACCATTATAACTGGAATCGGAAATTGACGCTGGGCGGCGGGAGAAACTGGCGGTGATTGCGCGGCGTACCTCCTCGGGAACCGCCGACTAGAAAATCGCAAGCACTGATTTGTTGGGCTTACGCGGCGTTTAATCGCGGAACCGTAGATTAGAAAGGCAGTGGCGAGTGATTCCCCGAACCGCACATCCGTACAGTCGAATTTATACTTCTGCATTTTGCATTCAAGCCGAGGTTGAATATGGGAGCTCTGGGGCGAATTGTGTTGTCCCGAGAGGTGCGGACTGATGTTGGAGACGCGAAAAGCGGTGGGACGGCGAGGGTGTTAGACTCGGGCTGCGCGACGGAGTAGGAGCGGAATGCGAACGAGTGCTATTTTGCAGCGGGTGATTTTGGTGGTGATGGCGGTGGCGGCGCTCGTGTATGCGGGGGATTATCTTTGGGCTAAGCATTTGATGGCGAATCCGAGTACCGGACTGGGGACGGTGATGGTGCATCGGGAGTGGGACATTCCGCGGAAGGATGGGCGGGTGGAGTTTGATATAGATCCGGCCGAGGCGGAGAGTTGTGTGCATTCGATGTTTCCGCATTTTGGGTATACGCCTTGTTGGTATGCGGTGCGGCATACGACGGTGGTGGAGTGAGGGGATGATAAGTGATGGGTGATAAGGATGCCTTCACGCGGCTAAAGCCGCGTGAAACGTGGCCGGGTTCGGCACGACTGAAGTCGTGCCCTGACGGACGTCAAAAGAGCCGGCCCTTCGTTCCTCAGGATAAACGAGACGCCCTTCGCGGCTTAAACAAGCCGGCGTTATGGAAGTGCGGTGTCAGCGGGGATGGGGTGCGGAGTCTGGGGCGGGGGTGAAAGCACACACGCTCGATTTGCGCTGGCCAGGGACTTTGTAATGGTGGTGCGTTTGAAGAGAGATTCTTCGGTCCGCCTGGGCGACCTCAGAATGACAGCGCGAGGACGAGTAGCGCTGCTAGGTGGCGAGATGGAAGGCGGGCTCGTTTGCGTGGAGGAACCAGCTATCGAGGACTATGTGGCGGGAGAACCACTTCGTCGCTAAGAGGGCGCGGCCCAGGGAATTCATTAGGGGAGGGGGGAGGCGGCGGCCGATTTGGACTGACCAGTCGTCGTGCAAGGAGCCGAAGCGGTTGGTGAGCAGGGTGCGGTAGCGATAGAGGTTTTCGCGGCGGTATGAGCCTTGGGCTTCTGTGATTGCTTTGGCGGCGAGGAGGCCGGATTCGATGGCGGGGCGGATTCCTTCGCCGCTTTGGGAGTAGGCCATGCCTGCTGCGTCACCGATGAGAAGGATACCGTTGTCGACTATCTTGCGATTGCTTCTGCCGTAGAGCAGGTAGGCGTGGCCGAAAAGTTTTGAGTGCAGGTCGAAAGTGATTTTTTTCGTTCGGCGCAGGAATTCGATGAATGCGGTGATATGGGCGCCGAGCGAATGTTTATCGAGCCTGCCCAGGCCGATGTTGATGAAGTTGCCTTTTCGGAAGCACCAGCCGTATCCGCGCATGTCCGCGCAGAAATAGAGTTCGGGAATTTCAGCGCGAATCGAGCATTTGCTTTGCTGTTCGGCGTTCATTTCGAATTCGGTTTCCTGGGCGGCTACGGCATTTTCGACCGTGGATTTTGAGCCCAGGAAGCGCGCGACAGGGCAGAAGTGTCCTCCGGCGCCGATGATCAACTGGGTTTTGATCTGGCGGTCTTTGATCCGAGCATTGACGAGCCACTCGTCGCCTGTGCGTTCGATGCTGGATAGAGGTGTGCCCTCGATGAGGCGCGCGCCGGAACGCTTGAGCAAGTAGTCGTCGAATTCGCTGCGGCGGATGCCGTAACTAATCGGCTCGTGGTAGTCGGTTTCGGTCTCGCGATCGCCCATCATGCTGGTGCGGAATCCGGTGATAGGTTGGAGAACATTGGCACGGGCGTAATCGGCGGCGTCGATTGCTAGTTCGTCGAAAACCGGAAGAGTAATCCAGCCGCCGCAGATTTTATTGCGGGGAAATGTGGCTTTGTCGAGGATGGCGACGTCAATTCCAGCGCGGCACAGCTGCCAGGCGCAGGACGAACCGGCCGGACCGCCGCCTACGATCAGGACGCTGCATGCATCCATTTCGCTTCCTGCTTGGCGGGCTGGAGTTTTTCGTAGAGGTGGGCGCGGGTCCAGGGGATTTGGCGGCATTCTGATCCAGCAAATAGAAGCTGGAACAATTGCAGCGAGCCCGCGACGAAACCTGCTTCCGAGCCTGCGAGGTAGAGTCTCCAAAGGCGGACGAATTGTTCGCCGAACATTTGCGCGACGCGATCGGTGGAACGCTCGAAGCGGTTGCGCCAGTGGCGCAGGGTCTGCGCGTAGTGAAGACGGAGATTCTCGACGTCGAGGACGGAGTAGTTCCACGGTTCGAAGAGGGACGGCATCATCTGGCTCAGCGTGGGAGGATTGGCGCCCGGGAAGATCCGTTTCCTGATCCAGGCACTCAGCGGGCGCGGCCGGTTCATACCAATGAAATGCAAGAGACCGCGGCCGGAATTACCGATGGCACTGTGAATCACTTCACGGAGCGCGGGATAATTTTCCGTGCCAACGTGCTCGAGCATTCCGACGGAGACGAACACGTCGAACGTGCCGCGAATATTTCTGTAGTCGTCTTCTATGAACTCCACGCAATCGGCAAGACCCCGACGTTTTGCAGTGGCCCTCGCGTAGGCCAGCTGCTCTTGAGAAATGTTGAAGGCTTTCACGCGGACGCCGTAGTGTTCGGCCATATAAAGCGCGAAGGCACCCCAGCCGCAGCCCGCTTCGACAACGCGTTCTCCGCGCTGAAGCTGGAGCTTGCGGCAGACAAGATCCATTTTGTCGATTTGGGCGGCTTCGAGGCTGACGGAGGGCGACTCGAAGTAGGCGCAGGTGTAGAGCATTTCGGAATCGAGCCACAGCTTGTAGAAGTCGGTGCTGAGATCGTAGTGGCGGTGAATGTGCTCGCGGGAGCCGTGCAGGGTGTTGGCCTGCGTCCGCTCGAGCAATTTGGAGCTCAGGCGCGCGAACCAGGAGCCGGGATTTCGGCCGGAGAGGGCGCGGAAAACTGCGGCGAGAACTTCTACCATGTCGCCATCGATTTCTGCGCGGCCCTCGGTGTAGGCGTCGCCGAATTCGATTTCGGGGCTGAGGATGATTCTGAGGAGCGTTTGGCGATCGCGGATGACTAACGTGCCTGCGGGTGTGGCGTCGCGCGGGCAGATTTCGCTGCCGCTGGGAAGGACGATGCGAATGGGGGCGTGTCCGATAACGCGGCTGAGTTTTTGGAGGAGGAAATTATCAAGGGATGATGAGTTGAGCGAGAGGAGCGTCATGCGAGCCTGCCTCGAAGAAGAGATTGGCCCTGAGTGCCGAAACGGGAATACGGGTAAGAGTGCCACCGGATATCCCGGGGAATATCGTATCCCGTGTGCCTTCAATATCATATCCAGTGATTCCTGCATAGAGGTTTGGCGATGGTGGTACTGAAAGCGTCATAAATTTGTGGAGGTGAGGCTGAACAGAAGTAACGCGAGCACGATTAAGGTGACGATGACGTAGAGCCAGTCGCGTTCTTCGACGAAGGCGAAGACTGAGAATGCGACGCGGGCGACTGGGGTGGCGATTAGAATCAAGATTCCAAATTGAATGATGGCTGCTGCGTCACCGGCGAGGCTGGATTTGATGATGCCGGAGATGTGGCGGAGCTGGCTGGGTTCGCCTTGAAAGGTGTGGTCGCCGGACTTGGCGGCGCCGTGCTGGATGAGGTAGGGAATTCCGGCGGCGAAGACGACGATGGCGGCGATGCTCACGCCCGTGCGCAAGAGGTTGCCGATGATTTCTTCGGCGCGCTTGTCTGACATGGGGCGAGCGGGTGCGTTCATTGGACGAACTTTCCGAGGAAGCCGTTGTAGATCATCTCGAGTCCTAACAGCGCGACGACAACGCTGAATACGATTCTGAGAAGTCTTACTTTGGCGCCAGCCAGGTAACGCGCGCCGGTGAGCGATCCGCCCAGGACGCCGAGCATCACGGGCATGGCGAGGCCGGGGTCGATATAGCCGCGATTCAAGTAGACGCCGGCGCTGGCGGCGGCCGTGACGCCGATCATGAAATTGCTGGTGGCGGTGGAAACTTTGAAGGGGAGTTTCATGGCGCGGTCCATAGCGAGTACTTTCACTGCTCCCGAACCGATGCCTAGGACGCCGGAGAGGACACCGGCTGTGAACATGAGGCTGAAGCCGGAGGGCACGTTGGTGACGTGATAGGGCTGCAGGCCTTGCGACGCGGGGAAGGAGCTATCGAGGCGGAGCAGTCCAGCGAGGCGATCGGGTTGGCTGGGTCCGCGCAAATCGGTGCGCGAGCGGACGGATTCGTAGGCGGAATAGAGGAGCACGAGGCCGAAGACGATCGCAATCCAGGAGAGTTTCAAATATGCCGCGACGACGGCGCCTGCAATTGCGCCGATGGTAGTGGCGATTTCAAGAAACATTCCGACGCGGATATTGGAGAAGCCTTCGCGGACGTAGGCGGCTGCGGCGCCGGAGGATGTGGCGATGACGGAGATGAGGGAAGTGCCGATGGCGTAGCGAATGTCCACGCCGAAGGCGAGAGTGAGGAGGGGGACGACGACAACGCCGCCTCCGAGGCCCGTGAGAGAACCGAGGAATCCAGCGATCAGCGAGCCGAGGAAGAGGAGGGAGGTGAGTTCGAAAGTGTTCAACGGTATGGTCGCTCCCGTCGCAACGCTGATGCGAAATCGTGGTGATGTCGAGGGTGCATTCTACATGGACAGAGTCGCTGCCGCATGCCGATTGTCCGGCTCGCCGCTTGCTGGAAAAAGGCAAAGCATTCATCATAGAGGTTCGGCTTGGCGGGTTTATTCGTGCTGTGGTGCGATTCGCGGAGATGACTGTGAGCGACGTTTTTATTTGCGATGCGGTGCGGACGCCGTTTGGGCGGTTTGGCGAGGCGCTCTCGACGGTGCGGACGGATGATCTGGCGGCGATTCCGATTCGCGCGTTGATGGAGCGTAATGCGGGAGTGGACTGGACGGGAGTGGACGATGTGATTTATGGATGCGCGAATCAGGCGGGAGAAGACAATCGCAACGTGGCGCGCATGGCGCTGCTGCTGGCGGGAATGCCGAAGGAAGTTCCCGGGGCGACGGTGAACCGCTTGTGCGGGTCGAGCATGGAAGCGGTGTCAATCGCGGCGCGGGCGATCAAGAGCGGCGAGGCGGAGATGATGATTGCGGGCGGCGTGGAGAGCATGACGCGGGCGCCGTTTGTGATGGGGAAGTCGGACAAGGCTTTCAGCCGCGATGCGCAGATTTACGACACGACGATCGGGTGGCGCTTCGTGAATCCGCTGATGAAGAGCAAGTACGGCGTGGATTCGATGCCGGAGACGGCGGAGAACGTGGCGGAGGAACATCACGTCGGGCGGCAGGATCAGGATGCGTTTGCAATGCGGACGCAACAGCGGTGGGCGCGAGCGCATGCGGCTGGATTTTTCAAGTGCGAGGTGGTGGCGGTGCCAGTGGCGCAGGCAAAGGGCGAGCCGAAAATTTTTGATACGGACGAGCAGCCGCAGCCGGACACGACGATGGAGGGTTTGCAGAAGCTGAAGCCGATTGTGAAGCCGGGGGGAACTGTTACGGCGGGAAACGCTTCGGGGATTAACGATGGTGCGTGCGCGTTGCTGGTGGCTTCGAAATCGGCGGCAGAAAAATACAAGCTCACCCCGCGAGCACGCGTGCTTGCTACGGCCACGGCGGGCGTGGCGCCGCGGGTGATGGGTTTTGCTCCGTCACCGGCTTCGCGCAAAGTGCTGGCTAAGGCTGGATTGCAAATTTCGCAAATGGATGTGATTGAGTTGAACGAGGCGTTTGCCGCACAAGCGCTGGCGGTGACGCGCGATTTGGGATTGCCTGACGATGCGGCGCATGTGAATCCGAATGGCGGAGCGATTGCGATTGGTCACCCGCTGGGGGCGAGCGGGGCGCGGCTAGTTACGACAGCGATGTATCAGTTGCAAAGTACTGGCGGGCGGTATGCGCTGTGCACGATGTGCATCGGAGTAGGACAGGGAATCGCCACGATCATCGAACGCTGCTGAACTCTTTTTTTTGCGCCGTCGTTTCTTCGCTATTCATCTACGAACCTTGTTTCACACACGCCTTTCGAGCGCCGCTAAACTTGTCCTGTTTTCGACCGCCACTTGGAGAATACCTCGCCTTGTCACCGCTGAATTGCTGGGATAGAGTAAGCGCCTTTCCTGCGGGAGCGCGTGCGTATGGCAGGCACAGGGCAGCCTAAACTGAAAGTGTTAATTCGCCGCGCGGCGATTCAGAAGCGCGTGCGCGAAGTGGCGCAACGAATCACCAAGGATTTCAAAGGTGAGCGCGTTCACATCATTGGGGTGCTGAAGGGCGCGTGCATTTTTCTTTCCGATCTCGTCCGCGAGATCAATCTCGATACTTCAATTGATTTCATCGCAGTCTCCAGCTACGGCAAAGGAAAGCAGAGCTCCGGGCAAGTGCGCGTGCTGAAAGATCTGGATAGCAGCATCCAAGGACTGAATGTGGTGCTGGTCGAAGACATTCTTGACACCGGGCTGACGCTCAGCTACTTGATTCGAGTTTTGCAACAGCGCAAGCCCAAGACGCTGCATATCGCCGCGCTTCTCGATAAACCTTCGCGCCGGATCAAGGACGTGAAGGCGAATTATGTGGGCTTCACGATTCCCAACGAATTTGTAGTCGGCTATGGTCTCGACTATGCCGAACGGTACCGAAATTTGAAAGACGTTTGCGTCCTAAGCCTTCCCCCGGAATAATTCGTGGCTCGAAAAGTCCTAACGGTGCGGGAAGTGGAAGCAGCCGGCCAAGGCGGCGAGCTGGTGGTCGCTTTTGGCACGATCTTGACGCCACTTGCTCGCGACGAGGCAGAGGCACGCGGTATCACGATTCGCTTCGAGGAGCCGAAACCGGCTGATGCCGAAGCCCCAGCGCCTGCTGCTTCGCGGGCGATTGCCATAGGCGCGGATCACGGAGGCTTCGATCTGAAAGAGGAATTGAAAGGCTATCTGCTCGCCTGGGGATACACAGTGCTCGATCAAGGCACCGTGAATCGTGAAGCGGTGGATTATCCTGATTTCGCCGAGGCAGTGGCCAACGCGGTGGTGCGAGGCGAAGCATCGCGCGGGATCGTAATCGACATCGCAGGAATCGGTTCCTCCATAGCAGCGAACAAGGTGCCGGGAGCGCGTGCAGCGCTATGTTATGATAGAGCCACCGCGCGAAACAGCCGTGAGCACAATGACGCGAATATTCTTTCGCTCGGCGCTCGTCTGATTCCGGCCGAAGTGGCGCGCGAAATTGTGGCAGCGTGGCTCGAAACGCCTTTTGCTGGCGGGCGGCACCTGAAACGGGTAGATAAGATTCGAGCGATCGAGAAGCGGCATCTGAAGACTTGAGCCTGCGCTGGATTCGCTTCAGCGCGGCCGCGGATTGCACCACGGGAGTGCCGGGTGGATCAGCAGCAACTCGACAAAGTCATCCAGGCCATCACCGAAGAAATCCTCGGATACCTCGGCAGCGAAAAATGCACTGACCTATGCGGGCTCGAAATTGACGAGCTTGTATGCCCGGGCTGCGACGAACGCTGTGCGGAGAAGTGCGCGCGAAAAACGCGAAAAGTGGTGGAGGCCGGCGCGGCGCGAATCTCGGCCGGAGCCGCGGTTGGCCCAATCGAGGCCGACATTGCCCGCCTGATAGACCACACCCTGCTGAAGCCGGATGCCACACGCGATGAGATTGCGAAAATCTGCGCGGAAGCTTTGAAATTCGGGTTTGCATCGGTCTGCGTGAATCCCTGGAACGTGCCGCAGGCGGCGGAGCTGCTTCGCGGCAGCGACGTGCGCGTGTGCACCGTGGTGGGATTTCCGCTGGGCGCCACCCTGCCGCAAGTGAAGCGATTCGAAGCCGAGGAGTCCATCAAGCTGGGCGCGCAGGAAATCGACATGGTTATCAACGTTGGCGCGCTCAAGTCCGGACTTACCGATGCGGTGGAAGCGGACATTCGTGGTGTGGCGGATGCCAGTCACCGCGGCGGCGCCATCTGCAAAGTGATTCTCGAGACGTCACTGCTTACCACCGAGGAGAAGGTGCGCGGTTCGCTCGCGGCGAAAAATGCGGGCGCGGATTTTGTGAAGACGTCAACCGGCTTTAGCACCGGCGGTGCCACGGCCGAAGATGTGCGCCTGATGCGCGCGGTGGTGGGCGACGGCCTGGGAGTGAAGGCTTCGGGCGGAGTTCGCAGCCTGGAAGACGTTCAAAAAATGGTGCAGGCCGGCGCCACTCGTATCGGCGCGAGCGCCAGCGTAAAGATTCTCGAGCAAGCGCGGGCCTCGTCGCCCGCGGAAGCGACTGCCGATATGGCTCCGAGCGGAAATTATTAGCTTTGTGCCACTTCCAAGGCTCGAAAAGGCGCCGGTTTTCCCCTGCTATAATATTTGTTCCAACAAGCGAATGCGAAAACGTGGGCCCTGCGCGAATTTGTGCGGTGGCCGCGGTACGGCGCTCGTGCGAGTGAATTAATGGACTCGACTGAACTCAATTCGAAATTGGAGCTTCCTGCTGAGACGCTGGCGATTTTGGCCGACATCAGCCAGGAGATCAGCGCGTCGCTCAATCTGGATGAAGTGCTTGCGACTGCGGCCGCGCAAATCAAGCGCCTGATCGATTACGAAGTTTTCGCCGTGCTGCTTCCCGAGAAAAATTCGGACCAGCTGTATTTTCGCTTTGCCATCGGGCATCGCCCGGAAGTGGTGGAGCATTGGCGGATTCCGATGGACGAAGGGATTATTGGCACGGCGGCTGCTACGGGCCAGCCGATTCGCGTGAGCGATGTGACGAAGGACAAGCGCTATCTAAACGCTCTGGACAGCGTTCGCTCCGAACTTGCCGTGCCGCTCGTTCACGGCGGGCGAGTGATCGGCGTGCTCGACATCGAGAGCAGCCAGCCGGATTACTTCACGCCCGACCAGCAAAACATTCTGGTGCTGGTGGCGAGCCGCATCAGCACAGCTGTGGAAAACGCGCGCCTCTACGAGCATGAGCGCAATCAGGCCGAAACGCTGTTGCTGCTCAACGAAGTGGGCCGCGAAGCAAATTCCACTCTGCGCGTGGAGGAAGTGTTGCGCCGGGCGGCCGAGCTCACGAAACGCGTGATTGATTACCAGATTTTCAGCATTTTGCTGTACGAGGAGACCGAGCACGTCTTCCGGCACCGCGTGACGGTAAAATTCGGCCAGCGCGTCCAGGAGAAGAATGCCGTGCCGGCGCATGAAGGGATCGTGGGAGCGGCGGCTACGCTGCGACGGGCCGTGGTGGTGCCCGACGTTGCCCTCGATCCGCGCTATCTCATGGTGAACCCGGAGACTCGCTCGGAACTGGCTGTGCCGATGCTCTATCAGGACCGCGTCATCGGCGTGATGGATCTGGAAAGTCCGCAGCTGAATTATTTCACGCCGGACCACGTGCAGGTGCTCTCGATTCTAGCGGCGCAATTTGCAGTGTCGCTCGAAAATGCGCGGCTCTACGAGCAAGTGGCGCGCGATGAAGCGCGCATGGAGCGCGACCTTACGGCCGCTCGGCGGATTCAGGGTGCGATGCTGCCGCGACTGCCTGGGCCAGAGTACGGAGTCGATATTGCCGCGCGCGTCGTTTCGTCGCGCGAGCTGAGCGGTGATCTTTATGATTTTTTGCGTTATGGACCGCAGGAGTTGGCTATAGCGTTGGGCGACGTAAGCGGGAAGGGAAGCGCTGCTGCACTTTATGGTGCCGTCGGCATCGGCACGCTTCGCAGTCTCGCGCCGCAGAAGCACCGGCCGGCGGAAATGCTTCGAGCAATCAACGGGTTTCTGGGCGAGCGCCTGATTGAGGGCCGCTTTATGACACTGTGTTTTGCCACGTGGCACCGAGGGCGGCGCAAATTACGAGTCGCAAACGCCGGGCAGGAACAGCCGTTTTTATTTCATGGAGGCCGCTGCGAAAAAATCCGGCTGGCAGGATTTCCACTCGGAATTTTCGAGGAGGCAAATTATGACCAGCGAAGCTTCATACTCGACGCCGGTGATGTAGTCGTTTTTCATTCAGATGGAATCGGCGACACGCAGAATCCTGCTGGAGAATTTTTCGGCCACGATCGTGTATGCAAGCTGATCGCGGATCATAACGATCTCGCGCCTGACGCTCTGGCCGACCGAATCCTCGAGGAACTCGAACGCTTTTCCGGCGGCGCCCACCCGGCGGACGATCGCACCCTGGTACTTCTCAAAGTAAAATAGTGTCGCGATTCGCCGGTAACTACGATTTGGGGCCTAAGTATCGGTAGTGACCGGTGATTTTCCAGCGAAACAGCACATCTTCCATCTTCGGTCCTGCACCAATATTGTGGACGATCATGTACGGCCCGGTTGCGGACCCACGTGCGTCTACAACCATGCCGATATGCGGAACTCCGCCGCTAAGATCCCACGTGACGAGATCTCCAGGCGCCTCGGCGCGCGAGCTCTTTGGCAGCGATTCACCCTTGCGGCTGAAGAACACCATTAGATTCGGCACCCGCCGATGATCGATATTGGAATCCGGCCGCGCCGTCTCGCCCTGCCAACGGTGAGGATACGCTGCGAAATTCTGCACTATGTCTTCATACACTTCTTTCGGAAGATCCACCCCGGCGGCGCGATAAATGCGAACGATTTCATCCGTGCAGACGCCGGTGTCCGCCGGCACATCACCGCCAGGGTAGGGAATTCGAACGTACGAGGAAACGTAGCAAACGGAGTGGTGTGTGCGATCCATGGCAGCGAGGACGAGCTTTTGCAGGAAGGCTTGGTTGACGGCTGTGTCTTGCGCCGAAATCTGCTGCCCTTCGCAAGCAAGAGATGCAGTGATGATAAGGATTGGAGTAAACAGGGCGCCACCGAGTCTCTGAAACACGCGAGCTGGTAGCGGCCGGCGGCGGCCATCCGGCTTCATCGTTCTCCCCAACGGAGCTTGCTGCGTAGCACTTCGAAATAGGTTTTTCGCGGCGGACGGACAAAGGTAACTGTGTTCTCCGATTTCACGATCAGCACGCGGTCCGCCGGACCCAACTCAAATCCAATTTGACCGTCGAGAGTCATATACACAGGCTCTTCGGAGGCGGAGAAGTCAATTTCGATGCGCGAATTATCGGGCACAACGAGAGGGCGGTTCGTCAGCATATGTGGACAGATTGGCGTAATCACGAAAGCGTCGATGCCGGGCTGGATAATTGGGCCTCCGGCTGCCAGTGAGTAGGCGGTTGAGCCGGTCGGCGTTGCGATAATCAATCCGTCGGCGCGATAACGTGCAACGTGGTCGCTATCCACGTACAAATCGAAATCGAGCATTCGCGATAGCGCGCCTTTGTTGACCACGGCATCGTTCAGGGCCGTTTGATGCTCAACAACTCTACCGCGCCGGAGAATCTGCGCCTCGAGCATCATTCGTTGGCCAGTGCGATGATTCCCGGCGAGCACTTGTTCGAGCATGGGGTAAAGCTGGTCGAGCGTGATCGTGGTCAGAAAGCCGAGGCTGCCGAGATTTACGGCGAGAATCGGGACGTTGTGCGCTTTCAGCGCGCGGGCGGCTGCCAGCAACGTGCCATCGCCACCTAAGACGATCAAAAGATCCACTTTTTCGCCCATCGCTTCGCGCGCGATGCACGGGGCGTTGAGTTCGACGCAGCCCTGTGTTTCCACGTCGACATGCACCTCGATCTTGTGATCGTGCAGCCATTTGATTAGCGGAGGGACTACCGTCGCCACCATTTCCTGGATTGGTTTGCAAACGACTCCGGCGGCTCGAATCATGAGTGGAGCGCGAATTTTAACCTATTCGCTGCGGCGGACGTGGAGAAAAAACTCCTGATTACCCTCGGTGCCGGTGATGCGGCTGGGGCGCATTCCCTGGATTTCAAAGCCCAGCGCACTTGCGGCAGCAGTCACGTCAGCGACCGCTTTTTCTTGGAGCGCGGCATTGCGCACGATTCCTCCTTTGCCGACCTGCCGCTTTTCGAGTTCGAATTGCGGCTTGATGAGGATAAGGACGTCGGCGCCGGGTTTTGTTATGGGAGCGACTGAGGGAAGCACTTTTGTCACAGAAATAAATGATAGGTCCATCGTGACAAAATCTACCGGTTCGCCCAAATCTACGGCCTTCAAGTAACGCGCGTTGCGCTCGATCGTCACTACTCGCGGGTCCTTCTGTAACTTCCAATCGAGCTGATCGATGGTGACATCCACGGCATAGACTCGGCGCGCACCTTGTTGGAGCAGACAGTCCGTGAATCCTCCGGTGGAACTTCCCACGTCGAGACACGTCTTGTCTCGTGCCGTGATGCCGAAATCTTCGAGAGCGCCTTCGAGTTTCAAGCCACCGCGGCTCGAATAGCGCAAGCCTTCGCCAGCCAGTTCGATGCGAGCATCGCTAGCGAGGCGCACTCCCGGTTTGTCCACGCGTTTGCCATTTACACGCACGTTGCCCGCGAGGAGGATCGCCTGAGCTCGTTCGCGCGACGGGGCCAGGCCGCGTTCCACGAGCAGGACGTCGAGGCGCGTCTTTTCAGTTTTGGGAGACATTGTAGGAGAGGCCAGTAGCCGCTTAACCTATGTGGACTAAGAACGCCGCGCTACGAGAAATTGCGCCAATTCACAGAGCCGTGCTGCGCGTTCACCGTAACAATCCAGTTCGCTGAGTGCCTTCGCCGCCAGGTCCGCAGCCATATCGCGAGATTGCAAGATTCCGTAGAGCGCCGGGTAGGTGGCTTTCTGCTGAGCCTGATCCTTTCCTGCAGTCTTTCCCAGCACCGCGGATGATTCCTCGACGTCGAGAATGTCGTCCACCACCTGAAAGGCCCAGCCGATATTTTCACCGAAACGTTTCAAGCGCTCCACGTCTTCGTTCGTTGCACCGCCGGCGATTCCGCCTGCAACGATCGAGGCGCGAATCAGCGCGGCCGTTTTTGAGCGGTGAATGTATTCGAGCGTGCTGGCGTCAGGGGTCTTTCTTTCCGCTTCGAGGTCGGCCACTTGTCCGCCGAGCATTCCGCGATCGGTGCCTGCAGCCTGAGCGATCGTGGAAAGGATATTCAAGCGTCGCTGCGGTTCCACAGGCACGAACGCCAGGGTCTGGAAGGCAAGCGTCAACAACGCATCGCCTGCGAGAATCGCGATCGCCTCGCCAAAAGCTTTGTGGCATGTCGGTTTGCCGCGGCGAAAATCGTCATTGTCGAGTGAGGGAAGATCATCGTGAATCAGCGAATAGGTGTGGATGAATTCGAGCGCACAGCCGGTGGAAACGGCCGCGACCGGGTTGTCGCTGAACATCGCTGCGGCTTCTAGGCACAGAATCGGCCGAATACGTTTTCCGCCGGCAAATACGCTATACCGCATCGCTTTGTGAATTGACGCAGGTTGAGCGTCTTCCTTGGGCAGCAGGCGATCGAGCGCCTCCTCGATTCCAGCGCGGTCTGACTCGAAGAATTGCGGGATGCTCATGGGCGGTGCGCGGTGGGCGCCAAATCCAAATCGTTGCGTGCGTCTAAGGTGCTAGGGCAACTAGGAGGAATCATCTTCGGGCTCGAACGGCTCCGCCACAAGTTTGCCATCCGCTTTCTTCAGCAAAATCTCGACGCGGCCTTCGGCTTCTTCCAGCTGTTTCTGGCAGTCGCGTGACAGTTTCACGCCCTCTTCGAAGAGCTTCATCGCCTCGTCCAGCGAAAGCTCCACACTTTCGAGCCGCTTCACCACTTCTTCGAGGCGCGTGAGCGACTTCTCAAACTCTCCCTTGCGCGGGGCCTCTGCTGCCTTATTGCTCGCTGAATTCATCTTGTCCTGGCGCTCCATCTATCTCAGGCAACACAGTGCGACTGACGAAAATGGTGCGAGATTGCTGCGCGCATTCTATCCCACGACGAAGAACGTCAACAATGGCCTTGTGCGCAACAGCCCCTGTTCATTCTCCGTTCATTCCCCCCGAGGCAGCGCTTCCGCCCGTCGGCACGAGCATCAAACGATGTGCCCGCATCTTTTCCTCGGCTGCTTCTCTGAAGGGCGCCGAAATACCGCGCCCGTGAAACCATTCCTGAAATTGGTCGCGATAATAGGGACTCGCCGCCTGCCCCGATTCGCCGCTCGTAATCTCCATGAACGAATTGTCAAAATTCGCCAGATCAGAAACCATCCGCATCGCGGGCCCGTGTCCCACACCCATCGCTTTCACCGTATCCAGCGTGCCTCCGTCCGCGTAAGGGCCGATGCTCAGCAGAGCGTGAAGCGCCCCCGTGCGGCCAAGCGGATGGAGCATGTTCAGCGGATGGAACTTGCCCCACTGCCAGCGCGACACGTCGCTTGTTCCCGTTTCTTTGGCCAGTGCAGTTACCGCGTCATTCGCACTGGAGATTAACAGGACGTCGTAGTTGACCACGCCTTTGGGAAGCCACTCCGGCGGCCTTTGCATCAGAATATTTTCCAAGAACACCTTGTCGCGCCACCAGACATCGTTATAAAGACTTCGCGGTTCCCACAACTCATATTTTGAAGTTTCATCGCCGAGATACGGCGCAAGCAGATTGTGAAACACGGCGTGCCGTGTCAATTCGACAAAAGAGGTTTCGATCGAATCAGCTTTCGCTTTCGCATCCCACCCAATTAATCCTGAAATCAGTCTTTGCGTACGCGGATCTTTCGGAGGCGTCGAATGTGCCGCGGTCAAGAGCTGCGACGCTAGAAATTGATTCGGCAGGCTCACAATATCATTCTGAATTGCATTCATATCTTCAGGCTTCAAATCCGTTCGACCTGAGAGCAGTTGGTAGATCCGCTCGGTACGAAATGGTCCGGCCTGCCGATCGCTCAAGAAATGCTTGTAAGCAGGACCGACGGAGCGCGCATTTGCCGTCGCGATGATTCCGTCCGGCGGGTTCAAAATGCGCGGCAGTTCTTCGAAGGGAATGTAGCCTTTCCAATCGAATTCATCTGTATCGCCCGGCACCGGTAGCGCGCCGTTTCCACCGGCACGAATCGGAATTCGAGCCGGGATGGTGAATCCGATGTTGCCGTCCACATCCGCGTAGATCGTATTCTGCCCTGGGCCAGATATATTCCGCGTCACCTCGATAAATTCGCTCCAATTGCCCGCGCGGCCTAACAGCGGAAACCCGAAATCAAGTCCGCCCGGCTCGAGAGCTGACCAGCGCAGCGCATACGCGTGGCCGCCATCATTCTCGGCATCTCGATACACGATCGGCCCGTGTCGCGTAAGGGTCACATCGAGTTCGACATCCGCTTTTCCCCGAACAGGAATTTTTTCTTTTCGCACCTCCGCTGGGAGCCACTTGCCATTCGCGCGATAGTTCAGCGGACTCTTCGAATCAAACGTCTCGGCGTAGAGGCTTTGGACATCCGCTTTGCTGTTCGTAAAGCCCCAAGCGATTCGTTCGTTGTGCCCGATGATCACCAGCGGCGCGCCCGGCAACGCGAATCCTTCTACGTTCCATCCGGGCGCCGTCAAGTGAACCAGATACCAGATGCAAGGAACGCTAAGGGCCAAATGCGTATCATTCGCCAGCAGGGGTTTGCGCGACGCTGTGTGCGCTCCGCTCACAACAAAATTGTTGCTGCCGATGATCTCGGATGATTCCTCTTCAAATTGCGCTAGAAAATCGATTGCCTCGGCGCCCGCCTGTTCTGCGAACGGAGCCGCCTCGCCGGGATACAATTTGGGCAGGTTCGAAGTGACTTTGCGCAAGCCTTGAGCGCCGCTGGGTGCAGCGCCACCTTCCGGTTGACCGACGATGTAGTGGTCAAAGGGTGAGTCCTCGACGAACATCTGCGCCGCCCGCTCCGCTCCCACCTTCGCAGTCACCCATTGCCGGTTCAGTTTTGATTTCCACGTGGAAGTAAGCGTCTTCCACATGTAGAGATCGATCAGATACGTATCCGCTGGCGTCCACGGCCTCGGCGCGTAGCCCAACAAAGAAAATTCAATCGGCAGCCGGTCGTGCTGCTGCGCGATGTATTGGTTTACGCCGCGCGCGTACGATTCCAGCAGTGTGCCAATTTCCGGGCTCGAATACTTCGCGGCGCGTTCAGCCGCCTGCCGCATCCCAAGAATCCGATTTTCCTCGTCGATTTTCAGCGCCGCAGGCCCCACAATCTCTGACAAATCGCCGGCCGCCGCCCGGCGCAGCAAATCCATTTGCCACAGACGATCCTGCGCCAGCACGTAGCCCTGCGCCATCACCAGGTCTTCGGTCGATTTCGCGCGAATCCACGGACGTCCCCACTGGTCGCGATCGACAATCACGCCTTCTTTTAACCCCGCCACTGTTATCTGCCCGTCCAAACGCGGCAGGGGCCGATGCGCGAGCCACCATCCGCACAGCAGTGCAACGCCCGCCAGCACCAGCAGCCCCGCCACCACGTTTCGTGCGATCCGCGATCCGCGAGTCATCCGGCCGCCTTCAATTTCCCTAAGCGCTCAAAAAGAGTGCGGAGTGTAGCCCAGCAGTGGGAACCTCGCAACCGCTGTCCGCAACCCAAAACATTGCCTCGTTCGTCCACGCGCGCTCCGGATTTCTCCTCTTGCGCCGTACAACTTGCTAAAATCGCATTCGATGGCCACACTGTTGCTCTTCTCATCCATCCGCCAGGCAGCAGTTTCAATCGGCGCTGCCGAACGTCCGAGCGAGTAGCGCGCGATGATCGCCCTCCGTCTTTTCGCCGTCCTCTTCCTCGTCGGGATGAACGCCTTCTTCGCCGCTGCTGAATTTTCGCTAGTCGCGGTCCGCGGCTCGCGCGTGCGCCAGCTTGTCGAAGCCGGTGACACCCGCGCAAAGATTGTGGAACTCCTTCTCGCTGATGTCGGCCGGATCGTCTCGGCCGTTCAGGTGGGGATCACGATCGCGAGCCTTCTCCTCGGTTATCTCGGCGAAGTCACCCTGTCCGCGATTCTCTCGCCGCTCGTCGCCGCGATTCCGCGTCCATGGGCGGCAGTGATCGCGCACGGCTCCGGGCTAATTCTGGCGTTCGGACTGCTCACCATGCTTCAGGTCGTGCTCGGCGAACTCGTGCCCAAGAGCCTCAGCCTTGCTCGTGCCGAGCGCGTCGCTCTTCTCATCGCACGCCCGTTTCGCTGGTTCCTGCAGACATTCCGCTGGGCGATCGATCTGCTCGACGGCATCGCTGAGAAAATTGTCGCGGCACTGGGAGTTGTCTCGCCGCACAGTCATACCCTCGTTCGTTCCACTGAAGAGCTGCAAGTGATGGTGCAGCAGGCTCACGACCGCGGCCTGATTCCCGCCGCCGAAGTGAAATTCATTCAAAGCGCAATGGAACTAGGCCAGATCGAGGTCCGCGAAGTGATGGTGCCGCGACCCGATGTTCATGCGCTCCCGGCCGAAGCTACGCTCGAAGACACAATGCGCATGTTCGCCACTACGCAGCGCTCGCGCATTCCAGTGTACGAAGGCTCGCTCGACCACATCCTCGGCTTCGTTCACATCAAGGACATGATCTGGATTCTTCTAGATCGTGTCCGCCCGGCAGAGGAACGCCAGCCGCCCCCGGATTTCAATTTACGCTCGATGCTCCGCGACGCGCTCATCGTTCCCGAAACGAAGCGGGCCAGCGAACTTCTTCTCGAATTTCGCTCGCGCCGCACGGGCCTCGCAATGGTCGTCGACGAATTCGGCAGCATTCTCGGTCTGGCCACGCTCGAAGATATCCTCGAACAGATGGTCGGCGAAATTCACGACGAGTTCGACGTGGTCGAACGTCCGCTCACGCTTGCAGATGGGTCGATGATCTTTGATGGCGCCATCAACGTCCTCGACCTGGAAACCCAATACAATATTGAGCTGCCCGAGGATAGTTCCTACGAGACGGTCGGCGGTTTTATTTTAAATCAGCTTGGCTTTATTCCGCGTGGTGGCGAGAGCTTTGAGGCGTACGGCTATCGTTTTACGGTGATGGACATGGATCATCGCCGCGTGTCGCGCGTAAAAATCAGATCCGTGAAGCCCGCGGAAACCTCCGTGAGCAAAAAGAAGCCGCAGGCGTCAACGCCTGAGGCGGCCGCAGACTCCGCTCCTGATCCGGAGGCGGGCCTGGACCCGCACCCTAGAAGAGAAATTGTGAGAGCGCGGCGCGCTGCCAGTGCATCCCACGTTCGCCGGGACAAATGAATCTCGCTCACGCCACCCGCCGGGAAGCCGATGTTTAGATTCATCTCGCTGCGTCTTCTTTTCGCACTGCCCGCGCTGTGGCTGATTTTCACGATGGTCTTTCTGCTCGCGCACATCGTGCCCGGCGATCCGGTGCAGCAGATGCTGGGCGAAGGAGCTCGTGCAGAAGACTTGCAGCAGCTTCGCCACACGCTCGGCCTCGATCTTCCGATCTCAGTTCAATACGGCCGCTACCTTTCCGGCATCGCGCACGGAAATCTGGGCGAATCCTTCCGCTTCCAGCAGCCGGTCACGCGCGTGATCTTCTCGCACTATCCCGCGACGCTGGAGCTCGCCATCTTTGCTCTCTTCGTATGCGCCGCCATTGGCATCCCCGCCGGAACTCTCGCGGCAGAGCGGCGCGGCCACACCACTGATCACGCAGTCGGCGTGCTCACGCTTTTCGGACTCTCCGTGCCAAACTTTGCGCTCGGGCCTGTGCTGATTCTTATTTTTTCCGTGATTCTCGGACGGCTGCCGGTGTCAGGACGTGGCGGCCCGCTGCACCTGATTCTCCCCGCCATCACCCTGGGTGCTGCGCTCGCGGCAATACTCACGCGCATGGTCCGCACCTCGGTGATTGAAGAACTTTCGAGCGACTACGTTCGCACCGCCCGCGCAAAAGGCCTTTCGAATCGCGCCGTCCTCTTTCGTCACGCATTCCGCAATGCGCTCATTCCCATCATCACCATTCTCGGCCTCCAATTCGGCACGCTCCTCGCCGGCACAATCGTCACCGAGTCAATCTTCTCTTGGCCCGGAGTCGGCCAGCTTACCGTTCAGGCGATCGGCGCGCGCGACTACCCTCTGCTGCAAGGCTGCATCCTGGTCATCGCCGTCTCCTACGTCCTCGTCAATCTTCTAACCGACCTCGTCTACGCATCGGTCGACCCCAGGGTGCGCCTGGAATGATCCAGCCTGTTAACAATGTGTACGAAGCGGAGACGCGGGACGCAATCGAGGGAGCTCTCCGAAGCATTTCGTCTTTAGTGGCACAGGCACTCCTTCCTGTGCTCTTACGACTCACCGTTTGCCAGAAGCACTATCCACCTTCGGCGCGAAATGCGTCATCGGGAGACATCCGCACCCGATGAACGCCATCCGCAACTTCCTCCGCCACAGCACCCCCGGCCGCATCGGCTTCGCACTCACTTCAATCCTCGTCGTCGCAGCGCTCGCCGCTCCATGGCTTGCTCCCTTCAATCCCATCGCGCAAAATCTTCCCGTGCGCCTCGCCGCTCCCAGCTCCGCCCACTGGATGGGCACCGATCAGCTCGGTCGCGACATCCTCTCGCGCATCCTCTTCGGCGCTCGCGTCTCAATGCTCGTCAGCATCAGCGTCGTGCTGGGTGCGGGATTGATCGGTCTTTCGATCGGCTCGGTGGCAGGCTACTTCGGCGGCTGGTTCGACCGTCTCGTCAACGTCGTGCTCATCAACGCCTTTCTCTCCTTTCCCGGAATCCTGCTCGCGATCGCCTTCGCCGCATTCCTGGGCCCGGGAATCGGCAAAGTAATTCTCGCTCTCGTCATCACCGGCTGGGCTGGTTACGCGCGCCTCGCCCGTGCGCAAATTCTGCAAGCCAAAGAAATGGAGTACGTCCTAGCCGCGCGCTCGCTCGGCGCTTCGAACGCGCGCATACTTTGGCGCCATCTCCTCCCCAACATCCTGCAACCGGTGCTCGTGCAAGCCACCATCGCTATGGCCGGCGCCATCCTCGCCGAATCCACTCTCAGCTTCCTCGGCGTCGGCGTCCTCGCGCCCATGCCCAGCTGGGGCGCCATGCTCAACGACGCGCGCAGCCACCTCTTCGACGCTCCGCACCTCGTAATTTTCCCCGCCCTCGCCGTGATGGCCGCCGTTCTCGCCTTCAATCTCCTCGGCGACGCTCTCCGCGACTGGCTCGACCCCCGCATGCGCGCCTATCTGATCGTCACCACCCTCGCCCGTTAGCCCGTTGCAGCAGGGGCGGGTCTCAGACCCGCCCGCGCCGCCCGCACCTCCATCGCAAATTTCCGGCATCGCACGCACACGGATGCAGCCCGATGCCCACGACGAAGCCGGCCAACCGCCAAACGAGACAGTCGGGCACAGCGATTTTCTCTTCAGAGTTGCTGCCGCTTAGAAGGGTAATCCACTTCCTTCCCAGAATTGGGTTACAGTTTGGGTATCAGTCGAATGGGAATCACCTGCGGGCTGATCGACGGGAAGATTGTAGTAGAAAACCACCCTAAATTTGATATGTCGAGACAGCACGCTGGATGGCAAATGCTCAAATGGTGCCGAGTTACGGATCGAATCGACTGCGGCTCTGTCGAATGCCCCAGTGCCTGATACGGATTGGAATGTTGGCATTTGCAGGGAGCGCACCGTCTTGCTGGACATGAAAAATCAACGTCACAATTCCTTTCTTTCCCATAAGCGCTGAATCGGGCCTGACCGTGTACCAGTTTCACGGACGCTTCCACTTTAGCCAGGTAATCCTCGAAATCTGCACTCCGGGCAGCGGAAAGTATCTCGAATTTCGACTGCATGCCTGGCTTAGACTGAAAACGTGCAGGGGAGCGATTTGCTTCCGCTGCGATGGAGGAGAACAAGATAGCCATAACTGCCGGCAGTGAGATCCGACAAATCTTGGGAGTCATCGAAAGTGCGAATCTATCGGCAGACTTATACAGGCATCGACTTTAAGCGGGGCTCTTCAGGGGTCAACGACAGTGCTAACTCAACTCCACCGTAACTTCCGCGCCCCGCCCCACACCCAGCGTTCGCGCCGCGCTGCCCTTGTTCACCGAAATCTCCAAATACCCGCTCGATCCGATCACTCCAAACGCCTCTCCCGCAGCCCCTTCCGCAAACGTCGGTAGCACCTTCTTCACTTCACCATTGCCGATGCGAATCGCAAATTTGCCTTCATTCGCCACCAGCGCCGGGGCATCTTCCGGCTTCAAGTTCGTCATTAGGTTGCCGAAGTTATCCACCTTCAGCACCACGGCCTTGATCGTGTTGCCGTTCACCTTCGGCTTCGGCAACGCGAACCGCACGAAATCCTCCACCGGATCGCCAAATGCCGTCGACTGCCACGATTTCGTCAGCCACGCCGCCACCGGCGCGAACACGTCGCGCCCATGAAACGTATTGCTCACCGGTTGCCGGAAATAATGCTCGGACGTAATGTGCCACGCATACAGCGCTTCGGTCTGATCGTATACCGACGACAGCACACCATTATCCGGCGCCACAAAATAATGCTGGTCGCTCGCCACCAGCAGCGGCCGCCGCTGCGTTCCCACGCCCGGATCAACCACCACCACGTGAACCGTCCGCGGAGGAAAGTAGCTGTACGCTTGCGCGATCGTTAGCGCGCCGTCCAGGATATCGTGCGCCAGCACGCTGTGCGTAATATCCACCACGCTCACTTCCGGATTAATACTGAGAATCACGCCCTTCATCACGCCGACGAGGTGATCACTCGTGCCGTAATCAGTTGTAAGCGTGATAATCGGTCGATGCTGTGCCAAGTTGTGCTCCGCGCTTTAGAGAAAAGTCCTGCAAATTAATTCTGGTCGCTCTTCGACGCTATCGGACGCCTGCCAAGCTGTCAAGCTGACTCGCGCCAAGAAGTAACGCTAGGTAGTTTTTTTCTCTTCATCACAGTCCTGTACCATCCCGGACCGACGGACACTTGCAATCCCCACGCATCCTGCTAGCCTTGGTGATGGTGTGTATGTGCGACATGAGCTTACTAGAGAACGCTCGGACGCAGACGAGGCGGTGCTTGAAGCGAGAGCCCGCTAGCAGGTGGCGCCAGCCAGCGAACGGGGATACCACCGTTCGGTCACAGCGCCAATTTCTAATCGCAAATCTGGAATTGAGGTTCCGCCTAAACATCCCCGAATCAGGCACATACATTTTTCTAATCGCAAATAAAACGCGATTTTATAATCAGCAAATCCCGGTCGCGCAGCCTCTGTTTTCCAGCTTCCAGCCTCGAGCCTCCAGCCTCTAGCACATGCGCGCTTACCTCGATTACAACGCCACCACTCCCGTGGACCCCGCGGTCCTCGAAGCCATGCAGCCGTTCCTCGCCGACAACTTCGGCAACGCCAGCTCGATTCACTCCGCAGGCCAGCGAGCCCGCGCGGCAGTGGATCACGCGCGAGATTCTGTAGCGGCGCTTCTGGGCGCGAAGGCCTCGGAAATTGTTTTCACGAGCGGCGGCACCGAGTCTGACAATCTCGCAATCTTTGGCCTCGTCTCTGGAGCCGCTTCAACGTCAGCCGCGGGTAGCAAGCACATCATCACAACGGCGATCGAACATCATGCCGTTCTCCGTTCCTGCCAGGCGCTCGAACAACAGGGCATCGAAGTCACTTACATACCGGTCGGAAACGGGGGCGTCGTCAATCCCGATGAAATTGGCCGCGCGCTGCGCCCGGAAACAATTCTCATCAGCGTGATGCACGCGAATAATGAACTCGGCACAATCCAGCCCATCGAAGAAATCGGCCGCATCGCCGCCGAAGCGGATGTTTATTTTCATTGCGATGCCGTGCAATCCGCCGGCAAGCTCCCGCTCGACGTAAATCAACTCGGCGTGGACTTGCTCAGCATCTCCGCACATAAAATGTATGGTCCAAAAGGCGCGGGCGCGCTCTACGTCCGTACAGGCACGCCGCTCGCCCCGCAATTTCACGGCGGCCACCACGAACGCGACCGCCGCCCCGGCACCGAAAATGTTCCCGGCATCGTCGGTCTCGGCAAAGCCTGCGAACTCGCTCGCGCGAATTTGGCAACAGAGACGCAACGCATCGCCGCACTTCGCGACCGCCTCCAAAGTGCGATCCTCGATGCGATTTCATCCGTGCGTGTGAACGGTGACGCGGCTCACCGCGCGCCGAACACGACAAACCTCTCGTTCGCCGCCGCGGGTGGCGAAGCAATGCTCATCGCGCTCGATCTGCTCGGAGTGGCATGTTCCACCGGCGCTGCCTGCTCGTCCGGCGCCGTCGAGCCGTCGCATGTACTGCTCGCGGTGGGCCTCTCGGCCGACGAAGCCCGCTCCAGCCTGCGCTTCAGCTTAGGCCGCCAGACCACATCGGAAGAAATTGACTACGCGATCGCTTCGATTCCAGAGGTTGTGAGTCGCCTTCGCGCTCTCTCTCCTCGTTCCGCCACAATGGTTACCGCCCGATGAGCACGACCTTTCCAACGCGACCAGCGAGAACAATCGCGGATTGTTCCACAAGCGCAGCGGTCTCGCCTTCTAGTGGCACAGGCACTCTTGCCTGTGCGCCTTTGCTCCACGAGGCCGCGACGCTTTCGGAGCGCCATCGCGACATCGCCCTGGTGTCCGCAGGCGCCACCACAGCCGTCGCAATGAGCGGTGGCGTCGATAGCTCCACCGTCGCCGCCATCCTCCACGACCGCGGCCAAGCCATGGTCGGCCTCACAATGCAGCTCTGGAACCAACGCCGCCTGCCGCAGGAAGAAAGCAGTGCGACCGCACAGCACCGCTGCTGTTCGATCGACGATGTCTACGACGCTCGTCGCGTCGCCGAGCATCTCGGCGTCCCTTTCTACGTGGTGAACTTCGAGCGCGAATTCGAGAACACTGTCATTTGGCCATTCGTCAATGACTACCTCGAAGGCCGCACCCCGATTCCGTGCACTCTCTGCAACAATCACGTGAAGTTCGACCAACTGCTCATCACCGCGCGGCAGATTGGCGCCGAACGCATTGCCACCGGCCACTACGCTCGCGTCCGCCACAATCCGCACTCCGACCGCTACGAACTGCTGCGCGCCGTGGACGAATCGAAGGATCAATCTTATTTCCTCTTCGGGCTCTCGCAGGAACAGCTTGCGCGCACCGATTTTCCTCTCGGCGAATTATCGAAGCAGGAAGTTCGCGACATCGCGCGCCGTCTACGCGTCCCCGTCGCCGAAAAGCCGGAAAGCCAGGAAATCTGCTTCGTGCCGACAGGCAACTACGTGCGCTTCATCGAAGGCTACTTGCAGGAGCAGGGAAGTCATCTGCCGGATGATTCCGGCGAGATCGTCACGACCAACGGCGAGGTCCTCGGCCGCCATACAGGCTTGCATCAATACACGGTGGGCCAGCGGAAGGGAATCGGTGTCGCTGCCGGCCGCCCGCTTTACGTTGTAGCGCTCGACCGCTCCACCAACCGCCTTGTTGTCGGCGAACATCAGGACCTGCGCAGCACAACGTGTGAAGTTCGCGGTGTGAACTGGATTTCGATCGCGCCGCCCGGCAATTCCATCAAAGCAATGGTGCGAGTCCGCAACCGCCACGAACCAGCGCCGGCAGAAATCACCCCACTCGATGCCACTACCGCCCGCATCACATTCCGAGAGCCGCAGCGCGCAATCACCCCGGGCCAGGCCGCCGTCTTTTATTCCGGCGAATTGGTTCTGGGCGGCGGCTGGATCCGCTAAGTTTTTAAGTCAGGAAAATTTATGCGGTGGAATTCAGAGTCTAATGGTTGGGAATTTCGGTCGCTGAAAATCAGATGAAGAGCTCTTCGTCCGCCGTCGCGGCGTCCGGCTCGGGACGCCGGTTCTGTCCGCGAAGCATATCGATCGCCACCTTCATGCCCTTCAAAATCGCTGAAGCCTGCTGAATCGGCGTCCACAGCGTTCGTTTGAATTTCATGCCGGATTCTTCCACCACTTCCAGCGTTCCGGTCAAAATATGATCCGCGCGAATAATCTGCACGCGGAGCCGTTCGACGGCATCCGTGAACACGCGGTCAATCTTCTGCGCTGAGCCGCGAGCGACGCGCGTGATTTCCGCCGCGTCGCCCATGATGCTGGCAACTCGATCCTCGGAATCTTCGAGAATCCTGTTCGTGCGCAGAAGAATGGGATCAATCCGGTTCTGCAGGTCCGTGGCGATTCGTGCGAACTGCTCGATCGCAGTCCGCACCTGAAAGAAAATGCCCAGCAGGATCGCCATCTGAATCACGATGGCGACCGCCGCTATGACGATGAACGCTTGGATCCAGCCGGACATCCGCGTCACCTTACGAAACGAACCTGCCAGACCGAACTACGAGACCTTTGATTCGCGCTTGTACGTTTCTTTTCCCGCTTCGACCGCGGCCGAAAGACCGTCTTTCTGGCGCGCCATAATTTCCTTGCTGCGCTCGATCAGATCTTCCGCGCGCTCGCGCAGTTCGCGAGCTTTACGTTGCGCATACTCACGGCCTTCATCGGCCTTGCCGCTTAGATAGTCGCGCGTGTCTTCACCCGATTTCGGTGCGAAGAGCAGGCCTACAATTGCTCCGATGCCCAGGCCGACAAGGAAAAAGCTAGCCTTTGACCCGGCGTTGTTGTCACCCATCTTTCACCTCCAAACGTCACAGTAGCACAGGCTTATAGGGACAGCAAGCAAAGCGCCCCTGCATTTCGCGCGGATGGTTTACCTGACTGTCGGTGTCGGCGCACTCGACTCGCGCAGTCCGGCGAACACGCGCTGGGCCTGGGCGCGCGGAAGCTCGCCGGCAAGGTCTTCGAGGGTCAATTCCTTAAGCCGCGCGACGCTTCCAAACTTGCGGAGAAGTTTGCGAGCGGTGACCTGGCCAACTCCAGGAATTTCAGTCAGCGAAGTACGCAAACGCCGGGTGGATCTTCGCTGGCGATGGAAAGTGATGGCAAATCGGTGCGTTTCATCGCGAATCTGCTGAATCAGCTGCAGCACGGGTGAGTGGCGGTCGAGAACGATGGGTTCATCCTCACGCCCGAGCACATAAAGAATTTCCTCTTTCTTTGCGATGCTGGCCATCGGCTGATTAATGATCTCGAGTTTTTCCAGCGCCTGGGCGGCTGCGTGCAGCTGACCAATGCCTCCGTCGATCAAAATCAGGCTGGGCAGCGGTTTGCTTTCCTCCAGCAGGCGGCGATAACGCCTGCCGACAGCTTCGCGCATGCTGGAAAAATCATCGCGCAACAGTCCGCCGGGCTGAGCGGCTTCGCCTTCCATGGCCGCTTCTCCGCGAATGATGAATTTCCGGTAGTCGGATTTCTTCATTCGATCGGTTTCCCACACGACCATTGATGCCACTGTCTCGGTGCCCTGCGTGTGCGAGATGTCAAAACTCTCGATCCGCTTGGGCGGCTCGAGAAGTCCAAGCGCCGCTTGGAGCGCCTCCGCAATCGCTGCGGACGACGGGCGCAACACCCGGAAACGCTGAACAAAAGAATGCTGCGCATTCTTTTCGACAAGTTCAAGGAAGTGGTGCTTCTTGCCGCGCTGAGGATTCGAAATCTCCACGCGATGCTTTGCTTGCTCGCTGAGAACCTCCTCGAGCACTTCGCGTTCCTCGAAGTCAGCCGGTGTGTGAATATTGCGAGGAAGATATGCCGTGTCCAGGTACAGCTGCTTCAGCAAGGAAGGAAGAAACTCGGCCGGATTGAACTCTTCCTGATTCTCCCAGTAAAAATCCCGCCGGTCGACGACCCGTCCGCCCCGTATATGAAACAGATTCACGGCCACCTGCGGGGGCTCGGCGTACCAGGCAATCACGTCGGTGTCATCACCCGAGGCTGCTGCGATTTTCTGGCGGTCTTCCATTTCCGCGAGCGTGCGCAGAAGGTCGCGATACCCGGCGGCTTCCTCGAAACGCTCGCTCTCGGACGCGCTCTTCATTCGCCCTTCGAGACTGCGCGAGAGATCGTTGCGGCGCCCTTCGAGGAACAACCGAACGTCGCGCGCAGCTCCCATATAGCGCTCGTCGGTCACCAATCCTTCCACGCAAGGGCCGAGGCAGCGGTGAATGTAATATTGAAGACAGGGCCGCGGATGTCTACGCGTGAGATCCACAGTGCAAGACGGCACGAGAAAGTGTTTGTGGATCAGGTGGACCATGCGATAGGCAAGGTTGGCTGGAAAATACGGCCCAAAATAGATCGACCCATCCTTCTTCAGGCGGCGCGTTACGTAAACGCGCGGATACTTTTCATACGCCGTGTATTGAATGTAGGGATACGTCTTGTCGTCGCGAAGCAGGACGTTGAATTTCGGCTGATATTTCTTGATGAGATTGTTTTCGAGCGCCAGCGCTTCCTTCTCGTTGTCGACGACGATGTATCCGAGATCGGCAATCTCACGGACAAGCGATCCCGTCTTGGCATCTTGAATCGTCTTGTCGAGAAAATAGGAGCGCACGCGGCCGCGCAGTGACAGCGCCTTGCCCACGTACAGAATCGTGCCCGCCGCGTCCTGGAACAGATACACCCCGGGCTGTGCGGGAAGGTTGGCGACTTTTTCACGAAGTTCCATTGATAAGCGCTACACTAAGTGAGCAAATTCGCCGTTCACTGCCATTGAATCTGCAGGGGCGGCGCAGACAACTTTCATGATATCAAACGGAATCTAACGGATACGAATCGCCATGATACGCCTCACATTTATCGCCTCGCTGCTTTTCATTGGCGCAGGCACTTTGCCAGCTCAGCAGCAAGACACCCAACAACAAGAAAAACAACAAAACCAGCAAGGCGATCAAAAGAGCCAGCAACAGAGTCAAGAGAGCCAACAAAAGAGCCAGCAACAGCCAGAGCAAAGTCAGCAAGACTCTGACACCCCTCCTGCACCTACGGAATCCAGTTCAAAAAAACCGCGCGCAGAGAATGACAGGGGCGGGAAGGATGCTACCCCGGACGAGCCTCCAGCGATTTCATCCGATGCGGAGAAGGCCAAGGCCGCCGCCACCTACAATCCGCTACCGGCCCAGCAGGACATCGAAGTGGGAATGTTCTATCTCCACAAGGGCGACGTGGACGCCGCGATCGACCGTTTTCTCGACGCCATCCAGCAGCGCCCCAACTTCGCGAAGCCGCGCCTGTTGTTGGGCAAAGCGTACGAGAAAAAACATGACAACCAATCGGCTGTGAAATATTACAAGGAATATCTACAGGTGCTGCCTGGCGCGTCCGACGCGAAGGAAGTTCAGAAGAAAATCGAGAAACTCTCGAAAGAGTAGAGTCGTGTTCGCGTGGATCGCGTAAAAAAATTGAAAAAACAGAAAAAAAAAAATAGCCCCGTCGTAAAAACCAAAATTATTTTATTACGCCCCAAACCCCCGTGAATGCGACTCTCGCCGACAGCGCGCGAACCGCATGGGATGCTTCAGATGGAGCATTTCGTGATAGAGAACGTACGCCACGACGTATTCGGGCACATTCTTCCGGTCCAACTGGCGATTGATTACAATCTGCTCAAGCGCGGGATCGAAATAGCCAAGCTGCGTCCGCCACACGCGATTGCTCCAGCCCAGCCTTGGTTTCACGAGTAAATTCTCAAAATAGCGCTCATTCAAACGCTCAAACATCGGCCCGAGATCGTGATGCCTTCCAGCCGGATGGTGTTCGACGCGCCGGGCGCGTCGCTGGCGAACGACCAACAATCTGCGCCTTGTGGAGTGCGCGTAAGTGTACTTACGATACGTCGCGAGGAAATCTCCGGGCGGCTGGCGCCGGTATAGCCGGCCCAGCAGTATTCCCGCGGCCGACTCGAATACGTCGCGTGGCGCGTCACGCAGCAAATCAGAAATACGGACGTATGCAGTGTCCTCGCGCAACCGGATTGTGTGCGTGAGATCCGCATAGGGATGGTATTCAACCACAAAGTGCGGCGGCCGGCCTTCGCAGCCGATGCGGGTATAGATTCGCTGGAAAATGCGCTCGCCACCGGGAACCAGGCGGGAGCGCCCCTTTGAACGCTTCACGGTTGTTTTCTCCGGATGGGTGGCGGAGCAGCGGTCTTCAGCGCGTTGTCAACATCCGTCAGCGCATCCTTGGTGCCATCGATCGCGTCGAGCAGTGTGTCCCTGTAGGTGTCAAGTTCCTGACCTTTCTGCTGCAGCTTTTCCAAAGTGTCGAGAAACTCATTCCCCTTGGATTTCATGAGCTTCAGCGCGCCGCGAATGTCCGCCTGGCGCTCCTGCCCAACCGCAATCTGGTCAGCGGCATCGTCCATGCAGCCGGTGTA
>Ga0306926_10000550_pt1 | contig 35301 bp, 26 predicted proteins | sample flu12Cox44000178_FD_203759 | JGI IMG/M metagenome (GOLD analysis project Ga0306926, IMG submission 203759) | Lab enrichment of tropical soil microbial communities from Luquillo Experimental Forest, Puerto Rico - flux8day.12C.oxic.44.000.178 (v2)... | ecosystem: Environmental > Terrestrial >...
TCTGGTCCACCTGCAGCTCGAATGCGGGAACCGTGGATGTCCTGAAACTCGTATGCTTTACGGTTATGGAATAGTGGCCCGGCTCGAGAGACGTCACGGTGTAGTCGCCCGTGCCCGTCGTGCGCGTCACATGCTGGGTGTTTCGTTCGACGTTGGTTACAGTGACCTCCGCGCCGGGAACTCCTGCTCCCGACGGGTCAAAAACAATGCCGGTGACACTTCCCGTACCAATCTGCGCAGAAACGTTCTCCGCGCCTAGCCCACCTACCAGCAAGCAAAGTCCAAACAAAACGTGGATTCGGCTTCTCCGTCCGATCATAGTTTCACCACCCGTTCCGGAAGAGATTTTGGCCCCTCGAACGAAAGCGATGCACATCCTTAACCCGATTCGGAAGACTAGCGAGGCTAACCCCTGTACCTTGGGCAGAGCATACCTCCGTTCAGGCCTCTCTGCACACGTTTGTTTTTGTGGTCACTGGCTTCGCAGAGAGCGCCAGATTGTGGCCGAAGGGCTCTCGCCGAACCTGGTCCGGTATTCCTTTGCGAACCGGCCAAGGTGTAAGAACCCCCAGCGAGTGGCGGTATTGGTAACCGTGGTGTCCTGGGTTGGATGCCTTAGGTCGTTCTGCACTCTTTCAAATCGGATCTGTCTGAGGAATTCGAGAGGCGTGTAGCCTCGGTGCCGATGAAAAGCATATTGAAGACTTCGGGCACTCGTACAGCCCACTGTGGCTAAGTCTCCGAGCGACAGAGGCTGGTCTGTGTTTTCCAGAATGAATTCCTCCACCGCGCGGACCTGCCAAAGAGAAAGCATCTTTTCCGGTGCGACGAGGAACTTCGAATAGTTGTGCTGCAAACCTTCGAGAACGACGGTCACGAGCAGCCGTTCGAGGTGCCGAATCCCTCCGTTCTCTGATCCACGACTTTCTGTCTCAGCTGGGATACACAGTTCTGCAGGCCGCAAACGGCTCCGATGCGATGTACCTAGCGCAAAACCACAAGGTACCCATCGACCTTCTATTGACGGACATAGTGATGCCGGGAATGAGCGGACGGGAGCTGGCTCAGAATTTCGTAATCAAATACCCGGCCGCGAGAGTTTTATACATGTCGGGCTACACGGATGATACGATCGTCCGCCACGGAATCGAAGAAGGCGCCGTGGCGCTCCTTGCTAAACCCTTCACCATGGAAGCGATCGCGCGAAAAGTACGCGAAGTGTTGAAATAAACGTCCAGCCCGCAGGTTGTCAACGAGCGACTGATCTCGGCGCTTGTCGATCTGACTCATTTCAGTCTACTAACACCAAACAAGGGCTACCGACGCGGTCGGCAGCCCTGCTGCTCCTATCCTTTATATATATGGCTTCCCGAGGGCTGCCTGGTTACCGCTTCAATGCGGCGCGGACTCCATCGCCAGTCTCGAGCGCGTCTCTTCAGTCTCTCGTGCGTAACGACAGAGTGGAATCATCCCGGAATCGGCCAATCGTTACGCTTATGATAGGGGTAGATGCCCGGAAGGAGGATCAATGCCCCCTAGTACGTGTGGAATTTTGGAATCCTCTTTGTACGTTGGCGATGTGCCACGTTCGGTTCACTTCTACGAAGAAATCTTTGGCTTTCACGTGATCAGTGATTTTGGCGAACGCGGCTGCGCATTGCACGCGGGCGCACATCAAGTTCTGCTGCTCTTTAAAAAGGGAGCGTCATGTACCATTCAATCGCCGCACGATGGTGATGGCGAGCTACACGTCGCCTTCGCCATGCCAGCTGGTGAAATGACTCACTGGGAGTCGTGGTTGCAGGCGAAGGGAATAGCTGTGGAGGAACGGCGGCAGTGGGAATTGGGCGGCTGGAGCCTCTACTTTCGAGACCCGGACCGTCATCTCCTGGAACTGGCCACGCCAGGAGTTTGGTCGGTGTATTGAGATGTAGTCGCCTATTTTTTCTTGAGCCACGAGCTTGAACCCACGTCAGGCAGTTCGTATTTTCTGGTTCTTAGTCCAATCCATTCCGTGCTGACCTTCCGGCAGTGACGTTTCTTTCCACCTATCCTTATTCTAGGCAGATCCGTCACGAACATGCACTGGCTGCCCCAGCGAGCCGCAAAACTTCCCCGCTGCTCCGACGTTCCGGGAACCCGCGCCGTCTGAGGGTCTGGGGGCGCAGGCCGCCTTCGATTCCGGCATCGAGCAGGGTCTTGTGAACGTGCCGGTAACGAACGCCAAGTTGATTTTCCATTTAGGCGCGGCCATAACCTGCCAGAGGGCGAAACTGTGATCATGCTACAGGGGAGAACGAAAGATAGCTCGAGAAGCCTTTTGCCGTCTGCGAGGAGGGTCATAGATCTGTCGCCAACTGAAAACACCGGCCGCGACCATCGCAAGAAATCTAGCGCGGCGACTGGAGTTCGTCCCGGTGCAGTTCAGCGAAAGAAGGACGAGACCCGCCCGCAGGGTCTATTATAAAGGTCAAGAGACGTCGGCACGGGATGGCTCGAAATGAGGACTCGCTTTTACGTCCGGGCTCGAAAGAAGATGGTCCTCGGCGTGGCCGGGGCCATGGCCGCTGTCGCGCTTACTGGGATCATCTGGTCGCCCGCCCACCTCCTTGTTTCCCGATGGATACATGGCCGCGTCGATTTCAGTCGCGATATCCTGCCGATTTTCAATCAAAATTGCGTGGCCTGCCATGGCGGGGTGCGGCAAAAGAACGGCGTCTCCTTTATCTTCCGCGAAGATGCTCTGGGCAAAGGCAAGTCCGGGCGGCGGACCATCGTACCCGGAGACCCCGATGCCTCCGAGCTGATTTCCCGGGTCACTTCGAAGGATCCGGATGCGCGCATGCCCTACCACGCAGCCCCACTGCCGCCAGAAGATATCGCGTTGCTGCGACGCTGGATTGCGGAAGGTGCGCAATGGTCAGACTACTGGGCCTTCGTTCCGCCCAAACCGCAGCCGCTGCCCGTTGTGAAACGTCCAGGGTGGGTTCGGCAACCCATGGACCGTTTCATCCTGGCGCGATTAGAGCGCGAATCCCTTTCGCCCGCCCCTGAGGCGGACAAGTCCGAGCTCCTGCGACGCGTTTCCTTGGATTTGGCTGGACTGCCACCGACAGTCACCGAACAGGCGGACTTTCTAGCCGACAATTCGAGCAACGCCTACGAAAGGCAAGTCGACCGGCTGCTTTCCTCTCCGGCCTACGGCGAACGGTGGGCCTCCATGTGGCTCGATTTGGCGCGCTACGCGGACTCGATGGGCTACGAAGCGGACCGCCGCCGCCCCGGCGTCTGGGCCTACCGGGACTGGGTGATCGACGCCTACAATCAGAACCTGCCCTACGATCAATTCGTTATCAAACAGCTCGCCGGTGATTTGCTTCCGAACGCAACATTTCAGGATCGCATCGCCACCGCTTTTCATCGCCAGACCCCCAACAATCAGGAAGGCGGCACCGACGACGAAGAGTTTCGCTTGGTAGCGGCGATGGATCGCGTGGCCACGACCTGGTCGGTCTTGAATGGCGTCACGATGAACTGCGTGCAGTGCCATTCGCATCCTTACGATCCCATCCGACACGCCGACTATTACAAATCGCTTGCGTTTTTCAATACTTCGAATGACGCAGATCGCGACGACGATTTCCCGACCGTGCGCTTTCCGAAGGATCCTTCCTGCCTCCCCGAGGCTACGGAGCTACAGCAGGAGACTTTCGCTCTCTTGCGCCGGCTGACCGTCGCGGATCGGCAAGCGGAGGAGAACGCTCAATGGCGTCCCCTTCCGATCGAGTCCGCTGCGGCGAACGAGGTCATGGCTCTGGTGCCGCGGCTGCGCGAGCACCGGGCCTTCCTGCTCAAGATTCACAAAAACAAAAAATTGTTGCCCAAGGAAAAGGCCGAAGACATCGCTGATCAGCTGGTGACGATCGAAATCACCAAGAAACGGCTCGAAAATGCCATCGCCAGAGGCAAACCGGCCATGACCTTCAGCATTCAAAATGGGGAAGTGTTTGCCGGCCCGGATACTCCTCCGGAATCGTTCTACGAACTGACTTCGACGAGCAAGCTTCCTCTGGTGACAGCCATCAAGGTCGAAGTATCCCCGATGGATGCGGAAAAGGCCCGCATTAATCCCGAGAACGGCTTCATCGTGTCGGAGGTTCGAGCTTCCGTTGTATCTCCGGACGGACATAAGGAGCGGATTCCTTTCAGCACGTTCCTACACGATTCCGAGGCAGACTTGGAAGAGGCCGCGACCCCGGTGCCGGCCAATAAGAAAACGCCCGCCAAGAAGGAGGTTGCTGACGGATTCTCGGCCAATCCCAAGCTCTTCCGCACCCACTGGATCGTAGGAGTTTTAAGCAAGCCTCTGGCCATTGCCCCGGATGCGCGCCTCGAAGTCGCCCTGAAACAATTGGGCCAGATCGACTCGAGGCCGGCTCTCGTGCAACGCGTTCGTCTCGCCATAAGCGGCGATACGCGATGGACGTCCTTCGGCGTGGAACCCGAACGCACCGCGGCAGTCGCCCGCCTCAAATATCTCAAGCGGGAGCTTGTCAAGATGCGCGCCGTCGACGTTCCCGTGATGTCTGAAGAGCAGCCTTACGAAAGGCGAACCACCAGGGAATTCGAGCGCGGAAACTTTCTCAACAAAATCGGCGGGGACCTCACGCCCGATGTCCCCCGGATCTTCCCGAAGTTGCTCGACGGCGAGCCTCCGAACCGGCTCACTTTCGCCAAGTGGTTCTTTTCTCCCGGTCAGCCGCTGACCGCGCGGGTCGCCGTAAACCGATATTGGGAACAGCTGTTTGGAACCGGCATCGTCGAAACGCTCGAGAACTTCGGCAGCGTTGGCGAGGAACCAAGTCATCCCGAACTCCTGGACTGGCTCGCCCTCCATTTCCAAAACGATTTGCACTGGGACATGAAGGCCCTCCTGCGCGAACTGGTAACCAGCGCCACCTATCGTCAGAGCGGCAAGGCATCGAGCGCTCTGCTGGAGCGAGATCCTCACAACCGCCTTCTCGCACGCGGGCCTGAGCAGCGGCTTACCGCCGAGATGGTTCGCGATCAGGCTCTCCTCGCAAGCGGTCTCTTGAACCGGACCATGGGCGGACCCCCGGTCATGCCTGCGCAGCCTAAAGGCGTCTGGAACTCCGTCTACAATCGGGAAAAATGGAAAGATGCGGCCGGTCCCAATCGCTATCGCAGGGCGGTCTACACGTTTGTCAAACGCACCAGCGGTTATCCGAGCTTCCTGATCTTCGACGCTTCCGACCGCACCACTAGCCTGGCTCGGCGAATTCCGACCAACACTCCCTTGCAGGCGCTGGTGACCCTGAACGACCCGGTTTATGATGAGGCCGTAGAAGCGCTCGCGAATCGTGCGCTGCGCGAGGTTCCAAAGGCAGCCGGGCGGAATCCCTTGGAGGCGCGCATCACATTCGAAGCGCGCCTGGTGCTGTCGCGCGACCCCACGGCCAAGGAACTCACGGTGCTAAGTGGGCTTTTTGAAAAAACGGTTGCCGGTAGAAAGCAGCCGGCGCTGCAGCCGGCCAGTATGAGACTAGGGGGAGGCTCGGAATACGAACCCGTAGCGGCCTCCAGCCAGCTGGATGGATTGAAGGCTGTCGGCAGCGCGCTCCTCAACCTGGACGCAGCTATGAGCAGGTGAACCCGATGACCGACGTGATCAGCAAGGTCTCGCGAGAGCAAAGCGTGGGTCTCCAGAGAGGGACGGACGCTGAACGAGTGCGTGCTCTTCTCGAGGCTCAAACCCGCCGTCATTTCCTCCGTTCGGCGACGGGCGGGTTGGGCGCCATGTTCCTCGGAACGCTAGCTTCGCCTTTGGCCGTTATGGCCCAAGAGGCGTCGACGGACGGCCCTTCTCGCATCGAAATCCGGCATGATCCCAAGGCTCCGCAAGGGGTCCTGCCGCCGCAGTTTGCTCCTCGGGCCAAGCGCGTCATATACCTTCATATGGCCGGTGCACCAAGCCAGCTCGAGCTCTTTGAGCATAAGCCCGAGCTCACCCGTTTCGACGGCCAGGACTGTCCGGCCTCGTTGCTGGCAGGAAAACGATTTGCGTTTTTGACCGGCGTACCCAAACTCCTCGGCGCTCAATATCCGTTTCATCAGGCCGGGCAGAGCGGACAGTGGATCTCGGACCGCCTTCCGCATCTCGAAAGGCACATCGACGACCTGTGCGTCATACGGTCGATGCGAACCGACCAGTTCAACCACGCTCCCGCGCAGTTGCTGGTGCAAACCGGGAATCCGCGCATCGGCTACCCGTCACTCGGCTCGTGGGTTGTCTACGGGCTCGGCACCGAGAACCAGAACTTGCCCGGGTTTATCGTGCTCATTTCAGGTGGCAACACTCCGGACGGAGGAAAGCAGCTCTGGGGCACGGGTTTTCTGCCCAGCGTCTACCAGGGCGTGCAGTGCCGTTCTCACGGCGAGCCCGTCCTCTACCTGAATCCCCCGCCGGGGGTCAGCGCTCCCGAACGACGGAGGGTTCTCGACGCCATGGAAGAGATCAACCAGCAGCGTTATGCAGAATTCGGGAACCCGGAAACCCTGACCCGAATTGCCCAGTATGAAATGTCCTTCCGCATGCAAATGGACGCGACGGATGCGATGGACATTCGCAAAGAGCCCGATTCGGTTCGCGCCAGCTACGGCTCGAAGCCCGGCGAATCGAGCTTCGCCAACAACTGTCTCGTGGCTCGGCGCCTCGCCGAACGCGGCGTCCGTTTTATCCAGCTCTATCACTGGGGATGGGACAGCCACGGATCGAGCGCCCGGGAATCGCTAAATGTGGGCTTTGTCGAACGCTGCCGCGAAGTCGACCAGCCGATCTCCGCATTGCTCGCCGAACTGAAGAATCGTGGGATGCTCGAGGACACTCTGGTTGTCTGGGGCGGTGAGTTTGGCCGTACGTCCATGCGCGAAAATCGCGGCGGCCAGGTAATGAAATTTGTGGGCCGTGACCACAACCCGGGGGCCTTCACCATTTGGATGGCCGGCGGGGGCGTAAAACCTGGAATGGCCTTCGGCCAAACCGACGAATTGGGATACGAAGTCGTAAAGAGTCCGGTCGAGGTGCGCGATCTGCACGCGACCATGCTCTATCTCCTGGGTTTCGATCACCGCAAACTTACCTATCCCTTTCAGGGCTTGGAGCAGAAACTGACCAGTGTGAAGCCCGCTCGGGTGGTTGCGGAAGTCCTGGCATGACCTTGCGCCATGAACCTGCTTTGATCCGTAGGATCCTATGATTCCATGACTTCCTCGTTCCGTAGTCTCTTGGGGCGCTTCAGATTCGGAGTTGTAGCTGTTGCGATCTTGCTGTTCTTGACGGCCCTCCTGCTGCTTGCGCCACCCGACGGAGTTGAGCGTGCGCCCCTGATGCAGTTTGTCGGCCGCTTCCATCCGCTCTCGGTGCACTTTCCCATCGCGGTGCTGCTCATCGTTCCGCTCTTTGAGATTCTTGGCCGAAAGCGCAGTTCCTCATTCCTATTGGCTTCCGTGGATTTCCTGCTGCTGCTGGCCGCTTGTGGAGCCCTCCTGTCAGCTCTTCTCGGGTGGTGTCTCGCGCGAGGAGGCGGCTATTCGGGCCCGCTCGTCCGCCAGCATATGTGGGGCGGCCTTCTGGTCGCCGCGGCGGCCTCGATTTGCTGGTGGCTGCGCTCTCGGCAAGATACACCGGACACAAAACGACTTTACGGTGCCCTGCTGCTCGGGGCGATCATGCTGGTTTCGTTTACCGGGTATCGAGGCGGGCAGCTGGCTCACGGCGAGACTCATCTTACGGAACTCTTGCCTTCGCCCTTGCAAACGTTGCTTGGACCGTCTACCTCCGAAACCGGCGTCGTTTCGGTGAAAGACCCTTCGAGCTTCTATGATGTCCGGATTCAACCTCTTTTCGAGGGACACTGCATCACCTGTCATGGGCAGAGCAAGCACAAGGCTGGCCTTCGCCTCGACAGCTACGCCCTGGTGATGCGTGGTGGAAAGCACGGCCCGGTCATTAAGCCCGGCGATCTCAAGGGCAGCGAGCTCGTTCGCCGCATCACCCTTCCGCGGAGCGACGATGATTTCATGCCGGCCGACAACAAGAGGCCTCTGTCCGCAAGCGACGTGAAGTTGATCGAGATGTGGATCGCAGAGGGTGCTTCGCGCACTCTCCGAGCGGAGGTCTCAGCCGCGCTCCCAGGTAATGCCTCGACCGAGACAACCGTCCGCGAAGTGACCTTTCCGGCCACTGATCCAGCAGCCGTCGCCAGAGAACGCACGGCGGTCTCGTCGATTCTGGGGCGGGTTCAGCTGCGCCTCCCCAATGTCGTGGAATATGAGTCCCGAACATCCGCTAATCTCGTGGTCAACGCGTCGTGGCAGGGCGCAAAATTTGGCGATGACGAGCTCGCCGAACTGGCGGCGCTTGGCCCGTCGATCGTCACCGCCGATTTCTCTGGCACCGCGATCACTGACCGTTCCGCCCGGGTTATCGCGGCGATGAAGAAGCTGCGCAACCTGCGAATGGCGCACACCGCAATCACCGACAGCACCATCGAGAGCCTCGGGCCTCTTGATCAGCTGGAATTGTTGAGCGTTTTTGACACCCGAGTGACCGACTCGTCTTTGCCGATGTTCGAGCACCTGGTCAGTTTGCGGAAAGTGTACGCTGGCGGGACCAAGATTCCCCAGGGTATCGCCATGTCTTCGCCGGTCCGGGAGAAGCTCGTATTTTGAACGGCGCTTTCTCACCGATCGTCGAAGAAAATTGACCCAAGCTAGGCTCCATTGAAATCCTGGCTCTATTCTGAGCAAAGCAAGTTCGAACGGCGGAAACCCGGTGTCGCTCGAGTCGCTGGCTTCGGTGGAAACGGTTCAAATGACGTCGGATTTGAAAAGCCCCGTCTGAAGTAAAGATTTGTACAAGAAGCCGCAATTCGCGTCATCACTGATAACGTGGCATCTATTGAAGGGAGGAAGGGGGGTCCTTTCGAAGGTTTCTAAGGCGTTTTGAATCCGGTTGTGGTTCCCGCCTGCGCGACTCGAGTTCCGTTGCGTAGATCCTGGCGCACTCGCAGACTCGCGCATTTTGGATCGCAACGGCGGCAGAAACGGCGAGGTTCCTAGCAAGGCGGAGATGCTCAGTCGTAAGGGCCGCAGGTTGGTACGCGCAGAGTGAGAGGATACCGATGACTGTACCAGCGGCGGTTAAGGGAATGCCCATCCAAGAACGGGCGTCGTCGAATGGGACAGTGTCTATCCAGCCGGATTCTTTATCCGTGTTCGGAACAAACACAGGCTCGCACTCAAAGAGGATTTTGCGCAAGTATACACTCTCTGATGCACTCAAGATAAAACCGACTCTGGTGACATTGCATCGATTTGCTTCGCGAGCGACCATCAAATGCGCGGAGTCTTCCACAAAGAGCACGCTTCCTCTGTCAAACGGAACAAGTTCGCCGATGCATTGCAAGAGTGTGTCCAGGAGTGAGTCCATCGCCAAATTTTGGCCCAATGCCAATGTAGCTTTCAGCAGGGCTTCCGCCTCGGCGCGAGCCGATTCTGTAGCTTCCAAGTGCTCGGCGCTCTTTTCCTCAGCAGCCTTGCGCGACGTTATGTCCTGCGCTGTGCCGATGATCCAATGACCGCGGTCGTCATTCGCGCGATGGGCCTTTACCCACAGCCAGCGGATGCTTCCGTCAGCATGGACGAATCTAAACTCCTCATCAAAGAGTCCAGTCGAGACGACTTCTTCAAGTCTGGAGAGAACGCGAATGCGGTCCTGCGGATGTATAAGTCCACTATGAGAAGAAGGGTCCCGGTAAAGTGATTCGATAGTATGACCCGTGATCGTTGTATAGGCTGGATTTATGTAAACAACCTGCTTAGTGTCGGCGTTCATCTTCCAGATGATTTCTTGTATGTTGTCGGCTACGCAGCGAAAGCGATCTTGGCTCTCGCGCAAGGCTCTTTCAGCTTTTGTGCGTTCCGTCGGATCACAGAGGATGAAGAGGTGACGTCCGGCGATATAGTTCGTCGCCGCAGCGAAATCGACGAAGACCGTGTCCCCGTGACCAACGACCAATTCGGCTCGATTGCAGTGCCCCGTCCGTTGCAAGAAGCCTTTCCATTCCTGAGCAAAATTGTCGCATTTCGCCAATAAGGCACGGATATTCTTGCCGATGAGGTCCTTTTGCGGAACACGAAGGATAGATGCGGCTGCGGGGTTCGCGTCGAGGCAGTTCGCTTCGTTATCCAGAATGAGGATTCCATTCAAGACATTCTCGAACATTGACGTGAACTCACATGATGTTAAAGAAAAGGTAAGGTCCGCCCTTCGATGCGCGATCCGCAAATGGAAAAGAGCGCGAGCAGTCAGGCATATAGCGGTGCTCAAAGTAAACAGAACAGCTGAAATCAGTGCCTTAGAATTCGGGACAAGCGAAGGGACGTCAACGATCAACGACGCCAAAAACAGGAAACTTGCCATTACCAGAACCATCAAGGAGCTAAAACGAAGCCAACCAGGTGTAGAGCGAGAATTCACGGTCGGGACACACATTGTCAGGGGATGGCATCCTCTTAGACATTAATTGGATGCCATTCGGAGTTTCTTGAAACTATTAATTCGTATCTGTCTGGGATTAGAGACAGAGACACGCGGATAGGGTGTACTCTCTTCGGTGGATTGTCTTATCGAATTTTAGTGTATTGGCTCGAGCAGCTTAGCGGGCTTTACGCGGAGACCGTGAGCAAGCTTGACAATATTTACTAGGCTAACGTTTCGCTCTCCGCGCTCGACTCCGCCTACGTAATTGCGATGCAAATCCGCCAGCTCAGCCAGCCTTTCTTGAGACAGTTCCCGATCAAGACGAAGGCGACGAACTTGTCTTCCGAAGAGTATGCGTGGATCTGAAGGCAGCACTCCGCAATGATGAAAATATGACCACTATGAGTCTACACACGATGAGTGTGATACTATTCAAGGATAGTGATGGAGCCCAGCGTCCTCTCGGGAAGTTAAATGCTCATGAACGACGCAAATTCGTTCCCGCTCGCTCGTTTGCGCCTCCTTTCGAACGCTGGTGACGATAAACGCGCAACTCAGACAGGCCCTGTCGTTTGCGTTGACTCGTCCGACGACATTTTGCTTGAACGCATAGTCAGTGGCAGTAACGAAAGCCTGGCGATCCTCTTCCGACGGTATGCTCGTGTGGTCTACAGTTTGGGCCGGCGAATCCTTCGAGACAACACTGAAGCGGACGACCTGGTCCAAGAGGTGTTTCTTTATATCCAGCGCAGAGCCAGTTTGTTTGACGGTACCAAGAGCAGCGCACGGTCGTGGATTTTCCAAGTTGCTTACACACAAGCATTCCTCCGTCGACGACAGCTGAAAGCGCGCGGTTTCTACTCGTCTGGGATTACAGACAACGCGCGTGAAACGGGAATCCAGGCGATTTCGGGCGCAGACTACGATCAAACGGTGGAAGGCCTGTTCGGGAGAACCGGATGGCGCAAGATGTTTCTATCGCTCAGCGAGGAACAGCGGGAGACGTTGCGATTGCATTTTTTTGAGGGATATACGTTCGCGGAGATATCCGAAAGACTGGGAGAGTCCTATTCCAACGTCAGGAACCACCACTACCGCGGTCTCGAGAAGCTTAGGAAGTACCTCGCCGAAAACCCTTTGAACCCGCGATGAACGGTGTGCTACAAGCTAAACTCCCTTGGGAGTAGGGGCGTTTGACGTATGGTACATGAGGAGTTTTTGCGGCTTTGTGCGGCCGCGACGGCAGGCGAACTGAACGCCTCCGAGCAGGCCACGCTCGAAGAGCACCTGGCTGTCTGCGGCGAATGTCGCCAGGTGATGAGGGAATACGAAGTCGCTTCGCAAGGCGGGGCTGCTGCGTTAGCGGCCGCGTTGGCGCCCGAGGAGGTCGAGGCAGATTCGTCCTGGTCCGTTGAGCGCGCGCAGAGGGAGCTCTTCAAACGGCTGGATGCCGGTAAGGCCTCCGCAGAAGCTCAGTATGAGGGCAGCAGGCAGGGCCATCGGTACACCTATCAACCCTCACAGATTCGATGGAGCGAAGTGTGGATGCCTTTCGCTGCCAGCATTCTTTTGGCCCTGGCGCTAGGGATCGCCGTTTATCGGTCCGGTGTCGAACGCAGAGGGGACATCGCCCAAAGGACGCTGGAGCAGACTCGGACCTCTACCGTTTCCTTGGAAGAGCAGCTCAGTGACGCCGGGTATGAGCGAACGCAATTGCTTTCAAGGCTGGGGGAGCAGGACAAGACCATAGCGGATCTACGTCGCAAGCTCGAGGAACAACAGAAAGCAGTGAGTGCTTTGATGAGCGCGAATGGAGACGAGGGCGCACCTCGCGGAGCAGGGAATTCCATCGATTCGGCAGCCCATGAGCATCAGGAGCTGGCGTTAGCAAAGGTCGAGCTAACTCGACTGCGGAATACGATCGACACCCTAACCACAGAGCGCGACGAGGCGGCGTCCCGTGCCGGAACTCTCGATGCCAAGGTCAGCGAATTGAAGCAGCTTGTGATGGATCGTGAACGGGATCTCGATCGGAAGCAAGAGGAAGTAGCGAAGCAGCAAGAACTGCTCGACCGAGACCGCGACATCCGGGAGCTGATGGGGGCTCGCGACCTTTATATTGCGGAGGTGCACGATGTCAACGGCAAGGGCGAAACCAGCAAGACCTATAGCCGGATCTTTTATACCCGCGGGAAAAAGCTGATCTTTTACGCCTATGATCTCGACAGTCAGCCGGGGCTACAGAATGCCGAGACCTTCCAGGTTTGGGGACGGAGAGGGCCGGACAAGCGGAGAGCTCGCAGCCTGGGAATATTGTATGAAGACAACATGGACAAGAAACGATGGGTCCTGAAGGCCAACGATCCCCAAACGCTCGAAGATATTGATGCAGTTTTTGTGACAGCTGAACCCAACGGCGGAAGCCAACATCCAAGCGGCAGGCAGTTGCTCTTCGCCTCTCTTCGAGTAAGCCCCAATCATCCATGAGCGAGTTTTATGGAATCCTCTTACACAAACAACGTGTGGAGTTGGTCCGTCGGTTCATGCTGGGCCTGCTGGGCCACCTGGTCGCTTGCAAGACTTACGTGGCAGAGGTGGCTCGGGAACGAACCGAGCCTGTCGAAGTCCTTGATTCGGACGTCCTTATACAGCTCCCTTTCGCGCGACCGCAGTCGAGGCTCCGGCAAATGGAGCCGGCGTTTTTCGGGGTCCCTCTGGTCCCTCAGCAGCATTCGAGTACTGAAATTGGACCGGGACTTTGCCGTCGACCGAAGTTAGTCCAACCTCTTTGAAGACCTTCGTCAGAGGATCAGCTTCGCTAACCGGAAAATCACCGCACTCTTCGCCGTCCGCAGATGTCCATCCGAGAAACTTTATTGCATCTGGGTCTTTGCCAGCCCGGATAGCGTCTTCTACATCTGGATCGGTCCTGGCTTCATTCAACTCGTGGTAGAAGGTCGCAACAACATTTTTCCACGGTTCATTGAACACCGGGATGCCATTGCTTGTGCCATTTGGAAGTATTTCTGAAAAGACTCCAACCGCGTAATAAATCACTCGTTTGTTGCTGCCGGCCCCAACGTGGATGGACCCATGGAAGCCTCCCAAACCATGGGCGGAGTCTTCTTCTTCATGCGGAACTCCCTGCGCCGCTTCAGAACGACTTTGCTCAAGGTGCGGGGAGATCTTGCTGGCTGTTGGTACCTCGTTAGTGTTTAGGAGAGTTCCACTGGGCAGAAGAAAGTTGAATACGGTAGAACCGAAGTCGAAACCATCCAGAGCACCACTACGAAACAATGAGAGGACCAGGTTTTCGACATCTCCTTGTGAAACGGTTTCCGGAGGCGGTCCGGCCAAAACCTGAGACCCTTTGAATGTCGATGTAATTTGTCCCGTAGGGTAGTACTGCGACATAACGTTATTTAGGTCTTGATCGGCCATAGCTAAAGCCAGCGATGTTTCGATGGATTTTCTGTCACTCGCGCTCCACGCGCTCGTACCACCCACGAAAAAGTTCGAGAAAACAAGATCAGTAATAGTATTGCCGCCATGAAAGACGAGATTATGGCCGGGAGTTCTGGGCAAACCTGGAGCGATGGCCGACGGAGCCGGCATGGACACGCGCGCTCGTAACGTTTTCTCGGCCCGAGTTCCGCGGCCAAAGGCCACGCGCAATGGCCTTACATAGGTGCTGGTTTCCTGATCAGATTTCATTTTGACCTCCTCTGGTGGGGCCCGCCAAACTGCCTGCACGTTGCGGCTGGAACGGCAGCGGGTGAAGTACCGGGACTTTTACTACCAGTTTAAGTAGTTGTCAAGTCGTGACTTATCATCTAGTTTATTACACCGCGCAGCTGGATTCCTGCGTTCCGCAGATCGAGAATTGGGCTGCCTGCACGCCGTATTGAGGAACTCATATCGCTCATCATGACCTACCCAGAAGTTCCGAATGCGTCCGCGTACGGTTCTGGTGCCGAAGCAGCGCGAACAAGCGCATATAGCGGCAAGCAGGCAATCGCCTGCTGTCGCGGCGTTACTTCCTAGCACTGTGTTTTTCTTTGATAGCAACGAGTGTATATGCTATCATCTGTAACGCAAAGTTTGCTACTTACCGGTGAATGAAAACCACCATCGATTTCAGAAGGGTTATGAGGCAAACGGCATGTCCCGGACGCTTGGACTAAAGTTCAACGAGGTGATGAACGGTGGTTTTGTACTTGGAGCGACCGATCCCTCAACTGGCGAGACGGAGGGGAACCGCCAGAATAGCCGGCTTGCCTTGCATTGCAACGTTACCATCGACGACCTCCAGCGTTTTGTGCAGGACCCGCAGCATCCCGGCCACCTCGCATGCACCGTCGATTTTCCGCCGTTCGGCACTGGCATCCCTTGCGACCCTGGCATCTTTAATCTCTTCCGTCCCGGCAACACACCCAACGAGCGGTGGATGGTCTACGAATGCCGATTTACTGCGAAAGGTCAGCGCTATTATCTTGCCGGGAAAAAAATTGTTTCGAAGGGCCACGCCGCCGAAGTTCTGCAACAAATCACGACGCTCTTCACGCTCCTCCTCCAAGGGAACGATGCTTCCGGAGCCCTAGAGGGCGCCGGCACGCTCCAACTGGGCGTCAAGAGCATCGCCGACATGGCCAAAAGCCTGCACGTTACCGGCGCGCAAAACCATCTGGAAGTTCTGAAAGGCCTGGGATTGTATTTGGAGCTGTTTCTCGGCGAGCTCTGGCAAACCTATATCTGGCCATGAGTGGAACGACGGTGCTCACTGCGTGCCGAGATCATTCTGATGTGAAACGTTGGCGCGACTCTCTGCACTAATTAAGAGGCCATCAAATGTCCGCGTCCCAGCCAAGACCCCCGCAAACCGGCTTGTACGCCGCGAATACGCGAGGTCCGCGCCGCCGCAGAACGCGTGCGGACCTTTTACATCTGCCGCGATCCGTGGCCGTGTCCCATATGCGCCGCGCACAGGAAGCCGCTTCCGCTCCGAATTTTCCGCCCGCAGCCTTTTTTGCACCTGCCGCCATTTTGAAGTGGGCCCGCCACTATCTCGCGTATGTGATCCGCGAGAAGCATTTTTTCCCGCACCACACTGCCTCGCCGCAGAACGCTATGTACGATCTTCTCGACGAAAACGGGTCCGATCACGTGCGCATCGCTCTCGCCGGCGACTGGGGCACTGGAACCGATGAAGCGGCCAATGTGGCCAAGCAGATGCTCACGTTCGATCCGCACTTCACGCTCCACATCGGCGACGTGTATTACGTCGGGGATCCCATCGAAGTGAACGAGAACTGCCTGGGAATCTGCAATCCCATTAACAATTACAATCCCGTCCTCTGGCCCGTCGGTACCCTGGGCAGCTTCGCCATGAACGGCAACCACGAGATGTACGCCAACGGCATCGGCTATTTCGATGTGTTTCTCCCTCGACTGGGGCTTCGCCGCGACGGCCTTATGCTCGGCCAGCAAACCAGCTTTTTTTGTCTGCAAAATGCACACTGGCGCCTGATTGCCGTCGATACGGGTTACAACTCCACCGGAATTCCGGTCCTCGAACAGATCCCCTTGCTCAATAAGCTCGCTTTCATAGGTGGAAACTGCAGGCTGCCCAAACCCTCGACCGACTGGCTCCAGGAAATCGTCATTCCGCATCCAGAGGAACCCGACCCGCGCGGCATCGTGGTTCTCTCCCATCAGCAGTATTACTCCGGTTTTGAGAGCGACTTCCGCAAGCCGGCGCGCCAGCTCTTCGCCGCTGGAGTCAAAGGTCCGGTCCTATGGTTTTGGGGCCACGAACACCGCTTCGCCGGATACGATCTCTTTGGCAAGGACCAACTCAAGGCCTACGGACGTTGCGTCGGCCACGGTGGAATGCCGCTCGGCATCAGACGTCCTTCGCGTAATCCGCAACCCAAATTCTGGGATGGAAGAAAGGGCTTGGGAGGACTTGGCGTCAATGGCCACGTCAACCTGGAATTCAAGGGGCGTGAACTCCATGCTGACTACGTCGATTTGAACGGCACAAAGCTGGTTGAGGAAAGTTGGGCAGCTCCCGGCGATGGCACGGTCCAATTGCTCGCGTGCAAAAAGGTGATCAACGACCCCGATTTTCACGGCCCCTTGTAATCCAATGAGGTGCGTCCATGTCCATAGCCGGGCAGGTTCTCGAAAAACTGTTTGAAAACCGCTACAACTTCGTCGCGCCGGATTCCGGCCCTCACAAACTCCCTTACACCTGCAGCTTCCACTGGTTCCACACTCCGGATGGTCAATTAGTTGGCGTTGACGTGGTGCGAAGCGACGACATGGGCCGCCGCGCACTTCGCGTCTTCGCGCTCCAGCCGGGGAGCGACACGGTTTCTTCTTTGCTCCTGGAAGGTCCCACGCCCGACTGGGAGCCGTTTGCCACCGACGCTCCTCCCAGCATGTCCCAAGGCAAGCCTGTCATGGGCCGCGGAGAAAATTGGCTAGCTGCTTCCGCTTCCATAGAAGGCCAATCCATCAGCTCCGTCTCTTTCCTTCTCAATTTCAAGGTCCAGGTTCCCGGCAGAGGGACCGGCGAAAGTGGACTCTTACTGGCCCACATGACGGCGATGGACTATCTGCGCATGGAAATTTCCGGCTGGATCATCCTCAACGGCCAGCGCATGGAGCTAGACCGGGTTACAGGGTACGCGTCCGTACATTTCGGAGATTTTCTTCCCGACTACGCCGGCGTCGCTAGCGTGCCTCCCCAGCAAACCGCCGGCGAGGGTATCCTCGTCAACGTCACCGACTCCGACGATATCAAGCATGGTGCCGCGCTCATCGCAAACAAATCCGTCATCTATGGCTATGGCTGCGGCCAGCTTCCGGGCTTCTTCCTTACCGTCGGCGCACTCACCAGAAATTCTATTCCGCTCGGCGGCGGCGCACGCCTCGAACTCTCCGAGGTGAAAACCGTCCCGCATTGGCTGCTGCTGCGCCCGACAACGACCGCAGTGGCCAAAGCCACCTATGTTTCAGACAATAGCGACCGCATCGAAGTAGGCGAAGTCATTCTCGATTTTCGCGGGGGAGGGTATCCGGCACTGCTGGTGCCTTGACTGGCTGCTGAGCCGGCGGTTCTGATTCTTGGCAAACGGAGGCTGGACCATGGATTTCGACGTCATCGTCATCGGCAGCGGTTTTGGCGGAGCTATCACCGGCTGTCGCCTCGCACAAAAAGGCCAAAAAGTTCTGATCCTCGAGCGGGGCAAGGAGTGGGACAAGGGCTCCTATCCACGCGCTCCGGAAGACGAATGGATCTGGAGCCAGACCAGTCCGGAACATCACCATGGGTGGGTAGATCTCCGGGTCTTTAAAGGTATGTCCGTCATTCAGGGAGCGGGTGTCGGCGGCGGCTCGCTGATCTACGCCAATATCTCCCGCGTTCCCCCGGAGATTGTCTTTCAGAAGGGCTGGCCGCCAGAAATCACGCTGAAGAGCATGGCCAAGTACTACGCCGCTGTCGGCGAAATGCTTTGCGTGAGGCCCATTCCACAGCACCAGCTGAATCCGCGCATAAAGCTCATGCAGGACGCCGCCAACAAGATCGGTGACGGCAACCGCTTCCAGCAAGTCGACCTCGCCGTCCATTTCAACGATGACCCCGAGTTCAAAGTCGACTTCAGCCAAGAGCCGGACATACGAAACTCCAAACCTGGCGTCAACAAGCATGGTGCGCAGCAGGGAACTTGCGCGCACCTCGGCGAGTGCGATATTGGCTGCCGCGTCTACGCCAAAAACACCCTAGACAAAAATTATTTGCCCGAAGCAGTGAAGGCTGGCGCGCGGATCTGGCCTCTGCACCTGGTCACGAATATCGTTCCAATTGATGGCGGCTACCGCGTGGAACACGATCAGTTGACCTCCGGCCAGCGAATTTCCGGAACCACGACTGCAAAGCGCGTGGTCGTCGCGGCCGGTTCGATCGGCTCGACCGAACTTCTGTTGCGCTGCCGCGATAAGGGCTCGCTTTCAATGCTGAGCCCTTTCCTCGGGAAAAACTGGAGCAGCAACGGTGACTTTCTTACCCCGGCTTTCCATTTGCTTCGCCGCCTTTGGCCCGATCGTGGCCCCACTATAGGCAGCGCCATCTCGTATCTCGATGGCAGTGACGACGGCCTGGTATATTGGATCGAAGATGGCGGAATTCCCAATCTGATGAACAAATTCTTTCAAGGTCTGACGACTCAAATCGCCGCCGCTCCCGACGGCCCGTTGGCGCAAGAGTTCAGTCCTCATTCACTGCTCCAGCATCTCACTTCATTCGCCGCGCATCTCGACGGGTTCGAGCACATCATGCCCTGGTTCGCACAAGGGGTGGACGCGGGCAATGGAGCACTGTCCCTTAAGAATGGCGCGCTTAATTTGGACTGGAATATCAGCGATTCTCTCCCGGTCTTCGAAGCCATCGCCAAAAAGCACAAACAATTGGCGGAGAGCACAGGCGGCATTCCAATGCCTTTGCCTGGCTGGACGCTTGGCAAGGAACTTATCACGCCGCACGCGTTGGGCGGCTGCAACATGGGCACCTCCATTGAGGACGGCGTGGTTGACCATGCCGGCAGAGTGTTTGGCTATGACAATCTTTACGTTGCGGACGGCGCGATCGTTCCACGAGCATTGGGTGTCAATCCTTCGCGCACCATTGGCGCCCTGGCAGAGCGGATCGCGGATCTAATCCAGTAAGCTCAGCCTCCGGTTCCGACTGTCCCATTGCCGACCGACATTCCGTTCCCTCGCTCCTAATCGAATTCAGACTCTGGAGTAGCGGCTGTAAGTACATACACGGATAGCATCTAAGAAGAACGCAAATGTGGCCTGACTGTGAAGCCAAATGCAGGAAGGTGGTATGCCTTTCATCAAACTCCATCGCGGCAATGACACGGGTGAATCAGTTGGTAGAGTCTTAGTGAACCCGGAACAAATTATCGCAATTTCGGCCGGGCAGATGCGACGGAGTTACAGAAGTCGGATGGGCGAACGCTTTGGGTAAAAGAAACGCCGGACGAAGTAGCGGTACCGGCAAACGAGGCTTAGCAATTGCTGCATGTGCCCTGCAACTTTGGCGACAGTAGATTCAGAGAATACGCAGCAACTCTGCATAAAACCTAACGCATTTCGCCTAGCGCCTTTTCTCTTCCTTTCTGCTCGCCTCCAAGACCATGTCCACGGCCTTATTCCCGGTGTCAATTGCGCCGTCCATGAAGCCTTGTTCGTCTGCAAGGTGTTCGCCCGCGAAATAGACGCGATCGTGAGGCTCCAAGAGCGCCGCGCGGACCGGGAACCACTGGCCCGGACGATAAAATGCGTAAGCACCCTGTGTGTATTTGTCTTCCTGCCAGGCATATCGCATCACAGCAATTGGGGCCGTGTCTTCGCCAGGAAAAAGTCTGGCAAGGTCACCGCTGATGAGCGTGGCTAGGTCCTCGGTCCCGCGCGAGGCGAGGTCGTCGGCCTTGTCTCCGATCGCGTAACTGCAAAGGATCCCTTGCTCTTTGTTGCGAAACTGGCCCAAGGAGGCAGCAAAAATAAAATCGGAAGTTCCGTCAGTAAAACACGAGAACTTTTCCCCCATGCGCTTTTCCCAGAAACGCGTCTTAAACAAGAGGACCGTCTTCATAATCCGCGCGTATTGGAGGTTTCTCGCGGCCAACCGTTTGTCGGGCTCCAGGGGCGGTTCCCACTTGATTGAATTCAGCGAGCGCGCGGGTACGGTGCAGATGCAGAACGCGGCTGCGAATTCCCGCTTTTTCGTCGGTAACCTTCTGCGGGCAGCCTTGCTCCTCGGTTGTGGAGCGGGGAAGGGTCTGGTGCGGACGTCCTCGGCTTCAACGGTCACCCGTTGGTCAGTTTGGGTAACGCTTTGAACTTCCATATCGGTGTGAATGGCTTCCAAGCCGATGCGCTCGGCTAGAGCGCTCACCAATCGGCTGTTTCCGCCCTCGACACGCAAATCCATCTCGTCCGTTGCGTTGCTGCCTTCTCCGTAATATTCCGATGCCGCGGAAAATGCGCCGGCTTGGCGGATGGATTCTCCAAAATCAGTGCTGTCCATCAGATCGCGTCGAAGGAGGTCCTTTTCGGGAAATCCCAAGTTGTGCAGAAAGGTCCACCAGTCCTGCTCGTCAAATTGCTGTTTCTGAGGGAGCTGTTGCTTGGTATCAGGCAAGTTAAGGATCTTTAGAACCTCTTCGCGCAATTCGTCTTGGAGGTGCTTTGCGAAGGGCCACTTGCCTGCCTTGAAGGTTTCTCCAATGCGCCCCAGTTCGGCGAAGGAAAGGTCAAAACGATGTGGAATCAAATCTAAGTGGAACTCGCGACACAGCTCTTTCACTTCAGTGTGGTGGTTGCCCACCCATTCCCCGCCAAGCTCGCAGTACAGGTACGGGTTCTCGCGAAAGTGGTAGGTGAAGACCCGGCCGCCGATTCGGTCGCGGGCTTCGACTACGTCGACTTGCCAGCCGCGCTGGCTGAGTTTATAGGCGGCACTTAGACCTGCGAGTCCCGCACCGATTACGACGCAGCTGTTGTGCGGAGGATCGTCTTTGCTTTTCTGTTTAGGCACGTTTGCCTCAGGAGGGTACGGATTTGTGCTGCGCGTGATTGGCCCAATCGTCGAGAAAGACCTTTTCGTAGTACGCGGCGGCAGTCGCGTTCTCGAGTACCACTCCTGCGTCACGATTGTTTAGAACGCCCTCCCCCGACCAATTCATCGAGGAAATAACGACGATTTTGCTGTCGAACACGAATCCCTTGTTGTGAACGTTGCTTTGAATTTTGACCTTGTCAAGGTTGATGCCGGCGGCCTGAAGGGCGTCGAGACCGCCCTTCAAGGTCTGAAATTCACTGAGGATAATTCTAACGTCCAAACCTGCTTCTATCTTGGCGGCTACTGCGTCAATTAGATCCGTGAATTTGGCTTTCGCGGGGTCGCTCGAGGGGTGAATGTATTGAAGCTGAATGTAAATAGATGTCGTTGCCGAGTTGATGAGCTTCAGCATCGTTGGCTGATACACGCCCGGATCGGGTGTGAGAAGGGGTGTAATCGTGACAGGTTCATTGATCAAAGCCGGTTTGGCAAAAGTGAACGTGCCGATTGCCGAGGATGGAGAAAACGGTTGAGGCTGCTGGATTTTAGGAGAAAGATTCGCTGCGTGGAACGTCGCGACCTGGAAGTCTTGGTCGAGATATGCTTCAAGCATTTTGGCCAGTTCAGCGGATTGGACGATTACATGCCAATCGCGATCGCTCTGTTGCGCCTTTTGCTGGTCGCTAGGCTGTGGATTACTCGTTGGATCGATTTGCGGTTGATTCGAGTTGTTTAAGTTTCCGCTGGACAGCCAAACGGTGTCGCCATCGCGAACCATCACTTTGATGTGATACGCGGTCGGAAAAATCCAGCTATCGGCCTCAGGGCTTGATCGCACCAGAGCCCAGGCGGATGAGAGTTTCGCGCCGAACTTTCCAGCTAGATTTTGTACGGTTTCCGGATCGGCCTGATCTGCCGTGCGGTTGCGCGGAGGATCGTCCAAGGTCATCTGGACAGCCTTACCCGCCAGTGCGGTTTCAAACAGCTTCAGTACGTGGTCCGAAGTGAAGTCGTACATGCTCACCTTGAGCCGCTTTTGCGTGCCCGAAACAAACTTCTGAAGCTCCGCCCAGCCGGCATCCGGACTTACGTGGCAAATCAGTGGAATTGTGCCGCTGACCGGCACAAGAGGGACGTTCGGAGCGACGTACTGAACAGGAATTTTCGTTTGATGCGAAGCTGCGACCTTTGGCGCGATCGGCGCTCTTACCGCTTGGGCTGCAGGATCGAACTCGGGGAGAAGACTGGTTCCCCGGAGTTCGGCCCGATGATCGGCCAGTTGAGAAAAGCGCTCCGGATTGTCGTGGCTAAATTGTTCGACTGCAGTGGCCGGACGCACCTCGACTTGTGTTCCCTCAATCTTGGAAGGAAGCTTCGGTTTCTTTTTTGCCTTGTTCGAAGTAACTGCGACGATCGCCTTTTCTTTGGTCGGCCAGTTGTTTTCTATGCAAAAGCCCGGACGGACAAACAAGACGCCAGGCTGATCGAACTTCGCGAGGTTGCGCTTGATTACTGGAATTAGCCCTTCGAGCGTGTTCATATGCTTCCTCTACGCTGAAAAAGTTTCGGAAATCTGCTGCAAGTGTCTGCAACCGTTCTTTGCGGGTTCGGACAATTCCAACCGGAGAAGCTCCTGGGCGAGCGTTGCCAGTTCCGTGAACCGCTCGCGGCAGAGCCTCATGGTGTTATCGGCATCTGGCGGCAGCATGATGTGGCGGGTCAGCCCAAACCCGGGCCCCGCGGTCTGTCCGGGGTACCTCGAACCCGCTGGCATCCGCATGAGCCCTTCGCCCAATGGCAAAAGCACCCGGGGCATCAGATCAATTGCTGTTTGGCAAAAAAGCTTTAGCTGTGGCTCTACTCCCTGAGAGTCAAACTCGAAACTCCATGCCAGCATTCGGAGCATTAGGCTGTAAATGGAATCAAAAAGAGCCGCCACCCTCATCGCGAGATGGTCTTCAATCGGGTTTGCCTTTGCGCCGTAAGCACGTTCCAGACCGGCCGAAGGATTGCAAATCGCGGGCCTTGCCGGACAAAACGGCGAACCTCGCTTCTTGGAGTCTAAGAGTTCGTTCAGGATGGAGACAAAGGCGCCAAAATGCGAATCGTCTCGATCCTGTTGGGTGCCTTCTCCCTGATGGGTGATCTCCTCGATCGCCTTAACCGCGGACGCGCGGTCCACGACGGGAACCAGGTCGGGAAAATGCACCAGATCTGCAGTCATTTGTTGAGTAGGCTTGCCAATGAAGAGTTCCTTCTCAGAAATGCTCTGGAATCCCGATTCAATCAGTTGGTACAACTGGCCGATAGAAGAAAACACGATATCTTCGGCATCGTCTCCGGCGAGAGCCGAATTAAGTAGACTCTCGATGTCCCTGGACTCTGTGAGAGCCCTTGGGTGTTCGTACAGGATGAAGCGGCGAAGACTCCGTAGACCGAACGGCTCAAGGGCTATCGGAACGCGAATTGGGTAGTATTGCGGGCTCTGCGGGAAGTTGGGGCGCAAGTAGTAAGGGGTACCGCCAATCGCTGTGGTCAGGTTCCAGACCAGAGCGAGATGCAGCATCTCTTGAGAGGCGATGAAATAAAGCTGCCCCGCCCAACGGCGGACTTTCTGCTGCTCCTCCCAGGTCATCCCGCCTTCAGTGAGGTCACGTTTTAGTGAGAAAGCCGCGAAAAGATACGAACAAGCAATGCCGTGTTCCAACTCTGCGGCCTCGCAGAGCAGTCTGAGCAGATCCGATCGCGTACGAATGGATTCGGTAGGATTCATTGGGTGGTACCGGGCGCCGTTCGGGCGCCGAGCTGCCTAGCCACGTCTTGGGCAGCTCTCAGAGCTAAAGCTGCCAGCGTCAGCGTAGGATTCGGACTTCCAACCGTCGGGAAGACGGACGAGCCGACAATGAAGAGGTTCTTGTGGTCGTGACTGCGGCAAAATGCATCCACCACCGACGCTTTCGTGTCGTTCCCCATGCGACAAGTGCCCATGATGTGGCCGGCTCCGTCGTACGCTCTTGGATCACCCAAGTCGACTTCGGTCGCTCCAATCAAGCGGAACATCTCGGCCAGAGTCTCGCGGGCTTGCGCCAACCCCCGATAGCTGTACTCCGGAGGGCTGAAGGTGATTTTGGGTCGGGGAAGCTTCAGCGCATCGGTCGTCGCGGAAAGCTCCACCCTATTGTTCGAATCCGGTGCTACTTCCACCGAACAACTCAGGCGAACCTGACGAGTCACGCGGTCGAACACCGCCGATTGCAGCTCGGCTCCGATCAGCTTCTTGTTCATCACACCGTCGATAATCTCAGCGTAGGGCGCGCTTTTTCGCGACCACCCATCGTTGTTCAGGGAGATGCGGAACCCGGCGCTTTCGCTGCGAAATTCACCGTCGCGGAACGACTCGATTCCCGACGTGGACGGCGGTCCGCGGAAGGGGAAAAGTGGTTCCGGCGCGAGGCCGAAGGTGCTCTTCGATAAGTGATCCATCAGATTCCGGCCAACCTGATCGCTGGAATTGGCGAGTTGAGACATCAGCAGAAGCTTTGGGGATTCGATCGCGTTGGCAGCAAGGACTAGGATGGCTGCAGTCACGGTTTGAGCTACGTTTCCGTAAGTGACGAAGTGAACCGTGTGTACCGAGCCATCCTCGTCCTTTTCGAGTTTGGTCACCACGCACTGCTCCCAAAGTGCCGCACCCGCGGTCGTGGCCTTGGCTACGTGAACGGACCCGTCGTACTTCGCGCCTATCGGACAGAGCGGCACGCAAATGGAGTTTCCCGCGCAGGGTGGACGGCCATCATAGAGTGCGGAGTTCCGGGCTGATGGAGTGCTGCGAACGCGAAACTCAATGTCATGGAAGCGTTTGCCGTTAATCTGCTCAGCGATCCTGAGATCGGAGTAACTAGGCCAGATCGGGCTCATCGGGAAACGCTTGCTGCGCGGTGAATCGAACAGATCATTCCATTCTTCGTCCGACCCCGCGACGCCCATCTCTTTCTCGGCCTCGCAGTACCAAGGTTCCAGGTCGTCGTAGCTGATTGGCCAATCCACGAATCCGGCGGGAAAAGCGGGTCCATGTCCATATCGGGATCGCATACGGAAGTCGGAGCGCAGCATCCGTGGTGTATGGCCGAGCCAGTGCCAGGTCGAGCCTCCAGTGCGACGCTCATAAGTACTCTTGTATTGGGGTTGCGGAGCCTGCACCTGGTCGTAATAGTCGTTCGGACTATCAGGGCTCGGCGCCTTCGTATCGGCTTCAGACTGAACGTAAGGGCTGTGGGGTGATTTTATGGAGGCGATTGCATACGAACCCACCATTTGAGCCCGGGACGGGTTCTGGCTACCGGCTTCCAGAATCAGTACGTTGGCGCCAGACAGCGCGAGCCGATAGGCCACCATGGCACCCGCGACCCCTGCGCCGATCACGACGACGTCGAAATCGCGCGCAGTCACCGGAGCTCCTTGGGTTCGTTTTCCGGGGAATAGCGCCAATGCCCGAAGTAGCCTCCGGAAAGCCCGGGCGGGTGCGCGCCGACGAGCGCCCAGGCAAGCCCGCTGAAATACTCCTCCTGCGTTCCATAGCGGAGAGCAGGTGGAAAAGCCGCGTTGTCCCACATTGCCGACGTAAACCAGAGAAGGACGATCTGGCAGAGCGCCGGGCGAAGCGCGTCATCTGCAAGAATTTCCTGCTTCACCCGGTCGACAATGGAATGTTCAGGCTTAAACTTCCGAAACCGATCGAGTACCTCGTGCACAAACGGCTGAAATGGAGTGCTCGCTAGGCGGTCTAAATATTGACGACCCAGATCGGCATCAAGATCTTCGACACCCGTCAGAATTCGCGAGAGGCTCAAAAACTCGCGCAAGGAGGCGGCCAGAACTGGGGATGTTTTTGACATTCGGCACCCTAACTTCCATTCGCGCCGGCGTTAGACCTTCATACCCAGAGCGAATTTTACAAACTCCTTCAGCCCAAAGGTCTTTCCGTCTCCAATGATCGGCTTCCAATTTGCGTCTTGATTGAAAAAGGATTGGCTGTCGTACACCAAAAGGCCAGCAAACGTTTCCGCTACGATTCTTCCGCCGACTTCCCCGAGCAGCTTCGACTTTACGCCGTTATGTCCCGGGACCGTATGATTGGCTGTCTCAGCGAGACAATAGGCCCACAGCGGACAGTTATCTTTGAAAGTCGAGCTGATTTTTTCGATTGGCTGAGTCTCCGGGGTATCTTCGAATTTGCCGATCAAGACTGGATCCAAAACCTTTTCACCCATGGCCCTCGCGACGGCCTGTCCTGATGGCAGGCGCAGCCGCCAGCCTCGAAGCAGGTTGCGCGCCGCCAGCGACGGAATCACCAGATCGGCGACATCCGGGGGCAGATTACCCAGGGGGAAAACAATCGACGTATCAATTCGATACGCCAATTGCAATCTCAGCTTGTTGTCTGCCAGTTGCTGCTTTGAAGGGGCCTCGTGTTCTGGTGTTTCGCCTTTGTCGTCCAACAGAACTCCGGCCGGGCGCGGTTCAATGTCAACGAAACGGGCGAAATCCATAGCCCAGGTGCTCGCCGGGGCCATGAATCCTCGCAGACTTTTTGGCCGAGCAGGCGGACCTTCCTGGCCAAAAATTGGTAAGAGGGTTTCATCTGCATCGTTGAGCCGATAGCCTGGTCGCACCATGGAGTGGCCGAACCGATACGCCGCGACCGAGAACTCAAACGGCATAAAGGCCTCGTCCCGGGCGTGATAGAACTTCAATTGGGGTGGATTCTCAGCGATAGAAGATTTCGCCGCAAGGTGCGGAAAGACCGAGTGCAAGGTCTTCTGGTTGACGAGCTTTGGCAAAAAGTCGTTGACGAGCATCCACTGGTAGTGAAATCGCAGAGTTCGCTGGGACTCCGCGAAATTCAAGCCCTTGTCTTCGATGAGTCGATTGTGAAATCGCAGGAAGAGTCCATGAAGCTGGCTGACCAGGACGTTTTCATCATTTCTAGGATCGCCAATGATGGCTCTAGCTGCCTGTCCAGGAGCGATGTGCGAATCGTTGCGGGGCAAGTCTTTCGCCTTCTCGTTCAGCTGACCTCCTCCGGAGAGCGGCTTGCCAAGGAGAAGCTTCGCGTTTCCAGCACCCTTCGTGAAATCGTACAAGTATGGTGCATCGTCCGGACCGCGGCCGTAGACATTGTCGAGATCAAATCTCGGTGTGCGATAGTCGACTAGGCCATCCGGGTCATTTTGCTGTTGCAGGCTGCTTGCTGGATCAAACGTCAGATCATGATCCACAAACTGGCCTAGATACGTGTAGAGGGCAGGAATTCCGCTCTCTTCGGTATCGGGCCCGTCCTTGGGCTTGTCCTCCGTGCTGACCATGGCCTTGCCCAGAAGCTTCAAATTGTCCTGACTCTCCTGGTCCGTAGCGCCAAATTCCGCCGGGGACAAGGCTCGGAATATTCGCCCGAACGCGCCGCCAAAAAGCAGGGAACTGCGGGAAAGGTTTAGGCCGCGTACGCCTTGACCGTGAGGGGTTAAATTTTTGAGATCCATAGAGTCCTCGCTGAAGCGATCTCGACTTGCGTTGTCGAGAATCCAGAGAGATAGCCATTGCGCGGATGGCTTGTGTTGTCGCGGAGGCTACGCCTTTTCTCGATGTATGTCAATTGCATTATGACAATTAGTCTGTATAAGATAGTTTCGTATACACCGCAGAGTTAACCTCAGGAGACAAATCAATTGAAAGAAAGAGCCTCTTGTCACTGATTAGTGATGCGAGCCGACGATTCGTTTCATGGCGAATTCCGCAAAAAATGGCACGGAGTATGCCCTTATTGAACTCCAAAATATCTTGTCGCAACATTTCTGCGGAATCGTCTACGGAATCGAGGACCGTTTCGATCGGACGTAGCGCAACGTTCGACGGCCGCGTTGGTCGACGATAGCGCTTTAGGCCCTGCTTGGAGGCGTAGGTCCATGGCTTGTGCTCGCCGCTCGTCACTTCGCTCATGACTTCGCTTGCGTCCCGCGAGCTCAGAAATTCAATCTCTCGCCGGCGTCCTGCTCTTTGTTTGAATTCGGATGCTGGAGAGCATCCAGCGGATCGAGGGCGCGACGGAGTTTGACGTCGCTCTGCTCGAAGACCAGACCCTTTGGAATCTCTGAACCAGGGGGAAAAGCTCGACGACGTGATTCGAGCAGCGACGGTCTATGGAGAACACGGGGCCTAGGGAATGTACAACCCGCCTCCGGCCGACCTCCCCGATCGGTTTCCGCTGATCCATACCCTGGGCGACAGCACCATCTGCTATCCGCCATCCGATGAGCAAGCGTGCCCTGTTCTTCGGCAAGGCCATGGCCTATCGGTGGGACGCCGCCCCTGTTTACTTTCCACCGCTCACGTTGTCCTGCACTCGAGACAAGCGCAGGTTGAGACAAAATCCAAGAGCATTCGCATAGACCTTCTGAGTGAGACGAGATTTTGCTCACTTCGGAGGGTGGTTTGCGACTGCGTGTGTTCTTCTTTGTCTGGCTTCTTACTATCGTTTTGTCGTCGGTGGTTATCGCTCGTGCGCAATCGCCGGCGGGAATGATCAACGGCATCGTCACGGATCCGACGGGAGCGGCCATTGTGGGAGCGGAAATTCTCGTGGTCAATGACCTGACGCGCGTGCAATATCCGGCAAAGACCGACTCGGAAGGAATCTATGTCGTGTCGAACCTTCCGCCCGGTCCCTATCTGATCCAGGTTTCGAAGGTTGGCTTCAAAACGATCATCAAGCCGGACGTCGTGATTCACGTTCAGGATGCGCTGGCGATCAATTTCAGCCTCCCGCTCGGAGCCATCTCCGAAACGGTCACCATTGAAGGTGGTGCGCCGCTCATAAATACGGAGTCGGGTTCGGTCAGTACCGTAATCGACCGGCAATTCGTCGAAACTCTTCCGATGAACGGCAGGAGCTTCAACACACTGTTGCAGCTGACACCGGGTGTCGTAATTGCGCCCTCCAACTCGAATGCACCCGGACAATACAGCATCGCAGGGCAGCGGACCGAAGCGAACAATTTCACCGTGGACGGCGTCTCCGCGAATTTTGGCGTTCAGCCGGGAGTGACGGCAGGCGGCGCCTCGGGGCTAGGACAGGCGCAAGCCTTCAGCGGGTTGGGCAGCACGAGCAGCCTCGTTTCCGCCGACGATCTTGAAGAATTCCGCATCGAGACCTCTTCCTTCGCACCCGAGTTCGGCCGCCAGCCGGGCGGGCAAGTGATGCTCACGACGCGGTCCGGAACCAACGATTGGCACGGCGGTGCCTTTGAATACTTCCGGAACACCGTCATGGACGCAAACGACTGGTTCGCAAACAGTGCGGGTCTTCCGCGTTCCGAGGAAAGGCACAACGATTTCGGGGGATTTCTGGGTGGACCGATATGGAAGGGGAAGACCTTCTTCTTCCTTTCCTACGAAGGGGCAAGGCTCCGTTTGCCAACGACCCTCCTCACGACGGTGCCTGCGCTTTCCGCAAGAGAGAGTGCGCCTGCCACGCTGGCACCATTCTTAGACATCTATCCGCTTCCGACCGGGCCGGTTTCTGAAGACGGTTATACGGCCGAATATGCAGGCGGTTTTTCGAACTCGGGAACGCTCAACGCGACGAGCATCCGGATCGATCATTTCTTCAACTCACACTACTCCATTTTCGGCCGGTACAACCATGCGCCATCCGAGCTTTCCGAACTCAGCAGCCCTAGCGAACTCGATTCGCTGCCGGTGAACACAGATACGCTCACGATCGGCGCCAACATGGATTGGGCGGGCGGCCGGATCGCGAATGCCCTTCGCGGCAACTATTCGACGCAGAACTCCAAGGTCAACTCCACGCTTCAGGCCGTGGGAGGAGCAACCCTTCCCCCTTTGGACCTGTACCTTGGCGACCTTGCGCCGGAGTCGAACGAGTTCAGCTTCCAAACCTACGACACCTACTTCTTCGCCGCCGGGAACATCGGAAACAACCGAACGAAACAGCTGAACTTTACAGAGGACCTGTCCTGGACGATCTTGAGCCACAAGCTCAAGTTTGGCGCCGACCTGCGTTTCCTGTGGCTGCGTATCGCACCGGCAAAAGGCATCGTCGACTATTCGGCCGCGAGCGTGCAGGATTTCCTGGCCACGGGGCAAGCTGATCTCTACGCGACGACGACGCTGCCGGCGGAGGTACTCGCCAAAGCATTTTCACTCTATGCGCAAGATACGTGGAACTTGACTCCCTGGCTGACACTGTCCTACGGCCTGCGGTGGGACGTAAGCCCGGCACCCTCGGCAGAAGGCAGCACCCTCCTTGTGGCCTGGCAAAACCTGAACGATCCTTCCGCCATAAGTCCCGCTCCGAGCGGAACACCGCTTTGGAATACGCAATGGGCGAATATCGCTCCCCGCGTGGGAATTGCCTATCGCCTGGATGCAAAAGGCGATTTGGTTTTGCGTGCTGGCGCGGGGGTGTTCTACGACTTGGGCCTGGGTGCCGCTTCAATCGCCCCGTCCTACTGGCCGAACTCCGCTTTTACATTTTATCCGGGAGTTTCGCTTCCACTAGGCGACGCCTCTTCCTACCTCCCGGCCATCTCCTTGGCGCCGCCCTATTCGGATCAGGTCTACGCTTTTGCACCCGATCTGAAGCTGCCGCGGTCGTACCAATGGAATCTGGCGCTTGAGAAATCTTTCGCCGGAAAACAGGCGTTGAGCGTCACCTATTTGGGGCAGGCGGGACGGGAATTGTTGCGCAAGGAAGCGCTCTATCAACCCAACGCCAATTTCGACGGTCTCTTCTACATCACGCAAAACAATGCCAGGAGCAATTACCATGCATTGCAGGTGCAATACAGGCGGCCACTCTCGAAGAGGGTGCAGGCCCTTCTGAGTTACAGCTATTCGCACTCGTTAGACAATGCGTCGAACGACTTTCTCGTCGGGCTCTCGAATACCGTGATCTCAGCGGCAAACGACTATGCCTCGTCCGACTTTGATGTGCGGCACAGTTTTTCAGGAGCCGTGACCTGGGAGCTTCCGTCGCCGTCGCATCTCGCCGTGCTGTCCCAGATCACAAAGAACTGGTCGCTGGCCACGATGGTCGTGGCGCGATCCGGCTTCCCGATGAATGGGCGTGTGTACTTGGGCGCCTCCAGTCTCGCCAATCAGTTCACGCGGCCGGATTTGGTGGCAGGCCAAGCTATCTGGATTTCGAACCCGCAGGCACCCGGCGGAATGGCGCTCAATCCGGACGCCTTTGCCGTTCCGACGTCAGACCGTCAGGGCACCGAAGGGCGGAATGACATTATCGGATTTGGTTTTACACAAGCGGACCTCTCACTTGGCCGCCTTTTCACCCTCGGCGACCGACTCCGGCTGCAGTTCCGCGCCGATGCGTTCAACGCGCTAAACCATCCAAATTTCACGAACCCGTCAGGATACATTCAATTCGGGTCCACGCAGTTTCAATCCCGAAAAATGCTGAATCAAGGCTTGGGCGGCTTGAATCCCCTTTTCCAAGGCGGCGGGCCGCGCTCGCTGCAGCTCTCGCTCAAACTCACTTTCTAACCGATAACCCCAGATAGTCCGCACGTTCTTGCGTAGCGCAGGCACGTTACCGGAGGTGTGTGTGCGAAGGGTGCGACTTGTGCTCAGACTATGCGGTGCCGTGCTCCTGTTTCAGGTTTGCGCCATCGAGGCGCAGTCTCAGTCGATCCAAGGAGCGCAGTTCGACCCGACACCCGTGCGCCTGCCTCGGTCGACTGCAGCTCGCAAGCGCCCTGTTGAGTCTTCCGATTTGCTACGGCTGCGAGATGTGAAAGGGATGAGCATTTCGCCTGATGGCAAATGGGTTGCCTTCGTCGTCGCTCAAGCGGTGTATGAAGCGAATGCTTACCGTTCCGCTCTCTTCGTTGCCTCGACCCTCGATTCCCGCGTCCGCTCGTTTGGAACTGCAGGCACTCCGCATTGGGATGAGATCAATCAATGGGAGCCGGAAGACCCCCAATGGTCGGCGGACAGCAAAGTGGTGTGGTACCGGGCGCGCCTCAAGGAGAGCGGTCACTGGCAGGTCTGGAGTTGGAGTCTTGTTTCGGGCAAACGCCTTCAAGTCACGCGGTTTGCCGGCGACGTCGAGAACTACCGGCTCGTATCGCAAGGTCGCGTCCTCTTTATTACCGTAGCGAAACGCGCATCGCCGGGCGTTCGATCGAAGGCCTACCAGCCGGGACTTCTTTTTCCAGGGCCAATCCGGCCTTATCAGTCGATTCCGGTAACAACGCAATTGCGATGGGCGCAAGAGCCGAAGCGACAGTATTGGGTGCACAATCTGCGGTCGGAACGCGAACGGCGCGCGACAACAGAAGAGATCGATGCTTGGAAGGCGCGGGACGCAGCGGACGGGGAATCTCTTTCGGAGAAAGAACGCAAAGCTCTCGAGAAATACCATTTGTTGGAGGCGAAGGATTCTTCCGACCGCGCGCATGTGGCTTACACCTATGCGGTAGACGATCCGTCGATCTCGCGAAGCTGGGGACGACGGCTTCTTCTGCTTTCAAAGGGGACCGGCCAGGTGAAGGAGTTGACCCCTGACGCCCATTTCGTCGACCAGTTCTGGTGGAGGCCGGACGGAGCCGAACTGTACTTTACGAAAAGGGAGGGTATGGGCCGCTCGCACGAATTGTGGAAAGCGTCGGCCGATGGTTCAGTGATCGACCTGGTATTCAAACCAGCAGGCACGGCTTACTTCTCTTCTTTCTCTTCAGACCGCGGCGGTCGCCAGTTTGCCTGTCTGGTCGAAGACAACATAACGCCGCCGCGTGTGGCTCTCGTCCGGAGCGCAACCCGAAACGTCCGCACACTGGTTGACTTAAATAAGGACTTCAATGCGCTTGATCGAAGCCCGGCCGAAAGGATCGAAGGAACCAACCGCTATGGCGACAACTGGTACGGATATCTGGTCAAGCCGCTCGGCTACAAACCGGGCACGCGATATCCGCTCGTTGTTACCACTTACCGAAGCGGCGATTTTTTTCTCCGCGGAGCTTCCGGCGATCAAAATCCGGTCCAAGTGTACGCGGCCGAGGGACTTGCGGTGTTTTGCTTCGACGTGGGCATGATCCGCAACGTGCACCCGGGCAAGTTCGAGGAGAAGTTGCTCGACTGGGCGTCTCCTACGGCGTCTCTCGAAGCGGCGATCCGCGAGCTCGACAAGAGAGGGTTGATCGATGTGGCTCGAGTGGGCATTGCAGGCTATAGCCACGGGGAAGAAATTGCGGGTTACGCCATCACCCACACCGATCTCTTTCACGCCGCGGCTGGAGCCGCTATGTACGAGCCGTACTTCTATTTCATGGGCGGTGCAGAATGGTGGGACCTCTTCGAGACCTGGGGACTCGGCGGCTGGCCCTTCGGCAAGGCGGCCGAGCACTGGAAGCAGATCTCGATGGCGCAAAACGCCGAACGCATCCGTACACCCATACTTCAAACCGCCTCGGACACGGAATATCTGCTGTATCTCCCGCTCTATCGTTCGCTTGTCGACCTGGGCAAGCCGGTTGATCTCTATGTCTACTCGGATGAACTGCACGTCCGGAACCAGCCACGCCACCGGTTCGAGATCTATGAACGGAATCTCGACTGGTTCTCCTTTTGGTTGAAGGGCGAAGAGCGCCCCGGCTTGGAAAAGAGGGAGCAGTACGCGAGGTGGCGGAAAATGCGCGATCAGGTCCGTGGTCTGCCTGACGCCGCGTCCGAGATATCGGAGGCAAGGCCTATGACCCTGATTCGTTTACGAGGGTATCGGATTGGCGCTGCTTGACGATGGTACCACTTATGTTACCATCGAACAGGATCGAAGTACGTGAATACCTCGATCTTAATGGGCATAGCCCGTTTGCGTCTGGTTTGACCACTTGGACAGAGAAGCAGCGGCAAAAGTAGCCTCGGCTTTGGCACGCATTCAGCAAGGTAATTTCTCCAACGCTAAAGGCGTCCGAACCCGGGTTTATGAGTATCGGATTGACTCTGGTCCGGGTTACCGGATTTACTTTGGAAAGGATGGCGCTCGCTTGATCATCCTTCTCGGCGGGGCACGAAAAAACGCCAGCAAAATGACATTGCAATGGCGCTTACGCGGTGGGAGGACTATAAGATTCGAAAAAGAACAGAGAGGTAACACAAGTGCCTTTGACACGAGATTTCAAAGAGACGATCCGAGCGCGCGTCGAACGCGACCCCGGCTTTCGCAAAGCACTCCTACGAGAAGCTATTGAGAACTTCCTTTCGGGCGATATGGAAACCGGGAAGATCATCCTTCGCGATTTCATCAATGCGACGGTCGGATTTGCGAAGCTCGGTACGGCGACTCATCGCTCAGCAAAAAGTCAGATGCGTATGCTGGGCCCGCGTGGCAATCCGCAAGCGCGCAATTTGTTTGAAATCGTCAAGTTTTTGCAGGAAGCAGAAGGCGTGCGATTCGAAGTCCGACAGACGCGTCCCGGTTTAAGGTCAACGCGACGGTCAATCACAACTCGCCTTTACTATCAAGAGCACGAGGCCCAGTCCGCCGGAAGGCCAATACGGCAATCTGTTTCGCCTGGCCGCCCAATTCGACTCGCAGGCTACCTTGTTCATCACTGCGGGCAAGAAAGCGACGCAGTTTGTCAGAGCCACCCGTCGGCAGCTGGTTGCCGAGTTTGATTACAAGGACACTCCACGATTCGAGGAAGCCAGGGCGATTGCGGCCTTCGCCCGAGATCTATTCCTAAAACGGGAAGTAGACGAAGTCCACGTGGTGGCGACGCGTTTCGTCAATACTCTAACTCAGCAGCCTCTGGCCATGGAGTTTCTAGCTTTTCCACCTGTTGCTAGACGTGGCAAAACGCCGGAGTTAGAAGTGCCAAGAAATTTCGGAACCGAGAATACGTGCTGTCGATCGCCTTCGGGGAGAGATATAACGTTCGACCGTTTTTCTGATAGGTGAGTCCGACTGTCAATTTTCCGGCCGAAGAGTCAAGAGCTCAACTCTACTGTTTCGGTTACCTCCCTCAAATGGATTCGATTCCCCTAAATAGCTTTCCTTTCAGCAGCTTGC
>Ga0306926_10000552_pt1 | contig 35249 bp, 30 predicted proteins | sample flu12Cox44000178_FD_203759 | JGI IMG/M metagenome (GOLD analysis project Ga0306926, IMG submission 203759) | Lab enrichment of tropical soil microbial communities from Luquillo Experimental Forest, Puerto Rico - flux8day.12C.oxic.44.000.178 (v2)... | ecosystem: Environmental > Terrestrial >...
ACCGGCAAATCGACGAAATAAATCTCCCCGGGGGACTGGATCTCTGCAACTATAGGGAGAGCCCCGCGTCATGATCCGACAAATCGCTCCCCAAGACTGATTTTTTCCGCAGCCTGTTAGGATCGATTGGCGGCGCTTCCATAGGTTTGGCGACTTGTTCCACGATTTCAGGACGGCGTAGACCTGACCCAGCGCATCAACTTCGAGGATGCGAGCGTAAATTGAAGACAACTCATCCGAGGTGTCCCAACAGTCGACGGTCTCAATCCAACCCTGAACGACTGGCCAAAGTTGCCTAAGTTCGTCAGGTTTGCGCCGCGACGCGCAGTAGTAGAGCGCTTGCGTCTTCACCTCGTGATATTGCGCGGCGCGCCAAACCGCATCCCAAATTGGGAGCTGGTCTTCAAAAGGAAGCCCCGAAAAACTGTAGCCTCGACGAAGCGCCTCCCGCTGTACCGGCACCGCAAGCCCGAGATGGGGCACATTGGAACCGTGGTAAGTCCGAAGGCGTTCACGCTCGGCCTCCGGTATGTTCCGGGCCAACGCGGCCAGCCGATGCTCGACCTCGTCCAAGAGCCGCTTAACGGGTGGCTTCGGCATGTCTGCGCTTCGCGCCCCTCCGCGCTACGGTGCCTTCGAGCGTATCTACCGCGGTCCGCACGGCTCGTATACCGCGCTGTAGCCCCTCAAGGTCCAGTCCTTTGAGGTGAGCAGAGAGCTTGACGTGTTGCGACCGCGCCGTCTTGTTCAATGCCGCTAACGTCTCATGCCCGGCATCGGTTAGCATAAAATAGGGCGAGGTCTGGTGATCGGGGTTGCCCACGAACCGGGCCAGCGATTCATGCACCAGAACATCGGCGATTCGCTGAACGTTCTGACGGGATAGGCCGAGCCGCCGCGCAATCTGAGGCACCGTTTTCCGCACGTCTGATGCGGCGCTGAGCACCTGCCATCGGGCTTGGGTTTGGCCAACGACGCGTGCGATCGCGTCCCCGCGCCGCCGGAGGGCGCCAGCCAGCTCATAAATGTCGGCTATGAACAGCGGAATGACGTCGGGGGTAGTTTGCATGTAATCAGATTGTCAGACGGACATCATGCTGTCAATAGCGTCGGTGACCGTGATCGACGCACCTCAGCCGACCAATGGCGGGACCGAATGACGGCTTTCCCCCGACTGAACCAATCCCCCTTGGTAATGGCAAGGACAGCTATGGGGCAGGAAGAGCCGTTCCCAGCGCGAAGGCTGAGTGGCCGAGACGGGTCGAAAGCCGATATTGGGTGGCGAATTTCTCGCTTCTCGGTAGGACCCGGTCATTGATTCGTGCTCCGGCCGTTTGATCACAACGGCCGGAGGATCCCGAGCCTCTTCGCGATCACTGACAGCGGTTCAGGTCGCGCGCGGTCTGCTGGCCTGCCTGCTGGGCTTGGTACTGCTGTTTATTCAAATGCCAGATCCCGGCGTTGGAGGTGGGGCTGCGGCCGGCTTGCTTGAACCAGTCGAGCACATGTGCGGTTGAATCGACCTGGTGCAGCTCCTTTTCATCGGCGATCGCCGGGAGACGCACGACCTCCCGCGGCTCCTGCGCCAGCACCTCGCCGGCGAGGTCATCCCCCGGGTCAAGCCCGAGGGCAGGCTCTCGTGCAATCGATGCATGATCAGCACGATGGCGCCGGTCAGCTTGTCGTTCAACCGGCTGTAGAGGGTGTGGTCGTACCACTCGTTGGCGGCTTGGCGTTGCGCTTGCGACAAGGCCTCTTCGGGCTTGAGCGGGTCGTCGATGATGATGATGTCCGCACCCCGCCCTGTCAGCACCCCCCCACCGAGGTGGCGACCCGGCAGCCCTGGGCGGTCGTCTCGAATTCCGGCATTGCCTGATGCCGCGGCGAGAGCCGCGTCGGGAAGAGCCGCTGGTACCGGTCGCTGGCGACGATGCGCCGGCAATCGCGCGACAGTTTGTCGGCGAGGTCCTGCCCGTAGCTGGCGCAGAGGATCTGCGCGCTCGGGTCGTGCCCGAGACACCAGCCGGAAAGGCGACCGAAGCCAAGTGCGACTTCAGATGGCGTGGCGGCACGCTGATGATCAGCCGCCTGATCCGCCCATCGCGCACCGCCGCCTCCGCGGACGGCCGGCCTTTGCGGACCGTTCCGGGGATCGCCGGCCATGACCTCGACATGCCAGTTCATCGCGAAGCGGGTGCGCGGGTTCAGCTCGCGAAAACACCACGCCGCAAAGCTCGCAAAGTCGTCGCGCAGCAGTGCCGCGCATTCGGCCAGTGCGGTGTCCCCGGCGACGATCGTGGCCGGCATCGTCAACCGGGCGGATCGGCGGCGGCGGCCGCAGCCTCGGCCGCCTCGGCCGCGATCTGGCGGCGCAAGCGCGCAACAAACAACTCGACGACCTCTTTGTCGGTTGGTGTCAATTTCTGCGGCTCGGGCGGTGCCACGGCACCCGCCTTCTCCTCGACCTCCTTCATCATATCGAACAGCATCTTGGTCGCGCGCAGATTGGCGCTCGCCGATTCGTTAACCATCTGCTTGATGATCGCCTCGCGCTTGGTTATCTTGCGCCGCTTGCCGTCGATCGTGACGTAGACCGGTTCGTTCAGCGCGGCAATCAGCAGCGACGACAGGTCCTTGCGGCGCGGGCCGCGCGGGTTGCCCGACTGGCCCTTCTGGAACGGCCGGCCGCGCGGCGGCTTGCCATAGCCGATCTTGTAGTCTGTCTTCACTTCGGACATCTGTGCTCCTGAGAATGCTTTTGGTTGCGACCGCCTCTTGTGGCGGTCGAGCTTGTCCTTATATATCAGCAAGTGCTATTTTATCAATTTACTGAGACACGAGTTATGCTGAATTCCGCAAGCCAAACACCGCGTCTGAGTTCCACTGCCGGCCCGCTGCCAACCGCCACAAACCGTGCTCGATTTCCGCTGTCGGCCGGCATGGCCCGAATGCGCGTAAGATGCTGATTGCAATTAGGTTTCCGGTGCCGAGGCGGCAATTTTCGAGGACGAAAACGAACTTTTCCGCTGTCGACAGCGGAAGCCCGCAAGATCGTCATGGTCAAGTTCGTGGTTGCGGGTGCTCCGTTGCTGATCCGATCGCGAAGTGTCTCGCGGTGGAAAACGGGTGTCAGATGATAAGCGCCGCTATCGGCTTTTTCCCGATGCACCGGCGAGCCCCGCCGAGTCCAGGCGCTGGCGATCGGTTAGTTTCGTCGAGGGGCGCGTGGCGCCGCGTCTCGAACGGGCACTCGCCCAACGAGATCTAGATGGTATTCAGTGACTTGACGATCTCAAGCGTTAGCTTCGATTTCGAAATTTTCTCGGACAACGCTTGCCCTCGCTCGGCAATCGCGGCGGGTTAAGCCATTCGAGCTTGCCCCGCTCGGCTCGGTCAGGCCGCGAGCATTTCCCCGAGGTTCGATCGCGCCGGCGGCAGGCCGGGGAAGATCTGCGCGAGCTGGCGGTCGGCGAGGCCGAGGTGGCGCTCGAGGATGGCCGCAAATACGGTGCGGTAGTCTGTCGTCACGGCAAGGTCGCGACCCTGATAGAGCTGCGCCTTGGCGAGGCCGGGCCAGTCGCCGTAGACGCGGCCGCCGCGCACATTGCCGCCTAATACCCAGACGACATTGCCGTGGCCGTGATCGGTGCCGCCATTGCCGTTCTCGTGAACCGTCCGGCCGAACTCGGAAATTACGACGACGACGGTGTCGTCCCAGTCCTTACCGAGGCCCTTGGCGAGCGCAGCAAGCCCGTCGCCCAAAGGCTGCAGACGATTGGCGAGCTGACCCTTGCCCTTACCTTGATTGACGTGGGTGTCCCAGCCGCCGAGGTTGGCAAAGGCGAGCCGGATATTCCGGTCCCGACGGATCAGATGAGCGAGCCGCGCCGCCTCCCTAGGAAAGCCGTTTGGAGGCGGCGCGCCATTGTCGGCTTGCCGCATTTCGCTCGCGATATCATCGAGCAGCTCGGTGCGCGCCGCCCGCGCTTCCCGATAGGCCTCGCTCAGCGGGTCGCTTCCGGCGTAGAGCCGGTCGAAGGCGCGGCTGATCTCCGGCCGATCGAGCGGCACCGGCCTTGCAGCCTCGGGGCCGAGCGGCATATTTGCGACCGGCAGCGATCCCCTCAGGATCTGCGGCAGGGTCGGGCCGACGCTGACCGCGTCGGTCGGCCCGTGCGGCTCGGGCAGTACCGCGAGCAGACGGTTCATCCAGCCGTCCCGCGTCGTGCTGTCTCCGGGGGTGCCGTTCTCGATGAAGAGCTGCGCATCGAAATGCGATCGCGTCGCATCGGGCGAGCCCGCCGCATGGACAAAGGCGAGCTTCCGGTCATTCCACAGCGGCAGCAGGCCGGCGAGGGCCGGGTGCAGCCCGAATCGACCGTCGAGCGGCAGCGTTCCCAGCTCCGTTCCCGGGCCGCCGATCGCGATTGTCGGGCGGATCTCGTAATACGTCTGCTCAGCATAGGGGACGACGACATTGAGCCCATCGACGGCGCCGCGCAGAAAAATCACGATCAGCCGCCTAGGGCCACCTTCCGCAGTCGCCGCCCAGGCAGCAGGGCCGAATGGCAGCAAGGTCGTGCCGCCCGACAATTTGAGGAAATCGCGCCTGTTCATTGCCGCACCCACCCCCGCACGATTGCTGCCCCGACCGCAGCGACGTTTTCGAGCGTTGTGTCTTCCACCAGCTTGATCCATTTAAGCGACTTAATCGAGACGGGGATAAACCAGTGTTTTTCTTTTCCGGACGGCGTTTGGTGCGCCGGCTGATTGCGATGGCGTTTCTGGCTATAGCGCTGGTCGGGCAAGCGGCGGTGGCTGAGGCTGGGGAGCAGACCGCTCTGGATGCTCTCGTCCCCGCCTATCCCGATCATCTGGCGGGGTACGATTCGGTTGATCTGATATGGCGGGACGGCACGCGGATGCCGCTGTCTGACGGACAGCCCGCCAAGACCTTTGCCGAAATGCTCCGGCACGGATCGATCCTCGACCAGATGCGCCTACCCTACGCTGCCGGCGCGACCCGCGCGGCGCTCGGTCCGGATGACGACCCCGGGCGCATTCGCAACCGCGCCTTCTTCGACAGGATGTATGGCGATTGCTGGAAGGGCGAGGTGTCCCAGCGGCTGGTCCCTGTCGTCTGGCTGCCGCGCAGCTGGGGCCGCACGATCCGAATCACCTCGGTCAACGGCGTGGCCGAGCGCATTGCCGCCGTCTCCGAGGAACTCGATGCTTTGCCCGATGCGGTCAAGCGATATGCCTATCCGCCGGCTGGCACATACAACTGCCGGACGGTCGCCGATACGGGAGGGCCGAGCATGCATTCCTGGGGTGCGGCGATCGACATCAATGCGGCGCGTGCCGACTACTGGCTTTGGCATGGCTCGGCAGGGATCGACGTCGGGCTCGTCAACCGGATACCGGCCGAGATCGTCGCCGTCTTCGAGCGGCACGGCTTCATCTGGGGCGGCAAGTGGTCGCACTACGACACGATGCACTTCGAATATCGGCCGGAGTTGCTTGACGGAGACCACCCGCGCCAATCGGTTTCGTTCCAGCCCGCCGTACAGCGCTGATCACCCGGCGGGTGACGACACCGGATTGATCGGCGCGACGACCCCCTCGGCCGCCTCGATGACCTCGCCGGCATCGAGGCACAGATCCTCGCGGAACCGCGGCGCCAGGATCTGTGCTCCCGGCCGGAGGTGCCCGTGATTGCCGACCGGGACGGCAAGTGCAGGAAGGCCGAGCACCGGCGCGATCAGACTGACGCGCAGCGCCTCCAACACCTGGACAGCGCCCTCGCGCGTCGTATCGAGATTGTGCGGCAGCGCCAATTCGCCAAAGGTCGGCATCACCACCAATGGATAGCGCTGCATAAATTCGAGCCAGCGCCAGAGAAAGAGGTCGCGCTGCGCCAGCGCGCCGAGCACCCCGCGTAGATCGGTCGGCGGCATCAGCTCGCGCCAGAGCCGCATTGAGGTTTGCGCATCCGGGTCGCCGTGCTCCGCCATCTGCGGCGCGAGTACCGGAAGCACATCTGTCGAGCCGATACGGTGCCAAGTCTCGATAATCGCCTCAAGATCGGGCGGCGCAATCTCTTCCACCGCGTAGCCGGCGGCGGCAAGGTGGCGCCCGGCCTGGCGCACCGCTTCGGCCTGAGCCGAGTGGGTGGAGCCGCCGGGGTTCTGCGGCACCAGCGCTACGCCGATGGGCCGCGGAAGAGGCGGGCCGGCGAGCGGCACCTCGGCCCAGCGTGTGTCGATAGGGTCGCCTTGCGCCATCGCGGCTAATGCCAACCGCGCGTCGCGCACGGTACGGGTCAGAGGCCCCTGCACCGCCATCAGCTGCGAGCCGATCGGGCGCGCGACTTGCTGGCTCGGGTTGTAGGCGGGGATGCGGCCGAGCGACACGCGCAGACCGACCACGCCGTTGAACAGGGCCGGGATGCGCACCGACCCGCCGATGTCGTTGCCGTGACCGATCGGACCGATGCCGGTCGCGACCGCCGCCCCGGCACCGCCGCTCGACCCGCCTGCCGACAGCGCCGGATCGCGCGGGTTCAGAGTACGACCGTGCAGCGCATTGTCGGCAAACCCGCGCATTGAGAAGGCAGGGGTGTTAGTCCGGCCGATAACGATGGCCCCAGCACGCCTGAGGTTGGCGACGACAGGGGCATCGCGGGCGGCGATATTGTCCCGGAAGGCGACGACACCGTTGTCGGTCGGGCAGCCGGCCTGGTCGGTGTTGACCTTGGTCGTGACCGGCACGCCATGCAACGGGCCAAGCGGCTCGCCTCGCGCCTGCGCCTCGTCGGCAGCCGTCGCGGCGACCAGCGCTTCCTCTTCGAGGATGCGCACCACCGCATTGATTTTCGGATTAGCTGCGTGAAGACGCGCCAGGCAGGACTGCGTCGCCTCGCGGCTGGAAACTTGTCCGAGGCCGATCAGCCTCACCAGTTCGGTGGCGTCGAGGCGCCAGAGGTCGTCGGTCATCGTGCCATTCCTCGGGCGTCTTGGATCGCTCGCCAGACGCGCTCCGGGGTCCCCGGCATGTCGATGTGGCGGATGCCGTATTCCCCGAGCGCATCGACCAGCGCGTTCATCACCGACGGCAATGCCCCAGCGCATCCGGCCTCGCCGCAGCCCTTGGCGCCAAGCACATTGGTCTTGGCCGGCACCGGATGGAAGGCGTGGGTGAAGAGCGGCGCGTCACCAGCGCGCGGCAGCGTGTAATCCATATAGGAGCCGGTCAAGAGCTGGCCCTCTTGGTCATAGACCACATGCTCGCGCAGCGCTTGGCCGATCCCCTGAACGATGCCGCCATGCGCCTGGCCGTTCACCAGCGCCGGGTTGATCACCACGCCGAAATCGTTGACGAAGGTATAACGGACGACGTCGACGGAGCCGGTCTCGGGGTCGACCTCGACTTCGGCGATATGGCAGCCGTTCGGAAAGGCCGAGGGCGGGCCGTCGCTGATGTTCTGCACGTCGAGGCTCTGCGGCAGGCCGGCCGGCAATTCCAGCCCGGCATGCAGCTTTTCGGCCAATTCCATCAGGCCGACCGAGCGGTCGGTGCCGGCGATCGTGAACCGACCGGCGCGAAATTCGATGTCTGCCGTCGCCGCCTCCAGCACGTGAGCTGCGATCTCCCTGCCCTTCTCGATAACCTTGTCGCCCGCCTCGACGATCGCCTTGCCACTCGTCATCATCGATTTCGAGCCGCCGGTGCCGCCGCCGGCGATCAGCGCCTCGCTGTCGCCCTGCAACAGCCGGATCTTGCGGAACGGGATGCCGAGCCGCGTCGATAGGACCTGAGCGAAGGGCGACGCATGCCCCTGGCCGTAGTCGAGCGTGCCGGTGATGATCGTCACCGTGCCGTCGGGCTCGAAACGGATGCCGCCCATCTCGCGGCCGGGCGGGCCGGTCAATTCGAGATAGTCGCTGATGCCGCGCCCGCGCAACCTGCCCTCTCCCGTATTGTGCGCCCGGCGTTCGGGAAAGCCGTCCCAATCGGCGAGCGCCAATGCCTTGTTCAAGAGGTTGGTGAAATCGCCGCTGTCATAGGTCGTGCCGTTCGGCGCCTTGTAGGGCATCGCCTCGGCCGGGATGTGGTTCTTCCGGCGCAATTCGACCCGGTCGATCCCGGTCTCGGCCGCGGCGGTCTCGACCAGCCGCTCCATGTAGTAATTGGCCTCGGGCCGGCCGGCGCCGCGATAGGCGCCGACCGGGGTCGTGTTGGTGAACATGGATTTCGTCGAGACCTCGATTAGCGGGGTCCTGTAGACGCCGAGGGTGTTCCGGACGGCGTTCCGGCTCGACGGGCCGGGGGCGCCGTAGGTGGCGCCGAGATTGCCATAACCGGTCAGCCGGACCGCCAGGAAGTGGCCGTCGCGGTCGAGCGCCAGCTCCGCCGTCATCTCGGCGTCGCGGCCGTGGCTGTCGGCCAGGAAACTGCCCGAGCGGTCGTCGGTCCATTTGACCGGGCGACCGAGCGCGCGCGCCGCGTGCAGGATGCAGTAATATTCGGCATAGGTCGGCTGCTTCATGCCGAAGGAGCCGCCGACGCGGTCGGTCAGGACGCGCAGCTGGTCGCGCCCGATCCCCAACACGCCGGCGATGTAGTTGCGGAACCCGAAGACGCCCTGACAGCCGACATGGAGCGTCCAGTGCCGGCGTTCGGCATCGTATCGGGCGATGGCCGAGCGCGGCTCGAGCGCGTTGACGACGATGCGGTTGTTGCGCAGCTCGAGACGCGTGACGTGCGCAGCCGAGGTGAAGGCGGCGGCAACCTTGTCGCTGTCCCCGAAATGGAAATCGAGCCCGACATTCCCCGGCACGTCGTCGTAAAGGACGGGCGCGGCGGGTGCGGCCGCGGCGCTGGGTGCGGTGACGGCCGGCAACGGCTCGATTTCGACCTCCACCGTCTCGGCGGCGTCCTTGGCCTGGGCAAGGGTTTCGGCGACGACGGCGGCGATCGCCTCGCCGACATGGCGGACCTTGCCGGTCGCCAGCGCATGTCGGATGGGGCTCCGCATCGGCGTGCCGTCGCGATTGTTCATGACCTGGCGCGGCGGTAACGGCCCGACCCCAGCCGCCTCCAGCTCCGCAGCGGTATAGACGCCAAGGACGCCCGGCATGCCGCGCGCCGCCGCCGTGTCGATCTCGTGGATGACGCCGTGGGCGAAATGGCTGCGCACCATCACCGCATAGGCTTGGCTCGGGAAGCTGACATCGTCGGCGTAACGCCCCTCGCCGCGCAACAGCACCGGGTCCTCGCTGCGCGGCACCGGCTGGCCGATGGCGTACCGATCGAGATCGAGCGTCGTCTGATCGACATAGTCGTCCATGGTTCACCTCGTTCTCTCGGTGCGAAGCTGCCGGCAGGATACCGTTGGCTCGCCATCGTATACAATCGAGCCAAGGTAATACCGGTTGGGGAGGTGCGCGATGACGACCTCGGGGCTGCACGACCTGCCGCTCGGCCGGCTCGAAAGCTGGCTGAACGACCACATCGACGGGTTCCGCGGCCCGCTCGCCGCCGAGCAGTTCGAGGGCGGCCAGTCGAACCCGACCTTCAAGCTCTTGTCCGGCACCGGTTCCTACGTGCTGCGGCGCAAGCCGCTCGGCCAGCTCTTACCAAGCGCCCATGCGGTCGACCGGGAGTACCGGGTGATGCGTGCGCTGTCAGGCACGGCGGTGCCGGTGCCCGCGGCCTATGCGCTGTGCGAAGACGACGCGGTGATCGGCAGCGCCTTCTATGTGATGGAGCTTCTCGACGGCCGCGTCTTCTGGGACCCCCGCCTGCCGGACCTTGCTCCCGCCGAGCGCCGTGCGATGTTCCAGTCGATGAACACGGTCATCGCGGCACTGCATTCCGTCGATTACGTCGCGGTCGGGCTCGCCGAGTTCGGCCGCCCGGGCAACTACATGGCGCGCCAGGTCGCACGCTGGAGCCGGCAATACCAGGCCTCGGAGACCGAGGAGCAGCCGGCGATGGACCGGCTGATCGAATGGTTGCCACGCCACCTGCCGACGGAAGGCGAGCCGCGCATCGTGCACGGCGACTATCGCATCGACAATCTGATCTATCACCCGACCGAGCCACGGGTGATCGGCGTGCTCGATTGGGAATTGTCGACGATCGGCGACCCGCTCGCCGATTTTGCCTATCACGCAATGGCCTGGCGGGTGAGCCCGGAACTCTTTCGCGGCCTCGCCGGCGTCGACTTCGTAGCACTCGGCATTCCGAACGAGGCGGAGTATGTCGCCGCCTATTGCGCGCGCACCGGCCATGGCCGGGTCGCCGATTGGGAATTCTACATGGTCTACAGCCTGTTCCGCATGGCGGCGATCATGCAGGGGATCGCCAAGCGCGCAATCGACGGCACCGCCGTGAGCCGCGAGTCCGTCGAGCTCGGCCGGCTGGCGCGCCCGTTCGGCGAGCAGGCCTGGGCGCTCGCCCGCTCCTTGGACGCCTAACGGTGACGGCCGGGTCGCCGAGCCGCCCAAGGTGATAGAGGCTTTGAAGCGCAGCCTCGCGAAGGACGCGGCGGCGGCGCCGAAGATGCAGAAGACGGCAGGGTAACGCCGCCCCTGCCTTTCCCTGCCGCTCAGGGTAACTCAGGGTAAGAATTTTTTCGTAACCGACCCTGCACCGGAAAGTCCTTTCTAATCAAAATCTTGCACGCGACTCGCCCGTCGAATCGAAGGCGCGGCAGGGAACCGGCAGGGAAACCCGAAAATCCTCGGATCGCCGTTTGGCATCGGCCGGTTATTGCTATCATAGTAATTAAATAATTAATAAATTCTTATGGTTGCGTTATATGGTGCGGAGCTTCGCTGTGGCAAGCAGACGGCAGATGTCGTCCGCGCCGCGGGGTGGAGGTGCGTTTGCGGGGCATTCCTTCTAGCGCCGTCCTTGCGCCTATAATCCTTCCGGCCTTTCCCTTCGCCACTCTTCTTCTGATGAGCCGGGCTGTTCCCAGGGGCCGTCACCTACGACAAACGCCCCCGCCGACGCGAGGACGACGCAGCACGGAGATGGTGGGTGCCATAAGGGGAGCTGGCCAGGCGACGATTTTGCCGGACACGCTAGCGCTGCGCAAAAATGATACCCGCGTAGCTTGATGCGCCGCACCGGTTCAAGGCGGCGGCCGATCCGGCTTCCTTATTTGGCTGCGCCGGCGTTGTCCTGCCGCGGGAGCCCGAGAAGCGGTGTGACCCCGGTTCCGTCGAGCAAGGTCTGGGGCAGGATGCCGTTCCACCGATCGGCTTTTACGAGTTCGACAACCAATGCATTGGTGCGCAATACCTCGGCGTTCAGCCGCAGCACGTTGGCTCGGGACTCGCCTTCGAGGCGGATCGCTTCGGCGTTGCCCTGCGCGTTGAGGATCGCCGCCTGGCGGTCCGCATCGGCAATCCTGAGCTTTGCCTCTGCCTCGCCGTTCGCCCGGGCCACCGCCTGTTGCGCCTCGAAGCGGATGCGGTTGACCGTGTTCTCTGCTGCAACCGCCTCGTTCTTCGCCTTGACCGCCGCCTCGACCGAGGCTCGGAAGCTGTCGGAATAGCCGATCCCGGCAATCTGGAAATCGACAACCTCGATCCCGTAGAGCCGGCCCAGATCGGTCGACAGAAGAGCCTTGAGCGCCGTCGACAGGCGTTCCCGGTTCTCGCTGATCGTCGTCGTGTTCTGTTGGGCAAAGATCTTGGCCGTGCGATCGGCGATGATCCGCTGGAAGTTGTCGGAGATATCGAAGTTACCGGCACGCCCGACCTCGTAGAGAAGCTTGAGGACTGCGCCTGCGGGTACGCGATAGGTTAGGCCGACCGCGACGGTGATCGGCTGATTGTCGACGGTGTTCACCGTCAGCTTGTCGAGCTTATAGGTCTCGAGCGAGGTCTGGAGCTTGTCGATCTCCTCGACGAGGGGCAGCTTGAGGTGCAATCCCGGCCCGAGCGGCTGGTCGACCACAACCCGACCGAGCCGTCGTTTACCGGCCATCTCCGTCGGGTCGACGATCACAAAAGCACTCGCGACGAGGGCGCCCATGATAAGAACCGCCATGATGATCGCCAGCGTCCTTCGGATGGAAACCGTCGATGACCCGCGCCCGCGGGGCGGGATCGGAAGCAATTGATGATCAGACACGTCCCTATACTCCAAGCGGCAATACAGGAAGGGCGCAAGATAGAGGTGATTCCTTCCGGATCAACGAACACGGGAAGAGGTCGGACGATATCAAGAGCAAGCGTTATGAGGGATTTTAATTGGTCTTGGATCTTTTTTCGCCGTAAGCGTCGGTCGTCGTGTTCCGTTTGTCGGCGATGTCGGGGGTTCAAGAATCGACCCCTGCTCATGCATAAAGCCCGTCCGCTCTCGGTACGCGCCGGCGCGGTACGGTGGAGACATGGCCGTGCGGGGCCTCGTCGTAGCCAAAGACCGGGAGTATGCGTTTGACGACGACACCGGGATGCGGCAGCGGCAGCAGGATCATTGATTGGCGGCGGTAGCGATTCGGATTGTCGGGGTCCACTGGCTTATCACGATAAGGTTCTTGCAGCACGGGTCGAGTGCCCCATTGCGGCGTGCCACAGCCGATGGTCCGGACTCACGTTAGCTGATTCTTGATATTTCCCAATTTATCAATGCGCAGCACTGATAATCCATAATCCGCGATGCCGGAGTCGAATTGTCAAAGGCAATGAGTAGGACGGCCACCTGACGCCCTTTCGTCTAATGTCCGAATGCTCGCACCGGCAGAGGGGGACGACTGGACTGCCCGCAAGAACAGTATTCGCGCAACGCTTTTGGATAAAACTGAGGAGATCAAATGCGCAAGGCCATGCTGCCGTTGAGCATATCGGCAACTCTGTTTGTGATTTGCCTATTGTCAAGCGCCGCTCAGGCCCAGGCAACACGCACCTGGGTCTCCGGTGTCGGCGACGACGCCAATCCTTGCAGCCGAACAGCGCCCTGCAAGACGTTTGCCGGGGCAATTTCTAAGACCTCTGCCGGCGGCGAGATCGATGCTCTCGATCCCGGCGGTTTCGGCGCGCTGACCATTACGAAGGCGATCACGATTGACGGTGGCGGCGGACAGGTCGCCAGCGTTTTGGTCGCTGGCACCAACGGCATTACCGTGGCAGCCGGAGCAACCGACGTCGTCATATTGCGCAATTTAGGGATCAACGGTTTGGGGCCCGGAAGCGGCAGCCTAGACGGCATACACTATCAGTCCGGTGCTGCTCTGCACGTCGAAAATTGCCACATTTTCGGCTTCACCGACAATGGGATAAATGTAGTCACCGGCGCCGCCGACATCTCATTATTCGTGAACAACACCTTCCTTACCAACAACGACAACGGCGTCCAGATCGCGCCCCCTGCCGGTGGTAATGTCCGGTCAATGTTCGTTCACGTGTGGGCCCAGGGCAATTCTGGGTTCGGGTTCCTCCTCAATTCCGCCGCCGGCCTGACCGGAACCATAATCGACGATTCGAGTGCGGTCATGAACGGCACGGGAATCGGTATTAACGGCGGCAAGCTGTGGCTCGGCAACTCCGTGATTGTCCGCAATAATTTCGGCGTGGCGGTCACCGGGGGTACGGCGCTCTCCTACCAAACCAACATGATAGACGGCAATTACTCAGGGGATGGCACACCGCTGACCGGTGCTCCGCTCAACTAGTTCCTACTCTGCCACGCAGCCGGCGCTAGTTGGCGCCGGCGCTGGCTGAGGATTATGCCATCCACACCGGCCGCGCGCGGAAGCCGGGAGTGGGGTCCGACTGGCCCATGCGGCACGAGGATGAGCGACCACAATAATTACGACGTCGCCGAGCTGTTTTATCGCGGGTGGATTCAGATGGTGCCGCGGCAACGCCAGGCGGCGAGCACCTCAGTCGGTGAGATGACTCACTGGTGCCTCGGGGGATCCGTTAAGGAAGACGGCAGCCTGGTATGCCCGGACAAGAGCGACCCGATCCCCGATTCGTTTTACTACGCTGCCTCATTCCTGGACACGATCGGATATTTCGATAAACCAAAGCGATTCTGGACTGCAAGCGTGCCGCCCGGTGACCCTACCAAGATCAGGACCGGGATGATCGCGCAGCTTAAAAACTTTAACCCGTATTACACCGAAGTTGACGACACGCTATTTCGGCTCGGCGCGCCTGAACACCCTTGGACCAATGCAGTCCTTTAGTGCCAACCCCTGCAAGCAAGAGCACTGCTCCCGGTAATTACGGCAAGTTCAAGCCATGTTGACCCGCGCATGACGACGGCAATATGCCCTCTCAACCCTTCCTTTGTCGCGCAAGTAAACCGCGCCGAAGGCGGTGCGGCTCGCCGTCCGCCGGCACATGTTCGAGCGCGCGCTCGGCCAGACCGATTAACCGCATGCAATCGCGGATGCGGCCCGGCCCGAGCCGGCCCTGGGCGATTTCGTAGCCACGGCCACCACCGAGAAAAATGCGCGCCGCCGGCACCCGGACGCTGCCGAAGACCACCTCGGCATGGCCGCGCGGCCCCTAGTCATAGCCGAAGGCCGGCAGCATGCGTTTGACTACGACAGCCGGATGCGGCAGCGGCAGCGGCAGCAGGATCATCGATTGCCGGCGGTAGCGGTCCGGGTTGCCAGGCGGCTTTTCGGCGCCACTAGCTCCCATTTCTCGGATTTGCAAATGAGTGACCGACTTCGACCCACAGCGGTCATTACCGGTCCATCGGTTACCGCGGCGTCGCGGCTTCCTGATTAATCGCGGCATAGACCATGTCGCGGACGATCGCCCGGTAGCGCAACCGCTGCGACGGTGCCTGCATCATCAGGACGACAAACATCCGCTCTTTCGGATCGACCCAGAAGCCCGTACCGCCCGCGCCACCCCAGTTGTAATCGCCGACCGAGCCGTTGACTGAGGGACCGCCGAGGTCGCGACGCACGGCAACGCCCAGTCCGAAGCCGTAGCCAGGTCCGGGTAGATAATACGGTCCGGACTGCATGGACTCGCTCAAATGGTCGGTCGTCATATAAGCCACTGTCTTAGGCCCAAGGATACGCTTGCCGTCGAGCTCGCCGCCGTTCAGCAGCATCTGCAGAAAGAGCGCGTAATCGAGCGCCGTCGATACCATGCCTTGGCCGCCCGCCTCCCATTTTCCCTCGACCCGCGGGTCGCTCAGGGTGGCCCCGCGATCGCTCGGCAGCGGCTCGGCAATGCGCGCCTGCCTGCTCGGATCGGTGACGTAGAAACTCGTTTCCTTCATGCCCAGCGGGTCGAGAATCTTCTCTTTTTCGAAGGCGTAAAGCGTTTTGCCGCTGATGACCTCGATCATTCGCCCGAGCACGTCGGTTGACATGCTGTAATCCCAAATCGTGCCAGGCTGGTAGGACAGTGGCAGCTTGGCAATGCGCTCGACAAATTCCTCATTGGTCTGAGCCGGGTCGCCGAGCTTCGCCTGGGCGTAGAGCTTTTTGACCGGCGTCGTGCCGAAAAAGCCGTAGGTGAGGCCCGATGTATGGCGCAGCAGGTCGTGGACCGAGATCGGCTTGGCGGCCGGGACCAGCGTCAGCTTGCTCGGGTCGTCCTCGGAATCCGGCTTGTTGTCGATCGCGACCTGCATTTTCGCCAGTGACGGCAGGTATTTGCCGATCGGGTCGGCGAGAGTGAACGCGGCATCCTCAAACAGCATCATCGCCGCTACCGTGGTGATCGGCTTGCTCATCGAATAGATGCGGAAAATCGCGTCCTTACGCATCGGCGTTTTAGCCTGCGGGTCGAGTTGGCCAAGGCTTTCGAAATAGGCGATCCTGCCGTTGCGGGCGACCAACAGCACGGCGCCGGGGATCTCGCCCTTGGCGATGTTGTCCTTCAACACCTCGGTGAGGCGGGCGAGACGCGATGACGATAGCCCCACCTCTTCCGGCTTTGCCGTTGGCAGGGTTTGCCCCGCGGCGACAAGGCTGCCGCCGAGCCAAATCCCGATGCCGAGCACCACCGCAGCGCGCAATGTTCTTGCCATGCTCGTCTCCTCTGTTCGCGGCGATGATGCCGTTCTGAGGTCGTATAGCGGCTACCCGCAGCCGAGGAAACGCCGATCGCGCGCGCCACCCCGGCGACCGGTGTCTTAGGCTGGTCGGTGCGGCACCAAGTTCAACCAGATGAGTGACCCCTTTCCACCCGATGCGGTCTCTTGTTAGCCCTGACGGGAAAATCTCTTAAGGGGCGTAGCCCGTCATTGCCTGTGACCGAACCGAGAGCCCGTTATGGGTCGGAACTCCGGGAGCGGTCAGCGTGCTTTCGCTCCCAAATCTTCTCAAAAAATCGCGCGCCGTTTCCGAGGCGGTTCCTTTAAATCCTCGACCCCCGACGAGCGGCCCCGTTTTTTTTGCAGCACCACAGACCCGGCTCGTCGGGTTTTCCTAAGAGGTTTTTGTGTCGCTGTGTGAGCCAGATCACAGCCGATCGCCTCTCGATCACACAGAATTGCTGTTGAGACGATGGAGGTTCGAAATGATGGATCGCTATTTGTCCTCGCTCGCCGCCACCTGGATCATCACCTTTATCGCAACGACGGGTCTCGTCGCCGCACTCACCATCGTGCGCCGCGGAATTAGCAGAGGATTTGGGGAACAGGGCGGAAGTTCCCTTTACCCTTGTGTCGCCTCGCTCCACCCAGAGCGTCGGCACCGATCTCAAATTGTTCCCTTTAGGCAATTCCCACTCCGGCTACCTCTGTGTGCTGCCGTCGAGTGCACCAGTCACTCAGTAGCCATAGCGACGGCAGGCTCTTCGCTCGCGCGCAACACCTCGACAGCAGCTTGCCCAAGTCTCCGCCCTCGGGCAGCTTCCTGAGACAAAGATACTCCCGCGCTCCCCAACACCCCTTAGGGTTAGGCCGTTATCAGTTTAAGGGAGGACGATCCGTGCTACGGCTGTTTTTGAGCGATGCCAGTCAGGACGCCGATCACGCACGGCGGTTCTCGGCGGATCTGCGCCGCCCCGAGATCGAGCCGTGGATGGGTGACGAGCTGAAGCTCGCCGGGCTTTGGAACGACCAAATCAAGGATCGGATCGGGGCGTGTGATTTTTGCTGGCGTGCCTGTCTCTCGCAACGCAAGAAGGTGACGCCAATCGCTTCTTCCACAAGGAGTGGATCCTCGCCCACAAGGCCCAGCGTCGGTTCTTGCCAGTCCGCTTCGAGGAATGCCGGCTCCCGGCTTCGCTGCCCAAGGCCCTCGTCGCGGCGATCGAGAGCCGCCAGCGTGAGGATCTGTTTCCTTCTTACGAGGATGGCCTGCGCCGGATCCTCCGCTTCCTTCACGCGGAGAAGCGGACCGGTGTGTTCTCGGAGACGTTCTCTTGTCTAGGACCAGACAACGCCGGTTGGCGGCTAGGCTCCTGGGGAATCGACGCTGCGGACAGCACGGGCGGGAACAGCCGCTCGATCCACGCCCTGGCTGGGCTCTCTCCCACAAAGCTGCTGCCGCAAGTGGCCAGCCAGACCGCTGACATCGATATCGATTTACCGGGGCGACCGCTGCTGCTTCGCTACCGCCGTCGTCTTCGACTGACCGCACCGGTCGCTGGGGAGGCCGGGTTTCGGGTCGCAGTTGACGGCGAGGTCGTCGACACGGCCTCTCACACGGGTCCGGTCGAAGACGAATGGACGACCCGCTCGGTGTCGATCCCCGACCGCGGCGCACGCCGGGCGAGACTTGAAGTCACGGTCGCCGCGTCCTCCGCGCTTAACTATTTTCCCTCGGCTGAGGCGTGGGTGGATGACGTCCGTGTCGCGTGACGGATTTCACCGCACCGTGCGAACCGACGGTGACACCCTCGACTTGCGCCTTGTTCAAGCGTGAGGCCGCCATTTCCTCGGAGTACTGGCCGAGGGCCGGCTGATCGTCGGCATACTGTCGTTCCAGACACCGGGCTCGGATGATCCTGACGAGCTGATCGAAGCGCTCGAACTGTTCGGCAAGAAGGTGCTGCCGCACATCCGCGACATCTGAAAATAACGGAGGCGGCAATGGCAGCCGGGTTCCGCGACGGATTCGTCGAGGCGGACGTGTTTCGCATCCGCTACATGGAGGCGGGGGCGGTGCCGGCGCTCTTTCCGCCGGAGCCTCTCGGCCGATGAAAAGCGGTCATTCCATTTCGCGCTGCAGAGCCTCGGTAATCAGCTCTTGGATCTGCTGGACGCCCGAGGACCGAGTTCCAGTTCCATTTGTTGTCGGAGGGTCAGGCAAAGTACAATGTTTTCCGCTTGCGGGGTGACGCAGGGACCGAGACGAAGGGAGACAGCTATGGCAGCGGACTACAGTATATGTCTTGGAACGACTGGCTGGGGCGTATGGCACAGTCCAGATGCCGGAACGTCGTGGATACGCCATCGCGCCCCGTTCCCGCTCAATAGCCGCATACAGGCGTTAGTCGCCCATCCCACACAGGCGCATACCGTTCTCGCAGGTGGCGATACGGGCTTGTTCGTGAGCCGCGATGGAGGCTCGCGGTGGGAGCGCATTGGCACCAATGGCGCTCTACCGACGATCTGGTCGCTGACCATCGACCCTGTCGATCCCGATATTCTCTTTGCCGGCACCCGCCCGGCTAGGGTCTATCGCTCGCGAGATGGCGGACTGGAGTGGGAGAAACTAGCTGTAGACATCGCCCGGGAGTGCTCCATTGGCATACCCTTTGTGACCAGCGTCATAGTGGATCCCGACGATCATCGAATTGTCTGGGCAGGGGTGGAAATTGACGGCGTCTTCCGCAGCCTCGACGGTGGGGACACGTGGACGCACCTCGAGACGGGTTTGTATGATCCGGACATTCACACCGTGACGATCGCGGCGACGCAGCCCAAGCGCCTGTATGCCAGCACAGCACGCGAAGTGTTTACCAGCAACGATCTGGGCGAAACCTGGCAGCCCTTGGGCATCAAGGAGAAATGGCCGCTGCCCTATGCCCGTGGCATGGCGGTCAAGGTCGATGATCCCGGTGTGCTGTTCGCCGGGTGCGGGGAGACCACGACGGGTGAAAAGGGGCATGTGCTCCGCACCACAAACTTCGGGGAGACGTGGGAGATCCTGCCACTCCCGACCCAGCCCAATGCCACCGTGTGGGGCCTTGCCACGCATCTCGCTGACGCCAACCGCATTGTCGCGTTCAGCCTGTTCGGTGAGGTGTACGTCAGTGAGGATGCCGGCGCGTCCTGGCGCAAAATCGCGCGTGAATTCGGCGAGATCAGGGCCGCAGTCTGGGTGCCAAACTAAATTTTCAAGGGTCGCGATCACGAATGAAAACGTGATTATAGGCCCTGCTAGTGGAGCGAATTCGCTAGAAGCCTCGGCAAATAGCCGGAGTCACAAGCCAAAACACAAAGCGCCACGAGCGACGGCTTCGGGTTCGAACCTAGGCGCTCGTTCACGCTCGCGCGAATGGCCGGCGGTTTTTGGCATTGGTGAGCGCATCGCATAGTATGATTAGCCCTGAATCTCACATTGGAGGCGGCAATGACGATCGATGAATATGGCGAGTGGGCGGCGGGTGATCGTTCGCCTGGCCAGTCGCGCGACGAGCGGCTGATCTATTGCGCGCTGGGTCTTTTTGGTGAGGCCGGCGAAATCGCCGACACGATCCGGAAGATGATGCGCGGGGGTGCGCTGGGCGAGGATTACCTCGTGTACGAACTTAGCGACGTCCTCTATCACTGGGCCTGTCTTGTCGCCGAACTGGGCCAAACGCCCTCAGAAATGCTCGAACGGAGCCGCAGCAACATCGAGGCGCGGCGTGCCGCAGGGCGGCAGCTCGCCTAGGGGGAGTTAGCCAGCCGTCGCAGCGGGCAGCACCAATTGTTTGATTTTCGCCAGTAGCGGCGGTGTGAGAAGGGCCACCGTGCCCACGTATGATTGCCTGCGCCCGGCCAGCGCCGCCTCCAGGTCGAGCCAAGACTGGAAGCGCGCGGCCTCTGTGAATAGCGCGGGCACGCCGAGCTCGTCGATCCGTAGAGGTTGGCTCTTCAAGCCGGGACGGTCAGTCTCGCCAGGTCAAAATTGTGGACGCGGGCCGTGTTGTCGGCGGCGAGCCCCGGATCGTGGTCCGGGGCAGGCTTGGCCTGTTCGTCGCTCCTCGGGCCCTGCGCAACTGGTTCGTGGGTCCTGTTATCCCGGCGGAAGGCGTTCGGGAGTGAGTGATTGCCGACTTTGGCTTTTGCCATCGCCTAGAATGGATGTTCGCGGCCCAGCTGAATATCTGTGTTGGGAGATTGGCCCTGCCGGCTTCCGATCTCGGATGAGGCGCTCGACCGACGCGTGATCGGCATGGCACAGTGGCCGCCTGCATCTTTGCGGAGGAAAACGATGAACGACCTGCCGCTGCGCCCCGCCGCCGATATCGGCGCCGTCGAGGACCGGTTCTTCACCTTGCGCAATTTCCCGCTGACCGACGGCACGGTGGTGCCCGAGGCGACGATCGCTTACGAGACCTATGGCCGGCCAGCGCCCGACGGCCGCAACGCCATCCTGTGCACGCATGGCTACACCGGCAGCCACCATTTCGCCGGCCGCAACCCGGCAAACGGCAACCAGCCGGGCTCGTGGGACGGCCTGATCGGGCCGGGCAAGGCGATCGACACCGACAAATTGTTCGTCGTCGCCTCGAACATGCTCGGCTCGTCTTTCGGCTCGACCAATGCCGGCAGGATCAACCCGCAGACCGGCGAGGCCTTTGGCCCCGATTTTCCGAACATCACGATCCGCGACATCGTCGCCGCGCAGAAAGCCTTGCTCGGCCATCTCGGCGTCCGCCATCTGGTTGCGGTCGCCGGTCCCTCTTATGGCGGCTACCAGGCGTTCCAATGGGCGGTCGCCTACCCCGATTTCATGGACGCGATCGTGCCGGTCAACACCGCGCCCTGGGCCTCGGTCAATACCGACAAGCAATTGGCCGAGTTGCAGGCGCGGCTCGCCGGCGATCCCGAATGGCATGGCGGCCGCTATTACGGCAAGGCGGCGTGCAAGACGGTGTTGACCGACATCCGGGTCGAGACGCTGAAGCGCTACGGCATCGAGACCGCTCTGGCGCCGCGTTTCCCCGATCCGGCGGCGCGCGAGGCGGCGATCCGCGAGCAGGCCGCGAACTGGGCCGCCAAATGGGACGCCAACTCGCTGATCATCTTGCGCCGCGCCTTGCTCGGCTTCGACACCAGGCCGGATTTCGCCAGGATCAAGGCCAAGGTGCTCTACATCTTGTGCCGGACCGATGCGCTGTTTCCACCAAAGATCGCGCCCGATGTCATCAAGGCCTTGGCTGCGGCCGGGGTCGAGGCGCGCTATTTCGAGCTCGACAGCGATCTCGGCCATTCCTCCAGCGGCCCCGAGCACGCCAAATGGTCGCCGGTGTTGCGCGAGTTCCTGGCGCCGCTGGTCGCCCGGCTGAACTGAGGCGCTTCGCCGGCGCCGTCTCGCCGCAACCTGTGGAGCGAGGCAAGCGCGGTTGGGCCAAAACCCCTTCCGTTGCGGCCGTAGCCGCACCACGACCTGCAATGAAGTCTACGACGACGCCGCGCTGCTGCGAGCCGCCGATCGCGACCGGCTTGCCGCGCAGCTCGGAAATATGTCTTCAAGCAGGGGCGGTCAGCCTCGCCGCGTCAAAGCGGTACACGCGGGCGTATTGCCGCCGGCGATCTTGGCCTGTTCGTCGTCCGGCACGCCCTCCAGGATCTCCGCCAGGATCTTGCGCGATTGGGGAAACGTCGACTCGCTGTGGGGATAGTCCGAGCCCCACATCATGTTGTCGACACCCCCACCCTTCCCTCCCCCGCAAGCGGGGGAGGGAAGGGTGGGGGTAGGCGAATGCCGATGGCGTCCTCCTGGAAGCTCAGCACGACGTTGCGGCGGAAGAGGTCGCTCGGGAGCATGCCGTTCTTGAACCGGTAGATCTCTCGCCAATGCTTGACGTAATCCAACGATCGCGACCGCGTTGTTTGTCGGCGCCGCCGCGCTCGCGGGGTGCGTCTTTCTGATTTGTCCAGATGGGCTCGCCATTTCAAAGTCTGGTCGCGGTCTCCAGCGCACCGATGCGCAGCGCGCTGGCGCATCATGAATGAGTGAGGGTGCCCGGAATTGGGCGAGGAGCCGCACATCCGCGCCCAATCAAGCGCGGCGACGGCATCCGGATGCGCACCGTCGCCCCAAGCTCGCACAACGTCACGGTGTTGTGCGACGTGTCGGAGTACTACTACGCCACGAACAGCAAGATGACGCCGCAGACTGTCGCAGTTACGCCGGCGATAAGCGGCGGCCTCAGATCTTCCTTTCTCAGGAACGCACGGCTCAATAGCAGGGTCACCAACGGATAGCTGGCGATTAGTGGTGAGATGATCGCCACTGGTGCATATTCGAGAGCACCGTACATCGCCAGAACGCTCAGACCGTTGCACAGGCCCACCGCGCCAAACCACAGCACACCTCGATGATCGATTATGGGGATACGCCCTCCGGCGCGCCCCAGCGCCGAGAGGATCAGCACGGCCGAGGAAACTGTGTAGCCGACGACGACAGCTGCTATCGGGTTCGGCCACCATTCAAAGCCGAATTTGACGATCGGCTGGATGACCCCACGAATGGCGGAGGCGGCCACGGGTAATGCCAGCAGCCAGGGTGATCGGCCGGACAAGCTGACCTGGCCGCGGTACATCAAAGCGATGCCAATAAGGATCGCGGCTAAGGCGAGCAGCTGAGGACCGCGAATATGCTCGCCGAGGATGGCGATCGCCAGCACGATGGCGAAAACGGGCGCCATGCTGCTGAGCGCCCCCGCGATATTTGGACCCATCAGGCGGTTGGACTCGAAATTCAGCAGCGCGACCGTTCCGGGGAAAAACAGTCCGACACCCGCAAACAGTGCAACCGCTTTCAGATTGCCGTCGCTCGGGTCCACGAAAAATGGGGCGAGGCACCAGAACAGCAAGGTCGATGTCGGAATGCTGATCGCGACCCCTAGCCAGAGCGGCATCCAGCGCAACCCGAATTGGGTGAGCACGAAGCCGGCGCCGAACCCGAACGTCGAGGCCAGCGCGAGGAAAATCGCTGTGGTGATGGGAGCCTTCCGGATGGAGTCTGGGTCCACGAGCGAAGATCCTTGGCCGTTCGGTTCCGGACAATGCGGAAGTAGCGAACGGTGCCTTCGGCAAAAGCTAAGGCAGGCTCCTACGCGTGCGCACGCGCCCGGAGGTGCTCGACGAGCCTTTGCCCATGGGCGGGCAAGGCTGCAAAGCTGCGGACGCAGATTGTCAATCGCCGCGGGGCCCAGTTATCGGTCAGCGCAATGATCCGGATCGCTGTCGATCGCCGATACCGGCGGGCTGCGGCTGCCGGAACTACAGCCACGCCAATTCCGCTACCGACCACTTGGCATACAGCATCGAAACCAGGAACGCGGACGCGCAGTTTCAAGCGACGGCCGGCGCGAGCCGCGTGATCTTCCATCTGCTCCTGGAGGGCATGACCAGCGGCGAGGCCGACATAGTCGTAAGCAAGGGCCTCGCGAAACGCGATCGTCCGTTGATGGCTCACCACATGATCGCGGGCGGCAATGAGCACCAGCCGATCTTCGGCAAAGGGAAACGTTTGCAGTTCTTTGGCAGGATTGACCTCGTCCCCGACGATACCGATCTCGGCAAGGTTCTGTGCGATGGCGCGCACGATCTCGCGGCTGGACCGCTCCTCCAGATCGATGTCGATCTGGGGATGGCGTGACAGGAATGTGCCCAACGCCGCCGGGAGGAACTCGGCTGTTGCAGTCGTATTGGCGAACAGGCGCACCCGGCCCCTCAAGCCTTCGGCATACTCCGACAGTTCCGCACGCCCGCTCCACCTGCTGAATGACCGATTGAGCGTGATACCCGAGGGCCGACCCGGCCGGCGTCGCGCGAACGCCGCGTGGATTCCGCTCGAGGAGCGGTGCGCGGAGGCTGTCCTCCATCAGGCGAATTCGCTCGCTTGCCGAGGCCAACGCCATGCCTGCCCGCGCGGCGCCGTGCGTGATACTCGCCGCCTCGATCACCAATAGGAAGAGACGCAAATCGACCAGGTCAAAGCGCATGGAAGTTTTCATGAGCGTGCGCCTTCGGTTTTGCCTGAGGCAATCTAGCATCGCTCGGTCGTGAACCAGTGCGGTTTGAGGTAGGCGCAACCTCCCCACCGGTCGAACACAGCCGGTTACTGGCCAGCCGACGAATGGCCGCTGTCGGCGTGCGCCGTGACAAGGCAGATGCATCGACTCTGAGATGTCCTGCGCTATCCCCTCCTGTCTAGCAAATCAATGCCCGATCTGCGATCCTCTTGCGTCCCAATCCCGCTCTATCTATAACTGTCCCCGACCGTCGCCGGGACATTCCGGGACACTATCGAGGAAACCGAGGCATCGGCCATGCCCCGCAGCATACGTTCTTCGGATCTTGAGACCCGGTCCGCGCGGTTGAAGCTGCCGGTGGCCAAAAAGCCGTTGTTTGTGCGCATCGGGCTCGGGATTGGGCTCGGCTATCGCCGTAACCAAATTGCCGGGTCCTGGGTCGGGCGCTTCGCAGACGGAAAAGGTGGGAACCGGACGGGGGTGATCGGCCTCGCCGACGATTACGAGAATGCGGACGGCAACCGCGTTCTTGATTTTTGGCAGGCGCAGGAGAGAGTCCGTGCGCTTGCCCGTGGGGACAGCGGAACCGTATCCACGCGGTCTATCAGGGTCGGTGAGGCCCTCGATGCGTACGAGGCCGACCTGCGGACGCGCGGCGGCGACATCGGCAATGTGAAACGAGTGAGAGCGCACCTGACACCTGACCTGTGCGGGACAACCGTCGCGCTGCTCGCGGCGGCCGAGCTGCGGCGCTGGCGTGATGGTTTAATCAAGAGCCTGGCATCGTCGACCGTCAACCGGACATGCACGGTCCTGAAAGCCGCACTCAATCTCGCAGCCGACCACGATGAGCGGATCGCGAATCGGCGCGCCTGGGAGACCGGGCTGGCGACCATCCCTGACGCCGAGCAATCGCGCAACGTGATCCTTGGCGAATCAGACGTGCGCTGGATCATCGCCGAGGCGCACGCGCAAAGCCCTGAGTTCGGGCTGTTCGTGGAGGTTGCGGCCGTGACGGGGGCCCGGGTCAGCCAGCTCGCGCGGATCGAAGTGCAAGACCTGCAAGCCGACCGGGCCGACCCCCGACTGCTGATGCCAACATCACGAAAGGGCAGAGGCTCAAAAAAGATCCTGCGCCACCCCGTGCCGATGCCGATCGGGCTCGCGGTCAGGTTGCAGGTGCTGGCGAAGGACCGCCCGGCTACGGCGCCACTGCTGCTAAAGCCGGACGGTGATCGCTGGGGAAAGTCCAATCACGCGCGGCTCTTCCGGCGGGCGGTCAAGGCAGCACATCGGGATCCGACGCAAGTCACGATTTACGCGCTCCGGCATTCCAACATCGTCCGCCAGATCCTCGCTGGTGTGCCGATACGTGTGGTCGCGGTCAACCACGATACCAGCGTCACCATGATCGAGCGGACCTATAGCCGGTATATCGGCGACCACACCGATGCACTGGCACGCGGCGCGCTGCTCGACACAACCGCGCCCTTCGAGACCAACGTCGTGCCGATTCGGGCGAGCGTTGAATAAATCCGGGGGTCACGGAGATAGGGTCGGCACCCGACAGTCCGGCTTGCTCACCGGGTTTCCCCCGCAGCTCGGGACAAAGCGTTAGAGGGCCTATACAGATGTCATCTGAACAAATCCAGCATCTCTATGAGCTTGTGGATCCAGATGAAATAAGGGACCAAATGTTTGAACGTATTTGCCGACTAGAAGATGCGCTTAATGAGCAACTTCACCGGGCAAAACGCGACCTGGACTCGAACAAAGAGCAATACATAGGAAGATTACGCAAAGAGAAGATAGACCTCTTTGGATCGGAGACAACGATTGGTTCAATTCTTGACACTTTTGACGACAGGGTTGAAAAGATCAAGGGGCAGCTGCATGTGGTACGTTCAATTCTGTTATCGCTTGCCTTACCCACTGGCTCTGAAGCGAGTGCAGACTCGTACGTCGACTACGCATTCGAGGTGATTGACGATCTCCTGGAGGAGAATTCGCTGCGCTGCAAAAGTCGGAGGGCAGCGTATAAAAGCAGAAGAGGGGAGAAGCCAAAACAAGAAGCCCACGGGAGTGCCGTCTCCCAGATGAGCCAGACCGGCAGCAGCAATGCACGGAAAAAGCAGAAGACAGCGCCCCAAGACGACCAGTCGCGCGAAAGTCCACTGCCGCCGTATATTCAGTTCATGGTCAACCTGGCTCCCGAGCTTGGCAAGACAGCCCCGAAAATGAAGAAGGATGAGGTTCGGGACCACATCAAGCAACGCTGGGATGCCGACACTCTCGGGGACCCATCCGGGCACCTCCTGGACGTGATGGCGACGCTGATGCGCCCTCCGGAAGCTCGAAAAGGAGGGGCTAAACCCCAGCCCTGAACCGTTAAACCCAATGGGTTCAGCCGTTTAAACATTTACATTTGCGGCGTGGTATTAGCTGATCACGGGCGGTCTTGGTCTATCCCGAGGACTACCCGATGGAAAAGCTCGAGTACGCCTATACTGAGCCGGTCCGCGAGTTCGCGCGAAGACGTGGCATCAGCCCGACAAAGGTGTACCGCTGGATCGCCTCCGGCGAACTCGAAAGTTTCATCGAGGGACACCGGCGCCATATTGTTGTGTCCTCCTACGATCGCCTCGTGCGGCGGCGGGTGGCGGAGCAAGGCTCGGTCAAGCTCCTCAGCTCCAACCCGAAGGTTGGAGCACGACAAGCCGCAGCACAAGAGGCCCGCGGCCCTGGCCAACCGTCGGCTGAGCAGCGCGTCGTAGTAACCGCAGCACACCCTAACAGAAGGCGTAGAGGCCGGTCCAGCTGAGGCCCGCTCGATGTTGGCGGCACCGTATTTTTCAGCCCATCGCGTTTGGTTGCACAGCCCAAAATGTGGCGCGCGTGCAACGGACACCCCGGCTACTGCCGGGCCAGACCCGAGCGCACTGTAACGCGGATAGCCTCGACCACTACTGCCGTCGACTCGCGCCCATGCATCAATGCACGATGCGCCGGCGACGTTTGGTTCGCGCTGCAGCCCGACGAGTCACTGGAGGCCCCGCCAAGCTATAACGCCGAGGTAAGCCGAGATTTTCACCATCGCATCTCGACCCGAGCGAGCAGGAGGTGTTGCAATGCCAAGATCGAAGAGCCCGCGTACTCAAAAGGGTTACGGTCAGCTGCTCGACGCTTCTGCCTCCAACGGAAAGCCCCGGCGTGGGGTCGCTTCAGGGCCCATTCCGTGGCTCTACACGGTCCCCGAGGCAGCAGACGTGCTTAGGCTCAGCGTCCGTACGGTGCGGCGACTGATTGCCCAGCAGAAGATACGTACTATCCACATTGGCCGCGCAGTCCGCGTTCGTCAAGAGGCGCTCCGTGCATTCATCGAGGGAAAGTGACGTTTGATGATACAAGATGCCAAGAGACTGCAAATATATAATCATAGTAATTCTATGACTCTCTCTCATTATTACATGTGTCTATAGATTTGGGGACTTTATATGTTGACGTTCTCATGAAAAATACCTACGTTCACCTCCTGTCATCATGAGGCACCTTATGGACATCGCGCGCCAATCACGAAACCCCTTTGCCGATCCGAGCCTGCCAACTTTTGCCGACCTGATCGACCGCATCAACGCTGAAAAGAAACTCCTACTGCGAACCCGGCAGAATTGGAGCTGGGCGCTGAGAACGATCGCTCGTGCAGTTGGAAAGGAGCCCGCCGCGGTTCCGGCGCACCCTGAGTTTCTGCGCAAGTTGCTCGATGGGGCTGCGCCGGCTTCGTTAGGCATGAGCCGCGCCGCCTGGAATAACGCCCGATCACTCGCGGGAAAGGTGCTCCAATGGGCCGGCGTCATCGCAATGCCAGGTCACTATCAGGCTCCGTTCTCTCCCGTTTGGCAGGAACTATGGGTCAAGCTGCCGAGTGGTACGGCGCTGAGTTTTCAATTGAGCCGGTTTTTTCACTATGCTTCTGCTCAACGCATCGAACCGGACGACGTCAATGACAAGGTGCTCGACGAATTCCATCTAGCGCTGGTGGCGGAGAGCATTGTGCGCGACCCGCACGAGATCTACCGGGGCGCCATAAAATCCTGGAACAACGCGGCCGAGCGCATTTCAGGTTGGCCGCAGCAGCGGCTGAACTTTAAGAAGCGACGGAAGATTTTCTCGCTGCCCTGGGCCGCATTCCCACAAACCTTTGCTGCCGATGTCGAAGCCTACCTGCGCCGCGCGGCTGGGCTAGATCTCGGAGATGACCATTTCACCCGAGCCCAGCGGCCACGGACCCTTCAGACGCGGCGTGCGCAATTGCGACTCTTCGCCAGCGCCTTGGTCAGGAGCGGCGTTAACGCTAAAAGCTTAGTAGATTTGAGGACAATGCTGAGCCCGGAAGTGGCTGCTCAAGGTTTACAGTTTCTCGTGACGCGAAATAACGATAGATCAAGCGTTAAAATTTCCAATATCGCGCTCTTTCTGCCGACCTTAGCAACCCGTCTCGACATGTCGGAGGAGACCGTTGCGAGGCTTCGCAGGTTTGCCCGCAAGCTCAAGTTTACCCAGCACGGCATGACGCCCCGCAACCGCGAAGCGCTGCGAGCCTTTGACGATCAGATCGCCGTCGCCGCGCTGCTGGATGTGCCGCAGCGGGTTTTGCGTGAGGTGCTAAAGGGCAGCCGCAGGGGCTATCGCGAGGCAAAGTTGGTCCAGACGGCGCTAGCAGTCGAGCTGCTGCTCAACGCACCGGTCCGCATTCAGAACCTGGCATCGATTGAGCTCAAGCGCCACGTCCTGGAGGTCGGAACCCGCGGCGACAGGGCAGTCCACCTTCTCTTTGAGGCCGCAGAGGTCAAAAACGCGAACGACCTCGAATTCCCGCTGATGCCCGAATCGGTCAAACTCCTAGACCATTACTTAGTACATTGGCGACCGCTGTTGCTTACTGGTCCCAGCCCATTCTTGTTCCCCGGTAAGCGAGCCGATCGACCCAAGGGGAACGGCATGCTCAGTATGCAGATCAGAAAACTCGTTCACGAGCTGACCCGGCTCGACATGCCAGCGCATCGGTTTCGACATGCCGCGGCCAAGATCTTTCTGGATCGCAATCCTGGCCAGTACGAAGTCGTGCGCCAGCTTCTCGGCCATAAGGACATCAAGACCACCATCAGCCGTTATGCCGGTGCCGAGAGCGCATCGGCGGCCCGACATTACGCCAAGACGATTCTCGGCATTCGTGGCACTGACCTTGGATCGGAGGTCCGGCATGACTGAAGGGTCGGCGCGCATCCCACACTGTATAAAGCCGGTGCATTGGCCAGAGAAGGACCGCGCCGCCTGGATCGCAACGCACCGCCGCGGCGGTCTGCTCGACGATGACGGTCTGGCGGCCTCGTGGGCGCCGGCCACCAGCGACCTAATTGCCCGCGGCTATGGTTCCTTCCTAGCCTTTCTCGCCCAGACCAGTGACCTTGATCCGACGGAGTCGCCCGCGGACCGGCTTACCCGTCCACGCGTCGAGTCATACATTGCCTATCTGCGCGGACGCAATCACTCGAGCACGATAGCTGCCCGCATTCTCCAGCTCATCCGCGCCATCGCGGTAATGGCCCCGACGGTAGATTTAGCTTGGCTGCGCCGGATTTTTGCTCGGCTGCGCCGGACGGCGACCCCGGCGCGCAACGATCGACCACGACTTCTCCCCGCCGCGACACTGCTGGATTTGGCGAGGACACTGATGCAGCGTGCCGAAGCCGAGATTGATCAACCGGCTCGCCGTCGAGCGCTGTGGTTCCGTGACGGACTGCTGGTTGCGGTGCTTTGCGCCTGGGCACCGCGCACGCGTAATCTCGCCGCGACCATGATCGGTGTCAGCTTGCAACGCCGCGGGGCGGTATGGTGGATGGCGTTTGGATCAGAGGACACCAAGAACAGGAGGCCGATCGAGGTCCCTCTTCCGGATGACTTCACCCGATGGATTGATCGATATCTCGAATGTTATCGGCCTGAACTAGCACGCCGTTCGGCGGCGCCGGCCGCCGTAGACGCGTTCTGGATCAGTCATCGGGGCAGGCCGCTCACCGGCAAGGAGATTGGCAAACGCGTCACCGCGGTCACCAAGCGCGAACTCGGCCGCGATATCTGTCCTCATCTGTTTCGCAAGATTATTCCGACCGAGCTGGCGATCCGCGATCCGGCGCATGTCGGGGTGGCCCAGCCGCTCCTCGGCCATGCCGATTACCGGACGACGCAGCAAGCCTACAACCTCAGCCGAGCTCTCGATGCCGCCCGCCAGCACCACCGGGTTCTCCAAATGATACGTGCCGAGGCGTTGGTGACGCGCCCAGCCCGTGGAAAAGGCGGTGAGCCCCGCCGCCTTGATAGGATATCTTCTTCGCGCCCAGCTCTTCGGCGAGGCTCAAAATGATCGCGGTGTTCGGACGCGAGAAGGGTGGGGGCGAGTGGTCCAAGCGCTCGCGCACAAAGACGGCGCAGGGCTACGGCGGACGGCACAGCTGAGCATCCGAGAAGGGACAGCTGGACTCCCACCAAGCTCGCGGCGACCGGGTCACGCCACCACTGGTGACGCACTGTGCCGCAGATCTCACCCGCACTAACAGCGACTTTACCGTCGTCCGGCGGGTTCAGGAACTCCTCGACGCGCTCAGGATTATGGCACCAGATCGGGCTCCCGAGAATGTCCGCTATCTGGAGCAGTTCGGAGAACATATACTCACTCAGAGTTTTACCGCACTTGACCCAATTGAGACATCCAGCCGAACGCGACTCGATCACCATGTCGCCGATTTCCAGGGTACTTTTCGCGTGCATAGGTCGGGTTAGCGGTGTCGCTGAGGTCGCCAACAACCGGAAGGGCGCAACCGGTTCAGCGTGGTTTCGCGGGTTGCGGCGGCGCGGGCGTACCTGCCGCGGCCGGCTGCGTCGTGGCTCCAGCTATCGCGGCCTTTTTGGTCGCCTCTGCCTCTTCAATCAGCTTATAGGCGACGTAATATTTGTAGATGTTGCGCACATATCGCACTGGTTCCTGGCCTACCCGCGCTGCCGCCACCCGCTCGACATTGTTGAACCACAGTTCGGGTCGAGATTTTCTACCTGCGCTTCGCGCCGCAACGATTGGATTTTGCCTGGCCCCGCATTGTACGCGGCGAAAGCAAACAGGTTGCGGTTCTGGTCGTCGAATTGTACACCGTTGAAATCGTCATCCATAAGCTGCGCCATGTATTTGGCGCCGGCATGGACGTTGGGGTCCGGCTCGTGGATATTGCCGACACCAAGCTCACGGCCGGTCTCCGGCAGTACCTGCATCAGGCCGACCGCGCCGGCACCGCTGACGGTGCGTTGGTCAAGACTCGATTCCTGATAGCCCTGTGCCACCAGCAGGAGGGTATCGAACCCGTATTGGCCGGTATAGCGCCGGAAGATCTCGACTGTGTCGCGAAAGTGCTGCATGTCGGCGCCTCGGGTCGCCGTGAGCAAGTGCTTGAGCTCCAACAGGTAGGACCGCGTATCATCCGACCACTGGTGTACCTTCCCAGTGATCTCGGCGATCGCGCGATTGAGCGTTGCGAGCAGCTTCGGGTTGTCCGGCCGCACCGCCCAGGCAATTTCAGCGCCTTCTCGGACCGCCGCCTTCGGGTGCAGCCTCAGGCCCTTGATGATCTGCACCCAAAGGCCGGCGACCCAGTCATCCCCCACCGTGGCGGGCAACAACCCGGCCGCCGTCATCTCCATTAGGTCCGGGATCTCCAGCGTGTCGGGGACGATCGTGATGGTGACGGGCACCTTGCCCTGGGCTGTCAGCCGTTCGTTCAGTTTCGTCAGGCCTTCGTAATAGCTGGTCGAGCGGCCGACGGCGACCTCCTTACCGGAGAGCGCCTCGGCGCTGTCGAGTTCTGGGACATCCTCGCCGGTTATGACGATCTCGCGCACGTTACCGATGACCGGCTCGGAGAAGGCCACTGTTTTTCGGAATTCCTCCGTGATCGTAATGTCGCCCGCGGCGATGTCCCCGTCGCCGGCGAGCAGCGCATCGAACAGTTTGTCGCGTGACACCGGAGTCAACGGCACGGTCACCGGTCGTGCACCAAGCCCAAAAGTCTTGTTGACCCATTCCTCAAAAAGTTGTGCTCCGTTGGCCGCGGTGCCGTAGATGGTGCCCTTATCCTCGAAGAACAGGGTGGGGCTGTAGGGAACTACAAGGCGGATGAGGCGTCGGTCAAGCATCGCGTCGAAATCGCCAGTGAACCGTCCCGCGAACCATGTCCGCAGGGCGGTGCGCGGCGACGCCGCCGGCGCGGGCCGAGGTTGAGGGGTTTGGGACCACCCGCGCGACGCGGCAAGGCGGTTAGGGCCGTCGCTGCAATTAGGCTCCGGCGTGACATCGTCATTTGTGTTTCCTCCCTCGTTCATTGTTTCTCCTCCCTCGGCTCGATCGCGGGAGGCATGCGACCGGCGGAACGCTGATGTCGAGCAAGGCAACCACTATACGCCTTAACCAACGACCTGGGCTCGGAATCCTGGTTTGAATGCTTTGCGGAGTTGGCAATGCCAACGAGGTTTTAAGGCGAGGCCGTCGCTGCGTTGGCGCGAACCACCGTTCAACAGTAACGGCGACCACAACGTCCTGTTCAAGAGGCCTCGCGGGGGGTCACGTGCGCGTCAGGCGAAGACCGGATGCTTCGCAGAAGCAGAAAGCCGGGTGGAGAGTCATTGGCCTCGATTATTCTTTCTTCAGATGCCAGTGATACTCGCAAGGCGGATTAGCGACATCAGCGTCTATAACGTCTTCAACTACGCGGCCACGAATCTGCACAACATCACCCCCCTCACCAGTAGAAATTTCGGCGAATGATCCGTCTTGACTAGGATGGAAACCTATTGGAAATTTTGTAAATGCATTGTCGGTAAATGACAGCATTTCGCCGTGAATGGTGACAGCTACATCACCTTCGGTTAAACAATTTGGATCCGAGCCTTTTATCAGCACTCTTTTCCCCGAATAAACGCCATCGAAGGCATGCTCAGCGCCTAGAGCAGGGATTGCTGCAACCGCGAGACAGCGCCCCAAAACTGCCACCAGGCGACACGAGCGAGGCATTTCTTTTGACCCTCCCAGGATCCCTCAGAGCTATTCGTGGACTGCTTGGTGCCATAGTTAGCCAGCACGTGACATAACGGCATAAGCCGTCAGTAACCCCACGATCGTAACAACGATTACCATGATTACGACGCTTGGATCGCTGAAGCTTTCGCTCGCAACCACAAGTGCGGCGGCGATGTTGCGCTGCCCGGTACCCAGGGCCAACGCGCGACGCGTATCAATGCCAGGTCCGCCAAGGATCCAGCCAATGCCGAAGCCCGGCGCAATCAATAGAAGTCCAGCGAGGATGCCACGTGTGCCGAAGACGTGAAGAATCTTGTCGATATTCGCCACTGCGAGCAGCAGTACCATTGGAACAAGAATTACGTTGGAAGCCCAGTCGAGCACGGGCTTCAATCGCGTAGCTAATCTCCCGTATTGCGCTCTCAAGGCGAGCCCGATGGCGAGTGGGAGCAGGGTCAGCAGAAACAGCCAGCCCGCAATCTTGCCTGAATTGACAGTGATCCCCGGGAGCAATAGCGGCAGAACTAGGGGCAGGTAACCGACCGTGCCGATCGCCAGAAGCATCATGATGCCAACGGCGAAGGGCAGGTTGCCCTTGGCGAGCTCGGTCAGCTTGGGCAGGAACGGCGCGCCTGCCGCCGCACCAAGCAGCAACAGACCCACCCCCAACGGCTCGTCGAGCCTCAGCATTTTGTCCAAAGCGAGGGCGCCGAGCGGCATTACTACAAAATTGGCCAGTAGCGCCAACAAAACCAGCCGCACGTCGCGCAGTGCGTCGATGATCTGCCTGACGGTGAAACCCACGCCCATCGCCATCATACTCGTAACCACAAAACCGAGTAGCGCGGTTGTGGCCACCTTGTTCAACAGGTCCATCAACATGAGTGCCTGCCGTTGATTGACGGACAGAGTCTCGCGTAGGCAATCGGGAAGGACGTGGCTAAATCAATCAGCATCCTGTCAACGTAACAGACGCGCAAAGCGCACGACCGGGAATTCGCATGACCCTCTTAGGCAACGCGCGGCTGTTCGTCGACGACACCATCTGCCGCTGCTTTTTCGCTCGGGCGAGCGCCCGGTCTCAGCCTCTCCCGAATACGTTGGAAAAAGACATAGAGCGGCGGAATGGCGAAGATGCCGATAAAGGACGCGAAGATCATGCCGCCAAACACCGGCGTGCCGACATCGCGCCGGGCCAATTGCGACGCGCCGGCGGCCACAACCAGCGGGTAGAGGCCGAGGATGAACGCGAACGAGGTCATCATCACCGGGCGGAAGCGGTCGCGGGCGCCATCGACGGCGGCTTGCATTAGGGGCGTGCCTTGCTCGCGCCGCGCCTTGGCAAATTCGACGATCAGAATCCCGTTTTTCGCAGCCAGGCCGATCAGGACGATCATGCCGATCTGCGCATATAGGTCCAAAGTCAGGCCGCCCACCACGATTGCGGCGACAGAGCCGAGAATGCCCACAGCCACCGACAGCAGGACCGGTACGGGAATTGTCCAGCTTTCGTAGAGCGCGACCAGGAACAAATAGGCGAACAGCACGGCAAACCCGAGGATGATTGTCGTCTTGCCCTCGGCACGTTTTTCCTGGAATGCGGTGTCGGTCCATTCCCCGGCGTAACCTGGGGGTAATGTTCGCGCCGCGACCTGCTCCATCGACTGCAACGCCTGGCCCGAAGAAACACCCGCGGCTGGCCCGCCCTGGACCGTGACCGCCCGCAGGTTGTTGTAGCGGATCAGCGCGGGCGGTCCGACCGTAACGCGGGCTTCCGCGAGGCTGCGCAGCGGGATCATCTTGCCCTCGGTGTCGCGCACATTAATGTGATAAATGTCGTCGATATTGGCGCGGTCCTGGGCCTCGGCTTGTACCTGGACCTGCCAGGTCCGCCCAAAGAGATTGATGTTATTGACGAAGTAGCCGCCGAGCGAGGCCTGCAGGGCCTGAAAGACGGTGTTCAGCGGCACTCCGAGGATTTGCGCCTTGTT
>Ga0306926_10000554_pt1 | contig 35137 bp, 38 predicted proteins | sample flu12Cox44000178_FD_203759 | JGI IMG/M metagenome (GOLD analysis project Ga0306926, IMG submission 203759) | Lab enrichment of tropical soil microbial communities from Luquillo Experimental Forest, Puerto Rico - flux8day.12C.oxic.44.000.178 (v2)... | ecosystem: Environmental > Terrestrial >...
AACCAACGACGACGGCTACCGTTCCGACGGGTTGCGCGTCCTTTCGGAAGCGTTCAGGCCGATCGGCGAGGTGACTATCGTGGCGCCGACCGAAGAGGCCAGCGCGATCGGTCACGCGCTGACGCTGCGGCACCCGCTTCGACTCGAAACGATCGGCGAACACGTCTTCGCCGTCGACGGCACGCCGACCGACTGCGTCAACATCGCTATCACTCAGGTGTTTAAGGGGCTGCCAGACCTTGTCGTTTCCGGCATCAACAAAGGTTGGAATCTGGGCGACGATGTCACCTATTCGGGGACCGTGTCGGGAGCGCTCGAGGGGGCCCTTCTGGGAGTGCCGGCGATTGCGGTGTCGATTCGGGCAACGCGCGGCCCCTACGACTTCAGCTATGCGGCGCGCGCCGCCGCCGCGATGGGGGAGGCGATGCTCAAGCGGCCGTTGCCCCTTCGGACGTTTCTGAACATTAATGTCCCGAAAGGGGAGCCCAAGGGGTATCGTGTCACTGTGCAAGCCAAACGGAATCACGTGACGTCGGTTGCCGAGCGCCACGATCCGAAGGGACGCCCTTATTACTGGATTGAGGAAGGCCAGAACGACTGGGAGCCTCATGACCGGTCGGACTACCAGGCGGTCCGGGATGGTTACGTCTCGATTACGCCCCTGCAGCCGGACTTGACGGCCTACAGTGCGCTGGGAATGGTCGAGGAGCTCACGTTCGCGGACTCGTCCGCACGTTGAATCTGGGGCAGCGGGCCCTCAAGGCGTCGGGGACGGAACCGGACGCCCAAGCATTCGAGGGGGTAGAACCCCGGAGGTGACGATGTCACGAGCGATTGTCATCGCGGTGCTGGTCGCAGGCACGGCACACGTGGCCGCACAGTCGGGTGCGACCAACGGTGAGTGGCGCACCTACGGCGGCGATCTGGGCAACACGCGCTACTCACCGCTTGACCAGATCAACGCCGCCAATTTCAGCACGCTCGAAGTGGCCTGGCGGTTCAAAACCGACAAGCTCGGGCCGCGTCCGGAATTCCAGTTCGAATCCACGCCGCTCATGGCCGGCGGCATTGTCTATTCAACGGCCGGCACGCGGCGCGCCGTCGTCGCCCTCGACGCGACGACGGGAGAAATGATCTGGATGCACAGCGAGCGTGAAGGCGCGCGAGGCGCCGCCGCCCCGCGGCAGCTGTCGGGACGTGGTCTCGCGTATTGGGCGGGAGACCCAGGCGGGAACAATGCTGCGCGGATCTTGTACGTCACGGCGGGCTACCGGCTCATTGCGCTCGACGCGAAAACGGGCGTTCCGGTCTCCGGGTTCGGCACCAACGGCGTCGTCGATCTCAAGAAGGATGATGATCAGGAAATCGATCCAATCACGGGCGACGTCGGCCTGCACGCCACGCCCGTCGTCGCGAAGGACGTGGTGATTGTCGGCGCGGCGCACCGATCGGGCGGCGTCCCGCGCGGGCGCAGCAACGTGAAGGGCTACGTGCGAGGATTCGACGTGCGCACGGGGAAGCGCCTATGGATCTTCCACACGATTCCGTCACCGGGGGAGTTCGGCAACGACACCTGGGAAAAGGACTCGTGGTCGTACACCGGCAATGCAGGCGTGTGGGCACAGATGTCCGTAGATGAGGAGCTCGGCATCGCCTATCTGCCCGTTGAGCTGCCGACCGGAGACTACTACGGCGGCCACCGGCCGGGCGCCGGCCTCTTTGGCGAGAGCCTGGTCGCCGTCGATCTTCGGACGGGGCAGCGGAAGTGGCATTACCAGCTCGTTCACCACGGAATCTGGGACATGGATATTCCGTGCGCGCCGATCCTCGCGAACATCACCGTGAACGGCCGCGCCGTCAAGGCCGTTGCCCAGCCGACCAAGCAGGCATTTCTGTACGTGTTCGACCGCGTCACCGGTCAACCGATCTGGCCGATGGAGGAGCGAAACGTTCCGAAAGGCGACGTGCCCGGGGAATGGTACTCGCCGACGCAACCGTTTCCGACCAAACCTCCGGCCTATGATCGACAAGGCGTGTCGCCCGACGATCTCATTGATTTCACGCCGGAGCTGCACACCGCAGCGCTGAAGCTGGTGTCGAAGTATAAGATCGGTCCGGTGTTCACGCCGCCCGTCGTCAGCAAGATCGACGGTCCGCTGGCCACGCTCATGGGGGCTTTCGCCAGCAACTGGCCCGGCGGTTCTTACGATCCCGAATCGCACATTCTGTACGTCCACTCTCAATCCGGCGTCACACCGCTCGGGCTCGTTCCGCCTTCGGACCCGAAGATCGACCTGAACTACGTCCAGGGATCCGCGAGCTCGGGCATGCGCACAACGCTTGGCTCGGGCGGCGGTGCCGGAGCCGACGCCTCGCCTTCCGATCGCGCCGCAGCGCGCGCGCCGGCGTCAACTGAGCAGGAGGGAGGAGGTGGCGGCGGGGGCGGCGCTCTCTCGGTGCAGGGCCTGCCGCTCATCAAGCCGCCATACGGGCGGATTAGCGCCATCGATCTCAATGCTGGCACGATCCTGTGGCGAGCGGCCCACGGCGAGACGCCAGACAATGTCAGGAATCATCCAGCGCTCAAAAGCGTGACGATCGCGCGCACGGGCCAGCCAGGCAACGTCGGGACGCTCGTGACGAAGACCCTCCTCGTTGTCGGCGAGCCCCGTTTCACGACGACCGCCGCCGGCCCGCGAGGAGCGATGTTGCGCGCTTACGACAAGGCCAGCGGACAAGAGGTCGGCGCCGTGTATCTGCCGGCGCCGCAGAGCGGCTCCCCGATGACCTACCAGTTCGCCGGCAAGCAGTACATCGTCGTCGCCGTCAGCGGGGCCAACTATTCGGGGGAACTGATCGCGTTCAAGCTGCCGGGGTAGTTCGTGTGGGTCGAACATTCCACCAAGTCGGGTGAGTCGGGTCTGCCACTGGAGGTCACGATGCCGTTTCGCGCTTTCCGGCCGGTCTTGAGGTGGGCGGCGGTCCTCCCGCTCTTCTTGGCTCCGTCGTCGACGTTCGGTCAGGATGCGTCGAGTCCACCGCCCGTGACGTTTACCGGGGACATCGCGCCCATCCTGCAGCGTGCTTGCCAGAACTGCCATCGGGCCGGCGCAATCGCCCCGATGCCGCTCGTGACCTATCAGGACGTGCGCCCCTGGGCTCGCGCGATCAAGCAGAAAGTCACCGCGCGCGAGATGCCGCCGTGGTACATCGACCGGCATATCGGGATCCAGAAGTTCAAGGACGATCCTTCGCTGACCGACGCGGAGATTGTCACGATCGCCAAGTGGGCGGATGCCGGCGCCCCGCAGGGCGATCCAGCCAAGATGCCCCCGCCGCGTCAGTTTACCGACGTCGACAAGTGGCACATCGGGAAGCCGGACATTATTGTGACGCTCCCCAAGGCGTACGAGCTCAAGGCGAACGGTTCCGACGAGTTCTACGACGTCGACGTGGATCCTGGGTTCACGGAGGACTTGTACATCAGCGCCGTGGAAACCAAGCCGGAGCCGTACAGCTTCAAGGTCGTTCACCACGCGACGGCGAATATGGTCGAGGACGAGCAAGAGGATCCGGTTGGATTTTTCTTCAACGAGTATGCGTTGGGGAAAAACGGCGACATCTTTCCCGAGAACTCTGGGCGGCTGATCAAGGCCGGGTCGAAGATCCATTTCAACCTTCATCTGCATCCGAGCGGCGAGCGAGCCCTCGTCAATGTCTCGATTGGATTCAAGGTATTCCCCAAGGGCGAGGTTCCGAAGTACGTCGCGTTCACGCAGCACATGGGCGACAACATGGAGCTCGACATCCCGCCTGGTGAAGTGGTGCGAACGGATGGCTACTTCCGGCTGCCGAAACCGGCGGTCGTGTCCGCGTTTCAACCGCATATGCACAACCGCGGCAAGGCCATGTGCATGGAGGCCATCTACCCCGACGTGCGGCCGGATTCAGCCCGACCCGGCCCGGCGCGAACCGAGACCCTGAGCTGCGTCAGCAACTATCAGTTCGGGTGGCACATCACCTATCCGTACGCAGAGGATGCGCAGCCGCTCCTGCCGGCCGGCACCGTGATCCATGTGACGGCATGGCACGACAACACGGCCGCCAACAAGTACAACCCCAACCCTCGCAACTGGGTCGGGTATGGGCAGCGGACCATCGATGAAATGAGCTTCGCCTGGGTGAGCTTGTTCTACATCGACGATGCGGATTACAAGCAGCGTGTCGAGGCGCGGAGGCAGACGAGTCATGATCGGTAGCGTCCGAGGCTTCGCGGCGCTCGCGTTGCCACTGACCGTGGTTGTCGCGGCAGCGCAGCAGCTGCCGACCGCGATCCCCCAGACGAGATTCGCGTCAGGTCAGGATGTCGTGCCGTATTTCGAAGGGTGGATTCGCAATCCGGACGCGTCTTTCGATCTGGTGTTCGGGTACTTCAATCGAAATTGGGAAGAGACGCTGGCCATCCCCGCCGGTCCGGACAACTTCGTGTCGCCCGGCTCGACGGATCAGGGCCAGCCGACCTTCTTCCTGCCGCGGCGGCAGGGATGGGTCTACCGCGTGCGCGTGCCCAAAGACTTCGGCAAGGATGTCGTCACCTGGACGATTACCGCGAACGGCAAGACGGAGAAGGCGTACGGCGAGCTGCTGCCCGTCGAGGAAATCACCGAGCGGATCGTGATGACGCGCGGCAATCTGAACCCGGGAGACGACGATCCCAACAAGCCGCCGGTTGTCAGGGTTGCGCCGATCAGCGGCGCTAACGTGTCTGAGCCGATCACCCTCACCGCCATGGTCACGGACGATGGGCTGCCCAAGCCGAGGGCGCCGATTCAGCGGGCGCAGGTGGCGGACGCGACCGCGATCCAGAAGCAGACGAATTCGTCGGCGACGGCGGAGCGGCGGGGGCTCAGCGTGTCGTGGATGCAGCTTCGCGGGCCGGCGAAGGTGGTGTTCGAGTCGAGCGGGCCTATGACGGTCACGGAGGGGAAGGCGTCAGTAGTCGCCCGATTCCCGCAGGACGGTGTGTACGTCGTGCGCGCGACGGCGAATGACGGCGCGCTCGTGACGAAGGCGGATGTGACGATCGCCGTGAGCGGGGGCCGCCCGCGTTGAGGTAAGATAAAGCCTCGCCCGGTCGGGGCGTGGCTCAGCCTGGTAGAGCACTCGGTTCGGGACCGAGGGGTCGGAGGTTCAAATCCTCTCGCCCCGACCAAAATTCCAAACAAATCATTCGGTTTCTGGCGTGGCATCACGGTTGCTGTGGTGCCTTGTCGTTCCGCGTTGAGCACAATTTGAGCACAGTCGGATGCTTGGACTCATCAGGCCCTTCGTCCGCCGCATTCCTCGCGAAGCAGCTGACCCGCCCTCCTATCGTCACCGAATATTTCCTCTCTCAGGCCGTCACCTCCACAGTGCGACGGTCATCTCGGCGACGTCCATTCAGTCCACTCTCTCGGCTTCGAGGACCCGTCTCGCCACGAATCCTTCTAATGTCTGAATCTCATTGTCGGGACCGCGGTCGACCTCTCTCATCAACTGGGTCCGAAGTGTTGGTGACTCGGTGATGAACATCCTCTTGAGCAGACGTTCAACGAGTCCGGTGTCGATGGACTCTCCGTTCTTGGCTCGTTCCAGTTGTTGGTCGAGGTGCGCGTTCAGGACCTGCACCAGCTTGGGGAACACCTCCGCCAACAGCGTCTGCTGGGCGGCATCAACCATGGTGAGGGCGGCTTTCTTCATCAGCGTTCGGACTTTTCTTCGGACTCGCGCTTGTTCAGGCGGGATGGAGGAGGAGTCCGAGGGGGCCCCTTTCAGTAGTAATTCTATTCGATGTGAGACAATAAGTCAAGTCATATCAATAACTTATAGCTATACGCTCTGAGTCTTGCCCACCCCGGGAGAAAATCACCCGACCCCACCCCCCTTCCATTTTTCCTCCCCTACCTATCTTTCGATATGCGTTGGGTGATTTTTTGTCCGCATCCGGAGGCCCATAAACATTGAGGTTTCTGGCGTTCGGCCGATTTGGGGAGCGATTCCCAACTCCTTCTCATTCGACGCGAGAGGTTCATCGGTCTCCAGCCCCGAGATGAACAGCACACGCATGGGTCAATCCCAAGTCTTCGTCTGAGTCGGGAAACGAACCCGATTCCTCTCGGGCGACGGACCGAAGTTCGGTTGGGAGCGTGTGGAGGGCGAGAATCAGCGCCTGCATGGCGTCCACTCCAAAGATTGTCCGCACCGGCTCGTCCCGAATCCCCCTAATCCGAAATGGGCAAATCCAGGCCCTACCTGGCTGCTCCTCATCGGCAATTGGCATCCCAATCGAGACCGTCACATCGACCACCTCCCCAGTGTGCCTGCGGAAGCGCAGCGTTCTTGACGCAAGCGGCTCGCCGAGTTCGTAGGTAGTCATTTGACTTCACCGCTGTCCGTCTTGCCATTCGAGCGATGCGTCCGTTCCCGCCCGGCGGAATGGGTGCCTTCCTCTTGAGCGTGCTCATCGGACCGGCATCAATCCACAAACCGTCCGAGAGTTCGTCGTTCGTTTCAGGCGCTTCGACGATGCACCAGAAGAGACCGGAGATGATGACGATGGCTGGCCTGTAAGCCTCTCGTTGCGCGTCGGTCTCGCCGTCAGGGTCACCGACACAGACATTTAATGCGAGCGTTGCTCGTCGGTCCACGTAGTCGACAGCGATGCAGCGGAGCAATGCGTCATGAAAGCCATTCGGAAGTTGGGCTGCGATTGTGTCCAGCGTCACGGGTCGATTCCATGTGCAGTATAGCCAGCCTGTCCCAGGTTGGCCGGGGCACTGACCTTTTCTGAACATTACGGGACCGCAGGTAGAATCCATTCGATGGTCATCCGTTCCGGGCCACCCGCGGACCTGCGATGCTCTTTCTGCAACAAGCCACAGAGTGAAGTCGGGAAATTGATTGCTGGACCCACCGCCTTCATCTGTGATGAGTGTGTCGAAGTCTGCGATGACATCATTGCAGATGACAACAGATTCACCCGGCCCAAGGCTCGAATGAAGGCAAGTGGTGACGCGATGACATCAGTCGCACTCCCCGCAATGGTCATAACCGGACCAGCCGTTCGGTGTTGGTTGTGCGGCATGTTGGTTCCACATGGCGACGTTATTCCCGTTCGAGAGCGCGGCGTGCTGTGCTTGGGCTGTGCCGGCGAGGTCGAAGCCGCCATCGCGGAACGGCGGCAGTCGGAGTCCTGACCGAGAACGGATGCATGAACACGGAGGAGGCAACCAAGATAGTGCGACAGGAGTTGATGAAATACCGCCGCAGACCGTATGTAGAACTGTGCCGTCTGGTCAATACGTGCTTGCCGACGCTCGATATCAAGGGCGAATCAGGAAGCGAATATCAGGTCGTGATACAGGTGCATTGGGACGGCAAGCGTGGTGGCGACATCCGCGTCATCGGCTTGATTGACGACGGCGGATGGCGGGCATTCGTCCCCCTGGCAGAAGATTTCATCACGGGTCCCAACGACATTGTTTCAGCGGTTTGGTAGCCACCGTTCCAGGAGCCGTCAGGCGATAAAAGAGTCGGCGCGGGAAGCGCACAAGCCGGACCGGCGCTTCCCTGAGGAGCGATACGCAGTGTGTCGGCGGGTGAACACGCTTGTCACCGACGAAGAGCTCGAACCCAAACAATCCATTCAGAATCGGACGCTGAGTTCCGCTTGCACGCTGCGGGGTGTCACGAAATGGGTTCCTGAAAACGTCGAGAGGAAGTTGTATAGCGCCACGGTGTTGAACAGATTGACAACAGTGACCCGCGCACGCAAGGGAACGCTCCCAACCTTGAGCGCATCAAACCCGAAGCCGACGTCAACTAAGTGATGCGGCACGATGCGCGGCGGGTTCGTGTCGTCGTTCTCCGTGCCGAGTGGCGGGATGCGAATGCGCGTGGCTCCAAAAGTCGGTGCACTGCAGCTGCGAATGGGCTGGGTGACCGTGGCGAACGTGCTGCCGCAGAAGAGTCCCATCGCGGCTTGTTCATCGCCGGTCAGTTGGAGCGCATCGGCATAGGTCGGCACACTGACCGCGACGAGGCCGCTGTCGTAGCGCCACGTCAACCCGGTCCAGAAGGCAGCGACCTTCGTCATTCGATACTCCACATGCGTCGTCGTCTGAAGCGTCTCATCGTGGTCGGGCCGAGCCACCGGCGCGTAGTCGGCGGTGACTCTCAAGCCACCGACTGAGGGCCCAAACAATCGGGACCGCGTGTGCGAAAGCGTTGAGTAGACCTGAACGCCGTGTCCTTCAGGCAGCGTCACGCGGACCAACCCGCCATCAATCTTCGACTGGCGGAACTGGAGCGGGAACGCGAGCGGCGTGTTCAGAATCACGTTGAAGTCGTAGGGACCATCCGTGAACTTCCAGAAGTAATCGGCATCCACCCGGATGCCGTGCCAGAGCCGTTGTTCGATGCCGAAGTCATATTGATTGCGAAGAGCCGGGGTCAGTGGGGCTCCACCAGTGCTGCCGAGTAGTCCGCTGCCGAACCCGCCCGCGCCCGTCGAACTGGCGAGGACCAGATTCTCGTTATATGGCGTCAGGAAGATGCGTCCGTATGCTACGCGCAAGAGGGTGTTCGTGCGGTCGAGTCGATACGTGACACCGATGCGCGGCTGGATACCGGTGCCGTGGCTCAAACCGTCGTAGACATCGAATCGCGTGCCCGCCATCACGCTCCAGTGTCCGAGTTGGAGCGCATCCTGAACATAGGTCACCCACTGAACAACCCGACCCGTCCCGTAGAAATCGAACAGCGAGCCACCTCGCGTGAGGTCGAACGGCAACAGCGCGGGAAGAAAACCCGCATTGGGAATGAGTCCACGACTGGCGCAGTCCGTAGTGGTGCGCAGTGCCGTATCCGTTGAAGGATTCCCATCCGGGTCGAAGCATGGCGTGTTGAACGTCGCATCCGTCAGACCCGTCTGGAACCGTTCGGTCAACCAGGTCGTCGTCTCCTGCACGCCTACCTTGAGATTGTGCCTGCCAACTGCGTAGGAGAGAGTCGCTTTGACGCCCGCATTCGTGAGCAAACGGCGCTGCGCGAGCGTAGTGGGTTGGTCCGCAAACCGATTCGCACTCGGGTCGTATTGCACGCGGTCGAACCGCATCCATCCATTGACTTCAACGACGCTGCGAGAACTGAGGACGCTACTGAAAGATGGCGCGAGGTTGAACGTGTGCTGGTGTTGCCGTTGGTCCTGTGCGGCGGCTTGCTGGTCGTAGGTGTTCGGCGTCTTGAACGCGGATTGCGCCATCGACAGATTGACCTGAAGGTTCGTCTGCGAGGACGGATGCACGTCAAACCGGTCGAACAGATTGAGAACGTGTCCATCCGCGTGAAGCGCGTCCACTTCGGGGGTGTCGAGGAACCGATGGCTGAACGTGCTGTCCAGCGCGATGAAGTTGCCAACCGACGAGTTTCCTGAGCCAAGTGTGAATGAAGCGGTTGGCGTGCGGAAGGACCCGAATCCCACAGACGCCGAGCCGGTGGCCCGATGTGCGTCGAGTCCTGACCGTGTGGTCGCCACGGCAACCAAACTGGTCTTGTCTCCGAACTCCGCAGGCGGGACGCCTGTCAGCACTTCGATAGACTGGATTGCGTTGGTCGAAAGTTGATTCGAGAAGATGCGGCTCTGTTGGTCGGAGACCGGCTGATTGTCGATGCTGAAGGAGGTTTCCGCGTGCTCGCCCAGCGGATGAAAGACGCCGTTCGAGTCAGCCGCGACACCGGGGGTGGTCAACGTCAGGAGCGAACTCAGCCCGCTGCTGACGCTTTCGCTCGGCAGTGTGTCGATAAGCTGTCGGTCAATGCGCCCGCGTGGGACGGAAGTCAGCGAGACATCAGACGCGGTCCCTTGCACGGACACCTGTTCTTGGAGATGCGCGAGACTGAGCACGACTTCGACCGGCGAAGCCACATCGCTGTCGAGGACGATGACGGGTTGTTCATGCGGCTCGAATCCTGAAAGCGTTACGAGCAAGCGGAAGTCGCCAGCTCGCTCGACTTGCATCCGGAAGGTGCCATCTGCGCCCGTAACCACGGACGTGACGACCTTCGACGACGAATCGAGCAGCGAGGCGGTTGCGCCCAGAAGGACGCCACCAGCAGCATCTCGCACGGTTCCAACGAGGCAAGGCACTGCGAACGACGAGTCCGACGACCCGATAAACCACAGGACGAAAACTGCGACGGAGGGACGCACTCCCTGCTATTCTAAACTCAAAGTTTGAGTGACCAAATATCGCCTGAATTGATACGCTACGTCTTCTGAGGACTGCGGAGACCAGGCCGGTAGGGGTTTGCGGCCCAACTCGTTCTACAGGTTAGGTTTAAGCGAAGGTGGAGCGGGGGCATCCCCAAGTCTTCACCTGGAGCCGCCAGGCCAGGAATTTGGCTATCCTACAAAGTAGCTGGAACTTACGGGGAACCCTCCACCCACCAGACTGGTCCAGAAATTATGCCGCCTGACAAACGACGCACCCCCCCGGGGGCCCTGGGGGCGGATAGGGGGTACTACTTGGGGCCCAGCCTGACCACTGCTCGAATCCGCCGCTGCTCATCACCATCGAGCCCAGGACCGCTCCCCGCATAGGCCTTGATGGCCTCGATGAGCACACGCCACTGTGGTCGTCCGGTGACGTAGCTGATGGCATCCAACTCCGCGCGCACATCATCGGGTAGGCGGACAGTCAGACGCTTGTAGTCGCTGACCTTCTCGCCCGGGCGCAGACCGGCTGGAGGTTGGCCACCCTTTCCTTTCATGTTGAAGGAGTGTAGCACGATGCGGTCAGATTACAATATGTGTAGTTGACAGCATATTGCTCGCCGCAGTATGGTGTCGATATGAGAGCCGCCATCTACGCCCGCGTCTCGACGTTCGACCAGGAGCCCGAGAACCAACTACAGGAACTCCGGCGCTATATCCAGGCGCGGGGATGGACCGCAACCGAGTTCGTGGACCGTGGCGTCTCAGGCTCGAAGGAGCGGAGGCCCGCACTCGACTCGCTCGTGGCTGACGCCCGCAAGCGCCGGTTCGATGTCGTTGTCGCCTGGCGGTTAGACCGACTCGGTCGCAACCTGCAACACCTTGTGACGCTCATTGAGGAACTCCAGTCCCTCGGCATCGCCTTCGTCAGCCTCGGTGAAGGCATCGACTGCACCACGCCTGCGGGTAAGTTGCAGTTGCATATCCTGGCTGCACTGGCTGAATTTGAAAAGGCCAGGATTCAAGAGCGGGTCAGAGCGGGGTTGGCGAGGGCCAGGACGCAAGGTGTGAGGCTCGGTCGACCCCGACGCCGGATTGACCAGCAACGGCTTGCTACGGTCGCAGGCTTGCCCGAGCGGGAGGCGGCTCGGCATCCCGAGGTCCACTCTGCAGCGAGCCCTGGCCCATAAACCCTCCGAACAGACCCGCTGATTTCCTCTGCAAACCTGCGCCACTCAGACGCCAATCGAGGTGGCCCGGAATCAAATGCTTTCGGGCCTTCAGTGACCCCTACCTGGTCTCTATCAAGGAAAGAACAGCCGCAGCCGCCACAACGCCCAGGAACCAGAATATCGTCCTCACAATGACGTGCGGCGCTTCTCTCCAGTAGTCACGAGAAAAGAAACAACGCCAACCCCAACGCTTTGAATCAGAGCCTTCTACGAACAACTTGTATGGGACAAGGAGGACCACAAAGCCGAACGCTACGAATAAGAGCCCGCTGAGCCTCGGAGTGCGAGGTGAAAGCAGGGGAAGCACGAAGAACCGCATTCCCAGCACCGTCCAAATCCCGGTGAGCGTTGCGGTGGTTCGCGTGCCAATGATTTTCATCGACGCGTTCGTTGTTCGTCTTGCCATTCGAGCGATGCCTCGGTTCCAGCGATGTAGATGAACGCGTTCCACTGGCGAACGAAAATCCACCAAGCAAATGCGTCGTGTGGCAGTGCGGGAATAGGCATCTTCCTCTTGAGCGTGCTCATCGGACCCGCATCAATCCACAGACCGTCCGAGTAGTAACCGTAGTAACCGTCCGCGTCGGGCGCTTCGATGATGCACCGGAGCAGACCCAAGATGGTGACGATGGCTGGCCGGTAAGCCTCTCGTTGTGCGTCTATTTCGGCATCAGGGTCACCGACACATACGTCTAAGGCGAGCGTTGCTCGCCGGTCCACGTAGTCGACAGCGATACGGCGGAGCAAGGCGTCGTGAAAGCCATTCGGAAGGTGAGCAGCGATGGTGTCCAGCGTCACGGGTTGAATCAGCTTGCAAGTCTACCGTTCTGCCAGATTGTCGGCGTAGAGAGCGGCGGGGATTAGTAACCGGACATTATGTCGCGCAGCAGCAACCGAACGAGTTGAACGGCAGTCGGAGTTTTGAGGCTTGAAAGGACCTCGTCCTATCGTTGATGTTCCTTCCCTCGTCCGGTCGTCACCCACCGTTCAATTTGCTGCTCGTAGTGCTCGTGCAGACCCGGGTAGAACTCGGATTCGACGCGGATGAAGTGGCGTAGGGTTCGTCGTTGGTGCGCGAGGTCACCCTTTGGGAGCACGTGTTTTTCCACGTAGAACTGACGAGGCCTCGGCCTTCGACGTCGACGATTTCGCAGGTGTCGATGAGGCTCACCAATTGGCCGAGGGTCCTGATTATTGACCTGCCTTGCGATTCATCCTGCCTGCAAAACCAGCTTGACGGCCACCTTGGACTGAAGGCTGTCAGCGCTCACCTGAAACCGCGTAAATCTGGACTTCCGTCGTCGTTGTTCTTGTCTTTGTTCTTCTGAAAGAGAAGAGAAGGGCTGTGGGCGCTGTGGGAATCTCGCGTTCTCCAGCGAGATTTCCAAGCAGTTGTGGGTGCGTTCTCTGCGTCCACAGCTGCGTCAGCGTCCACAGCCTCTGCAGGGGCGCATCGAATTTCACGGTACGCTGGGCGCGTTCTCTGCGTCCACAGCTGCGTCAGCGTCCACAGCCTCTGCAGGGGCGCATCGAATTTCACGGTACGCTGGGACCACAGCGGACGAGGTGAGGGCCTGGAGCTGAACCCTCCAGACCCTCGGTGACCGCCTCGATGCTCCGACGGACCAAGCCGGTCGTCTTTGTTGTGCCACGGTTTAACCGCCGTGTCCAGTCGGAACGCGCCGCCGCTCCGACGTTGTGGACACGCCGCTTCGCCAGAAAATCTGCCGACGCTGCAACGGCCTCTTCGCGATCTGCGCGTCGTGTGATCGCGGTCACGCCTATTGCTCGCTGGCGTGCCGCACCGCGGCTCGCTGCGCGTCGGTCCGGGCTGCGCGTCGACGCCATCGGCGGAGCCCAGAGGGCCGCCTCGATCATCGCGACCATCAGCGCGCGTACCGCGCCCGCGTGAGGGATCAGACTTCCGGCGCGTCGGTCTCGTTCGTCACACTGCCCGTGGACACAGCGACGGATCGGGTGCCGACCGCGCCCCTGGCGGGCGCGTTGCGTTGCATGGTCTGTGGCCGGGAAAGCGCCTGGCTCCTTCCACCGCCCTGGCGGATTCGTCGTGTGTCCCCGGAGCCACGCCATGATCACGCCCGAGCAACACGCCGAGATTCGGCGCCTCTATTACGGCGAGCATTGGAAGGTCGGCACCATCGCCGCGGCCCTCGGCGTCCACCATGACACGGTCCGCGCCGCGATCGTGAACGACACTCAGGGGCTGCGCCGCGGCACGTGCCGCACGACCCTGCTCGATCCGTCTCTGCCCTTCGTCCGCGACACGCTGGCGCAGTATCCGCGTCTGCGGGCGACACGGCTCTTTGAGATGGTGAAGGGACGCGGGTACACCGGTTCGGTCGTGCAGCTGCGACGCGCCGTCCGCCGAATTCGTCCGGCGGCCACGGCGACGGTGTATCGCCGGCTCACCACCTTGGCCGGCGAGGAGGCCCAGGTCGATTGGGGAGCCTTCGGCTCGATCCGCATCGGCCGCGGCGTGCGCCCGCTTTCCGGTTTCGTGATGGTGCTCTCGTACTCGCGCGCCGTCTTCGCGCTCTTCACCGTCGACCAAACGCTTGAGAGTTTTCTCCGGGGCCATGTCGAGGCCTTTGAGACATGGCCGGGCGTGCCACGGACCCTGGTCTACGACAATTTGCGCAGCGCTGTCCTGGAACGCGCGGGCACCGCGATTCGATTTCATCCGCGGCTCCTGGAACTCGCCGGGCACTATCACTTCGCGCCCCGGCCCTGCACGCCCGGCCGCGGGAATGAGAAAGGGAAGGTCGAGCGGCAGATCCACTACCTCCGGCACGCGTTCTTCGCCGCCCGCGTGTTTGTCGATGTGGACGATCTGAATGCGCAGTTTCGGCGCTGGCGTGACGACATTGCGCATCAGCGCCTGCATCCCGAGCAGCGCGATCGGACCGTCGCCGAGGTCCTCGCGGAGGAGCAGCCGCGGCTCTTGCCGCTCGCCGCGCATCCCTTCGCGACCGAGGTGATGCGCACCGTCGTGTCCGGCAAGACACCGTATGTGCGCTTCGATCGCAACAGCTACTCGATTCCCCACATCCACGTGCGCCGCCCACTGACGCTGCTCGCCAGCCCCACGACCGTGCGTGTGATCGCCAGTGCCGCGGAGATTGCGCGCCATGCCCGCAGCTACGATACCGGCCAAGTGATCGAGCAGGAAGCGCACGTCGCTGGCGTCGTGGCGGCCACGCGCCAAGCGAATCCCTCGAGCGCGCGCGACCGGCTCCGCCTCGCCGTCCCCGCGGCCGCCACGCTGCTGGATCGCCTGGCGGCCCGGGGCGAAGCCCTGCGGTATCCGATCGTCCGCTTGCTCGCCCTGCTCGACGACTACGGTCCGCAGGAGCTCGCGGCGGCCATTGACCGCGCCCTCGAACGGGATGCGCTCGGCGCCGGCGCCATCGCTCACATCTTGGAAACCCGCCGGCGGCAGCGCGGGCTGAAGCCCCCGATCCCGATGGCGCTTCCCGATCGGCCCGGCGTCCGCGATCTCGACGTCACGCCCCATCGCCTGGAGACCTACGATGACCTCACCCGATCCGATCCCTCCGACGCTGAGTGATCAGCTGCGACAGCTCGGCCTCGTGCACACGGCCACCGAGCTCAATGACTTCATCGCGCGCGCGACCCAGAAGCGCTGGAGTCCCGTCGTACAGCTCGAACGCTTGGCGCACGCCGAGCTCGAGGCCCGCCTGCGACAGCGCGTCGAGCGACGCCTCCGCGACGCCCGCCTGGGCCGCTTCAAAGCGATGGCCGACTTCGAATGGCAGTGGCCGAAGGTGATTCATCGACCGACGGTCGAACGCGTCCTCACCCTGGACTTCCTGGCGCAACGCGAGAACGTGATCATCGTCGCGCCGCACGGCCTCGGGAAGACGATGATCGCCAAGAATCTCGTCCACGAAGCCATCCTCGCCGGCCACTCGGCGCGGTTCCTGACCGCCCCCGATCTGATCCTCGATCTCACTCGACAAGAGACCGCCCGCGCGCTGCAGCATCGCCTCCGAAGCTATCTCCGGCCCCATCTCCTCGCGATCGACGAGGTCGGCTACCTGGCCTACGACGCGCACGCCGCTGACCTCCTCTTTCAAGTGGCGAGCCGTCGGTATGAGCAGAAATCCATCGTGATCACCACGAACTTACCCTTCAAACAATGGGATACCGTTTTTCCCAATGCTGCGTGCGCGGTCGCCCTGATTGATCGGCTGACGCACCACGCCGAGATCCTCTCGATCGAAGGCGAGTCGTATCGCAAGCGGGAGGCCGAGGAAGCGCAGAAACGAAAGCACGAGCAGAAGCCCAAACGGTGACCCCTCACACGGCCGCTGCCCTCATCGACGTCGGTCCAGATTTACGCGGTTTTACGTGAGCGGCGACAGAAGCAGGATGCCGCCCATGCAACGCCAGAAGACCGCTTTGGTGTGTCTTGTAGTTGTGACCCTCTGCGCCGGTGTGCATACGCAGAGCAACGGCCCGCACGAGCTTCGGTGCATTCCGGGCAACGCTCACATCGGCTCGTATGACTACGGCGCGAAGCCGGTGCTCAGAATCCACTCTGGTGAGACCGTCCGCGTTGAGACGTGCAGTGATGCCGTTGAAGACCCTCTCGTAAAACCGTCCGAGATTCCGCCGAACTGGAAGCAGACCGTCGACTCCATCAAGGACCGTGGCCCCGGCGTGCATTTGCTCACCGGGCCAATCGCCGTCGAAGGTGCGCAACCTGGCGATGTGCTGGAAATCAAGTTTCTGAAGTTTGAGTTCGTCGTGCCGTTCGCGGTGGCAGCGATAGCACCGAACTTCACGGCGTTGCCAGACGACTTTCCCTATGAGAGGATGCGCGTCGTGCGATTGAACCGCGAGGCCCGCACTGCCGAGTTCTTGCCTGGAATCACATTGAAGCTGTCGCCGTTCTTCGGGTCCGTGGGAGTCGCGCCGCCCGCGTTTGTCGACCGTGTGTCAAGTAATCCTCCAGGGTTGCATGGGGGAAATCTCGATAACCGGGAACTGACGGAAGGTTCGACGCTGTTCTTACCCGTTCACGCCCCGGGAGGACTGCTATCCGTTGGAGACGCCCACGCGGGTCAAGGGGATGGGGAAGTGAGTTGCTGCGCACTGGAAACGGCGCTGGTCGGCACCATGCAGATTACCGTGCGAAAGGGTGCACAGCTACTCTGGCCGCGCGCGGAGACCCCGACTCACTACATTACGATGGGACTGAACCCGGACTTGAACAAAGCCGCCGAAATCGCCACGCGGGAGATGGTGTCGTTCCTTGTGAGCGAGAAACATCTCTCTCGCGACGATGCGCTCATGCTCTGCTCGGTGGCCGCGGAACTTCGCGTGACTCAGCTGGTCGACGGAACGAAGGGCGTTCACGCGATGTTACCAAAGTCTATTTTCCGATGACTCGGTCAGCGGTGCTGTGCTGCGTAGTCGCTGTCATCGGAAGTCGGCGCGCGCCTTGCGAACAGCGCCGCGAGGGTGCTCAATAACCGTGACAGCAGTGTCGGCCTTTCCCGGAACTATCCACTTCTCGGGATAAACGCCACCCTTCGCGCCATAACCGCTAATTCTGGCTTCTTGTCCTCTTGCTGGGCGGCCAATGCCTGCCAACGTTTGGCAGACTTCCGCAATCGTCTACGCTCTTTCTTGTGATGGCGAAATGGCGAGGCCACAGACGGGCACTTTTCTTGAATCGACTCGGGCAAACCGAGAATCTCCATAACCTACTGACCACCCGTTGCCGGTTTCCACAGTTGGCCCGGTCGAACCACTTTGCAGTGATAGCACGCGCTGTTCTGATTGTCCCTGTTATACCAGTGGTGTTCAGCACCGATTGCTTCGCAGTCTTTCCCCTTGTCAGGGAACCAGCCCAGGTCAATCAGGAAATTGGGAAGACGACGACGCAACGCAGTGCGCCAGGCGTAGGGATGCCTGCTCACCCTGATGGCCTCATCGCTTTTCTGCGAGTCAACTCCGAAGCGCCAACCGGACGCCGAAGTAGACCAGGCTGACGACGACTGCCGCCTTGACGGCGAGCATTCCGAGAACCGCGGCCATGATTTGGAGTTCAGCCACGGACCACCTCCGAGCAACTCACGTGGAAGGGTAGTGACCGCTCACGCGCTCTCCAGTAGAACTCTACCTCATCCGACTAATCAAGACGACGAACTTAGACTTGAGGTTTTCTGGAGGCGAACTTCCGTCACATCGGGCTTCACGTTCTTGGGAAAATTCAATAGCGCGATTGGCGCTACACTTGCTAACCAGCCCGCTTCCTCTCCGAGCGTGGTGTGCAAGTCGCTCAGCTCTCGCCTAGGTTCACGTCATGATGCACGACGCCAGAAACGATGGAGGCAACGACTATGAAGCGCCAAATCTTGTTCCTGATTGCCGCGGTAGCGATGATTACGGGTTGCAACTCCAAATCAGGAGGACCGTCAGAAGGTGCGCTTACGTCACCGAGTTCCTTAAAGGCGACCGCCACCACGAACTGGACCTTTAATCTCATCGGACCTAACACGGCCGAGGCGCAATCTGGCCCGTTCACGGGTGATACGATTCGAGTCACAGGGTCAGGTGCGTTCGGCACCGGCAGTATCGAGGGAAACGGGTCCTTCACCCACATTAAGCCTGACGGAACCGTTTTCGCCCGCGGGAGTTGGCAAGCCACTAGCTTCAGCAGCTTCACGCCATTCGGAGGACCGAGCGCGGGCGTCCAGGGCGGACAGCTCCGGCTGACTGTGACGCTGTTACCGGACGGCGGGTCACCGGTTTCAGGCGTTCCGATGAGCGTGACGTGCCTCGTGAATGCGCCTGCCGGATTCACCGAGGACGAAGGAACCACGGTTGCGGCCTTCACGGAAAAGACTGGCGGGCACACCTTGTTTCACAAAGTCTTTTAGGGTCGCGCTCTGGGATGCGTGAACCCCCTCGCCTTCACCCGAGGGTGGGTTCAAGTCCAAGTTGCAGGAGAAACTGCCCGCTGGATTATGGTCCGATGACGTGAACTAGGACGCTCGAAGTCGGGGCATCCTGCTCAACAGGAAAGTCGCGACGAGCACGACTGGAACGACCACTAGTCTTAGTCTAGTGTCGGTTCGGGCCGAGGGGTCGGTGGTTCAAATCCACTCGCCCCGACCACTAGAATCCCGAGAAAGAACCCGAAAAAGGCCCTGGAAACAGGGCCTTTTGTATTTTACGGCCGATCGTGTTCAGCGATGCGCACAGTGCGTGCAGCCGGTCAATCTACTGACTCCGGCCGCCGTCAAGGGAGCGATAGACCGGGACCAGCGCGAGCAGCTCGCCTCATGCCAGTGCCGAACCCATGTGGATGCTCAAGAACACGGGATGCCGCTGGGGCGATCGAGATAGCTGGAGCTCTAGCGCTGTTCGTGCCGACGCTCGCGCCGTACGGCGCGATGCTGCTTGCGGTGACGATGGTCTGCGCCGTCGCGACCGACGTCCTCATCGTCGGCGGATCGCCGCTGCCGGCCTTGGTGCTGCTGATCGCATCGGTTGCGATTGCGTGGGCGCGGCACGATCAGCTTGAGCCGAGCGCGGAGTAGGTTGCCGCGCGGCGTCAGCCTTGCAGCTGCGGTTCTTCCAGTCGGTACTTGCGCATGCGGACGTAGAGCTGCGTGCGCGAGAGTCCGAGGCGTTTGGCGGCCTGTGATTTATTCCAGCGCGTCTCGCGCAGAACGCGTGAGATCGTCTCCCGTTCGACCGTGCCCAAGTCAGAGGTGGTTGGGAGCGGAAGGGCGACCTTGCCGCCGCCGTGCAGTGCGAGGTGCTCGGCATGAATGAGGCCGCCATCCGCGAGAATCGCGGCGCGCTCGAGCGCGTTGTGGAGTTCGCGCACATTGCCTGGCCAGGTGTGCGCGAGCAACGCTTCCCGCGCGTCCTTGGTCAGACCGGCCGGCGGACGCCCGAACGACTTGCCGATGTCCCGCAGGAACGCTTCGCTAAGCGGCAGGATATCGCTCGCCCGCTCGCGGAGCGGTGCGATGCGGATGTCGAACACCTGGAGCCGATAAAAGAGGTCCTCGCGGAAATCGCCTCGCTCGATCGCCTTTCGAAGGTCGCGGTTCGTCGAGGCGACCACGCGGACGTTCGCCTTCAGCATCTTCGTGCCGCCGAGCCGCTGGAATTCGCGCTCCTGGAGCACGCGCAGGAACTTCGCCTGCGACGCGAGGCTCATCTCGCTCACTTCGTCGAGAAACAGCAGGCCGCCGGCCGCCAGTTCAATCTGGCCGGCCTTCGACTGCTGCGCGCTCGTGAATGCACCGCGTTCGTAACCAAACAGCTCGGATTCGAGCAGCTGCTCCGGCAACGCAGCGCAGTTCAACGCGAGGAACGGACCATTCTTGCGTGCCGACGCGCGATGGATGAACCTCGCTACGACTTCCTTGCCCGTCCCCGATTCGCCTGCCAGCAGCACCGTGGTGTCCGTGGCCGCGACTTGCGTCGCCTTCTTCAGGACATCGAGCCATTCCGGCGACTGGCCGACGACGCGGTTGTGCGTCTTCGAGTCGAGCTCTTCGGTCAGCATCTGCACGCGCGCTTCGAGCCGGTCGGCGCGCATTTTCGCTTCGGCGACCTGACGCGCGGCTTCGGCGAGCTGCTCGTGTGACACGGCGAGTGCTATGTGGTCGAGGATCCGGCGCGCGACAGGGATATCGCCCCGCGAAAAGGCGTTCGCCCGCTTCGACATGAAGCCGACACCCAGCCGCTGATCACGGGCGCTGGTGGTCACCGCGAGGATCGATCGAAAGCCGGCTGCCACGAGTTTCTCGCGCGGGCTCTCCCCGGTGATGGAGACAGGCAGATCCTGGATGGCCAGATCATCGAGGAGGAAGTGATCGGGTTGTGGGAGGCTCGTGGAATGTACGCCGACGAGAGGAACGCCGTCGGTTGCGGCCTGCTGAACAATCCGGCCGCTCTCGTCGAAGAACCCCATCGAGAGCCCGTCATGCGGCAGGACCTTATTCGCGATTTCCGAGATGCGTGGAAACACCTGCCGCACGTCAAGAACATCAGAGATCGTGCGCAATAGTTCGACAGAAGTCTCGACGCTCGCCGCGCGATCGCGCTCGAGCGCCGCATCGCGCACCTGTTCGGCGAGCCGTTGGTGCGAGATCGCGACAGCGAGGTAGCTGGCGAGCCGCTGCGCGTGCACGATGTCCCGCTCGGAATAGGCATCCGGTCGCCGCGCCGCGAGTCCGAACACGCCGAAGAATTGCCCGTTGATCTCCACCGGGACGGTGAGCGCCGACTGCACGCCGCGTTCGGATCCGAAGCAAGGGGCCTGGTGTAATTTCGGCTGGCGGAGATCCTCGCCGTGAATCGCCGCGACACGCTCGTGGCAGACGAGTTCGTATTCCGAGTCGGTGCTGGCGTACAGGCGAAAATCGTCGGTGCCGTCGATCCGAAGCATCAGGGTTGCGGTGTCGTGCGGGATGATGCGCGTGGCCGCAGCGCTGAGCTGCTCGAAGATGTCGCGCACGTCCAGACCGCGGGCGAGCGTCGGCAGCACATCGTGGAACGCGTCTAATTGGTTCAGATTGGTGGGGACGTGATCCATCGCAGCTCCTCGCACTGATATGTCTCGAAGGCTACGTAACGATGATCGTTCGACGCGCCCCTCAAGCCGCAAGACCCACGCCGATGGCGAAAACCAAGGTTGAGGTCTGTTTGCAGTTTGCCGCGCAACGAGTTGCAGCTGCGTACGCGTGCGCAGTCGCAATCGCGTGATGATAACAGGCTGCTCATAGATGAGCAGATCGCGTATCTCTAGGCACCTCCCCGCCTAGTACGACTTTTATGAAGCGGCCTGTCAAGTCACCCGGATGGTCGATGAGAGTTCTGTTTCGTCTCGACGCACGGTCATTTAGCGCGCGCTCTCGTCTATCGGAAAGAACGCGCGATCCGTTTACACGCGCCTACACGTCGCCAAGCACTTGCCCCTCGCCGAGCGAGGTGGCTCCCACTTTTATGCGCGCTCTATCAGCGGCACTCCATTGGGTGCCGGCGCACGAGATGATTCGAGGGAGGAGCAGCGCCCTCTTTGTTACGGCTCTCACAAGCGGCCACGTAGAAAATGGCTCGCAAGACTCTGCTCGCCTGCGGGTTCATCGCATCGATGCTGTATATCGCGATGAACACTTTCGTGCCGATGTGGTGGCACGCCTACAATTCGTTCTCGCAGACCATCAGCGAGTTGTCGGCGATCGACGCGCCGACCAGACCGATTTGGGTACCACTCGGCATCCTCTACACTCTGCTCGTCGCGGCGTTCGGTGTGGGCGTCTGGCAATCCGCTCAGCGAAATCGGCGGCTGCGCGTGGTGGGCGGCTTGTTTGTCGCCAGCGGACTGATTGGCCTGGGGTGGCTCCCGATGCACCAACGCGCGGTCCTCGCGGCCGGCGGCGGGACGCTGACCGACACGATGCACATCGTCTGGTCGGTGGTCACCGTGCTCCTGGTGATGTTCCAGCTGGGATTTTCGGCGGCGGCATTCGGCAGGCGATTCCGCGTCTACACCGTTGTCACGATGGTCGTGTTGTTCTTCTTTGGTGCGCTGACGTTTCGCAGTGCTCCGGTGTTGCCGCCAATCTCCCGACGCCGTGGCTCGGTGTGTGGGAGCGCATCAACGTGTTGGGATTCATGGTCTGGCAGGCAGCGCTCGCGATGGGTCTGCTGCGCGCTGAAGCTGACGTCAGCCGCGTTGAACGCCCAGTGACGCGGACTCCGTTCAAGACTCCCGAAGATCAAGCCGCATACCTCGCCGCGTATGACGCCGCGATGAAAGGCTTGGCCGGTTCCGTATCGGGAACTCGAAATTCCGACTCGTTTCGGAACGACGCATGTGGTCGTCAGCGGTCCCGCCGATGCTCCGACGTTGGCGCTGTTGCACGGGTACTGGGCGACCTTGACCATGTGGGCAGCGAACGTCGCGGACTTCCGCAGCGACTACCGCGTGTACGCCGTCGACGTGATGGGCCAACCGAGCAAGTCTGTTCCGACCGACCCGATTCGAAACGCGCGAGATTACGTCACGTGGTTGACGGAAACGTTGGACGCGCTGCACCTCGACCGCGTGTCTCTGGTCGGCATGTCCTACGGCGGTTGGTTGGCGATGAAGTTCGCGGTGGCCGCACCAGAGCGCCTGTCGAAGCTGGTCCTGCTGTCGCCCGGCGGTTTCTTGCCAATGGTTCGACAATTCAGTGTGCGCGGGATGCTGATGCTGTTCTTGCCGAGTCGTCTCACGGTGAACACCTTCATGCGCTGGTTGGGATTCAGGGCAGGCGATGGCAACGTGCTTGAGTTGAGTACCTTGGTCTGAAGCACTTTCGGATTCCGCCCGAGACGGCGTGGTCATGTCGAACGCCTTGTTCGACGAGGAGCTGCGGTCACTGCACGTGCCGACGCTGCTGCTGTTCGGTGAGGGCGAAGTCATCTACGACCCAGCACGGCATTGACTCGCGCTCGGCGGCTGGTTCCTGATTTGGATGGCGAATTGGTTCCGGCATCCAGTCACGACATATGCTTCAGGCAGCACCAAATCGTGGACGCGCGCGTGCTCGATTTCCTGAAGCAAAGCCGATCCGCCATGCCGGAAAGGGTCGTCGCATGACATCCGATTCGCACGCGTGACAGCGATGGCGGGCAACCGGCGCGTCCACACAGCCTTGAAATGGGTGGCGGGCGCCCTTGGAATGGCGACCGGCGCGTATGCGAGCTACGTCGGCGTGACGTGGCTCAGGTATGGACACGCATCACCGGCGAGCGCTGAAGATGCCGATCCGCTGCTCGACCAGTTCATGCCGGGCTACGAAGTGTCAGAACGTCACCACGTCCACATTGCTGCGCCCACGGACATCACCTTCGCGGCCGCGTGCGAACAGGAGTTGATGTCGTTGCCCGTCGTTCGAGCGATCTTCAAGACGCGCGAACTCGTCCTCGGCGCTGAACCGGATACCGCCGTGCGGCCGCGCGGGCTTCTCGCGATGACCAAGTCGATTGGATGGGGCGTGCTGGCGGAAGTTCCGGGTCGAGAAATCGTGATGGGCGCAGTTACGCAGCCGTGGTACGCGAACGTCGTGTTCCGTCCGGTACCGCCTGCCGACTTCGCTTCGTTCGATGAACCCGATTTCGTGAAAATCGTCTGGACGCTCCGGGCCGACCCAATCGGCCCACGTGATTCCGTCTTCAGAACGGAAACGCGCGTTCAGACGACAGATCCGGCGGCACGCGCAAAGTTCCGCTGGTACTGGGCGCGGTTCTCACCGGGAATCGTGCTGATTCGCTGGCTGTCGCTTGGACCACTGCGTCGGGATGCAGAACGTCGTGTCGCCTCTCGCTGACCCGAAGCGATTTTACGACTCACCATTTGAAAGAAAGACGTTATTGCGGGTGCTCGTGACGTGCGGATCGAAGCGCGGCGGCACGGAAGGCATCGCGCGCACGGTGGGCGAGGCGCTGAAAGCTCAAGGGCTCGACGTTGACCTGGCTGCGCCGCGAGACGCGGTACAGGCGAGAGGGTTTGACGCGGCCATCATCGGCGGCGGGTTGTACGGCAATCGGTGGCATCGCGCCGCTCGGAGGTTCGTTACCCGCCGTGTGCGCGACCTTCGCGCGTGCCGTTCTGGTTCTTCTCGAGCGGCCCGCTCGACGACTGGAGCGAGGATCGAGATATTCCCCCGACGTTGCAAGTGCAGACGCTGCTGGATCGGGTTGGTGCGCTGGGGCATGTCACCTTCGGCGGCCGCCTCGCGCCTGACGCACGCGGGTTTCCGGCGAGCGCCCATCGGCCGACAACTCATTCGCGATCAAGCGCCGGCGACGCGGGAGTGGCCATCATGAATCACGCGTGGCACGACGCGCACAAGTGCCCGAAATCGCCACTGGCCGCGCGCGTACGCTGGCATCGTGCGCACCAGCAGCAGTGCAGGTGTCGGCCGATGCCGAAAGCCCTTGCCAAACTGGTGAAGGCACGGGGACGGGACGCGGTGCCACGAAGATCCTGTCGTGATGATCGGCATGAACGCTGAACTGCATGTGGTGTTCGGCGCCGGCCAAGTAGGGTATCCGCTCGCTGAGCAGCTGGCTGCGGCCGGCAAGCGCGCTCGGGTCGCCAAACGATCGGCCGCGCCCGTCCCGGAGGGATGCGAGGTGGTCCTCGGGGACGCAGTCGATCGAGCGTTTTGTCTGAACGCCGCGCGCGGCGCGAGCACCATCTATCACTGCATGAACCCGCCTTACAGCGCGAGGATCTGGACTGAGTTGGTCCCGCGGTACATGGACAACCTGATTGCGGCGGCTGCTCAGTCGCGCGCCCGGCTCGTCGTGCTGGACAATCTGTACATGTTGGGCCGGCCTTCGGGGCGCAAGCTGAACGAGGAGACGCCGATGAACCCCTCCAGTCGCAAAGGGGAGATTCGCGCACGCGCCGCCGAACGCCTGTTCGAGGCGCACCGCCGCGGAGACATTGTGGCGACCGAAGGCCGGGCATCCGATTTCTACGGCCCACGAGGGACGCAGACCTGGCTGGGCGACTTCTTTTGGCCGCGCGTCCTGTCAGGCAAGACCGCGTACTCGCCGTTTCTGCTCGATGCTATCCACACGTACCACTACATCCCGGATGTGGCCACGGGACTCGCGACGCTCGGCTGCGCGGACCCGAGTGTCTACGGGCAGCCGTGGATGTTGCCGTGCGCGCCTGCCGGTACGCTGCGTGAGCTGGTCACGAGGCTCGCCGGCAAGCTCGGACGGGCGATCGATGTCGCGCAAGTGCCGCGATGGATCGTCAAAGCGACGGCCCTCGTCGTGCCGCTCATGCGCGAGCTCGACGAGATGCTGTATCAGTGGGACGAGCCGTTCGTCGTCGACGACTCGCGGTTCCGGAAGCGGTTCCACGTACTCCCGGCGGACCTCGACCGCGCCGCTGTGGAGACCGTCCAGTGGGCAACGGACCACTACGCCCAAAGCAGACGCGCGTGATGCTTGACGACGGTCGGCCGATTGAGAACGGAAGTTAAGCGCTCGGACTTCGTATGACCCTTATCAACAAGGTGTACGCCCAATTTCGTCGGCCGTCAGGATTCTTGGGGCGCTTGGCCGGCTGGATCATGGCCAATCGGCCGTCCAACATCGAGCGCAATCGCTGGACGGTCGACCTGCTAGACATCAATGAGACCGATCACGTGCTGGAGTTGGGTTTCGGCCCAGGCCTATCTATCGCCCAGGTCGCTCGTCTCGCGCCGAGGGGACACGTAACGGGCATCGATCATTCGCCGGCGATGGTCGCGGCGGCGACCCGCCGGAATGAGGCAGCGATTCAGCGTGGCTTGGTCGATTTGCAATTGGGCAATCTTGAGCGACTCCGACGAATGGACGATCGATTCGACAAGATCTTCTCCGTGAACGTGCTCCAATTCCTACCCGAGCGAGCGGATGCGTTGAGAATGCTGCGATCGAAATTGAAGCCGAATGGTGTCCTCGCAACGACTTTTCAACCGCGCCAGCGGGGCGCAAAGCCGGAGGATGCGGACATTTTCGGGAAGGTGTTGGCAAGAGAAATGAGCGACATGGGGTTTCGAGACGTCACCGTGACGAAACTCACGCTCAAGCCGATGCCGGCTGTGTGCGTGTTAGGGCACCTGTAAGCGACGCGTGGAGCGCCGCAGTGGTTGCCGCTCCGGTTTCCGGCGGGCGCTCAGATCAGCCGATATGCGAGCATTTGGCGAAGGGACAACTCGGTTCGGGACGAAGGAACCGAGCGCTCCGAATCACTGAGCCGAAAACAGAATACGTCGGGAATTGGCTCAGCCTGGTAGAGCGCCCGGTTCGGGACCGGGAGGCCGCGGGTTCGAATCCCGCCTTCCCGACCAGTCATCAAGTTCCTTTTCTCCTCGACTTCTCGAGACTCCTTGCAGGCGCCCGCTCCCCATCCTCACCGGACGACTTTGAACGCCTTGTCGCGTTTCGGACCGTAACGAAATACGGCGAAATCGTCGTCGAACGCAGCAACTCGTTCGAGGCCGAGGCGTTGGAGCACGACGAAGCTCGTACGGTCGACGATCGAGAAGTCCTGATCCGAGAAAGCCTCGCCGATGGCCCACGCACGCTCGAGGTCGGCGGCCGTGATGGCCTCGAGTGCGGCAGCACCGTTCTGCAATCCAAGCCAGAAGCGTTCCGCAGCGTGGCGTCCGAGACGGTGACGGAGCAGGAGCCAGGTCTCAACGAGGACATGATCCGTCGTGACGAGGGGGTCGCCTGCCGACAAAATCTCCTTCGCGCGCTGATTGCTGGTATCGCCACGATCCGCCGCGGCGTACCAGACCGAGGTGTCGACGAAGAGGCTCATTTGTGATGACCGCGCACCGCAACGACGGCTTCGCCGATCATGGCGTCTTTCTTGCGCCGAATATCGGCACCAGTCGACACACCCAGATCGAACACGATGGAGGGGTCTGCTTGTCGAGGCGGAGTTGCGAGATCTCGGGCCACCAGCCGACGGATGTAGCGCGCAAACGAGATCCCAAGCTCCGCCGCGCGTTTGCGAGCGCGGCGCTGAGTCTCAAGATCGAGTGTAACTTGCGTGCGCGCCATCATGATGGCTACATCATAACATACCTTGACCCGCCTTGACCAAGGTGGGTCACGGGCAACCAATCTGAAGCAGGCGTTCGTAGTTGCCGCCACAGTTGCCATCTGGCCCTTCCCCAGTGGGAATTTCGAAGGATTGTCCATGCGCGCACTCGGTTCGGGACGGCCCCGGTGGATTTTCTCAGGATTCCCAACGCAGGCGCAGGAGGCATGAGCCAGGTCGGCGCTTCGATGGCCAAACACATGATGCATTCGCCGACGGGCAGGCTCTCTCAACAATTGTCCGAGCCGCAGCGCTTCCCGACGCTCCTCGAAAAGATGGGGAAGTGATGAGCGAGGGCTATGACTGGTCGGCCGACATCGCCAAGCTGCCGATGCCGGTGCTGCTGGTGTTCGCTGACAACGATTCAATCTCGCAGAAGCACATCGCCGAGTTCTTCGCGCTTTTGGGCGGCGGCGGGAAGTTGGGTGCACACGCAGTTGTCGAAGTCGCGGCTTGCGGTCGTGCCGGGCTACAGCCATTACAATTTCATCAACTAACCGGAGGTTCCGCAAATTGTCGGCAAGTTCCTGGCCGATCCGCTCACCAATCCGCCAACCGGCGCAGCAGCAGCCTCGCAGGCCGCGCGGGACTCCGGCTGATTGGTCGATCGATCCGCTTTGAAGGACCAATGCCATGACAACCAGGCTTCAGAGCGCCAGTCCTTCGAATGCAGCGCAGGACGTTGCCAGACTGGGTCTCGTTCGCCCGCCACTTGTGTATCTGATTTCGCTCGTCATGGGGGCGCTGATCCAACTCGTGACGCCGCTCCCATTCATTCGGCAAGCGCTCGCTGTGCCGGTCGGATCGTCTCTCGTCGTAGTTGCGATCGCGCTGTTCTCTTATGCGGTGGCGAAATTACGGGCTGCCGGCACGCCGGTCCCCGCGCGAAAGCCAACCACCGTGATCGTCCGCACGGGTCCGTATGGGTTCAGCCGAAACCCGATCTATCTGGCGTTCTCATTGTTTCAGCTCGGAATTAGCGTCTGGGTCAACAGCCTGTGGCTGCTGGTCACACTCGTCGGAGCGGCGGCGCTCATCCATTCTTTTGTCATACCGAGAGAAGAGCAGTATATGGAGCGACGATTCGGTCCCGACTACTTGGATTACAAGGCCTCCGTGCGCCGCTGGCTATAAGCCAGCCCCATCAATGAGGCCGGTTGTACCCAGTACCACCCTTGAGGACTCGCTGACCACTCCTTTTTTTTCACGCAGGTTGTCATTCACACGGGGCGTCGGGTCGTGCGAACGGCCCGGCGCCAGGAGAAACGCCCGATGCCGTCTTCGTTTCTTCTCGGAGACACCCAGGGAAGGCCGTGAATCTACCAGGTGCCTCGCTTGGTCCCCCACCACCAGATCAGACCGAGCGTTGCTGTGGTCTGTGTCGTCTTGAGCACATTCGTGGTGTCCGTGATGAAGAACGGGACGTTGGACGAGTCGAGGCGCCATTCGGTTCGCACGAGAAAACCGTCGTTGAAGCGGTAATCGTACGTAACGGTGCCTTCTTTCAGGGACTGGGTGGTGCCGGTGAAGAGGCCGCCCCGGTCACGAAGGTATTCCGCCCGCACGGTGATCGCGGTGGCCGGCGTGAGCTGGTGCCGGAAGTAGCCGGCACCGCCGAACACCTTCGACGGCGGGGCCTCCGGATTCGCGCTCGAGACGTAATCCGCCTCCGCGGCGATGGCCGTCGTCCCTGACGCCTGCCACGTTGCGTAAGTATCGAAGATGTTGAGCTTCCCCGTGAAATATGGAACGAGCGGGGTCAGCGAGAGCCCGGGTTGCGTGGGAAGGCCGGGCGCGGTGGGGGTCTGCACCGGCTGCACGTCTGGATGCTCCTGACCGAGATAGTAGTTGGCCGTCCATGAAACGTTTTTCGTGGGTTGAAGGGTCATGCCGATGGATTGATCCTTGAAGTTGTTGAAGGCCTCGGTCTGTTGCGTTCCGTTCGTGATCCAGTAGTCCAGCGTGAGCGTGTCGCTGACCTTGTAGTTCAGCCGCGCTCCCATGTGATAGAACGGCAGGAAGTTGAACCACAACGATCGCGAGTAGTTATTCTGGTCCTTTGAGTAGTTGTTCTCGTACCCGAGCGCGCTCGCCCACTTGCCAAAATCGATCGTCAGGCCCGACCCGATCGGCGCGATGTAAGTCCCGTACGCCTGAAAAATGTTGCGGTATACCCACGGCCGAGGCTCGTTCACCGGGCTTCCCTGAAGCGTCTCGGTCGCTTGGCCGTACTGGAAATCGACTCGGCCTCCGAAAGGGCGGCCACCGGCCGTGTCCGATGCGCGCTCGACGACGAGGCTCGCTTGATTCAGACTGAAGTTGTTGCTGGTGACGTCGTATGCGCGAAGCAGGTTGACCCGGCCGATGGGGCGGTTGAAGTTGTACTCGTAGTAGGTGTCGACGGTTGCGCCGAACTTCACGTCGCGCAAGTCGTCGGCCGTCGTCCCTTCGTCGCGCGTCGGCGTGGCAGCGGGGGGCGGTTGCAACCGGTCGGCTCCTGCCTGTCGGGTGGTCAGCATCGCGCGCAGCTCGGTGACCTGTGCGGCCAGCTCATCGATCCGTCGTAGCAGTTCCTCGTCTGTCGGCCGCGGCTGCGCGGAGGCGTCCGCTGCGAGGATCGACAACATGACCAGGGCGAACATCGCGGCGGCAAGCGGCGTGTGGCTGTGCATGGGCTCCACTCTAGCCTAATCGTGGCGGACGAATGGGAACGCAGATCTCGAGGCAGGTATCCCAAGACGCTTGACGGTGCGTTCAAGGGTCGCGGCCGAAGCTTGCGGGCCATCTGTCAGTTGTGCCGTCGGACGAGAAGGGCTGTCGACACGTCATCGATTTCTGCCATCGCTCCTCCCGGAAATCCCTGGTATGTTGAATAACGGCCCGCAGCCCCGGTCGAATTCACAGACGTTGGCGGGCGGAATCTGCTGTCGGAGATGGAACGTGGCTGACGAGCGGCGCAGAAGATGTACTTGGGTTGGCATTGGCGATCTGCTGATGCGCGAGTACCACGACAGGGAATGGGGAGTGCCGGTTCACGATGACCGGAAGCACTTCGAGTTCCTCCTCCTCGAGGCGGCGCAAGCCGGAATCAGTTGGTCGATTGTCTTGAAGAAACGAGAAGGCTATCGCCGCGCCTTCAGTCAGTTCGACCCCGCGAAGGTTGCGCGGTACACCGGAAAACGGATTGAGGCGCTGATTGGGGATCCCGGGATCGTGAGAAACCGGATGAAGATCACCGCCGCGGTCCGCAACGCCCGGGCGTTTCTCTCGATTCAGGACGAGTTCGGAAGTTTCGACGCCTATTGCTGGCGGTTCGTCGATGGACGCCCCAGGCTCAATCGGTGGAAGTCGATGCGAGAGATTCCGGCGACCTCACGCGATTCAGATGCGCTCAGCAACGATCTCAAACACCGGGGCTTCAGCTTCGTCGGTTCGACCATCATCTACGCGCATATGCAGGCCGTCGGCATGGTAAACGATCACCTGATCGACTGTTTCCGATATCGAGAGATTCGACGGCTCGGGGCAGAACGCCCGGGAATCCGATCTCGTCAATGAATCTGCCGTTCGAGGACGTCTTTGCCGGACCACGGCACACGGCTCTCGAGATTTGCGCTGGCACCTGTATGCCTTTCCGACGCAGTGATTTCGCGGCTATGTGGCGCGCGACTCAATTAGAGATTGTCCCGCGCGCGGAAAGAGCGTAGTCTCACACTGTTGACTGCTGCGCGTCGGACAGGAGATTGCCTATGGCTGCGCGACACCGCTCCGCGTTCGGCTTCCTGGCTGTTGCTGTCGGACTGGTGGCGGCCTCTTTTACACTGACAGCTCAAGGGCGCGCGCCCGTGTCAAACGCCGGCTCAGCTCGGCAGGACTCAGTACTCGCGCGGACGCCGGACGGACATCCTGACTTCCAAGGTGTCTGGGCGAACAACACCGTGACGCCGCTCCAACGTCCGAAGCAGTGGGAGGGGAAGACGCTTCTCACGGACGCGGAGATCGCCGAACTGCAGAAATTCGCGGCGCAAATCGTCGAGAACGACGGCGACGCCCAGTTCGGGGATGGGCTTATTACCGCCGTCCTGAATCACGTGGCGAATCCGAAATCGTACGATCCGGGCACAGGCAACTACAACCAGTTCTGGCTCGTCGAACGCGACTGGCACGATCGCCGGACGTCGCTCATCACCGATCCGCCCGATGGCAGGATTCCGCCCCTGACGGCGGAAGGCCAGAAGCGGCGCGCCGCGGAGATCGACCGCCGCAAGACGCATGCGTTCGAAGATCCCGAGGTGTTTCCTCTGGGCGAAAGGTGCGTGAACTTCGGGATCCCGCGGGTGCAGGCCGGCTATAACAGTTATGTGCAGATTGTTCAATCGCCCGGCTACGTGATGATCATGAGCGAAATGGCTCACGACGCCCGCGTCATTCCGCTCGACGGCCGGCCGCACCTCGACAGCCACATCCGCGTCTGGAACGGCGATTCGCGCGGGCACTGGGAAGGCGACACGCTGGTGATCGACACGACGAACTTCTCGCCGAAGAGCGACTTCATGGGCTCGCACGAGAACCTCCATCTCACGGAAAGGCTCACGCGCGTTGGTCCCGAGGTCCTCAACTACGAGTTCACGGTTAGCGACCCGACAATGTGGACGGCCGCCTGGACGGCCATGATTCCCCTGAAACTGAAGGATGAGTTGATCTACGAGTACGCCTGCCACGAGGGAAACGACGCGATGTCCGACATGCTTCGCGGCCACCGCTTCGAGGAGCGCGAAGGGGCAGCCAAGACCAGCTCGAAGTAATTGTCGGGTGACGTGGAGGAGTCGCCGAAGATCCTCGTTACCGGGGCCGCCGGCAATCTCGGCAGCCTGCTCGGGCGACAACTGATAACAGGCGGGTATCGTGTACGCCTCATGTATCACACGAGGCCGCTTTCCCCTGATCTCGTTCGTGCGTCGGGTATAGAAGTAATACGCGCCGACCTCGCCGACCCACTTACCCTACTGCCGGCAGTCGCTGGCACGACAGCCATCGTCCACTTTGCAGGGGTGCTCTTCAAGCCACGTCCCGAACGGTTTTTGCCCGAGACCAACACACGCTGGTTCTCGAATCTATTGACGGCGGCGCTCGAAGCCAGAGTGGGACGCGTCGTCCTCATATCGTTCCCTCATGTCGAAGGCCCGACGTCGGTCGAGGCGCCGGCGACCGGCCGGCTCGATCGGACGCCCATTTCGGTGCATGCCCGGACCCGACTCGAGGAAGAACGACTGCTCCTCGAGCGCACGCGTGACACGTCCACGACACCTGTCGTGCTCCGGCTCGGAATGATTTACGGGCGAGGCATCCTCATGATCGACGCGGCCCGCTGGCTTGCAAAACGACGTCTGCTCCACGTGTGGCGCGACCCGACGCTTCTGCAGCTCCTTTCGACGGCAGATTACCTGCGGGCCACCGAAGCGGCCCTGACGAAGCCGGGCGTCCACGGCATCTATCACGTTGGCGATGATGGTCCGGTCACGGTGCAGAGCTTCCTGGACGAGGCGTGCCGCGTCTGGGGATGCTCACGACCCCTGCGCGTTCCGTACTGGCTCGTTCACCTGGTCGCCGGGCTCTGTGAAGCGGTCGCGCTGGTGGCTGGGACCCGGACGCCGCTCACACGCGATTTCGTGCGGCTGGGACGTGTCCCGCATTGGGGAGACACGCGGCGGGCCCGGAAGGAGCTCATACCCGAACTGCAGTACCCGACGCTCGAGAGCGGACTCTCGACGCTCTGAACACTTGGCCCCGAACTCCAAAGCGCCACACCTTCTATTGGTCCGAGTGACGCCCGGACGATTCCTGAACCCTGGCGCTCGATGCTTCCTCGATCCCTGCTGGAGTCCCTGCGTCGCGCCCCTGGACCACCATGTACGTGACCGTGTCCCAGGCGTTGTGAATACCGATGAAGAGCAGCAGCAACGTCGTTCCGGCGACGACGAACAGCGAGATGTTCGTCTCCCGAGCGAGGGCGAGGGCAGAGACGCCGAGGCTTGCGTAAGCCAGGAGCGGAAGCGCCATGTGCCACAACCAGTCCTCGAAGACCAGCTGATAGCGCGTCTGATAGCGCGCCCGGTGAATGATGACCACGCCGTACGCAACACCGGTCGCGGCGCAGACTGCCAGCGCGATGCCAGTAACCCCGAGCGACGGCCACGGCGCGCACAGCATCGATGACACGAGCAGACAAGCCCCCAGATGGCGGATCGTCGGCGTGGCGAATGCGTCGAGCTCTTGCCAGGTCGGACGTTTTATTTGGCCGGCGACGAGAGCGATCACCACGAACTGCAGGCCAATCAGGGCTGCCGACGCGGAGCCAACGATCACGTAAAAGCTCTGCCAGGTGAGGAGCGGCGATGGTGTGGCGTCGGGCACGTTGGGCCTCACAAATGGGCTGGGAGTCACATTTCCCCCTGACGGGAACCGTGTGTCAAGACCGAAGCGCCATCACGCTCCCCGGCCCTGCGGGCGAGGCGGCGATGAAGTGATAGGCTCTGCCGGAGGAGGGGCGATGGCCGACGAGGACATGAAAGCTGAGTTGGAGCGTCTTCGCGCCGAGAACGAGCGGCTGAAAAGCCGTTCGATGCGGGGCGTCTCGCTGAAGGTCAGCGAGAAAGGAGGCGTCTCTGTGTACGGTCTGGGGAGGTTCCCGGTCACGCTTTATAAAGAGCAATGGACACGGCTGCTCGACATGGCCGACGATATTCGGGCGTTCATCAAAGAGAACGAGGGGCGCCTCAAGGCCAAAGCAGACTGAAATCCACCTCAGCCGCTCCGAACGATCGGTTTTTACGGAATCACTATTCGCCGCGACCTGAAATGTGTGCCCTGTTGCAAAGTCGCCGTGATAAGGTGTGCCGCCTGGGGGTACCGAACAGGAGGTCACGAATGAAGCGAACAGTCAGTGGCGCGCTCGTGGCAACGGCGCTCATCGCGATTGCGACTCTCGGAGTGAGGGCCGACGACCAGGACACGAAGTTTCAGCTGAGCGCGACGTTGATCGGCAACAATGAAGTGCCGCCCATCGCCACTGCGGGCAAGGGCCGTCTCAGGGCGACCCTCGACACGAAGGCTCAACAGATCACGTTCGAGCTGACCTATTCCGGACTCGAGGGAGAGCAAGGAAAGCCTCCGCTCTTTGCCCATATTCACTTCGGGCAACCTGCGGTGAACGGCGGCGTCATGGTGTTCTTCTGCGGCGGCGGTGGCAAGCCGGCCTGCCCTGCATCCAACGGTGTGCCCGTCACGGTAACCGGAACGATCGCGGCTACGGATGTCGTCGGTCCCGCAGCGCAGGGGATCAATCCATCCTCACCGACCGACAACGAGTTCGATGACGTGGCCGCTGCGATCCTGAGCGGAACCTCATACGCCAACATCCACACGACGAAGTATCCATCTGGCGAGATTCGCGGCCAGGTGAAAGTGCACGGGGGCGACCATCAGTAAGGACCCAGCCAGCTAGCCCTTCGCGCGGTTGCGCGAAACGGCGATCTGATCGGTCGGAGGAGTCGTACGGCACCTTCGGCCGATCACCTTTCGGGGTTTCCCCACCCGACTATGTCAGCTCGCTCGAGAAGACGCGACGGTCTCATCATCCAGCGACAATTGCTCGAGCTCGGACGAAACCGTCAGGAATGCGTCGACGACCGCTGGATCGAAATGTGTTCCCCGCCCCTTGACGATGAGCGTGACAGCGTCAGCGTGCGACATAGGGTCACGGTACAGCCGGCGCGTTCGAACCGCGTCATAGACATCCACGAGCGCGATTAACCGCCCGGCGATCGGTATCTGGGTGCCGCGCAGCCCTTCGGGGTAGCCCGTGCCGTCCCACTTCTCGTGATGCGTGTACACGATGTCCTTGGCCATTGCCAGGATCCGATCGTCATGAGCGCCGACGTCTCGCTCGGCGTGGACGATCACGTCCCGGCCGTG
>Ga0306926_10000555_pt1 | contig 35136 bp, 30 predicted proteins | sample flu12Cox44000178_FD_203759 | JGI IMG/M metagenome (GOLD analysis project Ga0306926, IMG submission 203759) | Lab enrichment of tropical soil microbial communities from Luquillo Experimental Forest, Puerto Rico - flux8day.12C.oxic.44.000.178 (v2)... | ecosystem: Environmental > Terrestrial >...
AAAATCCGCCGTGATCCCGCCCCGAAAACACCGCCTCGCCAGCCGCGATTTTGATCGCGACCTCTACAAGACGCGCCACCTGATCGAGAACTTCTTCTGCAAACTCAAACAGTTCCGTGCCATCGCCCCGCGCTACGACAAAACCGCGAGAAATTTCCTCGCCGCCCTCCACCTCGCCGCCGCTACAATCTGGCTCAATTGACGACACGCCTTAGTGTGGATTTCACGTATTTTCAAAAATGAAGAAATATGCAACGGAATTAGAACGCTGAAACGACTAGCCTTTTCGTTGCGGAACATATGCTCATAATCGCCGATGATTTCAGGACGGTCTCGCGGCTTCGCGGCACACCCCAATGCGGCGAGCGTTCTTGGCCCAATAGAAGAGCGGAGCCGCGCCGCTCGCGGTCCCGCCGCGCAGCGCGATCGCCCGGGCCAGCATGAACCGCGTCACGTCGCGAAACGATTCGAGCGGTTCGCGACCGATCGGGTGCCAACGGACATCTTCGAGCTCTTCGCTCGCCGCCGGCTCGCCAAAGACATTCCCGCCGTCGCCGAGAAAGAACCGGGTGTTGAAGCGGCGGGTGGAATGGGACGGCGTGATCGCCCGCCCGACATAGGTCAGCACGTCCATCGCCGCGACCAGTCCGCGATCGCGGTAGGCTTGCTCGATCAGCAATGCCGCTGATGCCGGCGGCGGCGAGCCGGCGGCGCGGCCGATCAGCACGCCGACCTCTTCCCAAGTCTCGCGCAGCGCCGCGCGGGCCGAGTGCCTGAGCTTGGGCCCCATGGTTTCGGTTCCGGCCTCCACACTCCAGGCGATGCGGTCCGGCGGCTCGATGGCGCCCCCAGGGAAGACGTAGACGCCGGGCATGAACCCGGCATGACGCGGGCGGCGGCCGGCCAGGACTTCGAGGTCGTCGCCTTCGCCGCGCAGCAAGATCAGGGAGGCGGCATCGCGCGGGCGCACGACCGCGTTGCGCCCTCTGCCCGGCACGCAGGAGCCGACGTTCATAGCGGCCCTCTTGTAACGGGCCGCGCCGCACCTACATGTGGGATAAATGTGATTTTACCAATTATGACATGAATTCTCCATGCCAATAACACAAGCCTGATTCCTCTGCCAAATTCCTCTGCCGTTCGGCTGCCAACCCCGATTGCGCGATGAAAATTCCACTGCTGGCAGACTCGCTTATTTCGCATCCATGTCTCTGATTTATATATTGTTTTAGACGTTGAAAAGGGGGTTTCAGGCGCTCGAAAGCGTGTTTTCCGCTGCCGTCAGGGGAGTGCGGTCGGATCGGTCGAACGGCGCACGCGTTCGATCGCCTCGCTCCAGGTCTCGAGCGCGGCGCGCAACTCGGGGAGGCTGTAACGCTCCGGCCGCGCGTCTTCGACGACGGCGTTGCGGATCACCGCGCCGTCCGCTGAGATCGTGATCGAAAAAGCATTGCCCACCCCGCCTGACCGCGGGTTCTCGCCGCGCTCGGCCGCAGCGATCTCCGCGAGCAGCATCCGGGCAGTCTCGAGATCGCCCTGGACGTCGCTTTGCAGAAAGCTCCCGATGATCTCGCCATGGCGCCCGCTGCCGGGCCGCGCCTGCCCCTCAAAAAACCCCGCCGGGTGGCGGCGAACGCTGATCAGACCCGGCATCAAGGGCCGCGCAGCGGGTAGGCGGCGTTGATACGCCCGTTCTGGTACCATCCCTCGATCGCGAAGCTGCGACCCGAAGCGCCGATGAACTGACCGTCGCCGCGCCTGTCGCCGGCCTGGAAGGCGGCGAGGACCGCCTCGACGACCTCGTCGTCGGACATCGCATCGGGAAAGAAGGTGGACGGCGCCTTCTTATCGATCCACTCGCCGGTGGCCGGGTCGCGGAGTGCCACCCGCGCCCGGTAGATGCCGCCGGCATCGGGCGCCTGCACGATCCGCTGCACCCGCGCTCCGGGCGGATCCACCCCGTTTGGCCGGTGATGGTAGCCGACCGCCTCCCCGCGCCCGTTGATCTCGCCGTAGTCGATATGCAGCAGGTTGATCGGCGGATCGCTAGTCGTCCATTTTGCCGCGAGCCCGGACGCTCCGAGGTCACGGGCCGAGAGTGCTGCCGGGACCAGCAGCAGCGCGAAAAGTGTGGCGACCTTCACCCGCGCTCAGGCTCCGCCACGGCGGCCGACCATGGCGACATCACGTCCGAGATCCCGTGATTGACCCCGTCGGCGCCGCGCAGCACGAGGTTCGGGCAGGCGAAGCGCGCCGGAAAGCACCCGTGCTCGACGAGGGTGGCGCCGGGTTGAAGGGACAGACGCTCGACGATGCCCGGCGGAAGGCGCCGGTCGATGCCAATCCGATCGCTGCCGTTGACATCGACACGCGGATGGTGCGCCGCGGCCAGCGGATCCATGCCGAAATCGACCACAGAGCTCGCCAGCTGCAACACCGCACCGAGTATCCGACGGCCACCCGAGGCGCCGACCCCGAACCAGGGTCGCCCGTCACGCGCGACCACAACCGGACACATGTTCGTCAGCGCCCGCTTGCCGGGCATGATGGAATTCGGCCGTCCAGGTTGCGGGTCGAACCACATCACCCCGTTGTTCATCAGAATGCCGGTCCCTGGCAGCACGTAGCGGCTGCCGAAGCTCGACAGCAAGGTTGTGGTCAGGGCAGCAACGCCGCCCTGCCGATCGACCGCCGTGATGTGGGTCGTCGAAGTTGGCGAACCGGCTTCAACATCGCCCATGGTCTCGAGCCGTTCGCTATAGGCGTGCCGTAGTGCGTCGATCACCGCTTCGAAATAGGTGGCATCGGGGATGCCGCCGACGAAACGCCGCTCGGCGCGTCGTCCGAGAACGCGGGCAAGGGTCGGCCCCGCGGTCATGCCGGGTGCGGTCTGAAACGTTGCACCGCGATAGGGGATGTCGAACGCCGGGACGATGCGTGCGCGGTACAGGCCTAGATCCTCGACCGACAGCACTCCGCCGGCCGCCCGTGTGTCGGCGGCGATCGAGCGCGCAATCTCACCCTGATAGAAATCGTCCGGACCGGCCTTTGCGAGCCGTTCGAGGGTGTCGGCCAAACGACCGAGAGGAAGGCTCACATGGTCGGCATCGGGCGGGCAGATCGGCGGCAGACCGTCCGGCAGCCAGATTCGCCGGCTCTCGTCGTAGCGCCGCAGATCGACCGCGGCGCTCGCCACCTTGACCGTCGTGAACCAGTCGACCGGCAAGCCCGCCCCTGCAAGCAAACTCGCCGGAGCGACCAGCTCGCGCCACGGGATTCGACCAAAGCGTTCCAACGCGAGCGCGTAGCCTCGCACCGCACTCGGGATCATGAACGACAACGGCCCGTGGATGTTGCGGTCATCGACGACTTGCGGCCAAGTGAACAGCTCGGTCCGCATCTCGCCGGTCAGCGGATAGGCCGCCGGATCGAGCCCACTCGGTGAAATCGGGCCGAAATCGACGACCTCGGCCCGTTCTGTCCCGGCTTGCTGCACGACCATGAACCCGATCCCGCCGAGCCCGCTGTTCCACGGCTCGACCGCGGCGAGCGCAAGTGCGGTGGCGACAGCGGCATCGACTGCGGTCCCGCCCGCCGCCAATATGTCGGCGCCCACCCTTGCGGCAGTCGCGTTTTGGGAGGCGACGATCCCGCCGCGCGACGACACGCCCGGTTTGCGAATGTCCCAGTTTTGCGTCAGGTGCATGTTGCGGCGCGCTCAGGTCAGGGTGATGCCATCGACCCGACTCGTATAGAAGGCGTAGTAGCCGGCTAGCCCCGAGACTTCGTCATAGGGTGTCGGGTACGCCCACACGGCGTTCTCCGAGCTTCGCACCGAGCCCTCACCGGCCGGAACCTCGATCGTCCAGTAGGAGGCTTCGCCCTTGTACGGGCACCGGGTGTGATGTTCGGTCGGGCGCATCAGATCGAGCCGGACATCCGTCTCCGGGAGATAATGCACCGGTCCGTGGCCGGTCTCCTCGACGCGCAGCGCAGCGTTGCTGTCGGCAATGGTCATACCGCCGAAAACGACTTTGACGTGGCGGCGCTCTGGCACGAGATCGACCCGATAGTCGGGCCGGGTGGTAAAACCGGGGGCGGTGTTCGGCATTTCGATTTCCTCCATAGGGCTGTCACCTTGCAGGCGCGGCGTACGCCTCGAACGAGGCGATGCAGCTTTGGCGCAATTGCGGGTCGGTGATCGGACCGCACTCGATCGACTCGCGCTTTTTGCGGAAGGTAGGATTGCTGCGCAACAGCGCGGTATATTGCTCGCTCTCGCGGACGTTTGCCATCGCCGCAGGGTCATGGGTCGGCATCGGTGGCATCGCCTGAGCCAGCGCGGCCCCGCTAGATGCGATCGTCAACAGAGCGGCGAGCGCTGCCGCTTGATAGGCCTGCATTTTCTTTCCTCCTTGTCCCATATTAGTCTGCCATTGTCAGCCCGCCGCTAACGCTCAACACCTGACCGGTAATGTAGTCCGCCTGCCCGCTCAAGAAGAACATGACCGCCTGCGCGATCTCGATTGGTTGAGCGATCCGGCGAAATGGGATGGCCCGGGTCAGCGCCTCCTTCATCCGCTCGGGTTGCCGCTGGAACAGCGGCGTGTCGGTCGGACCGGGGCAGACGCAATTGACGTTGATGCGGTAACGCGCGAACTCGCGCGCGAGTGATTTGGTGAACGCGATCAGCCCCCCTTTCGCCGCGGCATAAACGGTTTCGCCCATGCTGCCGACCCGCCCGGCATCACTCGAAATGTTGACAATCTTCCCCGCGCTCGCTGCCACCATCGGCGGTAGCAGACCGCGGGTCAGCCGCACCGCGCCCATCAGGTTGATGGCGATGACGCGGTCCCACATTTCCGGCGGATTTTCGAGAAAGGGCTGGATCTGATCCCAACCGGCGCCGTTCACCAAGCCGTCAACGCGCGCGACCCGTTGATGCACGTCAGCGACAAAATTATCGATCGAAAGCTTGTCGGTGAGATCGAGCGGGAGATAGTCGATAGCTAAACGCTCGGCAACGCCCTCCGTTGCGGTCGCTCGGCCACCCGCCTCATCGATATCGCCGATCAACACCCGCGCGCCCTGTCGGGCCAGCAAAAAGGCGGTGGCCTTGCCGATGCCCGAGGCGCCGCCAGTGACGACGACGGTTTGCTCCTTCATGTCCATCGGTGTACCTTTCCCCTTTGACGGGCGCGGGAGCCGATGTTCCGCGTGGCCGGCCACCGATGTCAATCGCGGCGGCGCGAAATGCGCGCCCCGACGGGAACGCTCGCGCGCGCCGCTGCGCATAAACGGACAGGTCTCGCCGAGTAATTAATCGCCCAACCGCCCGACCATCTGGCAATATGCGTGCGGCCGAAAAGAGCCTCACTTGTGCCTGCATTACGGCGATCTGAAATGCAAGCTGACCCGAACTCTCCCGTCTATTTCATCCTACACATCCCCAAGACCGCGGGGCAGACCATCCAACACCACCTGGCCGGCCACTGCGCGCCAGGGGTGTTTTGGGGACCCCACCAGGCGCCGCGCCTTCAGGCGCTCTCCGGGCGCCGGTACGAGCCCGCCAGTTTGCCCGAAGCACCACGCATCCGTGCGGTCTTCGGGCACAATCTCGGCCGATCGCTCGAAAGATACTTCCCGGACAGGGAGATCCGGCGCGTTGTTCCGCTCCGCGATCCGATCAGCCTGCAGCTCTCTTATACAACCATCGAATGACGATTAACCTGGCCAGGGGCCGGGTATTTACAGCTTCGATCTCCATCTCAGGGCGCTGCCCCGCGACTTTATCGCGCACCGTATTCTCGCGCGATCCCGTGGCCGGTGCTAATGGCGATGACCGACCAACAGAAATACGCTGCGTTGAACCGGGCGCTATCCCAATTCTGGTTTGTCGGTTCGTATACGGATCGTGATCGACTGATTGCCGCCATTTCCCGCGATCTTGGTCTCCCGGCAGCTGCGCGGCGAAGAAAAACCGCCGCCGAGTGGGGAAAGCGGGTCAACTGGCAGCCTAAGAAGGCCGCCGAGCTATCCCCAGCGACGCACGAGGAGATCCTCGCGCACAATTCCCTTGACCAAGCGCAGTGGGAGAGCTGAGCCGCCGCCTGGTTCGGCCCTGCCGGGTCCGCCCTCACCCGCTCGAATCCCCCCGGCAGAGCTTCTTTCTCGCCCACGAAATCGCCCGCCCGATCTTCACCGGTGTCTGTCGCTACCGACGCGACTGGGCTCCCCGGTTGCACGCGGGCCGCGCTCGCAACGCGGTCGTCCGAAGATCTTGCGAGCCGAACGCGCCCAGGAAACGCGCAGATGGGAACTCGCCGCCCGCCTTTACGGGGCGCGCTCGCCGACATACCAAACGCGCCCGAGATGTGGGTCCAATATGGTCATGCCCTGCAGGAATCCGGAAACGTGCCGGAGGCGGAGGCGGCCGATCGAAGATCGATCAACCTCGACCCCGACTTTGCCGACACGTACCTGCAGCTTGGGCATGCCCTGAAGATCCAGGAACGGATAGAAGAGGCAGTTGGCACCTATTTTCGTTCGTTGGCTCTCGATCCGGCGCCGCGTCATCCGCGGGATGAACTGATCGCGCTCGGCTGGACGACGGAGCAGATCGAACAGCAGCTGCGCCGTACACGGGCTCATGCGTTCGTGCCCGAATGAAAAGAACCGCGTCACTGCCGCCGGGCATTGGATGTCGTGAAGTCCTGGATCCCGGTCTCCTGCGGCGGTCCCGACGTTATGGCTAACAGGCGTCTCGACTTCATTGATGGTTTGCTCTACACCATGCCGCAGAGCTATCGGTTGACTTCTTCAAATACTCTATCTCAAATGGTTAAGCGTGCCATCAATACGACCGCTGGCTGAATCTATTCGTACTTTGGGCGGGTTGCGGGGACCCCAGGATGTCGGATGTGTTGGTAAGCTTTGTCGTGCCAGCGTACAACGAGCAGGCTCTACTCGAGTCATGCCTTACTGCGATCAAGGGGGAAATCTCGCGCACTCGCTGCCCGGCGGAAATCATCGTCGTGAACAACGGTAGCACCGACGCCACGCGCCAAATTGCCTCGTCAAGCCCCAATGTCAAGGTCCTCGATGAGCCGCAAAGAGGACTTGTTCAGGCTCGCAGGGCCGGATGTCTTGTGGCCAAAGGCCAGTTCATAGCTAATATCGATGCCGACACGATACTTCCCGAGGGCTGGCTGCGCACGGCGCTGGCGGAATTCGCAGGGCACCGAGACCTGGTCGCCTTGAGCGGTCCGTACATCCACTACGATCTCCCCAAGGGAGCGCAGCTCATCGCGGCAGGGTTTTATCGGGGCGCGTACATCGTCCATCTGTTGAGCAGGTTTATAGCCGGATGCGGGTCGGTGATGCAGGGAGGCAACTTCATCGTATCCAGGATCGCCCTTGAGACCGCGGGAGGCTTCAACCCCGATTTCCGATTTTATGGTGAGGATGCGGAGTTGGCACGCCGCCTGAGCAAGGTAGGGGTAGTCAAATTCACTCTTGCTTTGCGTGCCCTTTCTTCAGGACGACGATTCGCCGGAGAGGGGCTGTTCAAAGTCTTGTTAAGGTATTCCGCAAACTACCTTTGGACTCATTTGTTCAAGCGTCCGTTCTCGTCAGCCTGGTTAGACTTCCGGCATGCGCCCGACGCGTGTAGCAACCTCGAACGCGCGTCGAACATCCTGCGACAGCTCCCACCGAAAGGAGCTGGGTCGGTTCGGCAGAATTTCCCTCTAAGCAAATTCGGCGGGGTCCGCCGAAGCGAACGCTGGTGACGACGGCGCCATGCCCAAGCAGCGGCTTTGCATCCTTGTTGTAGTTACCGGGTTGTCGTTTCTCGCCGGTAAGTCGGCTGCTGCTCCCACGATACCGCTGCCAGAGCCGGGAAGCGAGCCGGGATTGATACCGGCGCTGGTCATTTTTGGGTTGTTCACGACCCTAGTAGCGGCCGAGCTGGTTCGACCGCTCCGGACGCGGTCCGGCTCGACCTCGCGGCGTTGGGTCGGCAATCTGTCCCTTTGCATCCTTTCCAACGGCATTTTCGTGCTGCCGACCATGACCGCGTTTGCCGCGGCTTTCGTTTCGCGATCAGAGCACAAAAGTCTGCTCGACATGTTCGGGCTGCCGAGCACGATGCGACTCGTTGTCGCCATAATCGGCCTCGATGCACTGGCCTATGCTCAGCACCGGCTGTTGCACCGGGTCGACGCCCTTTGGCGCTTCCATGCCGTCCACCACTCTGACCCGGAAGTTGACGTTACCACGACCTTCAGACATCACCCTGTCGAAGCGATCTTCAACGGTGCTTTGATTGGCGGTGTCGTCCTGGCGATCGGTTTCTCGCCGGCCGAGATCGCGGCCTATACCTGGGTTTCGTTTGTGGTGGAGCTCATCGCACACGCAAATCTTGCGCTGCCATCATGGTTCGCCGCGATCCTCGGCAGACTTATCGTCACGCCCGAGTTCCACCATCTGCACCATTCGCGTGCGAAGGCTGAGGCGAATGCCAATTTTGGCCAAGCCTTTTCAATCTGGGATAGGCTATTCAGGACGGCTCGAGTTCGACCTTTCGACGATGTTCGCCGATTGGAGTTCGGCCTGGACGAATTCCGTGAGCCGAGGTCTCATCTCCCGCATTATTTGCTGGCACAACCGCTGTTGCTGACGACCGCTGTGCCCGGCACGGCACGGACTGTTCGATAATCAGACCGATCTGCAAGTGATTCACTGCGGCAGAGCCTCCTCTCCCGCAAGGCGACGCGCCTCAGACCAGAGCGTGATTAGAAGAGACACCAGGACGGCGGCGAAGGCCATGACTACGAGACCGTCAGTCGGCGAGAATCGACCGAACGGCGTGTCAACTGACCAGGAGCCGACCGCCAGGAGGCAGAAATTATAGACAAGAAAACCGAGTCGTAACTCAGTTGTCCCGATGCCAAAGTAGCCGATTTGCAAAACCTCAGAGTAGATTGTTCGAATGAACACGAAACAGGTTGCTAGGAAATACGCAATCAATCCAAGACAGGCGATATCGAAACGCATGTATGGTGACGCGCCGAGCCCAAAGAAGATACAGAGCTGAGAAAGCAGATCCAACGTGCTGTCGACGAAGAAGCCATACCGCGGGCGCTCGATCTTCCGAAATCGTGCCAAAGTACCGTCGAGCGAGTCGCCGAACCAATTTATGACCAACCCTGCGCTTGCGAGCCATAAGAAGTTGGGCGACAACCATGAGGCTGCGTAAGAGACCCCACAAAGGAGGGCGCCGATAAATCCCGTGAGTGTCAAGTGATCGGGCTTGACCGCGGCAGGAAGTTTAGTCACCAGCCATCCTAGAAAAGGACGCTCCACGGGTATCACCCATGCAGTATTTATCCGAGATAGCATCTGTTTCCTGACGGAAGACGAAAATGGCTCGATAACATCGATCTACGAGGCACGCAACCTGTTTGAAAATGGTTTCCAGCTTTGGCGTGAAGGTCAGGATCGGTGATCGCTCGTTCGCCTCGGCTGACCTGGTGTGCGGTCGGTTGGCTAGTGCTGCTTCGGTCGCAGGTAGCAAGGTCGGCCCAATCTACCTTTGCCCGCCATATTTGGAAGAGCTTCCATGCTGTTGTTGTAGACGCCCACTCATATGGGCCGTGCAGGCACCGCCACGATTGCAGGCTGGCTTCTGCGTGCAGATATACGCGAACGCGTCAACAGCATTTATGCTCCGGTTGGCGGCGCTCGCCGGTTGCAATGAACTCGTCCGGAATCCTCGGTTAACCGATGAAGGCTATGTCGACTCTCAAGGCTATGTCGACTCTCATTGAGTCGCTCGCGTGCCGCCCCAATGGCTGGTGGCTGCGCCGCTTGACCGGTCGCGATCCGGCTCGGTATGGGGTCGGCCGTCCGCTGTTCTTTCATCACGTGCCGAAGACCGCGGGAATCAGCCTGATCAATGCAATTTGCAAAATGGTGCTGCCCGAGTTGGCCGTTTACAAGAGGGGTGGCAGCCTGTCGGCCGCCTTAATCGCCGAACTGGTCGAACGCGGCTTGACGCCCGGGCAATTCATCCATGGGCACCCGGAGCACGGCGCAGCAGCGCTGTTGCGCGGCAGAGCCCATATCATTACCCTTTTGCGCGAGCCGCGCGATCAGGTCATTTCGAATTATCTTTATGTACGCCGTGATAGGCACGTCCCCGATCACGCCGCATCACGAGTTTTAGAATTTCGCGAATTTATATTGGCGCTCCCACATTTTGCAATTTTTCAGACGGCCTCGCTTCATGTCGGGATCGTCGAGCGCCCGGTGGACCGCGCGAAAGACCTCATCGATGCGGTTCCGAGCGTCCTCGCCTATCTCGACGAAATGGCACTTGTCGGTGTGGTCGATCGGGCGGATGCATTCATGTTGCACCTGGCGGAGATCATGGGGTGGCCGCAGGCACCCCGCTTTCCACACCGACACAAATCTCGCATCTCTCGGGAACAACGCGAGCGGATGCGGGCGCAATTGGAGGACTTGCGACACCACCCGATGCTGTCGTCTCTCTTCGAGGCCGAAAGAGCTGTCTACCTGCACGCCTGCGCAATTGGGCAGAAGAGCCCCCGGCGCAGCGCTCGCTCGGAGCCTGCTCGATCAAACGAACAACTCGCGATCGGCCCGCAAAGCCCCTAGCCGAGATTAAGGAACGAATTATAATTCGGCGGATTGGGAGACCAATCTCGCCTCTGCTGGTATCACTGATAGATGACGGCGCCGATCGCTTACGACACGGTTCGATTGCTTCTGGGGTCGCTGGCGGCTACACCGCGCGGCATTGACCGGGTGGATCTCAGCTACGCGCGCTACTTCTTTGAGACTTGGGCGGGCGACTGCGTCGCTACGCTTCCAACCCCGTGGGGTGTCCGTTGGTACGATCGCCAGCGCGTTCTCCAAGGGCTCGACCGGCTCGAGCAATTGTGGCTGGAAAATCGCCAATCCGATGAAGATTACGTGTTGGGACGGATCAAGGCGCGACTTTCCGGAAAGCACGACCGGCGGAACCACAAAACGCGCGAAGACCGTCAACACGTTTTCCGTTCCGCTTCTCGGTTATTGGACGTTCTTTCGTTAAAGGATTTCTCTTTCGGCGGCTCGGTCGTCAGATCGGTGCCAAAGAACGCGATTTACATTAATGTCGGCCAGATAGGCTTGGTGATCCCACGGATTCTTTCCTGGCTTCAACACCGACCCGATGTCAAACCGGTGTTCATGCTTCACGACGTGATCCCTCTGGAACATCCGGAATTAGTGTCCAGCAAAAGTTATCGGGCGCACGGAAAGATCGTCGATCGTACGGCACGCTATGCGTCGGGGCTGATATCGTCGACAGTTGCAGCACGTAATGCGGTTTTGAATGCGCTTTCCCTGCGGGGACGATTCGGCATCCCCGTCGAAGCGGTGCCGCTTCCGGTAGCCCCGGTCTTCCTCGCCGATGACGGTCCTGACCACGAGCTCCGCGCGTACCATTACTTTGTCGTCTGCGGAACCATCGAGCTGCGCAAGAACCACTTGCTGCTGCTCAATGTTTGGCGCGAGCTCGTCAGGCGACGGGGCCAGCATGCCCCAAAACTGGTCATAATCGGTTCGCCTGGCTGGGGTGCTGAACCCGTGCTGCGCACGCTCGAACAATCCAACCTACTCCACGGTTGCGTGATCTTCGCGCGCGGCCTGTCCAGCCCAGCACTCCGTCGGCTCATCGTGCATGCGAAGGCTCTGCTGATGCCATCCTTTGCCGAAGGGTTTGGTCTGCCCATTATCGAAGCGCTCGCCGTGGGAACGCCGGTCATCGCGTCCGATCTCCCAGCTCATCGCGAGATCGCCGGGGATCTCGCAATCTATCGCGACCCGACCGACGGACCGGGATGGCTCGCGGCCATCTGCATGTTCGCTGACGGGGACGGGAGGGCGGCGGAAATGCGGCGGCGTGTCGCGGCGTACCAGCCGGCAACCTGGGGTCAGTATTTTCTTCGGATCGAGCGCTTTCTCAAAACTTTCGAACAGCCCTGAGGTGCGCAGCATGCCGGCGACGCGGACGGCGAGTTAACCGCCGCTCCGTTCGATGCTTGCGAAACGCGAGCGATCACCGCCCTGCTGATCGGCAAATTCGCCCGCATACGACGACGACCTGGATCATAATGCCGCATCGCATCATCTACGATGGTCTCAATCTCGCGCTTGAAGAGGGGACCGGGGTTGCAACCTATGCGCGTATGCTCACCCAAGTCGCGAGCGATCTTGGCTACAATGTCGGGGTTGTCTACGGTTCGCCTCAGGCGCCCTCCAGAAATCCGGTGTTGCGCGAGATCGCCTTTTTCGATGAGAAGCGCGCAGTCAGGAAGTGGCTGCCAGTGGAGATTCTCAACTCCATTACCGATCAAGTTCGCTATCACCTACCAGTGAGACCGACCACCGTAGATCTCAGCGGTGTCGTTGTCACTCGGCACTTCGACGACACTCTGCCGGTGCACGATAATATTTTTGTCACGCGTAATCTGTTTGGTAACGCGGGGAGGCATTTTTCCCTGACAAACGCATTTGTCGAGCTCGCCTTCGACCCACGGCCTGATATCTTTCACTGCACATATCAGCTCCCGTTACGCTCGAAATCGGCCTGCAACGTCTACACGATCCACGACCTTGTCCCTCTCCGGCTGCCGTTTACGACGCTCGATAACAAGCGCCTGATGTTTCGCCTGCTCAAAAAAATTACCGCCAAGGCTGACCATATCGTTACCGTTTCCGAGAATACAAAACGCGATCTAATTGAGCTTCTCGGCGTCGATGAGAAGAGGATTACCAATACGTATCAGGCGGTTTCTTTTCCCAAAGAAGATATAGAGCGCTCTGAGGCCACAATTGGCGAGCAACTATCAGGCTCTTTCGGTCTAGAGTTATATGAATACCTTCTGTTTTTTGGGGCTCTAGAGCCGAAGAAGAATGTGGGTCGTCTCATCGAGGCTTATATGGCATCTGGTGTGGATCTTCCGCTGATCCTTGTCGCCGGCGAGGGTTGGCACAACGAGTCCGAGACCGCATTGCTCGAGGAGCTACGCGAGAATGAGCGGCTCAAGCGGCGCGTGCGGAGGTTTCGCTATGTCAGACCATCGACCCTAATCACCCTGATCCGCGGTGCGCGCGCCGTCGTCTTTCCGTCCCTGTACGAGGGCTTCGGACTTCCGGTGCTCGAGGCGATGACGCTGGGTACTCCTGTCGTGACGTCGCGCGAGGCCTCTTTGCCGGAAATCGCGGGCGACGCCAGCTTGCTCGTCGACCCATACGACGCCGACGACATCGCGCGGGCAATAACGACAATCGTCAACGACGCCGATCTGCGCGCCGAGCTCTCCCGCCGCGGTCGGTTGCAAGCCACCAAATTTACCGTCGAGCGTTATCGTGAACGAGTCGACGCGCTCTACGCTTCGCTGCGTTGAAGCATCGCGGCGGGCGGGCGCCAGCTCCGGATCGGGGTCGCGCGCGCTCCCCGTTCCATTTGTGGGAGCGACCGGGTAGAGTACGTCGCGCGCGGATGCCCTTCTCGGCAATCGGCGCCTCGTTTTAGACAAGATCCGCCGGTCGGTTTAGTTCCTCGTTCTATCGGGTTGTCGAAAATGGCAGAAACCTCGCAGCTTGATCGCGTCCGGTCGCTCGCCCGCGCGGTTTCCGCAGATGTCCGGGTCCACCCCCGCGCCGCCGGTCGGATCCGTCAGCTTTTCCGATCGCTCAACATCTGGTTCTGGGCCATTGTCGGCCTACCCACCCTCGTCGCCGGCGTCTACTTTTTCGCGATCGCCTCGGACCTTTATCTGTCGGAAGCGAAATTCATCGTGCGCAGCCCGAAACAGGTGCAGACCAGTTCGATCGGTGCGTTGATCCAGTCTACCGGGCTGGCACGTGCGGTCGACGACACCGCCGTGATCGAAGATTTCATCATGTCGCGCGATGCGGTTCGCAGGCTCGAGCAACAAAATGACCTGCGCACCGTCTTTGGCCGGCCCGAGGGCGACCTCGTCACGCGGTTTCCCGGCATTGTGAGGCGTTCGGATTTCGAAGCGTTGTTTCGGCGATACGATCTTTTTGTGTCGGTCGAAACCGACCATACATCGGGGGTGACCGCGTTGCGCGTCAAGGCCTATCGGCCGGAAGACGCGCAGACGATCGCGAGGGCCTTGCTGAACTACAGCGAGCAGCTGGTCAACGAGCTCAATGAACGGGCGCGCAAAGACACGCTCGGCACCGCCCGTCGCGAGGTCGACCGCGCGCAGGAGCAAATTTCCCGGATCCAGAGCCAGCTCACGGCCTACCGCGTGCAACAAAATATGCTCGATCCGAAATCGGCGTCGACTGGCGTCTTGGAGCTTATCGGGCAAATGAACGCGGCCCAGGCGACAGCTCGGCAGCAGCTCGGTGAGCTGCTCAAGAATTCGCCCAACAGCCCGCAAATCCCGCTGGTTCAAACGCGGATCGCCTCGCTCGACAAGCTGATCGGCGAGGAGCGCGCGAAGCTCACCGGCGAGACCAACTCGGTCGTCGCGACGCTGAGCGAATACGAGCGCCTGGCGCTCGATCGCGAGCTCGCCGAAAAGGCGCTGGCATCGGCATTCACCTCGCTTGAAGCGGCGCGCCTCGAAGCGCAGCGGCAGCAACTCTATATCGAGACCCTCGCGCAGCCGAACCTCGCCGATTACCCGCTCTATCCCAAACGGGCCGTCTCCTTCGGCATGGTTCTCGTTAGCTGTCTGCTCGCCTATGGTATTGCCTGGCTGCTCGTGATGAGCGCCCGCGAGCACGCGGCAGCCTAGCCGCCGCCGCGAAGCGGGCGGGACACATGTCGTCGTTTTGCCGAGGGCTCGTTATCCAATGGCGGGTCGTCGGTGCTCTGCTCATTCGTGAGATTTATTCGCGCTTCGGCCGCGAGAGCCTCGGTTTTGCCTGGATCGTGGCTGAACCGCTGGTGTTCGCGTTACCGGTTCTCTTTATGTGGCGGGCCATCAGAGGCTCGCAGGAACATGGCCTCGCGGTGATGCCCTTTCTGTGGAGTGGCTATCTTCCCCTATTGCTTTTCCGTCATCTCGGCGGTCGCATTTTGTTGTTCATACGTGCCAATGTTCCGCTACTTTACCATCGACGGGTCGCCATCTTTGACATTTTTCTCGCGCGTGCCCTGTTGGAGACCTTCTCGAACCTCACTGCGCTGGTAGTATCCTTTGCGGTGTTCTACGCCGTCGGATCCGTGGATATGCCGCGCGATTTGCCGATGTTCTACCTGGGCTATTTTTACATGATCTGGTGGGCAGTTGCGTCCGCCCTGATCATCGGCGCCCTGTGTGAGCGCACGGACTGGGTGGCTCAGGTTTGGATGCCTTTCTCTAACCGTACATGATCTTCTCAGGTTTCTTTTATCTCGCAGATTGGCTGCCGCCCGCCCTGCGCAGCGTGTCCCTTTGTCAACCCTATACGCAGTCATACGAGATGATCCGCGCCGGGGTCTTCGGTACGACGATTACGACCTATGGCGACCCCGCATATACCACCTTCGTCCTCGCAATCTTGACCCTGTTCGGCTTGTGGCTGATGCGCGAGAGCCGTAAATACATCGTGATCGAATGATCAGCGTGGTCGATGTTGCAAAGGACTATCGAACCGAGGGTCGAGTCCATCGGGTTCTGAGTGGCATATCGTTCACTCTTGCGAAAGGTGAAAAGCTCGCGCTGCTCGGGCGCAACGGCGCGGGCAAATCGACGCTGATCCGCCTCATCGGAGGTGTCGAACTGCCAACCTGCGGCGTCATCGAACAAACGATGAGTGTGTCGTGGCCGATCGGATTGGCCGGCGGCTATCATCCGATTTTGACCGGAAATGACACGATGCGCTTCATCGCGCGCGTCTACAACAAGCCGTTCGACGAGATCAAAACCTATGTCGAAGACTTTGCCGAACTGGGGAAATTCTTATCGGAGCCGTTGCGCACCTACTCCACGGGGATGAAGGCCCGGTTCATGTTTGCACTGTCGCTCGCGATCGATTTTGACTGCTACCTGATTGACGAGGTCATTGCTGCCGGCGATCAGCGCTTCCAGCGCCGGTCGCATGAAGAACTGTTCGAAAAACGGGCCGACCGCTCCATGATCCTTGCTTCCCACGTGAGCGAGATCGTCAGGGCCTACTGCTCGCGGGCCCTGATCCTGCATCGAGGGCGGGGCAAAGTCTTCACCGATCTCGATTTGGCTTTCGACATCTATAACGACTTGTGAGGAGCCGTTGCTCTCGAGGGCTCGCCCGCTGTAATAAGCGGGCAATTTCCGATCTATCCTCCTCTTCGCTGTGGCATTGATACCGACAAACACCTTCCCTGCGGCGGAATTTCTTGTTCGCCACATGTACCGGCCCGTCGAGCTTGGAAACGGTGCAAGTCACTTTGCCATCGCCGAGACGGCACTGCCGATCGCGGGCGACAGCTGGTTTTGGACCGACGATAACGCGAAGGTTCTCGAGTTCCTGTCGCGGCCGGAACTCTGGCAGCGGTTCCCCCATGAAACCACCGAAATTCTCCGGTTTGTCCGGGCGATGTGCTGCGGCCCCCTCATCTTTCGCCGGGTCAGCCCGCCGCGCCTCGAGCCGGTCGAGAAGCAGGGTACGCTCAGCAGTTATCGCCACTCGCTAATGGACGTCAAATATGATCTGTCGCGCGGCGAGGTTATCGCCGGCCTGCGCTTCCACGACGAAAGAAACCGCGATAACCTGTTCCTGACCGGCAATTACGTCGAGTTTACCTATCATCGACGCCGTTTCAAGCTGGGGGTCGAGCCGGCTATAAGCGATGTCGATGCCAAGCAGGACGGGCACGCCCTGAGACTCCGGCATTCCGGCGAGTTGCATTTCAGGGCTCGTCGGAAGCAGCTTCGGCTCGGTCGGATCACCTACGCCTATACGATCGATGCTCGGTCGATGTTGATCGATGTGGAGGTCACCCTCGAAATCGAGCCCGGTGTCCCAGTGACCGACGTGGTGCTGACCATTGGGCATGATCAGCTCGGTCGAATGCGCTACAGAACGATTGCCGCCGATACGGCGCTGACGGCAAAGCCGCTCTTCCGCGCTGGCCTACCCGGGCGGCGGCAGCACGATTTGGCGGGCACTTCATATTATCTGATCAGACAACACCACAGTTCCGGCGACTCCTTTGCTATCCACTCGATGCCACACGATCCCGCACGGCTCTCGGGGATCGAGACCGTCGTGCAGCGCTGGGGAAGATTGCATCGGGCCGTTGCCCGCTATTCCCTCCCCGGTTCGCAGTGTGGCGCTCGCCTTATCGTCGGCGAGCGCAAGTTGCTCACCGGAGGGGGCTTCTACGATCGTATCGCCGATTATGCAGCGTTGATACGGGGCGCGGCTTCGACACCGTCGACACAGCAAGCCGTTTGGGATTTCAGCACGTCCTACGACTACGGATCTAAGATAAATGCTTTTGCCAAATGTTTTGCCGTATGCAAAGCAGGAAATGTCCCGACAGATCCAGCGATATATCCCGATGAATTGCGATCACTATTTGACTTATATCTTAATTACTATTTCGACTTTTTTGTAAATCTTCATGCAAAACAGCTCATCTCAATCTTTTCCCGAGACCTCTCGTTTGTGATTCTTGGTGTGGTGACGATGTACCGGGCCACCAACGCCACCGATTATCTCCGCCGACTCGCACGCCTCTGCGATGTGCTGCTGGAGTTCGAGGTGCGTTTCTACGACATTGCGGGAACCCTCGCGTCCGGCTTTCTGATGAGGATGAACAGCGTCCGCGCTGCCTTCGTCGACTGTCACAGCGCGGCGCTCCTTGCGTTGACACAGGCGGCCCGTTATCTCGATGATGCGCGATTGGTGGCGGCGATCGAGCGCGGTCTCGCGGGCTATTTCGTGGAGACCGGTGCATTCGCTACTGGCGGGCTGGGCGAGAGCGACACCGTCTCGACCAGCATCATCGATCGTCGCGGCATCCGCCGTACCGAGAACAGCTTTTGGAATTTTAAAGTCGGGATGACACTGCGGTTCTTCGCTGCGCTGCGCAATTCGCCCAATCCGGCGTTGCGATCGATCGCGGCACGGCACGGCGAGCGAATGGACCTATTCGAGATTGTCCTTCGGCACCAACTTGAGCGATCGATCACTCATGCAGGAGAGAGTATCGAAATCCGTACTGCCGTGTCTGCAGGAGAGACGAACTCCGAAACGCAACCCTGGGTAATGCTCGGGTTATTTGGCCATCCGTGGGATTGACGTAGTTAAGCATCCGATCGCACCAGATTAGAGAGGACTGGGCGCCAATGATACCGACGGACGCGCTCGCCGCGGCCGAGTTCCTGATACGCCATTTGTACCGGTCGATCGATGTGGCCGATGGCAGGAGGTTCTCTGCTATCGCGGAAAACGAAAATCCGGGAGGAGACAACTGGTTTTGGAACGACGACAACGCGAAATCGTTGGAGTTTCTGTCGCGGCCGGAGGTGTGGCGGCATTTCCCTGAGGAAACATCCGAAGTTCTTCGGTTCCTGCAGTCGATGTGTCACGGACCATATATCTTCCGGCGGGTTAGCAGCCCGCGACTTGAGGCGAGCGGTGACGAGGGCACCGTCTCCAAATATCTCCACTCGTTGATGCAGCTGAAATTCGATATGTCGCGTGGGGCCGTTGCCGCAGGCGTGCGCTTTCACGATGAGAGGACTCATGACAACCTGTGGTTAACCGGGAATTATGTGGAATTTACCTATCGTCGTTGTCGCTTCAGGTTGCGCGTCGAGAGCGCCATCTGCACTGTCAACGCGGCGCAGGAGGGCCATACGCTGCGGTTGCGGCATTCAAGAGACTTGTATTTCACGCCTCGTTGGAAGCGGCTTTGCCTCGGACAGCTAACCTATACCTACACGATCGATGCGCGGTCTATGGTGATCGAGGCAGAGGTGGCACTCGACCTGAATTCTGGTATAGAAGTAACCGACGTCGTGCTTACGATCGGACATAACTTCCCTCATTCCTACTTTACCAGTATTGGCGCTGACACACAACCGACAGGAAACCTTTTGTTCTCGGCGGGAGAGGCTGGGAGCGGGATGGTCGGCATGGCGGGCGCTTCATACTATTCGATTACACAAGGTTTCATCTCCGGGGACGCTCTTGCCATCCACACGGTCCCGCGAGAGCCGGCACACCTTGCCATGATCGAGACCGAGGTGGAGCCTGCGGGAAGGCTAGATCGAGCGATCGCCACCTATGCTTTTCAAGGCCCTCGGCGTGGCGGACGCCTCGTTGCCGCCGAGTGGAAGCTGATCACGGCGGGCGGGTTCTATAACCGCGTTGGCGATTACGCTGGCTTCGTTCGAGACGCCGTGGCCACCCACGCGGCGCAACATGCCGCATACGATTTCAGCATTTCCTACGATTACGGGGTCACGATCAACGCCTTTGCCAAATGCTTTGCGGCGTGCGCTTCCGGCGATCTCACACTCCAAGTGGCCACGCTGCAGGACGAATTACGGTCACTGTTCAATCTATATCTCGATTATTACTTCGATCTCTATGTCAACGAACACGCGCGCCAGCCGAATACGATTTTTTCCCGGGAACTCGCATTCGTCATTCTCGCGGTGGTGACGATGCATCGGGCCACCGGCGACGACGATTATCTTCGGCGGCTCGGGCGGTTATGTGACATATTGCTCGATTTTGAGGTACGGTTTGAGGACGTGGCGGGAAACCCCGCGTCCGGATTCTTAATGAGGCTGGACAGTCCCCGGGCCGCCTACGTTGACTGCCACAGCGCGGCGCTCCTCGCGCTGACGCAAGCTTCCCGTTGTATCAGCGATCCGCGCCTAGCGCCCGCGATCGATCGCGGCCTTGCGAGCTATTTTTTAGAGACATGTAGAGTCGATGTGGGCGGACCACGCAAGGTCGACACCGTTTCAACGACCATGATTGATGATCACGGCACCCGCCGGACCGAAAATCCGTTTTGGAATTTCAAAGTCGGAATGACGTTGCGATTTTTCAACGCGTTGCGGAACACCCCCGATCCAGCCTTGCAAGCGGTTGCCGTACAGCATGGCGATCGCATCGAACTGTTCGAGATAATCCTGCGCCGACAGCTCGAAAGATCGATCACGGAGCGGGAAGATGGTATCGAAATCCGATGCGCCGAGATCGCCGCTGAGACAAATTCCGAGACCCAGCCATGGGTAATGCTGGGATTGCTCGGTCACCCTTATGATTGAGCGTGGACGTGGCGCGGCACTCCCCCACGCTTTGCAAGCGCTGCGCGCACCGCGGCCGCAATCGTTGCGAAGGATCTGCGATTACCGGCGCGCCGTAGTACGAATAGGCAGCGTCGCCCTACTGCCTGCTTGAAGAACGTGGCGAGTTCCTGGTGGATGGCTCGCTCGATCGCGGGGTCGCGGATGAGCCCGTAGTCACGGAATTTTCGCTCCCACCAAGTAGGGCTAGCCCAGACTAGATGCCCGTGCAGCGGCCATCCTTTGTCGTTGCACGGCCAGTGTCGCCAGTATGACGCGTCACCTACGCATCGCCATTCTTCGAGATACGGCTCTTCAAAAACTCCAAAAGTGTGATCCTGGCCCCACATCGGCGAATTGAGATACACATATCCATCTTGGTCGACGAGCGACGCAATTCGCTCGATATAGGCGTCTAGTAGCAGCGGGCTGACGTGCTCTAGCGCATCCATACATAAGACCACGTCGAAGCGCCGGCCGATATCGAGGCTGAGAAGGTCGCCAAAGAGCATGCTGTCACGAACATTCGGGTAGGCGAGAGCAAATGCAGTGTGACTCACCTCCGTCCCCAGAACGGTGATACCTGTTTCGGCGAGAAGACTGAGAACGGGGCCGGTGAAACAACCCAATTCAAAGCAACTTCGAGCGCCTAGGCCGCGCACGATCGCGGCGGTGACGACTTTGTCGTAATCGATCATCGGGGTCCACGCACCGAAGCGATCGTAATACCGGTGTCTTTCGATCAGGTTGCACATGGACGCGATGTCTTCATCGCCACCAGCAACATAAACAGTGATCGGCGATCCATCGACGAACTGCATTTGGTATGCATCCGGCATCGCCGCCCTGAGGTCGGGCAATGGCGTCACCGGAACGAGGCTTTCAAGGATGCGCGAGCGGAACTCCTGTGAGGCGACGAACGCTCGGACTATTTGCTCAAGGAACTTCCCGGACTGAAGGGCCTCGATTTGATCATGGAGGCCGGCGGGATCCGGATCTCGCTCAAGAAATCCGCGATAGAGAGCCGTGACGACTTCCTCGGGAGTCAACCCGCCACCGCGCTTGAGCCGCACACGCGCGCGGCCAATTAGCGAGCCGAGCACGCCGGATCCGCTCGCATCACGCGTTGCTGCCGACACCGCGGATGGCCCGTCTCGGTCGGCCATCGCCAGCACCGAACTCGGAATCGATCGCCATCCAACCGCTCTGCCGTTTGCTCGCCGCGCATGAAAAATACCCCGCAGAGGGTGCAGGGGATTCCGGCTAAAATAAATTTCGGTGAACCCGGCTGTCCTCAACAATCCCTCGACGCATTGCTGGTTTGGTCCCCACCAATTGGTAGGATCGTTGGCGAGTTCTGCGCCGGGATAATAACGCATTGCCGGATTGGTAACTTCGTCGAGATCGAGATGGGTCTCGACAACCAACCAGGACGTGGCAACATCGGCAATATTGGCGATAACAGTTACTGGATCTTGTAAATGATAAAAAACACCTAGGAACAAAACTATATTAAAATTTCCAACTAGGTCTCGCTTTATATCGGGAGTGTCGAGCACTTTATAATGAATATCCAGCCCCGAATCTTTTCGGATGTAAAGAAATCTTTCAAATCCACGGAAAAAGGGGTGGGCCCAGGTGTACATATCGGTCGCCAGCACGTGCGCCGCACCCAGTCGTTTTGCCTCGAAGGAAAATGCCCCATTCCAGGCTCCGACATCCAGCACGCTTTGCCCGTCCAAAGCCAGCGGCGCAAAGACCAAGTCGAACTCGGCTCTCAACACATCCAACGTCTTGGAGCCCCGCACCAGCGTTCCGTCGGACAACTCGAACGAGTGAAACCACTCCTCCCCGCCCAGCTCGGATAATGCTTCGGCTGGCCGACTCAATCGAGCGACCTGCTCCTCCTTCGCCTGTACAAACCGCTGCACAAACTCGTCCAATTCCAATATATCTAAAGTTGTCTCCCCCGTCAGTTGCTTCTGTGGTGCGAATTCGTTTCGCGTGAGACACAAAATTTCTAATTGAACTGCGGACAAATTTCGCCTTTGAACTTCACACGTCCAACAATCCAATGTGATGTCGTCGGGCTCCCGTCCAAGGATGGCCCTTAGCGCGTGCTGAACGTCCTGCCTGGAGGCGATCATCGAATGTCTCAGTCGAATTAATACGCGTCGTCGGGCTGATGCCGAGTCTCCGATTTCTTAACGAATGCGGAAAGGCCGGTCTAGCCCGACTCGTCCCGATCGTTCGGTGCTCGACAATCGGGTCCGAGACCCATAGATATCGACGCAGCGAACTTGGCGCCCAGGGGCGAGTGTGATCCTTTTTTCTCTCGGCCTACCCGGTCGACTTGCGGAATGGTGCGATGGCGTTCTCGCCCAGCTCGCTGGCCGATGGGATGGTGGTGCGGCCGTCACAACCTACCCGCCATTACCTAGGATGTTCGGTTATGAAGTCATCACCCCTGTGCTCGACCAGGTCACTCTTTCCCTGATCGAGACCGATGCGACGCACCTCGTCATGGGCGCGCGGCAACCCGACGAGCGCCTGCGCGCGATGCTCGACGCTACGAAAGCCCGTTTCGTCGTGGCACTCGATGACCCACGGTTCGCGGTGGCCGATATCTTGGCCGAAACCAACGGCGAGTTGAGAGCCGTCACGCGGGCGGTTGCCAATAGCTGTCCCCTCGTGATGCGATGCGCATCGTTGCCAGGCGCGCTCACGATCCGGGGAGATCAGGCGGCAGCCGATGCCGTTGCTGCCGTCGAGGCCATGGCACACCACTTTGAACTTCCTCTGGGCGACGGCGAGGCACGGCACATCGTCGAACAATTGGCGGCGCGCGACCTTTGTTACGCGCCGCAGACGCCCGACGAAGAGACCCCCCGAACCCTCGTGACGCGGCACAGAATGGTCGAAGGCGCGCTCGCAGCCTATGCAGCGTGTTTCGCTGGCGGTGATTTGGCCACGATCGTCTGGCCGCGCGAACTCTTCATCGTCAACGGTAATCCTGGCAAGGGACCGGCCGACGTCCTCGAGGTTTCCGGCGGCTCTCGAGTAGTGATCTACGGGCCCTATATCCACCTGCCGCAAGGCTCCTGGACGGCTCGGGTGATTGTGGGGTTCTCTCCGGAGGCCGCTGGGCACACGTTTTTAGTCGATGCTTGTGCCGACAGACAACTTGCGTGCACAAGCTTTCAACCGGGAAAAGCGGGGGTTTATACGGCGGACATCAACTTCTCTCTCGACGAACCGAGCGGGCATGGCCTCGAGATCCGAGTATGGGTCGGAAGCGACTACGCGCGCGGACAACTAGCGCTTGGCCACGTGATTCTCCGGCCTCTCGCGATGCGCCAGCCCGATGCAATCATCGGATCGCACGATGACTTCCGGACGGTACTCGACCTCTAGCGTCTGATCTTCCGCCGATCCCTGCACCCTAGGGCCGAGCGTCGGGAGGCCGAGCGGGATATTCGTGCATTCCGCGAGGTTGTCGACATCCCGATGCGAGGTTGCGTAGATATACCGCAATGACGCAGAGCTGGGTGAACCGAGCGCATGCTTTATTTCGTCATCGGGCTACCGGGCCGCTTTACCGAATGGTGCGATGCGGCGGCCGCGGAAATCGCTCGTCGGGCACTGGGCCCGACCGAGCTGATCCGCGGTAATACGCTGGAGGAGATTTCCCTAGCCCTGATCCACACCGGCGCGTCGCGGGCGGTCGTGGCATCGCGGCAACCCGGCGGTCGCCTTCGATCCGCTCTCGTCGAGGCCGGGCGATCCTTCCTCGTGGTGGTCGAGGATCCACGGACGGCTCTGGCCGAGGCTGTGCACCGACAACCGAACGACGTGGCCGCCGCGGCGCAGTTGGTGGCAAGCAGCTGCGCTGGGATCACGCGCTATGTTTCGTCTCCCGGAGCGCTCGCCCTGTTTCGAGACCGTGACGGCAGCAATCCCGTGATCACCGCGCGAGCAATCGCGCACCATTTGGCTCTCAACGTTAGCGATGCTGATATAGTCGAGATCGTCGACGATCTGGCGGGGGCAGGTCTGACCTTCGAGCGAAGCGGCGTGGCTGTGCAGTGGCACGGGCTCGGAGTTGAGGAACAGCGGGTAGTTGACGGGGCGATCGGTCCTTTCGTCACCTATCTCGCAACCGGTAATCTCTCGCCAATAATCTGGGAGCGCGAGCTCTTTTTCCTCGGTGATCGGCCGACCGAGCGGGCGACGGGCGTTATCGACGTTACCGGGCGGGCGCGCCGGCGTTTGGATGGGCCCTATATAATGCTGCCGCCGGGGTCCTGGTCGCTGTCGCTGAGGGTTCTCTTTACGCGCGAGACTACCGAGCACGATTTTCTATTGGAGGTGGTCGCCGACCGGCCGGTTGCTTCTCGTACAATCCGGCCGCATGCCGAGGGTGCTTTCGAGGTCGATCTCGCCTTTACGATCGAGGACACGACGGATCATCCGATTGCAATCCGCCTGTCGACCCAGCGTGCGGCATTCGACGGAACCGTGGCAGTCGTCGGGGCCGTCTTGACGACACATGGAGCGCCTCTGGCCGAAACCGGATCAGCCGCTGTCGCGGCACTTGAGGGATGAACCTTTCGGTCGCGCTGTTCGGCCCCAGGCGCGCTGTCGCACGACTGATCCGCTGCGCCGACAGGGCCCAAGACACCGGAGATCATTCAAGGGCGGCGAAGTTTTATTCCCGAGCGCTGAAGCTCGATCCCGCGCGGACCGACATACACGTCCAGTATGGGAATATGTTGAAGGAGGTAGGGCGCTACAAAGAGGCTGAAAGCGCCTACCGGTGCGCACTTTCTCAGTCGCCGGGTGATGGCGAGATCCAACTACAGCTTGGCCATCTTCTCAAGCTCACTGGGCGAACGGAACAGGCGGCAGAGGCCTATGCAGAAGCGCAGCGGGTGCTGCCTGACAGCGCTATCCACAGTCCCGAGTTGCGAAACCGCAGAGCGTGGCCCCTTCGGAGTGGCTCCGACGCGCTCTTAGACGAGGCGCAATGCGAAACGCATATTCGGGAGGGCGATCGGCTGCGCGATGCGGGGCGTCATGAAGACGCGGCGGAAGCCTATAGAGCTGCGCTCGCTGTCGCGCCCTCGCGGACCGATATTCGAGTTCAATACGGCAATATGTTGAAGGACTCGGGGCGGTTGGCTGAGGCCGAATCTGTCTACCGGGTCGCTCTGGCCGAAAGGCCTGACGATGCGGACATTCATCTGCAGCTCGGGCACTGTCTAAAACTGCAAGGTAGACACCGGGATGCCTTGGAGGCGTACCTGCGGGCGACCACATTGGCTCCCTTGTTGAGCGCGCCACGGCATGAGCTTCTTCATATGGGGCGCTGGAGCAGCGAATACTCATTCGAGCCTCAATTGCGGCTGGCCGGTGTCGAGGCGCTCACCCTGATTACACATCAAATACTTGAACTGCGCGCGATGCTGAACCAGTTGGCCATCTCCCTCCCGGACCTTCAGGCGCAAATGGCCTTTCCGGTCAGCTGCTATGACAGATTTCGCGCGTCCTTCGACGTTCCCAGCCCACCCCCAGCCGCAGCTTCATGCAGTTTCTCAGTTCTCCTGATGGCCGATCCGGAGCCGCTCGAGACTCTTTTCGCTCAGCTCCGGGCAATTAGGTCCCAAACCTACAAGAACTGGACGCTGTGCGTGATTGGATCCGATCCCACCCGAAGGCGGATCGCTGAAAGGGCAGCGGCGAGCGATACCCGGATCCGGTGGCAGGACAGCATGTCAGAGGAGACCCCCGCGGAAGCGGAACGTCGGATCGCTCTGTCGAGCGGCGTTGATTGGATCGTTCTGCTGGCGCGGAGAGCGCTGCTCCACCCCCGTGCAATCGAGTGGTTCGCGTCGCTTGTCGGACAAGGTGCGGCCACTGCCTTCATAACCGACGAAGAAACGGGCATTCGCGAGCGCGGCGGTATTCGGCGGTCGTCCCCCCAATTTCGTCAAGTCGTCGATTACGATACCCTGTTGGAAATGAACACTTTCGGCGAAACCGTGGCTGTCGAGCTTGCGTCATATGCCTCGGTGGCGCAAAGGCTCGTGACGACCTCGCTCAGCGCGGCCCGGAGCTCGCTCTTGTTGGCTCTGGCGGGCGACGGCCGTGTCGGCCACATTCCGTGTCCGCTCGTTTGCCGCGATGGTGAGAACACCGTGGATCCGGGGATTGCTGCCGCTGCACATGAGGAGGCGGTACGGGCCCATTTGACGCAGACCTCTCTCGACGAACGCGTCCACATCGGTCCGCCGAACGGGTCATTGCCGCGCCTGCCGATCCTTTGGCGTCCGCGGGATCCCGACACATCGATCGCACTTATTATTCCAACCCGCGACAATGGTCCGGATGTTGCCCAGTTCCTCGAAAGTTTAAGAGCGAGGGCTGCGGTCCCGGACGCTCTCCGCATCTTAATCGTCGACAATGGCAGCCGACAGGCCAAGACGCACCGCATCCTCGCAGAATTGGAAGCGAATACATCGGCACAAGTTTTAGTATTGGACGAGCCCTTTAATTGGTCTCGGCTCAACAACCGCGCGGTCGACGTGGTCGATTCGCCATTGTTGGTCTTTGCCAACGATGACATGGTGATGCTGTCCGAGCGGTGGGATGAGCGGCTTCGCGGTCTGCTCGATCGTCCCGAGATCGGCGTTGTGGGTGCGCGCCTTCTCTATCCGGATGGCGCTTTGCAGCATGCTGGGATACTCCTGGGCTGGAATGGATTAGACATCCATGACGGCCTTTACGAACGCAGTCTGGAGCCGGGTCCGGCCAGCAGGTGGCAGGTGAGCCGAGCGGTTAGTGCCGTTGACGGAGCTTTTCTGGCGACGCGCCGCGAGTTATTTCTCGCTCACGGTGGATTCGACGAGGTCAGCCTGCCAGTCGCGCACAGCGACATCGACTACGCATTGAAGCTGCGGGCCTCGGGATTGAAGATTCTTTGGACGCCCGAAATTTCGCTTTACCACTATGAGTCCAAAACACGTGGTTTCGACCATCTTGATCCAGAAAAACGTGCCCGTAGCGCCGCTGAGCGTGCCGCGATAGAAGGACGTTGAGGAGCGGCCGTATCAGCGGACCCGAGCGTCAACCCGATTTGGCACATGGCGACATTGCCTTTTCATCTCGTGTCGGCCCCTTCGCAATCTCGCCTTTGGGCTCACATCAGGCGATGTGCCGCTGCCAATCCATGGCTGCCGGAAGCGAACAGTCCCTCGTCTCTTGCGAAAATCAAACAGTGACCACGCCGGCCATGGGCGAGAAGCCATATCAGGACAGCGTCTGCGCGAGAGCCTGCGCGTCCTGCTGAATCCTTGTTAGCCAATGGGGGGATTGATCTGATTGTGCGTCCCTGTGCTGGCATTCAACAACCCGGCGGTCGCATTGCGCGCCGGTCCAGTCGGGCCACTCGCCGTTGCGCCGAACAGCCCGCAATAATCCGTGTTCGAACCAAACACATAGCCGTATCTTTGGGTGGGCACCGCCCCGTCCCAGGCGCCGGTAGCACCGGACCGCCCCCCGACGATCGACACGCCGATATTATTCCCATCGTCTACCATGACACCACCGTACGTATTGGTCGTGGCGGTCGGCTTCCCGGCGAAGTCATTAACCGCTGCGGAGTTGCCGGCGGTAGTGACATCGTCTATGTCGATATTCTTGCAATTCGAGTTGACCCAAATCCCGTGCCGCACATTGCCGCCGGCGGTGCAATTTGACAGATGGACGCCATCGATCGGATTGCCGGGAACACCCGTGACGTTCATTCCCGTTCCGGCATTGCTCGAAAACCATGAAAGCGAAAATCGCACGTTTTGCACTCTAGCGGTGCTCGCGCCCAAGCCGATCAGGGCGCCATCATCGCCGCAGGTGTCGCATTCCAAATTGTGGATGAACGAATTGACCACCGCCTGGCCGGGGCCCGGAAATATTCTAAAGGCATTTTGAGCGTAATCGATGATATCGGCGTTGGTTATAGTAAGCCCGCCGGAGTTAAACACCGCGACCGTTGCGTCCGGTATGATTCCCCCCCGATTCGAGGTCTAAAATAATCGTATCCTGTGGGAAATTCTGCGTGGCATCACCGACCGCGATCGCATTTTGCGTCCCGGTAGAGGCATCGACCAGGCATCGGGATATCCAGACGACATATTGATTGGGTCCCCCCGTGACCCAGAAATGCGTGTGAAAGCCGCCGAAGGTATGAATATTGTCAAACTGGTGCTTTTGCCCGTTCAGACTATGTATCGCCGCACCTGCCGACTGCGACTGACCTGTTCCGAGGCCCATCCCGAGATCTCTTATCCCACCTTGGGCAGCGTTCAGGTTGTTGGCCACAGAGCCGAGCGAAATGATGTCGGTAGTCGGACTATACCTTACCGTGATGATGGTTCCTCCGGGACCGTCGCCCCTGAGAACGATCCCGGGAGCACTCCATGACAGGGCGGGGCTCTCGATCCCTTGCGAGCCGGTAAGGGAGATCGGTCCCGGGCCAAGGTATACCGTCGCGCCGCCGATCGATGCCGCATGGTTGATCGCCGCCTGGATAGGCACGGTGTCATCGCTCCCGCCCCGGTAGGGATGACCGGCGGTGCCGAAATTCCTGACGTCGACGCGTGACCCGGCTTCGTCAGCCGCCTTGATTCTCGCGCCTTTAAGGGAAGCGTTCGAGCGGGAGGAATTAGGCGCCTGGGCCAGGACCGGCGTTGCCAGCAGCGTTCCGAGGCTCGCGAGCAGCGCTCGCCGCCCGACCATCTTCGCCACCGGTTCGAAGAGGTGCGGCCTGTGCTGATAAAATGCTCGCCGACGCTGGTCAAAGGCCGCACGTCGGTGCGGATCGGCCCACATCGTCTCGAAATCGATTTGCCGCTGGAGTTCGGCGATCGCTCGCCGGCGGCGCAGAGCAGCGATGCGGTCTCGCCGTAGCCGAGCGCGATGAAAGATTCCCTCCTGCTCAGGGTCTATCATGGATCTCGGTAAGCGGGTGTTTCGCGGAGACTGGTCGGTGCATTTTGCGGCGTGAGAATCAACATGTAGCGAAGTGTGTCAAACGACAAAGGTCCTATCAATCGGGATGACCGGCTGGTTGGAGAGCCGTTGCACGACGAGGCAAACCAGCAGATGGAGTAGCGCTTTTCGCAACGGTTAACGATGACCGGGAGTTCTGCTGCTTGAAATGGTCGATCTGCGCGTTTCAGGCGGCCGAGTTTGTGCTGCTGCGCGAGCGCTGACCTGGGTTGCAGGTGACGAGAGCCGCGCTTTGCCCAGTCCAGCGCGAGCAGATCACTGAGGACGAGCGCAGATTTTAGTGCGTTTTCGGTGATATAGCCCATCAACGCTTAGTAAGGGCGTACAGCGCGCCCCGCAACCGTTGCGGAAGGGGCAAGGAAGTTTTGGTCTTCTGAAAAACGAAAATATTTATTACCCAATCGGGCGCTATTTCCTCGCGGATGTCAAGCAGGGCGCAGCCATGGCGCCAGGCGAGCTCCAGTATTGGCTTTTGTGGCGTCGCGTGCATGTGCATGTTCTCAGGTGGTAAGCTGTCGGCTAGGTAGTCTGTTATTTTAAAATAATAACCATTATGATAGGTGGGCACGTGGAATATGGCCACGCCCTCCGGCGCCAACCCGGCGAACATTCTGTTCAGGATTTCCAGGGTCACGGGCGGCGGATTGTGTTGCAGGACGAGGCGGGAGAACCAGAGGTCGTAGCCGATTCCCGGATGCAGATCCTCCGGTCTCACTTGCAGGAAGCTGACATTGGTATGGCCAAGCCCTGCCAAGTGCTCCTGTGCCATCCGCAAATGCGGACGGGAGATGTCTAGGGCGAGCACCTCGGAGAAGGTCGCGGCCAGTTGCGCCGTCACCCGGCCGACGCCGCAGCCAAACTCCAGGCAGCGATAAAAGTCCTCCGCCGGACGGCCGATGCGGTGCGATAGAGCCAATATCAGCGCGAGGTCATGCTTCCCGCTCTCGAAGAAAGAAACCTCGTTCTCGGCAAATCGCTCGGGTCTATATTCGTCGCAAGTCAGCACCGAATGGTACGGTGCCGTCTCTCCAACAGTCTCCCAGGCAGCTGCCGTTTTTGCGACCATCGCGCGCAAAGCCGCCGGTTCCGCCGCTGTTTCGATCGCCTGTGGTGGCGCTGTGAGCGGAACCGTCACCAGATGTTGCCCCATGAACTACCAGGAGTTGTGAGGGTACCGCCAAGCGGCCTTCGCACAGCGCCAGAGACCCCGCCTCTTCTATCTGCTATCGTGAGGTATCTCGGCAAGCAGAACGATGAGAGCTCTTGCAAAGACCGTGGCCCGACGCCTCCCGATCGTTCGAGGGCTGCTCGATCAACGGTACGCGGCTCTCGCCGAGCGCGATAGGACGCTGACCGCGCTTGCGGGGGCGGGCGGCGCCCGGCGCACCGCGACGCTGGAGCAGCAGCATCCGCCATGGGCGGAGCACACCAAGACAGCTACTTATGAAGATATCTTTTATTGTTTTCGGTTGTTGCTCGGGAGGAGCCCGAACCCGGAAGAATGGCCGGGGCACTCGTCCCGCGTCGGCGAGGATCTTGAAAGCGTCGTGAGCAGCTATGTTACTTCTCGAGAGTTTGCCGAGCGTGGTCTGTTGAACAAGACATATCGTGATCAGGTCGAATTGGTGCGTTTGCCGAGGCTTTCTCTATTCGCGTCGAACGACGACCTTGCGGTGGGGCACCACGTGCTCGGCGGCACCTACGAGCCGGGGATTGCCGCGATATTCGACCGCTACGTTAAACCCGGCATGGCGGTTGTCGATATCGGCGCAAATATCGGGTACTTGACAATGCTTCTGGCGTCGCTCGTCGAGTCGTCGGGCCTCGTCGTGGCGGTAGAGCCGAACCCGGAGAACATCAAGTTGCTGGAAGCGAGCCGTCGCGTGAACGGCTTTGATCAGGTCCTGGTCATTCAAGCCGCGGCCGGCCGCCAAACCGGTCTTCTGGCGCTCAACGTCTCCCACTCCAACGGTATGACGGGGGAGTTGCCGGGTAAATTGGATGGTATCTTCGCTTCGCGTCCGGTCCCCTGTTTTGCGCTCGACGAACTCCTTCCCAAAGGTAGACATTTCAATTTGGTCAAAATCGACACGGAGGGGGCAGAATTTAACGTGCTTATCGGTCTTTCGGGGACAATCGATCGCGACCATCCAGTGATCGTCAGCGAGTTTAGTCCGGGCATGTTACCGGGCATATCCCACTGCACCGGCCCCGAATACCTCCGCTTCCTGATCGCTAAAGGATACCGGATCGGGGTTATCGAAAAAGACGGTTCCGAAAGCAGTTTCGGGGGCGATGTCGATGGCGTGATGGGGGCCTACTCAAGTAGCGGAATCGACCATATCGATATCATTGCAACGCCTACGTGATGCTATCGAGGAGACTCGCGAGCTCGCGACCAACACAGCATCAGGAAAAATTTATCGGCAGGTAATGGCAGCCGGGGTGTTGACGTGTCGCCCCGGCATGGTATGGTCCCCAACGGACGGTATGATCTGCCGTCCGCATCGGAAACCAACGCGTGGGAGGACGGGATGCGCGCGAGAAGCGGTTCTCTGAGCACTGCAGCCGGAAGATTTTGGCGATGGTCGGTTTTGACGGCGGCCGCAGGTCTGCTGTTCCTCGGGAGCCCGGCCTGGGCGCAGTCGGAAGAAACGGGTGAACCTCCACAAGCGCTCCGCCTGCTCAAGCTCATCCCGATCAACGGGACCGCGACCAGCCCCAACACCCAGATGTTCTCCTTTGACATCAGTTTTGTCGACCCGAAGAACGGGCTTTACTACCTCGCCGATCGTTCCAACAAAGCGATCGACGTCGTCGACACGACGGGGAAAAACGCCGGCATTTGCGGACCCACCGACACTGGCCCGGATACGCTGTGCGGGCAGATCGGCGGCTCCAGCCCCGGACAAGCCAATTTTGCTGGCTTCGTGGCGTGTGTCCCCCTTGATGGCCACGGTGCCAACGATTGCGCCGGCCCCGACGGCGTGGCTGCCGACTTCCCCTGCATCTTCGCAGGCGACGGCAACAGCCGCTTGCTCTCGTTCAACTGGGCCGTGGACGCCACAAAAGTCGCCAGCTCCCTGCCTACGGGCGGCACAACTCGCGTCGATGAGATGGCCCTAGACACAGTGGACGGGCTGATCTTTGCGATCAACAATGCCGAAAGCCCGCCGTTTGGCACCATAGCCACCTACAACAAGTCGACGTGCGCGCTGTCGAATGCAATAAAAGTCACATTTAATAACGCGACCAACGGCGCCGAGCAGCCGGCGTGGAATACCGTCACGAAGGCCTTCTATGTCTCGATCCCGGAAATAGGCGGCGGCGGCACAAACCACACGGGAGCGGTGGTCCAGGTCAGCACTAGCGGAGCGATTGGAGCGGCGTTTCCGATCAACTTTTGCTCGCCGGCCGGTTTGACCGCCGGTCCGAACGGCGATCTGCTGGTCGGCTGCAACACGGTCTACGACACCGCCGGTAACGCCTGCGTCGGGGCGAATTCTATCCCGGGCACGACGGCGAACCCGGTGGCCACTCGCCCGTTGGTGTGCACCGGAATTGCCTATCCGCAGGTGGTGATCTGCAACCCCGGAAGGGGCTGCACGCCGGCGAATGGATCCCTTGTTTCAGTGCCGGGCCCCGGCGGTGGCGACGAAGTCTGGTTCAATTCGGGCGATAACAACTACTACGTCACCGGTACCAGTAACCCTATCGGCCCCTCGCTCGGAGTCGTCGCATCGGTGGTCAACACCGTGAGCCAGCAAATTCCGACGCTGCCCGCCCAAGCGGCGGTGTCCGGCAAGAACCCCATCGGGACGGCGCATTCGGTTGCGGCGAGTGCCGCGAACAACCATGTGTACGTGCCCTTGCCGGCGAACACCGACTACAATCTCAACGGTGTGAGCTGCGCGCAAGGCTGTATCGCGGTCTTTGGGGTGCAGTGAGCAGCGCCCTGTTCCGCACCTGCTCCTCTACGCGCTAGCCTCGGGAGCTCCTTCTTCCCGGTGTCGCGGCCCTTTACCGCCGCGACACCAAGGAAGCAATTTCCCGCCACCGGGACAACGCCGCTCTCTCGCGTGCTATTACTCGCAAATCTGGGAGAGCCGCGCACCGTCTCAGCCGTCACCGGACGGCACGTGGTTCGCCTGCCTGCCCTCCCCCGACCTACCCTCGACGTCGGCAAATTGAAGCGATAGCATTCGAGCGGATGCTATCTGGCCGCGACGGAGCGCACCGGGCCGAGTTCTCCGACGGACTCGACGAGGTCAACATATCAATGGCTCGGCGAGACAAAATCAGGATCCATCAGTTCCATTCAGGCTCGTCGGTTGGCGACGCGGTCACGAATTGCATGTTCTTTGTGCAATCGATGCTGAAGAGCTTTGGGTTCGAGTCCGATATCTTCGTCGAACACGCGGACCCGGCGCTGGCCGGACGGATCCGGCGGCTCGAGGAGTTGCGTCCCGCCGAGAGCGATCTGCTCTTGATTCATCATTCGATGGGTCACGATGCGTTCCCGCGGCTGGCAGATCGGCGGTGCCGCAAGTTTCTCGTCTATCACAATATTACTCCTCCTCGATTCTTTGACGAAAATGATCCTTTTCACTTTTATGGGGTGAAGGGATACTCGCAACTCACACAGTTCCGCGACATCGTTGAGTCGGCAATCGCCGTCTCACCGTTCAACGCGAGGCAGCTCGAACAGCGCGGCTTTCAAAACGTAACGGTTATCCCGTTTCTCAAAGACTTCACCGCGATCAGGTATGCCGCACACGTGAAAACGCCGTACCACGACCAGTCGGCCGTGGTGCGGCTGCTGTTCGTCGGACGGCTCGTGCCGCACAAATGCCAACACGAACTCGTCGAGTTCGTCGCGAGGGTGCGGTCGATAGGGAACTTTCCGCTGGCCCTTGTCCTGGTCGGCCAGTTCGACGAACAAAGTAGTTATAAATCCCACCTGGACGCGCTGGTCCGCAGATCGGGGCTCGACCAGCAGATAACGTTCACCGGCCAAGTGACGGATGAGGAGCTCTTCGGCTGGTACAGGGCTGCCAGCGCCTATGTTTCGCTAAGTGAACACGAGGGCTTCGGCGTACCGCTTGTCGAAGCCATGGCATTCGATCTCCCGGTCATCGCTTACGCCCCGGCAGCGGTCGCAGAGACGCTCGGGGACGCGGGCATAACAGTTTCGGAAAAGGATCCGGCGCGAATTCTCGAACCGTTGATCCGTCTACAGGAGGACAGATCGTTTCGCGGCGAGGTAATCCGGTCTCAGCGCCAACGTCTGCTCCGGTTTAGCCGAGAGCGGATCGAGAGCGAGTTGCGCCGCTGGCTGATCGGCACAGGTACCTTTGACGTCTTCACCGAGGCTTCCGGCCTCGACGCTCAAATCGATGACCGTCCGCGGGCTTCGCACCGCACCCATTACGTCATCGAAGGACCCTTCGAGACTTCCTACAGCCTCGCAATAGTCAACCGCAATGTCGCCCTCGCTCTTGGCGCGAGAGAAGCGTGCGCTTCCTATATCGAGCCTGCCGACGGCACTGAAGAGTATGCGGTCGATGCGACCGCCGCCGCCGGGCTACCGTCGGAAATTCGCAGGCTCGTCGGACGTGCCCCCGTTACCGCCGAACGCATCGTCACAATCCGCAACACCTCGCCGCCGCGCCCGAACGGCATGCTCGGCGATATGCGCCTCCTTCACTTGGCGTGGGAAGAGAGCGCTATCCCCGATGCTCTT
>Ga0306926_10000556_pt1 | contig 35086 bp, 37 predicted proteins | sample flu12Cox44000178_FD_203759 | JGI IMG/M metagenome (GOLD analysis project Ga0306926, IMG submission 203759) | Lab enrichment of tropical soil microbial communities from Luquillo Experimental Forest, Puerto Rico - flux8day.12C.oxic.44.000.178 (v2)... | ecosystem: Environmental > Terrestrial >...
AACCCCCCCCCCGATGGGGGGGGTGGGTTTGGGCGGGGCCACTTCGACGTCGAGGCCTACGAGCATCTGTGCCGGCTCTGGGCGATCGTGCTCGAGATCTCCGTACTGATGGCGCAATTCCCCTCCAAGGCGATCGCCGAACTCTCCTACGAGTTCCGCACGCTCGGGCTCGGCTTTGCCAATATCGGCGGGCTTTTGATGACCATGGGCCTGCCCTATGATTCCAAGGAAGGCCGCTCGCTGTGCGGCGCGCTGACCGCCATCATGACCGGGATCGCCTACAAGACCTCGGCCGAGATGGCATCCGAGCTTGGCGCTTTCCCCGCCTACAAGAAGAACGCCCAGCACATGCTGCGGGTGATCCGCAATCATCGCCGCGCCGCCTATGGCGAGAGCCGCGGCTACGAGGCGCTGTCCGTCAACCCGGTGCCGCTCGATCACGCCTCCTGCCCGCAAGCCGACCTGATCGCGCATGCGACGAGAGCCTGGGACGACGCGCTCTCGCTCGGCGAGCAGCACGGCTATCGCAACGCGCAGACCACGGTGGTGGCGCCGACCGGCACCATCGGTCTTGTGATGGATTGCGACACCACCGGCATCGAGCCTGATTTCGCCCTGGTGAAGTTCAAGAAGCTCGCCGGCGGCGGTTATTTCAAGATCATCAACCGCGCAGTCCCTGAGGCGCTGCGCGCGCTCGGCTATCGCGAGAGCGAAATCGCGGAGATCGAGGCCTATGCGGTCGGCCATGGCTCGCTTGCGAACGCCCCCGGCATCAACGTCACCACGTTGAAGGCCAAGGGTTTTACCGATGAAGCCATCGCCAAGGCGGAGAAGGCGCTGCCGACCGCCTTCGACATCAAGTTCGCCTTCAACAAGTGGACTTTCGGCGATGACTTCATCCGCGACCAGCTCGGCATCGGCACTGAAGCGCTGGCGGCGGCGAATTTCGACCTGCTCGCCGCGGTCGGTTTCACCAAGCGCGAGATCGAGGCCGCCAACGTCCATATCTGCGGCGCGATGACGGTGGAAGGCGCGCCGCACCTGAAGGCCGAACACTATCCGGTGTTCGACTGCGCCAATCCCTGCGGCAAGATCGGCAAGCGCTATCTGTCTGTCGAAAGCCACATCCGCATGATGGCGGCCTCCCAGCCCTTCATTTCGGGCGCGATCTCCAAGACCATCAACATGCCGAACGACGCCACCGTCGAGGACTGCAAGGCAGCCTACATGCTGTCCTGGAAGCTCGCGCTGAAGGCGAATGCGCTCTATCGCGACGGCTCGAAACTGTCGCAGCCGCTGAACTCGCAGCTGATTGCCGACGACGAGGACGAGGAGGATGCGGTCGAGCAACTCTTCGACAAGCCGATGGCCGCCCGCGCGGCCCAGGTTTCGGAGAAGGTGGTGGAGAAGCTGGTCGAGCGCATTGTCGTGATGCGCGAGCGCGAGCGCATGCCGGACCGCCGCAAGGGCTATACGCAAAAGGCCGTGGTCGGCGGGCACAAGGTCTATCTGCGCACCGGCGAATATGACGACGGCCGGATCGGCGAGATCTTCATCGATATGCACAAGGAGGGCGCGGCGCTGCGCTCCTTCATCAACAACTTCGCAATCGCCGTCTCGCTCGGCCTGCAATACGGCGTGCCGCTGGAGGAATATGTCGACGCCTTCACCTTCACCCGCTTCGAGCCGGCGGGTCCCGTGCAGGGCAACGACTCAATCAAATACGCGACCTCGATCCTGGATTATGTCTTCCGCGAGCTTGCGGTGAGCTATCTCTCGCGCTTCGACCTCGCCCATGTCGATCCCAACGAGAGCGGCTTTGACGCGCTCGGCAAGGGCGTTGGCGAAGGCAAATCGCCGGAGGAGGCGCAAGGCACGAACCAGGCGACGAAGTATCTGTCGCGGGGACTGACGCGCTCGCGCACCGACAATCTCGTGGTCATGCGCGGCGCGACCTTGCCGAACGCCGGTGGTTCTTTTCCCTCCCCCGCTGGCGGTGAGGGAGGGGGGGCAACCGGGGCAGGTAAAGTCACTTCTCTCCACGGCCCCGGTGGACGCGTCTCCGACACCCTCGAGGGCGCAGTCGCGCTGAAGCAGGAGACAAGCCACGACCTCTCGCCGACCGAGAAACTGGAAGCCCTGCAATGGAGCAAGGCAGGCGCCGCGCGCGAGCAAACGCAGTCGAAAGCCGAGCGCCGCGCCGAAGCCAAGGCCAAGGGCTATGAGGGCGAGATGTGCTCGGAGTGCGGCAACTTTACCCTCGTGCGCAACGGCACCTGCATGAAGTGCGACACCTGCGGAAGCACGACGGGGTGTTCGTAAACGCCCGTCATGCCCGGGCTGGTCCCGGGCATCCGCGAAAACAGAAGGCAGCCGGGAGGCTGCCTTTTTAGTCGCTCCTGCGCCCTTCAGGCCTCAATCCAATCTCCATGCTATGCTGATCCCACCTGCATCGCGAGGTGGTGACCATGAACGGCAATCGTTACTACGGAGTCCGGGTTGAGGGCGCAAAATACGGCGTCGGTTTTGGCTCGGCGCTGGCGATCGCGATCTCCTACGTCAACAACCACTCCATACTTTGGGCAATTATCCACGGCATCCTGGGCTGGCTCTACGTCATCTATTTCGCGCTGTTCCGGTCATAGCCATGCCCGCAAGTGCTGACACCCGCCCGCTGGGTCGAAGCGGCCTCCAGGTGCTGCCGCTCGGCATCGGCACCAACAAATGGCGGCGTGCCGATCGTGGCGCCGTGCTGGAAACATACAAGACCGTCAGCGCTGCCGGTCCGTGCATGATCGACACGGCCGAGATTTACTTCTCCGAACGCGCCGTGGGGGAGTGCCTGCGCACCGCGCCGGCCCACGCGGTGATCGCATCGAAATTCCTTCCGCTTCCGGGCCGAAGCTCGCCACGCCACCTGATGCACGCGCTTGACGGTTCCCTCGCGCGGTTGGGCCTTACGACCATCGATCTCTATTATGTGCATTTTCCGCTGCCCCTGGTCGACGTGCGGGTGTTCGCCGATGGCCTCGCCGAAGCGGTGAAGTCCGGCAAGGCACGCGCGGCAGGCGTGGCAAATTTCGGCGCGGACCAGATGCGTCGCATCGCCGACCACCTCGGAAAGCAAGGCGTTCCGCTCGCCGCCAATCAGGTCAACTACAGCCTCGTCCGGCGAGCGGTCGAAACAAATGGCGTGCTGGATGCCTGCCGCGAGCTCGACGTGGCGCTGGTGGCCTATTTTCCCCTTGCCTCCGGCCGCCTCGCGCAGCCCTCGGACGGCGGTTCACCGAAAGCGCTGCTGAAATGTCTTTCCGATATTGCCCGCGCGCGGGGCGCAAGCACCAGCCAGGTTGCCCTCAACTGGCTGCTCACGCGCGACAGTCACGTGATTCCCATTCCCGGCGCGACCAAGCCTCATCACGCCAGCGCCAATCTCGCTGCGCTGAGTTGGCGCATGAGCGAATCCGAATTCGATGCGATCGACCGCGCCTCGAGCGCGGTGTAGAACCATGTTTTCACCACCCTCGTGTCCCGGACGCGGCGCAGCGCAAGCGGTGCGCCGCAGAGCCGGGACCCACGGGCGATGAGCAGGATCATGGGCCCCGGCTCCGCAGCGCATCACACCGGACGATGCTTCGCATCGCCGGGAGTGCTGCGCTGCGTCCGGGGCACGTGCCTGCACACGGAAACACCAACCCCGCGCATACACTTCGCCAGCCCAAGAGAGCCGTACATGACTCCCGCGTCAATTAAACCCCTCATCTCCACCTCCGACCTCGACAAGATCGACATCCGCGTCGGCACCATCGTAGGCGTCGAGGACGTGCCGAATTCAGACAAGCTCGTCCGGCTGCGCGTCGATTTCGGCGACCACGCGCGCTCTATTCTCGCCGGCATGAAAAAGGAACGGTCAAGCCTTAGAGAGATCGAAGGCAAGCAGGCGCTGTTTGTCGTCAACCTCGCGCCGCGCAAGATGGCGGGCAAGATGTCGGAGGGCATGCTGTTCGATATCGGTTATGCCGATGGCATCACGCCGGTGCTGGCGCAGCCGGAAAAGCCTGTTCCGAACGGCAGCCGCGCCGCATGATTTCTTATTGTGCCGCCGACGCGCCCGCGCCGCCGTCGATCTGGCGGCCCATCAGCGCGATCGCGCGCTGGTAAACAGGGGCTGCATTCCACGCCTCGATCGCGGCGTAATTGGCCTCGCCCGGCTGGTAGCCCGCGCCGGCGCGCCAGCCATGCGCACGCAGGAAGTTTGCGGTCGAGTTCAGCGCGTTGGCCGCGACATCGAGATTGCCGGTGCCGTAAGCCAGGATGTTCTTGGGCAAAAACTGCGTCTGGCCGATCTCGCCATGCATCGAGCCGCGCGCATTCGGCGATAGCGCGCCGCGGTCGATCAGTTTCAGCGCGGCTTCGAGCTGCTCGGTGAAATACGCCGGCCGGCGGCAATCGTAGGCGAGCGTTGCGACCGCCGACAGCATGTGCTGATTGCCGCGCTGGCTGCCAAAGGCCGTCTCCATCCCCCAGATCGCGATCAGCGGCCCCGGCGGCACGCCGTAGCGCTGCTCGATCGATGCGAACATGGCCGCCTGCGACTGCTTCAGCGCGCGTCCGCGCGCGACGATACTCGAAGCGCCGCGCTTGGCGAGAAACGCGTCGAGCGACAGCCCAAAGCTGCGTTGGCCGCGATCGGCGGCGATCGTCGCGGTGGCGTAGTTGGTCTGCATCAACGCGGCGACGCCGTTGGCGCCGATGCCCTTCGCCCTCGCCTCCTCGGCGAACTGATGCTTCCACGCCTCGAAACCGGCCGCGCCGCTGCCGCACTGCGCCGCTTCGGCCTTCGCGCCGAGGCAGGCGAGCATCGCCAGCACAGCGGATATTGTCGTCAACAGCGCACGATCTCCGCCCATGCCACGCCTCCGTTCACGCTTCACGCCGCCCGCGCACAAGGATGCCACAATTGCTTGACCGTGCCGAGCCGATTTCGGGCCGCAGTTGTGGCTCCTCGCGAGATGGCTGTTGCCACCATCCTGCATGCACACTAGTGCCCACTTTCCGAAGTTCGTGCTACGTCTCAGCACCCACTTTTCGCGAACTTCGGAAAGTTATGGGCACTAGCAAATCTATGATTCTAGTGCCGCTTTCTATTTGAAGTTCCTGGGTCGAATTCGCCGCTTGTGGTGCAGGAACTTCAAATAGGCGGCACTGACGCGACGCGCTCGCCGCAAAGTGGCCGCAGACGTGAATTGGGAACTCCTTCGCCCGTCATGGTTAACGATGCGACACAGCTGTTGTCCTTAAAATCCGGCCACAATTTGCAACTCTTTCACATCTAGATTCTACACGAATCGAGCTGGGGTCTTATCGGCGGCGGCCGTTTTGAATTGAACGGAGCAGCCCATGCGCGTCGCAGTGATCGTTGTTGCGATCGTGATGGTGGCCACGCCATCGCATGCGTCGAAATCCTGTATGACCATGGCCGAGGCGCGCCAGCAATTCCGCACGTCTCACCTCTATTGGCATGGCGCGGGCCATTGCTGGGATGCCAACGCTCCCGTGCACGGCATTGTTCGTCACATCAGGCAAAGGAGCCCTGAACAGGCCGAGCAGGACAATCAGCAACAAAAAAAGCCAGCGCCGATGTGGCGCAACGCCCTGTCGGAGATGCTGCCGGATGACGGCGCCGCGCAGGTGTCGGTGCCGCAGATATTTCCGCAATCGTCCTGGACATACGACGAGAGCGAGGCGCCTTCGGCTCGGATGAGCTGGCTCGACCGCTGGGTGGATGTCGCGCAGGTCACCCCGCCAATCCTGGCGAGCGGCAAAGCGGAGCCGGCTTACTCCTTGCCTGCCGAAGGGCGCAGAGTGGACCCCCTGGTCACGCCCACCCGCATTCTAATGGCGTTTCTCGCGCTTGCCATGATGCTTGCGATCATCGAGCTGCTGCAAGGCACGAAGTTCGATCGGCGAAGGTAGTTCAGCCACAGGGCAAACCCGTAACCACACCGCTTTGCCGTGCGGAGCCGGCTTTTTCCGGCCGATGCGGTATTCGATTGGCATTGCAATCTCTGGAAATCTCGATTTACTGCGTAGATTACGCTCCCTTCAGGAGCCGGCGGTATTGCGAGGAGAACAATGAGCTCTAACGATCTCAGTTCACTGTCTTCAGGCGAACTTGCGCGCCGGATCGCCATCCTGCGCGACAATATCCGTCAGATCACCGAGCAGGCCACCTCACAATCTGGCGCCGCCGACGAGGAGCGCAACGCCGAGCGCATGTGGCGCCAGAACGAGGAGCTGGAAAATCTCCTCAAGGAGCAGGAGCGCCGCGAGGCCAAGTGAGTGCGGCGCCCTCGCCGAGTTCTATTTGAATCAGCCTGATAGGTTAGACAAAGCGAAGCTTCGTGTCCTGGACGCGGCGCAACCTCGTAGGGTGGGCAAAGCAAAGCGTGCCCACCGCCTTACCACGATAATGGTGGGCACGGCGCTCGCGCGCCTTTGCCCGCCCTACGGTCTGCTTTGTACCCTCTCGTTCTCGCAATGCGAATACAAGCACCGCGGGCGGGTCAAATCTCCAACTCGTCCGGCACGTGTCCGAACCGTCGAAGCACAGTGGTCTTGCTGTCGGGATAGCCGGTGCGAACGAACGCTACGGCGCCGGCATGGCCGAAGATCTGCCAAAAGCCCTTGGCGCGCTCGATCGCAGCCTGGGGGCTGGCGCATTTGAAGGGTTCGCCAGCAACCAGGCCTTGGTCGGTCCGGTCGATCGGCATTGCGATGAACTGGGCGATATCACCCATGGCGGGGTCTCCCTCTCAGCCCGGGAGACGAGCTTCCTCTCCACTCTACTTCTGGCGATCGAGTTTGGTAATTGTCTTCGTCTCGCCCACCTCAGTCGTCGAATAGTTCACGAGATCGCCGGCATGCACCTCGTCCAGTGACATGCCATCTTTTGCCCTGAACTCCTGGGCAGAGCCTGCGGTGTTGGCGCCGACGGTGCCGCTCTGTACTGGCTGGATCGAGACCGTGCGATTGATCCGGTCGATCTTGGTGACCATTCCCGTCAGTGCCTGATCGGCGAGAGCCGGAACGCTTGCGATGGCGAGCGCCGCAGCACCTACCAGCATGATCTTTGGAATTGTCATGGCGCAGTCCTTTCGGTCAACCGATGATACAGCATATTCAACGTTCAGCCTAAACAACGTTGGCGCGATGGTTCCGCTCGGGGAACATCTGCCTTTCTCGTTGTTGCTCCAACAGACGAATTTCTCCAGATGATTCAAGCTGATTTGGGTCGTCCAGTCCTTTCGCAAAAAAGAATTCGTTTGGAGAAATACCCAAATCAGGCGTTTTCTCCCCGCTGTCCCGCCCCCTCAGAGGGGCGTACGCGCGAATCGTCACGAAACGTGGGGCGGGATGCGGTGGACGCGGCAGCATCGCAAGACGATCGATGCTTTTCGCGGACGGCGAAGTCGTGTGGTTCTGGCACCCCTTGGCTGGTGCCAAGTTGGCGACGATGCTCTGCATCGCGCCGATGACGGTGACTAAGAAGTCATGGACACCGGGAAGAGCACGAAGCAAACCGTTAAAACCATTGCGCGGGGCAAGCCGGCGTGAACCGGTGAACCTGTGGTGATTAACTCGTATGCTTTTCATTCTGCATGCGAGGCTGCGGGTGCATTCGGGCATCCGGCTTTCCCTGCGCCCTCTCAAAACGAGGGACATCGCTTCCGCAAAGCTCGGGCGTCATCCGCGTCGCGAGAGTGCGGCTGCGTGTCCAGTCGGGTCAGCGTGGCATCGAGATACACGGTTGCAGGATTTCCTGAACTGACGCACAGTTCAATCAAGCTTAACCAGCGAGATCAGACGAGGGAGCACCCATGATCAAGGTCAGCGTTATGTACCCCAACAAGGAAGGCGCGCGCTTCGACCATCAATATTATCGCGACAAGCACATGCCGCTCGTGAAGACGCGCATGGGCGATGCCTGCAAGTATTACACCGTCGACAAAGGCCTTGCGGGCGGAGCGCCCGGCGCTCCCGCAACCTATGTGGGAATGTGCCACATCTTTTGCGACTCGGTCGAGGCGTTCCAGACCGGCTTCGGACCGCACGCCAAGGAGATCATGGCCGACATTCCAAACTATACCGACATAAGCCCGGTGATCCAGATCAGCGAGGTCGTTGTCGGTAGATGAGGTGTGGTTCCCCCAATCATCCAGCTTGACAGCACGCCTTCATGGGAGGAGCATTGTTGTGTCGCCATTGGCGACCGTATTCGTGATGCAATCGCAAACGCAGAGGAGGTTCAATGACGCCACCTCCGCAGAGAAAGCCGCCAAGTGCGGTGGTTCACGTTCGGGCCACGGCATAGCGGCAAACCCACGAACGACACGCCGGGTAAAGGTTTAGCGGGCCGCATCAGTAAGGCATGGCCCCTTACCTTCCCGGCGGTGTTTTTTTTGAGCCGTCCGATATCGCACGGAACTTTCCCGCCCTCAAACTTGCCGCCCGAGCGAGCCCTTCTCGCCGCATTTTCCCGGTATTGGGGGTTGCGCGGTGCCAAGAGGATTCACCCGGATATTCCAATGATGGTATTGCGATGATGCGAACGCGCACACTGGTTTTGCTTGGATTGTTGCTGATACCCTCAGTGGCACTCGCCGAAGAGCGGGCAACCGATGCTGCCCTCGGGGCGGTTTCGGGTGCTGTGGTGCTTGGGCCGATCGGCGCCGTGGCGGGCGCACTGGTCGGCTTCACAGCTGGACCGTCGATTTCGCATTCGTGGGGCCTTCATCGATCGGGCCATCAGGGTCAGTCGCGCAGGACCGCTAACCAGACCACGAACCAGACCACGAACCAGGACGCCCACGCTTCCGCCGACGCTCAACCGGCGACGGGTAGTCAAACTCCCCGTCCGCAGGCCGCAGCAGCACCGCCTGCGCCGGCACGACCGACCTCCACTGCCAAGGCGTCCGCCGCGCTGCCGCCGGTGCAGACGCTGGAATAGGAGAAGGATGCGCGTCGCGAACGCGTGCTGCTTCGCGCATCATCGCGATCAGAGCTTATTGGCGCGGTACCGACGCGGGTGGACGCGGCGGCGATTGCGCCGGGAGGGTCGAGGGCGCAGTCTTGGCTGCGGCAGCGGAGCGCGATCGGCCGCGCGGTGTGCCATCGACGGATTCCAGGTATGACGTCAGCTCCCAAGCCGTGCTGGAGTTGGTGGCATAGTGCTCGCGCAGATACAGGAACAGCGTCAGGCTGATGCGACCCTTGGCGAGGCCGCGGGCGCTGTGGTGACAGGTCGCGCAGCTGTCGGCAAACAGCCTGGGGCCCGATTTGCCCTGATCGAGATTCTCGGCCCGCGCCGCGCCTGTTGCGATCATGGCGGTGACGCTAACGACGAGCAGGCCGCGCCCGAGCAGTGCGGCCAGCGTCCGGCTCGATGTTAACGGCATGCCGCAACCGTTCCCTGCTGCGACGTCATTGCCTTTGTTGTGTCAGCCAAGAAATCCACCTCTCACCGCGCCTCAAGGCCGGTATGGCGCCCAAGCCTGTCAAAAAGACGGCAAGCGCATGGCCAGCCCGCTCAGAAAGGTGGCTTCCTTCGTGCCCGCTGCGCCTTTGCCGCCTCCACCCACCACAACAGATCATCGACGAATCGAGGAAATGCATTTTCCAGCGCCTTGCCACCCTCGCCGATTGGCGAGCCTTCCACCGACAAGGTTTGCGAAATCGATCCCACCGCGATCGAACTCGATATCACCACCATCCCCATCTCCGACAGCGTGCCGTGCCAGGCGAGCGCGGCGCGGGCGCCGGCAAAACGGCCCGCCGAATAGCTCGCAATCGCCGCGGGACGCCAGAACCATTCTTCCAGGAAATGATCGGTGAGATTCTTCAACCCGGGCTGAACGCCCCAATTGTATTCCCCCGTGACGAATACGAAGCCGTCGGCGGTTCGTATTTTTTCCGCGAGTTCTTCCAGCGGCGCCGGTGCCTCGCCACGCCGGTATTCCTTGTACATCCGGTCCAGCATTGGCAGCCCGACCGCCCTGGCGTCGACCAGTTCGACATCCTCGCCGCGACCGCGCAACCCTTCGACGACGAAGTTTGCCAGGCGAATGCCCATGCGGTCGGAGCGGTAGGAACCGTAGAACACGAGGATGCGGTTGCTCATGGCAGCCACATTCTATCACGGGATCGCGTTCTCTTGACGGGCTTGCAGCAAAACGAAAGGAACTTCCGAACCACCACACTAGGCAACATCGGCCCGGGTGCTCTCCACCTCCTCCCTTGCGAGCGCATCAAGATCGACCAGTTGCGGATCGTCGTCGGCGGGATCGGCGGGAGCACCGCTGCCGTGGACGTGCATCAGTGTGTGCACGCGTCGGGCGTTCAAGTAATCCACATGCTGATGTCGGAGCGCAATCGGCAGCAATGCCTTCGGCAGCTCGACGACCACGAAGGCTGCCGCTCTGCGCAACTCGCTACCCTCGCGCCATCGCAGCGGATTGAGCGTGTAGATCAATTGGCGATCGATTTCGGCAGGCGGCAGACGTTCGGCTTCCATCGGTTGGTCGGGCGCACTGTTGACGTTACCGGCACGCGTGCGCACCGCAATGGTCCGTAGCTCCCAGCAAACCAGGTCAGTCGCGGAAAGGACCTCGCGACGCACGGCATCCACACTGGCCGCGAACCTCGTCGCCTCCGCGACAGCGACAGCGCTTTTTGTGACGGCCTCCACGAGCGCGGCGGCGCCGGCGCCAAAGGCCGGGGCTGCCTCCTCGATTGCCGCCGCCATCGCCTCGATCTGGTCCGCCATCAGCTTGCGGTCGCGTTGCGCCGTTGCGTCGATCAGGGCGCGTTCGGTCGCGCCGATCTGCTCGTCGAATTCCGCCAGCGCCGAGCGCAGCATCCGCACGCGCTCCTCGACCGCGCGCATCTTCGTCTCCGCGCGTTCAAGCTTGATATTGGAGGCGCCGGCTACCGCCAGCCGCCCGGCCACAGTTCGTTTCTCATCGAGTACGGATTCATCGATAGCCAACCGCCGGGCCAGCTTCTCGCGCGCGGCCTGCTTTTCCTTCAGCGCATTTTCGAAGCGCTCGACGGGGCCGAGCTCACGCTTGAAAAATCCCACAGCAACGCCCCTGCGGACCAGGATTGTCCGCCGAATCAGTGACCATGAATGGATCGGAATCTGCCCTGAAACTTGGATAACATTGCGGCTGAAACCGGCGCCTTCACAGATCATCGAGCAGCGGCGGATCGAACCAGTTGGTCAACGCCAGCCCACCGTCGACGACGATCGACGTACCGGTCACATAGGCCGATATCCGGTTGGACAACACCGCCAACGCCATCGGCGCGAGGTCCTCGCTGCGGCCGAGCCGACCAAGCGGAATGTGCTTGGCAAGCGAGGGATCGGCCACGAAGCCGCCGGCGGCGACCGCGCCGGGAACCAGCGCATTGACGCGGATGTTGAAGCGTCCAAGCGCTTTTGCCAGCTCCCTTACGAGCATAGCGAGAGCCGCTTTTGCCGAGCTGTAGTGCGGCAGGTTGCGCGGCGTGGCGGCGTGCAACGAGGTGAGCATCAGGAACGAGCCCGGCAGGTCGGCGGCGATCAGCTTTCGCGCGAGCGCCCGCGCAAGGTGAAAGCCGGCGTCGACGTTGACGGCGCGCATCCGCTCCCAGGTCTCTTCGCTCACCGCAAAAAGATGATCGGTCTCGTGGCGCGGCGGCGAGGCACTGTGCACGAAATGCGTGACCGGCCCGACCGCGGCTTCGGCCACAACGAGCAGACTGTCACGGGCGGTACGGCTGGCGAGATCGCCGACCCAGGGCACGCCAAGGTCCGGCCGAGCCGAGGTCTTCACCGCCGCTGAAACGGTATCCTCGCGCACGTCGGCGAACACCGTTCGCACGCCTTCGCCGACCAGAGCCTGAGCGATCGCGCGCCCAATACCGTTTCCTGCGCCGGTGACAATGGCTGCCTCGCCTACAGGGTCGAATGGAGGGCTCAAGAGACTCATGATCGTCGCGCTCCCGATGACGGAGATGTCTGCGCATGAAACTCAGTTTGAATCTCCGGCGCAAGGCGTCGTCCTGCCCCACCTGCCCGCTCGCGCGCATAACGTCGTGGGGCGTCGCTGGCACGGTGAGCCCGAACTTGCTTGCAAGCGCGCCGATCAGCTTTGATGCGGCCCCCGCATCATTTTCATGGCATCTTCGATGTGACGCCACTCCCTGGCCTCTTCGGCGTTGCCCTTGTTCTCGCAAGCCACGGCATTTTGCGCGGCCTGGGCAATGGCTCCATGGCCGTGCTTCTCGAGCATCTGCCGTGCGATCGAGTGAATCTTCATCTCAGATACCATGTCGTTCTCCCGATGTTCCCTCACCTTCGGAACCGCAACGACCGATAGCCGTCGAGACCTGCGGCCCGATGCAGGTTACGCAGAACCCGCTTTGGCGTTCCACTGCCTCCAGCACAATTTATGCTTTTCCTCCCACAAAGGGAGATGACCGGCGAAAAAAGAGGGCCCGGAGCAACCCGGGCCCTCCAAATGGTTGCGGTAACGCTGCGGGATCAGTCGTCATATTCCATCGAGATGTCCTTGCCGGTGTAGTCGGGCATGAGGGCTGCCGATACAAGGCTGATTACCGCGCAAGCCGCGATGTAGATGGCAATCGCATATCCCGACCTATAGGTCGCAAACAGGGCTGTCGCTATCAGCGGGGCCGGACCGCCGGCGATGACCGAAGCAAGCTGATAGCCAAGCGAAGCGCCGCTGTAACGCAGGCGCGGCGTAAAGGCCTCCGCGATCAAGGCCGCCTGCGGCCCATACATCATGTCGTGCGGGATCAAAGACAGCACGATTGCAATAAACACCAGCGAGGGGATCGCCGTGTCCACCATTCCGAAATACAGGAAGCCGAACAGGCCGCAGACTGCCGCACCGATCAGATACATCTTCCTCCGTCCGATGCGGTCTGAGATATGACCCGACAGCGGAATCGTGACGAACGAGACGCAGGAGGCAACCAGCACCGCGGTCAGGATCAGATTGCGCGACATGTGCAGCGTTTGGACCCCATAGGCAAATATGAACGCGGTGAAGATATAGAACGGCGCCTGCTCGGCCATGCGCAGCAACGCCGACAGGATGATCTGCTTCGGTTGTTTCCTGCAGACTTCGAGGATGGGCGCCTTCTCGACCTTGTTGTCTCTCAAGACCTGCTGGAAAACGGGTGTCTCCAGAATGCCGAGGCGGATCCACAAACCGACGCCCACCAGAACGATGGAGAGCGCAAACGGAATTCGCCAGCCCCAGGTGTAGAACTGGTCGCCCGACATCTGGCTGAATGCGAGAACGGCAAGGTTGGCCAGAAACAGACCGCATGGCACGCCGAATTGCGGCCAGGATGCCACCAGCCCTCGTTCGCCGTGGGTGCGCGACCATTCCATAGCCAGCAGCACCGATCCACCCCATTCGCCGCCGACACCGATGCCCTGTATCATCCGCAATATCGTCAGGAGGACCGCGCCCCAGATACCGATACTCGCGTAGGTAGGCACAAAAGCGATAAGGAAAGTCGCGATGCCCATGCACAGGAGGGTGGCGATCAGCGTCGCCTTTCGGCCGATACGGTCCCCATAGTGACCGAAGATCGCGGCCCCGATAGGGCGGCCGACGAAACCGATGAAATATGTGCCGAAAGCAGCCATCGTTGCTGCGTACGGATCTTCGTTCGGAAAATAGAGCTTGCCGAAAACGAGGCCTGCCGCTGTGCCGTAGAGGAAGAAGTCGTACCACTCGATCGCCGTGCCGATGGTCGAGGCGACGATGGCTTTGCGCAGCTGCGCGTTGTGATCCGATGCAGACAAGTTCGCTTGTGTAACGATGGTAGCCATTAATGTCCCCTGAGTTGTCCCTTGATTGGTTGCTTCAATGCCCCTAATCGAGCCGCGATCGGCGGCTCCTTCGGCGGGATGCTACAACCTGCGAGGCCCGATCTGGAAGGCGCTTTTCGTCGAAGACCGATATTGCTGCACCGCAATTGGCCACTCCTATTCTGCCGCTTCGGCCTCGGTGCGGCGCCGATCCGCAAAAGCTTCTTCCTGCTCCTCCCCGGTGAGGTCCGCCTCTACGGCGAAGGCTGGCATGACCGAAACCGCTGCAAAACGCGCCCGCAAGAGCGTGGTAGCCAGCAGGAAATAGGCGCCAGCGGTCCACAAGGACTCCCAGTTCAGAAAGCCCTCATTGAAGATCATATAGATCGAAGCGGCCGCGAGCAGACCGGCGAACACGGTTTCGGCAACCGGGCGCGCGCCGGATCGTGCGTTGATAAGTCGCAGCAGCCAGAAGGGTACCACCGCCATCGTCAGGCCAGCGAAAGGGAAATCGCGCCAGCGCGCGTCAAACACGAAGCCCAGTGCCGTATCAGTCGCGATGAGGGTCGTTACAGCCAGCGTGCCCCCCAGGACTATGGTTGGAAACGAAAGATTCCTGGCTTCATGCGGGCCGATCAGTTCAAGGAAAGTAGGAAGTGGACGCTTCGACATCAACGCATTCACGCAGAGCATGGGTGCGGCCACCCCTGCCGCCAGCAACAGTCCCCGAACGAGCCACCCGCCCAGGCCATAGCTCTCGTAAAGCATGTCCTCTACGCTCAGTCCGAACAGAACCCCGCCGATGGTTGCGCAGCTCGCCACAGCGGCCCACGGCACCAGTCTCGACCAGGATCGCCGTCGCCTCAACGTCCAGAACGCCACGGCGAATACGGCAACACTCAAGGCAAGCCCGCTGCCCAGCTGAAGCTTCCAGAACGGATAGTTGCTGACGGCAATTCCAGGCGGGTATTTCAGCGTGCGATCATTGTCGAACAATCCCCAATAGCCGCCGACGGTTCCCTCCCACTCGCGCTTCCAGGGTTCGTCATAGGCTTCGAAGAAATTGACGAGAAAATTCTCCTGTTTTGCCCGATCGAGAATTTCGGCAACGAAGCGCGCCTGATTGACGAGGGACGGCAGCGCGCCGTCGCGCATCCGTCCTCGACTCGGCCAGCCTGTTTCACCTATCAGGATCTTCTTGCCGGGAAAGGCGAGCGCGATCTGCTTGCGAATGTCATCGACGTGTGTGGCCGCGGATTCGGCGCGGACCGGAAAATCCTCCCAATAGGGCAAAATGTGAATCGTGATGAAATCGACCTCGTCGGCGACCTCCCGATAGCGCAGCCAGAACTCCCACACATCGGCGTACCCTACCGATACAGTCACGCGTGCCTTCGCGGAACGAATGATCTGCCGGAGATCGGCGACGGTCATCTCCCCCCGCAGCAGAACTTCGCTGCCGACGATCAGCGCCGTGATCACATCGGGATATTTTTTGGTGAGCAATATCGCCGTGTCGACCAACTCAGTGTTCTTCCGCCGGTCACGTCCGATCCAAACACCGAGGATGACTTTCAATCCCGCCTTTGCGGCCAGTTCAGGTACCTTGTCGAGTCCATTGTCGACCGAATAGATGCGAACGCATCCCGATATCCGGGCAAGCCTGGCGAGGTCCTGCTCGATCTGCTCCGGCTTGATAATGAGTCCGTGGTCAAACGGCGTTTGATCGTCCCGAAACGGCGCATACGACACACAATCAAGTTTTATCGCCGGATCGCTCGAAAAATGCCCCAGCGCGATCGGCCTGGCCAACCACCACCAGACCGCCGCGATCGCTGTCAGGGAAACAATGAAAAATGCCAGCGGAACACCAGAGGCAACTGGCTTGCTTGTCCGGAAGACGCGTTGCTGATTTGTCAAGTGGTCCGCACGGGCATTGATATTTCAAAGGGCAGGATATTGACCTGTATCAAAAACAGGTGCGACAGGTAAAGTTCGGTTCGCTTCAATCTGCTCTAACTTGGACCCTAACAAGCGAAATAATGCCATTCAACCGACTTTCACGACGCCATTTTGCAACAATTGCGGGATGGTCAGCGCTTGGACTCTCGACCGGACTGGCCGAACCCGGTCACGTGGAGTTGAGCCGCGATGACGGCTCGGCGAACCGATCGCAAGTTTCCAGCTTCCCGGGCGACTTCCTGTGGGGGACCGCGACCTCGGCCTATCAGATCGAAGGCGCGGTCAGCGAAGACGGGCGAGGTTTATCGATTTGGGACCGATATGTTCGTACACCGGGAAAAATAGCCGACCGCAGCAGTGGTGACGTCGCGAGCGACAGTTATCACCTCTACAAGGAGGACGTTCGGCTCATGAAGGTGCTGGGCGCGAAGGCGTATCGATTTTCGATCGCCTGGCCCCGCGTCTTCCCGAAAGGGATTGGAACGCCCAACCCGAAGGGCCTCGACTACTACAATCGTCTTCTGGACGAATTGCTGGCGAACGGCATCCAGCCGTTTGCGACTATGTACCATTGGGACCTGCCCCAGGCGCTGCAGGATCGCTTCGGCGGCTGGTTGTCCCGCGACAACTCCAAGGCATTTGCCGAGTATGCGGGCTACGTCGCCGAGCGCTTGAGCGATCGCGTCAAACACTTCTTCACCATCAACGAGTGCTCGCGGCTCGTCGCTCTCGGTTATGGCGCAGGCATCGACGCTCCCGGACTGAACCTTTCAAAGCAGCAACTGAACCAGGTTCGACACAATGTCGCGCTGGGACACGGGCTTGCGGTGCAGGCAATCCGCGCGCATGGCCGGGCGGAAACCCGGGTAGGCCCGGCGGAAAATATCGTCATCTGCGTGCCTGCGATCGAAACGCCCGCCAACCTGCGCGCAGCCGAGATCGCGACGCGCGAGCTCAACGCCGGTTACCTCACGGCAATACTGGAGGGAAAATACACCGATGCGTTTCTGGCCGAGGCGGGCAAGGCCGCACCGCATTACCCGGCCGAGGATCTCCGCATCATCTCTACACCGATCGATTTCGTCGGGCTCAACGTCTACACGCCTCATCACTACGTGGCGGCCGCTGACAATGATCGCGGCTTTACGCTGGCGCCGTTTCCAGCCTCATTTCCGACCATGGATTCACCTTGGCTGAGAATCGGCCCTGAGGCGATGTATTGGGCGCCGCGTCACGTCGCGAAACTATGGGGCGTCAAGTCCATCTACATCACCGAAAACGGGACGTCGGCAACCGACGCGCCCGATTCCAGCGGCAATATCTACGACGTCGATCGCATCATGTATCTGCGCAGCTATCTGACACAGTTACAGCGCGCGACGAGCGAGGGCATACCCGTCCGCGGATACTTCCTGTGGAGCCTCTTGGACAATTTCGAGTGGTCGGACGGGTTGAAACGGACCTACGGGCTCTATCGGGTCGACTTCAAGACACTGGAGCGAACGGCAAAATTGAGCGCATCATTCTACCGCGAGACAATCCGGCGAAACGCCGTCGCTTGAACCGTGCGCCTTTTGGAACGGAAACGCGGTGCGAGACATCGTCCCGCACCGCGTCGACCTACCCCAGCGGCGCCAAATGAGCGCTCAGCTATAGATCTCGAACAACCCGGCGCCACCCTGACCGCCGCCGATGCACATGGTGACGACACCCCATTTCGCCTTGCGGCGGCGTCCTTCCTGCAGGATGTGTCCCGTCAGGCGGGCGCCGGTCATGCCGAAGGGATGGCCGATCGCGATCGAACCGCCATTGACGTTGTATTTGGCGGGATCGATGCCGAGCCTGTCACGGCAGTACAGGCACTGGCTGGCGAAGGCTTCGTTGAGCTCCCAGATGTCGATATCGTCGATCTTCAGGCCGTGACGCTGCAGGAGCTTTGGCACGGCGAACACCGGGCCGATGCCCATCTCGTCCGGCTCGCAGCCGGCGACCGCCCAGGCGACGAAACGGCCCATCGGTTCGAGGCCGCGCTTCTCGGCGTCTTTGGCTTCCATCAGGACGACCGCGGCGGCGCCGTCGGAGAGCTGGCTCGCATTGCCGGCCGTGATGTATTTGCCGGGCCCTTTCACCGGCTCCAGCTTGCTCAATCCCTCCATCGTCGTGTCCGGCCGATTGCACTCGTCGCGGGTGACGGTGTAGTCCACGATGCTCTCTTCCTTCGTCTCCTTGTTGACCACCTTCATCCTGGTCTTCATCGGGACGATCTCGTCCTTGAACTTGTTGGCCTGCTGGGCGGCCGCCATCCGCCGCTGCGACTCCAGTGAAAACTCGTCCTGATATTCGCGGCTGAGCTTGTAGCGCTCGGCAACGATATCAGCGGTATCGATCATGGCCATGTAGATGTCGGGCGCGTATTTCAGCAATTCCGAATCTTGCGCCTCCTTCGGCATGCCGCCGCCGGGAACGGAGATGCTTTCGACGCCGCCGGCCACGATACAAGTGGCACCGTCGGCACGAATGTGATTTGCCGCCATGGCGATGGTCTGCAGCCCGGATGAGCAGAAGCGGTTGACCGAGACGCCGGCCGTGGTCTTCGGCATTCCAGCCAGCAACGCCGCCTCGCGACCGATGTTACGGGCGCCATGGGCACAATTGCCGAGATAGCAATCCTCGACATAGTCCTTTCCGACGCCGGCGCGTTCGACCGCATGCTTGATGGCATGCGCGGCCATTGTCATCGGCGGGGTGATGTTAAATCCGCCACGGGCCGACTTCGCCAGTCCCGTGCGCGCATAGGAAACGACGACTGCCTCTCGCATGTTCTGTTCTCTCCCTGGAAAAAGGTTTCCAGTGTGGTGGATTTGACATTCGCTTCAGTATCGCCGCGAGTCCTCGAGGCGAATGTCAAATCCAAAACCACACTAGAATCCGATATTTGCTAGTGTCCCTTTGGTTCTGACATTCGTAAACGAACCCGCCGCGACAGGATACGAATGTCAGAACCGGGACGCTAGACCTCCCTAGCATGGGCGGCAGCCGAGGTCGATTGCTTTCCGAGCGCGGTCAGTTCAATCGGCTTTTTCCACGTTCCAGAATATCGGCGGCGCTGGAGCAACGAGCAGGCCACTGATTTCCTTGCGCCAGACGCTGACCGACTTGTACTGGCCAAGTGGAATATAGATCACCTGGTCGTAGTTGCGCGCCTGGATCTCGGTTGCAATCTCCTTTTGCTCATCCAGGGATCTTGCCCGCACGAAAGCGTCGCGCAGCTCTTCCATGTTGGAGTCCTCGGGCCAGCCGAACCAACCGCCGTTCCGGCCCTTGGCGTTGAGCTGGAAGTGGGCAATCGGGCTCGTGATATCCGGCACCACGAGGTTGGTGAAGAACATGTTCCAGCCGCCCTCTTTCGGCGGCTTCTGGCTAGCGCGACGCGTCACCACAGTCTGCCAGTCGGTCGCCTGCACCTCGACCTTGAAGCCGGCTTCGCGCAAGAGCTGGGCGGCAACGATCGGCTGGGTCTTCAGCGTCACCACGTCACCGGGCGCCATGATGACCACGGGCGTGCCGTCGTAGCCGGACTCGGCCAGCAGCTTCTTCGCCTGCGCCATGCCGTTGCCCTTGACCAGCGTTTCCGATCCGACGTCGCTGGCGAAGGGCGTATCGCAGCCAAAGACGGCTCCGCACAGCCTGTAATATTTGGGGTTACCGACGAGCGCGTCGAGAATGTCCTTCTGGCGCAGGGCAAGCATCGCCGCACGCCGGATCTTGACGTTGTTGAATGGCGGATAAAGGAAATTCATCCGGCCTAATGTCTGAAAGCCCAGCTCATTCACCGGACGAACCACCAGCCTGGGATCAGTTTCCAGGACCGGCAGCATGTCCCATGGCACGACTTCGACGAAGTCGATATCACCGGCGGCAACCGCGTTTAACGCAGTCTGCGCATCGGCCATCGTGATCCATTCCAGGCGATCAACCTTCACCACCTTGCCGCCGGCCATTCCATCCGGCGGTTCCGGGCGCGGCACGTAGTCAGTGTTCTTCACATAAACCGCGCGAATGCCAGGTTGGAATTCGGCCGCCACGAATTTGAACGGGCCTGAGCCGATCTGCTCCGGGATCGGCTTGTCCGGCGAGGTTTCAGCAAGGCGCTTCGGCATCATGAAGGGTACCAGCGACGATGGCTTGCCGATCGATTCCAGAACGAAGGCGTAGGGCTCCCTGAGCTTGAGCGTGACGGTCCTCGCATCGGTCGCCTCAAGGCTCTCGGTAAAATCCATGAGCTTCTGGCCCATGCTGTCCCGAGCGGCCCAACGCTTGAGCGAGGCGACACAATCCTCCGATGTGACGGGCTCGCCGTCATGCCATTTCAGGCCGTCGCGCAGGGTGAACGTATAAGTGAGCCGGTCGTCGGAAACCTTCCAGTCGGCCATCTGGGGCTGGATTTTCAGGTGTGAGTCGGTTGCAAGCAAGGTGTCATAGACCATGTAGCCATGGTCGCGGGTTATGTAGGCGGTCGTGAGAATGGGATCGATGACCCGCAGGTCCGAATGCATGACCACGCTCAGCGTTTTGGGCTTTGCGTCGGCAACGATTGGCGCGCAGAGCGCGGCAAGCGCGACGAAAACACCGAGAATCCGGCCAAGGATTGGCGGCGAAACAGGCCCGAAGAAAGCCGACCCGTTGCAGATGCAGGCTTTGCCAGGCAGGGGAAACGACATCCCGCTCTCCTCCTCAAAAGACGCACCCGAGCTTAATCGCTTTCCCTCGTCCCAGGGAGTCGCAAATAGCGGCAATCCGTCCCGGACATTGTTTGCCAGACCCGCCGCTTGTTCTGGGGATTGCCGGGATCGAACCAATTGCGAGCGTTGTGCACGGCGCCGTGTCGAGATCTGCACGTTCAAGGATGGAAAGATCGCGATAAAGGACGTCTATCGCAAGCCGATCACCTCCGACGCATCGGGCGCAATTTAGATAAAATCAGCGCTAAATCACGGCCAAGTCGTTAGAATTTTACGCTCAATATGAGCGAATTGTCCCACCACTCATAATTCCGCTTCGGACTCGAAGATGAATTTGTCAAAATCCTTTCTGCAGCAACTCGACGAAGCCGTTCAGCAAGGAAGCGCCGAAAGCCGCGAGAACGCGCTGCGGTATGCGACCGATATGCTGATCATCGGTCGCTACAGCGAGGACGAGACCTGGGTTTTCGGGGAGGCCATCGGGCGGCTGGCAGATGCGATCGAGGTTGCGGCTCGCGCCCGGCTTGCCAGGCAGCTCGCAAAAACGACGTGCGCCCCGGCCAACATTGTCAAGAAGCTCGCCTTCGATGATTCCATAGACGTTGCCGGGCCGGTGCTCGAAGACAGCGAACGGCTCGATCCTGCGACGCTCGTGGGCGCGATCAGAACCAAGAGCCAGCAGCACCAGCTGGCGATTTCAAAGCGGAAGTCCATTCCTACGGAGGTAACCGACGAGCTTGTGACCCGCGGCGATCATGAGGTCATAACCTCGGTTGCTTCGAACAAGGGCGCCTGCTTCTCCGACTTTGGCTTCCTGCACATGATCAAGCGCTCCGGCAATGATTCTATTCTCGCCGAGACACTCGGCCTGCGGAAGGACATCCCCCGGCTCATGTTCCAGCAGCTCATCGCGAAGGCCTCGGTCGACGTCAAGCACAAGCTCGAACGGGAACGTCCCGACCTTGCCGCTCAGATCCACAGCTCCATTACAGAGGTCGCCGGAGCGCTCCACTCCAAGTTCGGGCCGGCAACGAGCCGCTATTTCGTCGCCAAGCGGATGGTCACGGCGCGACACCAGCTGGGTCAGCTCAACGAGGGCAGCATTCTCGAATACGCGCGGGATCAAAAGATCGAGGAAGCAACCGTCGGCCTGTCCCTGCTTTGCTCCCTGCCGGTCAACGTGGTCGAGCGAGCGCTTGCGGACCGGGAGATGACCCTGATTTTGGCCAAGGCCCGCGACTTCAAGTGGGAGACCACCATGTCGCTGCTGTTCCTTGGCGCCAAGGACCATCGTATCAGGGAAAGCGATCTCGACAATCTGAGGGAAGAGTTTACGCGTCTGGGCAGCAGGACGTCCCAGGACGTGTTGGACTTTTATCAGGCGCGCAGGCATGCGCTGTCGGGGGAGTTGGACGCGGATCGTCTGCCTCGCCTTCGCATCCAGTGATCGCGCGCCAAGCATGCGCGCAAATCGCGCCGGTGACAGGACCAACGCGCTGATCTGCCCTCAGCAAATCCCACTGGTTGGGCCGCTCTCGCCACGCTAGACTTCCACCATGACAGTTACCGACATTGCGAGCAGAACCTACGATCACGGCTGGCGGCTCGATCCGATCGTGCGCAGCCTGCTTGATACCGACTTCTACAAGCTGTTGATGCTGCAAATGATTCGGGAATTTTATCCGAACCAGCGCGTCACCTTTTCGGTGATCAATCGCAGCCGCCATGTGCGCCTCGCCGAGACCATCGACGAGGGAGAGCTGCGCGCCCAGCTTGATCACGCGCGTTCGATCCGCTTCACCAACAAAGAATTGATCTGGCTTGCCGGCAACACATTCTACGGCAAGACCCACATGTTCTCGCCGGCATTTATAGATTGGCTTTCCAACTTCCGCCTGCCCGAATACGAACTTCGCAAGGCGGAGGGCCAGTACGAGCTGCATTTCCACGGACCCTGGACGCACACGACCATGTGGGAGATCCCGGCGCTCGCCATTCTCAACGAAATGCGTTCGCGCGCGGTGATGAAGGGCCAGGGCCGTTTCACGCTCGATGTGCTCTACGCCCGCGCCAAGGCAAAGCTCTGGACCAAGGTCGAACGGCTGCGCAAGCTCGACGGTTTGCGGCTTTCCGACTTCGGCACGCGCAGGCGGCATGGCTTCCTGTGGCAACGCTGGTGTGTTGAGGCGGTCAAGGAAGGCCTCGGACCCTCGTTCAGCGGCACTTCAAATGTGTTGCTGGCGATGGACAACGATCTCGAGGCGATCGGTACCAACGCCCATGAATTGCCGATGGTGGCCGCCGCGCTCGCCAACAACGACGATGAACTGCGCTGGGCGCCCTATCGCATTCTCGATCAGTGGCGTCATACCTATGGCGGCAATCTTCTGATCGCCTTGCCCGACGCCTATGGCACCAAGGCGTTTTTGCGCGACGCCCCCGAATGGTTAGCCGACTGGACCGGCTTTCGTCCCGATAGTGCGCCGCCGCTTGATGCGGGTGAAGAGATCATCGGCTGGTGGAAGCGGAAGGGTCGCGATCCCAAGGAGAAGCTGCTGGTGTTCTCGGACGCCATGGACGTGGATTCGATCGAGGAAGTCTACCACCGGTTCGCCGGCCGCGTGCGACTGAGCTTCGGCTGGGGCACCAACCTGACCAATGATTTCGTAGGTTGCCCGCCGGATGGCTCGGTTGACCTCGATCCGATCTCGATCGTCTGCAAGGTGACCTCCGTCGATGGCCGGCCGGCTGTAAAGCTTTCAGACAACCCTGAGAAGTCGACGGGCGATCCCGCCGAGATCGAGCGCTACTTGCGCGTCTTCGGGGACGCGGGCCGGGTCCGAAGCGCTGTCTACGTCTGAAGCCGCCGTTTCCGCGATCTCGGAGGCCGATTGCCTGGGCTACGGCCAAAACCTAAGCTGGCATCCGATCAGAACAAACGTCCCGAGGAAACATTTTGATGGCCGCACCGCTCGACCCCGTTGTCGCAAGCATCATCCCCCTGCTCCCCCTGCAAAATCCCGAAACGATGACCCCGCAAAGTGCCCGCGATGCGTTGCGCGCGCTTGCGGCTTCCCGCGCGGGGGTCCCGCCGCCACCAGTCTCAAGCGTGCAGGACATCAAGGTGAACGGCGCAGCGATCCCGCTCGCGGCGCGCGTCTATCGGATCGCTGCCGAAAAAGCTCCGACCGTGGTGTTTTTCCACGGCGGCGGCTGGGTTGCCGGCGATCTTGAAACGCATGACCGGCAGGCACGCTGGCTTGCCATCGAGACCGGGGCGGTCGTGGTTTCCGTCGATTACCGCCGTCCACCCGAGACCCGTTTTCCCGGCGCCTTCGAGGACGCCTTCGCCGCGGTGCAGGATGTAGCCAAGCGCATTGCCGAGTTCGGCGGCGATGCCAGCAGATTGGCAGTTGCGGGTGACAGCGCCGGTGGCAATCTTGCCGCGGCAACGGCAATCGCCTGTCGCGACGCCGGCATCAGGCTTGCGGCGCAATTGCTGGTTTATCCAGTAACCGACGTTTTCGGAAACTATGCAGACGCCGCCGAGAACGCACGCTTTCCATCCCGAGCGGCAAATGCCAGCGGTTATTTCCTGTCGCGCGCCGTCATGGAGTGGTTTGCCGACCACTATCTTTCAGAAAAGAACAAGGGCACTGACTGGCGCGTTTCCCCGCTGCGGGCCAAAGATCTTGCCGGCGTTGCGCCCGCCATCGTCTGCACCGCGTGGTTTGATCCATTGCGCGACGAAGGCATTGCCTATGTGGCCGCACTTAAGAGCGCGGCAGTCCCTGCAAGGCACCATCCGGGCGAAGGCCTGATCCACGGCTATTTCGGGCTCTCCGAAGCTTCCGAGGTTGCCCGCGCCGAGGCGCAGCGCGTCCGTGCCGACTTCAAGGCCCTGCTTGAGCACGGGCGCTGATTTTGGTGATCAGACCGGCGGCAGGGCTTGATCGCACCGGGATTCCAAGGTCCAATCCCGATGCTTTTTATTTTCAGGGAGAGACATCAGATGAAGCGAATATTCCTGGCTGCCATTATCGCAACCTTCGCCGCCGGATCGGCGTTTGCGCAGGACGCCTCCTGTGACAGCAAGGCAGTCGGCAAGGATGGCAAGCCGCTTGCAGGCGCTGCAAAGACCTCGTTCATGAAGAAGTGCATGCACGATGCCTGCGCAACCAAGGCCGTTGGCTCCGATGGCAAGGTACTGGCGGGCGCCGCCAAGACCAGCTTCATGAAGAAGTGCGAAGCGGGCGGCTAAAGCAACACTGGATTTGACGTTCGCAAGATGAAATCGCGGCGGAAGGCAGCGAACGTCAAATCCGCTCTGCTAGGTGCCGATCCGCAATGGCGCGTGCAGCTTGCGAAGGCAGGCGATCACCGAGAGCGCGGTAATCAGACCCGTCCTGGGGTTTTCGGAGGGCACGTTTTCGATCGCCATGGAAAACCTTGCGGAGTCCGCCTCCACCTCGATGCGATGAACGTTGCGCGTCAAGGCAGGATCGGCCCAGATCTCCACCATCGTTCGATCCGCGCCGACGCCGGCTAGCGACAGCGCAACGGCGACGTTCAGATTTGCCGGAAATCCCTTCGCCGCCTGGCGTGCCGTTCCTTCGAAAACCTTCAGTGGTGCTGTTATGCCCTCGATGTCGATTTTGTGCTCGAGGAGATAAGGAGCCCCCGCAAGCCCGCCGACGGGTTTGCGGGTAATCATCCGCACCGAACGGATCGTTCCGACCGCCGCCGCCGTCACGGCGTCGAGCCCGATCAAGGCGCCGGTCGGCACCACGATTTGTCCGCCATTGTCCCTGGCAAGCGCGATCAGGTCCTCATTTTCGAGCAACGCGCCGACGCTGAGCACCACCGCGGTCTTGCCGCGTGACACCACGGGCGCGACGATCGCGCGGACCAACCGGCTCGGCGCGCATTCGATGACGATATCGGCCATCTCGGCCAGCGCCTCGATCGGCACGAAGGCGGGCACCTTGCCAAGCTTGTTGAGCCATCCGCGATGCTTGTCGATGCTCGCAGCCGAGACCGCGACAAGCTCCAATCCCTCAATTCCCCGATCGAGCGCAGTTGCGACCCTCGACCCGATAGGTCCGAGGCCTGCGATTGCGACGCGCGATGCACCCTTCATCGGATCGCCGCCTATTCCCGCTTGAAGCGGTAATCGAAACGATCGCCGTCTGCCTTCAACAAGCCCACGGTGGGCCGAGGGAAATGGATGGGCAGGATCAGCGTATCGGTGTCGGCTACGGAAGCGAAGAATTTTCGCCGCGATATCGCCGACTGTTTGGGATCCCAGTCGGGTTTGGCCGACCAGTCGGGCTCGCGGCACTGGATGACATGGTGCATGAGGTCGCCTGCGACCACCGCGCGCCTGCCCCTGGAGAAAATATTGACGCAGCAATGGCAGGGCGAATGTCCCGGCGTCGGCGTGAGCGTGATCGTATCGTCGAGCGCATAGTCGTCATCGACCAGCAGAGCCTGCCCCGCTTCCACGATCGGCAGGCAATTGTCACGGAACACGGTGCCGGGCGGATTGGCGCCCTTCCTGTGCTCTGCTTCCCAGGCGGCATATTCGCGCTTGTGAAAGACGTATTTTGCATTGGGAAAGGTCGGGACCCAACGTCCGTCACGCAGTGTCGTGTTCCAGCCGGTATGATCGATATGCAGGTGGGTGCAGAAGACGTAGTCCACCTTCTCGTAGGACACCCCGAGCGCGAACAACTCCTTGCGCCAGCGCTCCTTGCCGGGAAAGTCGAACGGCGGCGGGTGACCTTTGTCCTCGCCGGTGCAGGTATCGACCAGGATGGTATGGCGCGGCGTGCGAACGACGAAGGTCTGGTAGGTGATCAACATCATGCCGAGCGTACTGTCGAACACCTCGGGCTCCATCGTCGGCAGATGATGCCTGAATACCGCCTCGTCATAGGTCGGGAAGAAATCCTGCGGCCTGCGCCACGGTCCCTCGCGTTCGATCACCGCATCGATGGTGATGTCGCCGATCCTGATCTGCTTCACTGACGATCCTCCCGTTTTTTTGGGAGCGTATCGGTCAGGAAGCGACCGTTCAAGCAGGTTACCCGCGACCCGACCGGTTCGGCGAACGCCAAGCATCGCAGAAAAAGTCTGCCATCCCCGTCGCGCGCAATCACGTGGCCTACTACATGAAATAGCGCGTCGCCGCGTTGCTCGTGGTTCTCCGACTACGCCCGCCGCATCAGCTTCAGTGCCGCGGTCAATCGCAAACTGCGTTTGCCTGCGAGCGCGGTTGCTTCGAGCCAGGCGCCCTGGTCGTCATACGTACCGGAAAAGCCGATACCGACTTCGTGGCCAGCAAAAACCGGATTTGTACCTTTGGCCGGAGTGTGCTCCTGGTTGAGAATCTGGCCCTTCCACCGGCCGCCGGCGGAGGTATAGGTGCCGAGATAGTAGAAGTAGGCGTCGCCGCCCAGAATGCGTCCGTCGTTTAGCAGCATCACTCCGGTCAAGCCCGCACCCAGGTCGTCGAGCACGCGCAAGCGCAGCGAGTAGAGGCCGTTGACGACGTTTCCCTCGGCCGCGCTGCCTGCGCTCGGAAGCGGCTGCTCCTCGACTGGTGTCATCACTGACCGGAACGGGGCATCGGGCAATTCACGGAGGCGACCTTCGAACAAGTAGCGCGCACCGTCCCTCCTGCCCCTCGCAAAGAGGGTTGCGTCATCAGTGCCCGCCATCGCGGGGTAGTTGGGGTCCGGATTGTGCCGGACCGTGTTGATGACGATCGCGATCTCCTCCCCGATCTCCTCGTAGGTACCGATATGGGCGAAGGCGGAATTGCCGCCCAGCATCTTGCCGTCGTGGACATACATCACGCCGCGACCGCTCGCTTGGCCAAGCTGAAACCTGACAGTGTAGAAGCCCCCGAACACGGCGCGTCCCCAATATGCTGGCGCCACGCCTTTCTAGCGCGGTTCCTCGACCGTGGAAACGCGCTGCAGGCCTGCCAAAACGAAATGATCCGCCAGGGCGGTAGCGCTCTGGCGGATCGCCCAGGTTTGGCCCCGGGGCTGACGGTCGGTTCAGGCCGCGGCCCTGGCGCCGGTTGGCACCATCGAAATCGTCTTCAGTATCTGGGACGTGATCTGGTAGGGGTCGCCCTGGGAGTTCGGACGGCGATCTTCCAGATAACCCTTGTAGCCATTGTTGACGAAGGAATGCGGCACCCGGATCGAGGCACCACGGTCAGCGACACCCCAGCTGAAGGTGTCAATCGAGGCGGTCTCGTGCTTGCCGGTCAGGCGCATGTCATTGTCGGGACCATAGACTGCGATGTGGTCGGCCCGCGCCGCCCTGAACGCATCCATCAGCTTGTCAAAATAGTCCTTGCCGCCGGCTTCGCGCATGTACCTGGTCGAGAAATTGCAGTGCATGCCGGAGCCGTTCCAGTCGGTGTCACCAAGCGGCTTGCAGTGGAATTCGATGTCGATGCCGTATTTTTCCGTGAGACGCAGCATCAGGTAGCGGGCCATCCACATCTGGTCGGCGGCTGTCTTTGAGCCTTTGCCGAAAATCTGGAATTCCCACTGGCCCTTGGCGACTTCCGCATTGATGCCCTCGTGGTTGATGCCGGCCGCGAGGCAAAGATCGAGGTGCTCTTCAACCAGCTTGCGGGCAACCTCACCCACATTCTTGTGGCCAACGCCGGTGTAGTACGGACCCTGTGGCGCCGGATAGCCCGAGGCCGGGAAGCCGAGCGGACGACCGTCCTTATAGAAGAAATATTCCTGCTCGAAACCAAACCACGCGTCGGGATCGTCCAGAATGGTTGCGCGCATGTTCGAGGGGTGCGGTGTCTTGCCATCCGGCATCATCACTTCACACATCACGAGCACACCATTGGTGCGCGCGGCGTCGTGATAGACGGCAACCGGCTTCAGTACGCAGTCGGAGTTATGGCCTTCCGCCTGCATGGTCGAGGAGCCATCGAAGCCCCACAGGGGGAGTTGTTCAAAAGTTGGAAACGAGGCGTACTCCTTGATTTGGGTTTTGCCGCGCAGGTTTGGTGTCGGCGTATATCCGTCGAGCCAGATGTACTCGAGCCTGTATTTCGTCATTGAGCCTCTCTGTTGATACTTACCTAGGGAGGGGACCGAGATGATGGGTCGCCCCACCCACCCGGCCATGATCGGCCGCGAATTCGTAAGCATTTCGCGTGCCAAATGGACCAGTTAGGGCTCGTGACCCCTCCCCCGGGGTCCCTCCGATCGCCCGCGAAATCCGCGTCATATGGGTGCGGCATAGGAGCGCGGCGTTCGTCCGCGGGGACGCGAAAATGGCAGCGTTATTGCCGGATATTCGCTCGATTCCGCGGCAGGGCGGACCACCCTGACCCGACGGGATTAAAGTCGCGCCAGTCGCGCTATTGTTTGGTGGTAGCTGCGACAGGCCGAAGGCAACCCGTGCTCCCACCAAAGCGTTAGTCATCCCCCGACTTGCCCCAAGGTGGGCAGTGGCTGAATTGCCTACAAAATATACAGACAATGATTTTCTTTTGGTCACATTGCATTGGAGGGAGCACGAACGATATCGGGATTTCGTAACTGCAAGCCAACGAGTCGGGCGCGGAGGTGAGAGGAGACGACGATGAACACGAACCGGAATCACGGGTCCGCCAAGATCTATCAATTCCCGGTTGGAGGCCGCGCGGCTCTCGGCGCCCATCACGGAGAAACCAAACCGATCGAGCGGACGCCGTACGCGGGCGAGGCCGTCTGCAGCGATAGCTGGTATCACGAAGAGGCGATCCGCCAATCCACGCCTGCGTTCAAGCCGTTTTGGGAGCGCTGATGCGAGGTCAAACCCGAACGGCGCGCGCAGCAAACTCCCGCACGACACCGCGAACCGAAAACGTCGCAGCGAAATCGTTTCGGCCTTTTTGATTCGCCGACCTCAATTCAACCCGCACGCCGTTTTCGGCCGCCTGGCGTGTTTCACTGTGGTGGCTCCCGCCCTGTCGATTTTCAGGGTCACGCCGCCTCCCGCGTAGCGGGTGCCCGACAGCGTGAGGCGCCTTTGAAGGGTGACTTGCCGACCGTCGATCTGCAGATAGGCGCGGGAATCATGGGGGTAGAAGCCCACGATAAAGTTTGTACCGTCGGCACAATGGTAGGTTTGGAACGTTGTCTGAGCATGCGCCACGGGCGGTCCGCTCACAAATCCGGCAACGGCCAGGCCAGAAATAATATACTTGTTCATTTTTGCCCCCTGGAAGACGCAGTATAAACACCGCTCGCGTTACATACACCCCTACGTCAACATCTCTGCCGCAGTCGCGAGCTTAAGGTTGAAGGAAATGTCAGACGTCCCGGCTCGCCATTTCAATCTGCAAGGCGCGAGCAACTTCCGTGATGTCGGGGGCTATTCGACCGCTGATGGCCGCACCGTGCGTTGGCGGCAGATTTTCCGCTCCAATCATTTGGGTCACCTGACGCCATCCGACATCGAGGTTGTCCGTGGATTAGGCGTGAAACGCGCGTACGATTTTCGCGGCATCGAGGAGCGCGAAGGTGCCGCGTGCGCGATCGAGGAGATCGCGGTTCATTCGTTGCCGATCGAACCAACCGTGGTAGCCGCCCTGCGGGCGAGGCTTCAGGCCCGCGCGTTGTCCCCGGCCGACGCGCTGGAGATCATGCGCGAGTCCTATCGCAACTATGTCCGACTCAACACCCATAGTTTCCGGGAGCTGTTTGAGCATCTCCTTGCCGAGGATGCGCCGCTCGTGATGCACTGCACCGCCGGCAAGGACCGGACCGGATTTGCATGCGCGCTGCTCCTGCATGCGCTGGGCGTGCCCGAACGGGCGATCGCTGAGGATTATCTGCTCACCAACCGTTTTTATCGGCGCGATCCGTCCTCCGGCACGGACTTTCCCGACGAGGTCCGGCAAGCCATCGGCTCGGTTGAGACTTCCTTTCTCGCCGCCGGCTTCGACACCATCGAGCGCGAGTATGGCGACCTCGAAAGCTATTTCCGGAATGGGCTGGGACTTGGTGGCCGGGAGCGCGACGAACTGCGGGCGCGCTACCTGCGGGCGTAGCCATCAAACCAGGGGGCGATGGCCTTTCGACCTGAAGCCGTCGCGCTTCAGGCCGCCGCGCCCATCTCCATTTCCGCTTCGGCGTCGAGGTCGGCGATGACCTCCTCAAAGGCGCGGATCGCTTGCTGGACGGCAGCGATCTGCATCAATTCCCAACTGCTGATGGGTCCCTTGCGATTCTGCAGTGCGACCACGAGATCGCGCCGCTGCTCCTTGAGCTGAATCAGCGGCAGACCATGATCGGGCAGATGGCGTATCAACATGCGCGAAACCCCTGGATTGATCCGGGTCACGATAGCCAGCGCGTTCTGCCATCCGCTTACAAAACCCGCGAAAATTTTAGCAAAATAAACTCAGCTAGATGTTGTTTCGGCCTTGGGCGGCCAGGGCGCGCCGGTGATCGGACCAAGCTTTGCCGCAATCGCAACGTCAAGAAGCGCCGCCACACAGCGCGTAGCGCACTCGCTCATGTGAAGCCCGCCACCATCGTCCATCGCTGCGATCGGGATACCATCCTCGCACCAGCGATTCATCAGCGCCCAGCGCCTGAAAAGATTGACGCTTGCCCTTCCGGCCACCGCCGAAATCCGTCTCTCTATGTCGTCGGCCAGGTATCCGGGCGGACCGTTGTTGTCCTTGATGGCCTGGGTGTACTGTAGATCCATCAATATTACGTCGATTCGGCGGGCGGCCAGCCAATCCAGCCCGACGGCGATCGCGTGCTGCACATCGTCGAAATTGTAGTCCTTGTAGCGATAGACGGCATTGGTGCCGACCTGCCAGATCACCAACGAAGGCGCCTCGGCAAACACATCGCATTCGAAGCGCGACAGTTCGTCTCCCGCCTCCTGGCCACCAACGCCCCTATTGAGAACGTCTATCTGTCGGCCATAGAAGCGGCTCCTCAGGGCCAGTTCGAGCCTTGGCGGAAACGGTATGATATTGTCTGCCCCGGCCGTCGACGACGAGCCGATCGCGACAATCTTGATTTTTCGCTGCCGCTCGAGACTTTCGGTGAAATGCGGCAGCAAATGACTGAGGCCGACCAGATCAGGATGTGGACGCCATGGACACGTAACGCTGGTCATTTGAGCCATCCCGCACGCTATCTTACGTTGCACCCCTATTTCGCCTCGAAGTTTCCTACCATTGCAAGCCGTTTTCGACCGGCAATAGAGTGACCGTGCTTGTTACGGAGACAGCGAGATGGACGGAAAGGCGGTTGTGGTCACGGGCGCCCTCGGCGCCCTCGGCAGGGTGGTCGTCGAGGCAGCTCTGAAACGCCGCGCTCGTGTGGCCGGCCTGGACCATGCTCCGTCGCGGATGGAGCCAACGGCGGAGCGGATCGAGCTCGGCGGCGTCGATCTTTCCGATGCGGCACAGGCCAGGCGCGCGATCGATGCTACGGCCAGGCATTTCGGCAGGATTGACGTGCTGATCAACATCGCAGGCGGTTTCACGTTCGAGACGGTAGCGGACGGTGATCCGGCAAGCTGGCAGCGCATGTATTCGCTCAACGTGCTGACGGCGCTCAACGCCTCGCGCGCGGCGATTCCCTACCTTGTGACCTCGCCGGCGGGGCGCATCGTCAATATCGGCGCAATGGGAGCGTTGCAGGCGGGCTCGGGCATGGGAGCGTATGCCGCGTCGAAATCCGGCGTGCATCGTCTCACCGAGGCGCTCGCCGCCGAATGGAAGGGCAAGATCACCGTGAATGCGGTGCTGCCCTCGACCATCGACACCGCGGCCAACCGTGCCAGCATGCCCAAGGCCGATTTCTCAAAATGGGTGACCCCGATCGAGCTCGCCGAAGTAATCCTGTTTCTGGCAAGCGATGCCGCGAGCGCCGTTACCGGCGCGTTAATCCCGGTGAGCGGCAGAGTTTAGCTTCCGGGAGCGAGTACAGTCGCAATCTTCAACCGCGCCTGGGACACGAGAGCGAGCCGCGCCAGCTTCCAGCTTCATCGCTGGCAGCGCCGATGTCTGCCGCGAATGCTAGACTCGGAAGTGAGTCGCCCTCGCCCAGGCCGGAGCCTCTTTTGGAAACCGAGCTTTATCTTCCCGTCAAACGCTTCCTGGAAAAGCTCGGTTTCACCGTCAAGGGTGAAATCGGCGGTTGCGATCTCGTTGCACTGAGCGGTGACGATCCGCCCATCGTCGTGATCGGTGAATTGAAGCTTTCGTTCAATCTCGAACTCGTCCTGCAAGCGGTCGATCGTGCGGGAGCCTGCGACGAGGTCTGGCTCGCCGCCAAACTGTCGGCGCGCGGGAAGGGACGCGAGAGCGACGCGCGCTATCGCAACCTTTGCCGCCGGCTCGGCTTCGGCATGCTCGGGGTGACGAACCGCGGCGGCGTCGAGGTTCTGGTCAAGCCGCCGACCACCGCGCCCCGTCGCAATGTGCGGAAACGTTCGCGCCTTGTCGCCGAACATCAACGTCGCATCGGCGATCCGGCAATGGGTGGCTCGACGCGCGCGCCGATCATGACGGCGTACCGACAGCAGGCGCTGGCCTGCGCGTCCGCGCTGTCGCGCGGACCCCACCGCGTGCGCGATTTACGGACACGCTTTCCGGACGCCGGCAAGATTCTCCTGCACAATGTCTATGGCTGGTTCCAGCGAACCGAGCGTGGCGTCTATGGTTTGACCGAGGCCGGACGCGCAGCACTGAGACGCTGGCCGCAGCAAGCCAGCAATTTCGAGGCCGCCGGCGAGGCGGCACCGTGACCCGTCGAACCCCTGAATGCGCTGGGCTCCGCGAGACGAGCGCGGCCCATCAAATTAAATTTCCGAATGCATAGCTGACCTGCCATACCACTTTCATATTGCAATGCAACATAGCCCTTCCTACAAATGGCGGATCAAACGAGGGCGCCCATGAGCGAAGATTGGAACACCAAATATGGACCTCGGCGCGTGCGACGCGATCCGCCGACGCTCGAAGAAGCCATCTTTGCCGCCGTGGGTATCACCGACGACCAGGAGCAACAGGCCGAGATTGCGGCCGCGTTGATGGGATTGCCGTTTGATACAGTTCTCGCCGAGGTGCGCAAACAGAATCGCGCCGCCGCGCGGGCATCGACGCGGGTGATCGCCGGCGAACAAGGCGCGCAGCGCTCCGTCGTGGTCGAACGACGCGTTGTACGACGATTTGGCAACGACAAGCGCACCGGCACCTGAGCAAATATTTGCGATACATGACGCCCGACGACGAGCGAGGCGCGCGCTATGCCGCGCGCCCCAAGCCGTACATTTTCGAGACCGCCTTCCACCAGGCGCGATTCAATTTGAGCGCCGCGCGCGCCGCGTTAAGCGGAGCGTCGATCGCAAGTTTGGCAAGTTCTGCCTGCTGCCGCTGATCAACTTCGATCGTTCCGGTCGATTCGCCGTCGCGAAACACAAGGCGCGCGCCGAACTTGCTGGCGAGCGCCCGCATGGCCTGGTTTTGCGCGCTGGTCGTGATTCGCAGCCTGCGATAGCCCTTCCACCGCGCCTCCGCGATCAACCGCTGGAACAGAATGGTACCCACACCCTGCCGGCGCAGGCTGGATTCAACGCTGAAGGCGATTTCGGGCAGGCAATCCTCCGATTGCTCCGGCGGATGCAACTCGGCCGCAGCGCGCACGATGCCATTTTCCATGTAGGCGACGACGAGCGTACCGTCAGCCGCGCATTTGGCGGCGTAACGCTCAATGAAACTATCGTCCATGAAGCCATTGAAGCGGTCATGCCGGCATTGCCGATCCAACCTGAGCAGGTGATCGCGCAGCAACGGCAACTCTTCGTCTTGGCTCAGGGTCCGCACATAGCCGAAGCCGGGTCTTGGGCGGTGTTTCAATTCGTGTGACATCAATTAACTCCTCTCAGTGACCCTCGAGGAGGCGTCGAATCCCTAGCACCCGAATATTGTGCATTGCACCATAAAATGCAAGGCCTCTTCCAGCCTTAAATTTCCATACAATTTCAAAGGCTTGACGCTAAAACGCTGAAAAATGGTTCAAAGCACCATTTGGGTCTGGGTCACCAAGGCAATCAGCTTGCCATCTTCGGATTCCAGCCGCGTCTGCCAGACCTGGGTGCGCCGGCCACGATGCACCGGTGTTGCGGTCGCAATCACCGTGGTCCCCTCTCTCGCAGCGCCGATAAAATTGGTCTTGCTCTCGAGCGTCGTGGTGCCCTTGGCGTCGTCAGGCAGATTGATGACAGTGGCGGCTGCGCCTACGGAATCCGCGAGTGCCATCAGCGCCCCGCCATGAATGACCTGGTTGAGCGTGCAGAGGTCCGGCCTGACCTGCATGCGCGCCACCACGCGATCCCGGTCGGCTTCCATGAAAGTCACACCCTTCAATTCAGCGAAGGGCATTTTCATCGATTGGATTTTCTCAAGCGGGGTCATGGTCGCCGGTCC